>Ga0137373_10000330_pt1 | contig 44523 bp, 38 predicted proteins | sample SagtaG_5_FD_104912 | JGI IMG/M metagenome (GOLD analysis project Ga0137373, IMG submission 104912) | Vadose zone soil microbial communities from Sagehorn Ranch, Mendocino, California, USA - Sage1_R_80_16 metaG | ecosystem: Environmental > Terrestrial > Soil > Vadose zone | place: USA... | reverse complement strand
CTAGGATCTCGTCGGTGTGGCGGCCGAGGGGCGGTCCCGCGTGGGCCACGCGGCCGGGCGTCGCCGACAGACGCGGCACCACCGCGGGCTGCGGCAGCGGACCCACCTCCGACGGAACCTCGATGATGCTCTGCCGCTCGCGGTAGTGCGGGTCGGCGAAGATGTCGGCCATGCTCATCACGGGTGAGTGGGGGATGTCGTGGCACTGGAGATCTTTGACGGCCTCGTCGAAAGACCGGGCCGCGAACCAGGCCTCGACCAGCGTGAGGAGGTCGCCCATGTTGGTGGTGCGTCCCTCGTGGCTCGCGAAGCGCGGGTCCTTCGGCAGATCCGGCAGCCCGAGCATGGCGCAGAGCCGCTCGAAGAGATGCTGGGCCGGCGTCGTGACGACGATCCACCGCCCATCGCCGGTGCTGAAGGCCCCGCCCGGCCAGCCGGAATGCTGGATGCCGCCGCGCTCGCGCACCACGCCCTGACGGCCGTAGAAAGTGGTCGTGTACTCGAGGACGCGGAAGGCGGACTCGTAGAGCGCGGCGTCGATCCATTGACCTTGCCCGGTGGCGTCGCGATGACGGAGCGCCGCCATTACGCCGAACGCCGTGAAGAGTCCGGTCAGATAGTCGGGGTATACGGGGGTGGGGCGCGCCGGCGGCCGGTCGGCGGGGCCGTTCATGTACCACGTCCCGCCGAAGGCAGAGGCGATGGCGGCGAAGCCCGGTCCTTGGCGGAGCGGACCCGTCTGGCCGAAGGCGGTGATGCGCGCCATGACGAGCGAGGGGCGGAGCGTGCGGAGGTCCTCCCAGCCCAGCCCCCAGGACTCCAGCACGCCCGGCCGGAAGTTCTCGATGACGACATCGCAGAGCGGCACGAGCCGGCGCACGATGTCCTGCCCCTTCGGCGTGCGCAGGTCGAGCGTCATGACCCGCTTGCCGCGATTGTCGACCGCGTACCAGTAGTTGCAGCCGTCCTCGGAGGGCCCGAGGCGGCGGAGGTCGTCACCTTTGCCCGGCAGCTCGGTCTTGATCACCTCCGCGCCGAACTCGGCCATGAGGGTGCCGCAGAAAGGGCCGGCGACGATCTGTGCCAGCTCGAGCACGCGGATACCGCGAAGCGGCAGGGGGCCGTCAGTCACGACCGGATCCCGGTCTCAGACTTGACACTCCCGTGTGCTCGGAACGTGACGTGCACGGTTGTGATTCCCGGGCCGAATCCCATCGCTCATTCGCGACAAGCCGGGGAACCGCCCCGCCAGCGCCGCGAGCCGCGGGTATTCTAGTCCTCCCCTCCCGGCCCCGTAAAGCCACTTCCGGAGGACCCAGCCTGGATCCCGCGTCCGGATGGGCCGCCGGCTGAGCAGATCGGCCTGGCCAGTTGCTCCAGGCGAGGTTCCCGACTACCATGTGACGCGTCGTCCAACCCGACACCGGCATCCCCTGAGGGGGGTTCATGACCACAATCGTCCGCGAGTTTTCGCTCGATGCCAAGTACACGCAGGAGGAAGGCCGAGTTTTCCTCTCCGGTATCCAGGCGCTGGTCCGGCTCCCGCTGGAACAGCACCGGGCGGACAGGCGCCGCGGGCTCCGCACGGCCACCTTCATCTCAGGCTATCGCGGCTCGCCGCTCGGCGGCTTCGACCAGACGCTCGAGCGCGAGAAGAAGCTCCTCGAAGCCCATCACGTCGTCTTCTCCTCGGGGCTCAACGAGGATCTGGGCGCGACGGCCATCTTCGGCAGCCAGATGGTGGGCCTCTTCCCGCGCCCGAAGTACGACGGCGTGCTCGGGATGTGGTATGGCAAGGCGCCCGGCGTGGACCGGACGGGTGACGCCTTCAAGCACGCCAACTACGCGGGCGTCGGCAAGAACGGCGGCGTGCTGGCCCTGGCCGGGGACGACCCGGTCTCCAAGTCCTCGACCCTGCCGAGCCACTCCGAGGTCGCGCTCTACGACGCCCTGATGCCGACCATCTTTCCGGGCAGCGCGCAGGAGATCCTCGACCTGGGCCTGCACGGGTTCATGCTCTCGCGCATCTCCGGCCTCTGGGTCGGGATGAAGATCGTCACCAACGTGGCCGACGAGGTAGCTACCGTCGAGGTCTCACCCGACCGCGTGAGCCCGATCATCCCGACGGTCGATCTCGACGGGCGGCCCTTCCAGCACGCGATCAACGTGAACCTGATCCCGCCCTTCGGTCTCGACATGGAGCGGACGCTGCACTACGCGCGGCTCGAGCTGGCCCGCCGCTACGCGTGGGAGAACGCGCTCAACCGGATCACCGTGCCGACGCCCGATGCCTGGCTCGGCATCATGACGACGGGGAAGACGTATTACGACGTGCGCCAGGCGCTTCGCGAGCTCGGCCTCGACGACGAGGCACTCCGCCGCCACGGCATCCGCATCCTCAAGATGGCCATGCTCTTCCCGATGGAGCCTCGGATAGTCCGCGAGTTCGCCCGCGGGCTCCAGGAGATTCTCGTCGTCGAGGAGAAGCGCTCCTTCCTCGAGACTTTCGCCAAGGACACGCTCTACGGGCTGCCCGACCGGCCGCGCATCGTGGGCAAGCAGGATGAGGAGGAGCGCCTGCTCCTGCCGATCGTGGGCGAGCTCGACCCGGACGCGATCGCGCGCGCCATCGCCAAGCGCCTCGCGCGGAAGATGCGGGTCGAGTCGGCCGAGGCGCGCATCCGTCACCTCGACGAGCTCAAGGGCCGGCCGACGACTCTGTCGCTCGCCCGCACGGCCTATTTTTGCTCGGGCTGCCCCCACAACCGGTCGACCGTGGTGCCCGACGGCGCCGTGGCCGCGGCCGGCATCGGCTGCCACGGCATGGCCATGGGGATGGACCGCGGCATCATCGGCGTCACCCATATGGGCGCCGAGGGCGCGCAGTGGGTCGGCATCGCGCCCTTCACCGAGACCACGCACCTGTTCCAGAACATCGGCGACGGCACGCTCTTCCACTCGGGCAGCCTCGCGATCAACTACGCGATCGCCGCCGGGGTGAACATCACGTACAAGATCCTCTACAACTCGGCCGTCGCCATGACCGGCGGCCAGGACGCCGTCGGGGCGCTCCCGATCCCGGCGCTGACGAGACGCCTCGAGGCCGACGGCGTGAAGCGGATCATCATCACCACCGACCACCCGGAGAACTACAAGGGCGCCTCCATCGCCGCCAGCGCCGAGGTCTGGCACCGCGACCGCCTGCTGGAGGCGCAGTCGCTCCTGGCGGCGATACCCGGCGTGACGGCGCTCATCCACGACCAGCAGTGCGCGGCCGAGAAGCGGCGCCTCCGCAAGCGCGGCAAGCAGGCCGACCCCCAGACGCGCGTCTTCATCAACGAAGCCGTCTGCGAGGGCTGCGGCGACTGCGGCAGGAAGTCGAACTGTCTCTCGGTCCAGCCGGTCCAGACCGAGTTCGGCCGGAAGACCCAGATCCACCAGTCCTCGTGCAACAAGGACTACTCGTGCCTGCTCGGCGACTGCCCGTCCTTCCTCACCATCGAGCCGGTCGGCCCACCCCGCAAGCGCGAGCAGCGCCTCACGCCGCTCGAGGCCCTCCTGCCGGAGCCGACGCTCCGCGTGCCGCGCGACGGCTTCGCGCTGCACATGATGGGCATCGGCGGCACGGGCGTGGTCACGGTCAACCAGATCCTGGGCACGGCGGCCCTGCTCGACGGCCGCCACGTGCGGGGCCTCGACCAGACGGGGCTCTCCCAGAAGGGTGGACCGGTCGTCTCGGACCTGCGGCTCGATTCCGCGCCGATCGAGATCTCCAACAAGGTCTCGGCCGGCAGCACCGACCTCTACCTGGGCTTCGATCTCCTCGTGGCCACGGACCCGGTCAATCTCGACAAGGCCGAGGCCGACCGCACCATCGCCGTCGTCTCCACGAGCCAGATCCCGACGGGCCAGATGGTGGCGGACACGACGCTCCACTTTCCCGAGCTCGCGAGCACGCTCATGAGCCTCGACCGCGTGACGCGCAAGGACGCCAACGTCTACGTGGATGCGCAGGGCATGGCCGAGGCGCTCTTTAGCGACCACATGGCGAGCAACTTCATCCTGGTCGGCGCGGCGTACCAGGCCGGCGCGCTGCCGATCTCGGCCGGCTCGCTCGAGGCCGCGATCCGGCTCAACGGCGTCAGCGTGGACATGAATCTCCTCGCCTTTCGCTGGGGCCGGATGGCCGTCGTGGATGCCAGGCGCGTTGAGGCGGCGGTCCAGACCGCCACCGGCAAGGTCGAGACGCCGCGGGCGCTCTCGGCGGACGCGCGGGCGCTCGTGGAGGCCTCGGGCGCCCAGGGGAAGCTGCGACGGCTGCTCGAGGCCCGCGTGCCCGAGCTCATCGCGTACCAGGACGCGGCCTATGCGCGGCAGTACGTGGCCTTCGTCACGCGCGTGGCGGAGCAGGAGACGCTCAAGAGTCCCGGGCGCACCGGACTGTCCGAGGCCGTCGCCCGTTACCTGTTCAAGGTCATGGCCTACAAGGACGAGTACGAGGTCGCGCGGCTGCACCGCTCGGCCGCCCTCGAGGCCGAGCTCTCGGCCCGCTTCGGATCGGAGATCCGCTACTACTGGCACCTGCATCCGCCTCTGCTGCGCGCGCTGGGCCTCCAGAAAAAGATCCGGTTCGGCTCCTGGTTCAAGCCGGTCTTCGACCTGCTTCACGCCATGCGCGGCCTCCGCGGCACGGCGCTCGACATCTTCGGCTACGCTCGCGTCCGCCGCGAGGAGCGGGCGGTGGTCGGCGAATACCGGCGGCTGGTGGAGGCTGCGCTCGAGACGCTCGGCCCCGCCTCGCACGATACGGCCGTGGCGCTGGCCGAGCTGCCGGACATGATCCGAGGCTACGAGGAGATCAAGCTCGACACGCTCAGGCAGTTCCGCCGCCGCGCGGCGGAGCTTTCCTCGCGGCCGGGCTGACCTAGTTGTCGACTTCGATGCGGCAGGTCGCGCTCTTCGCCCGCTCGAAGGCCTCGGCCCGGCTTCCGGCGCCAGGACGCGCCGCGGGCTGCTCGTAGAGCGGCCGCGCATAGTCTGACTTCACCGCGTAGTTGACGTTCTGCGGCACCGCCCCCGTCGCCATGATGAAGGGCAGGGCGGAGATCGTGGACGACACGATTCCCACGATGTGCCCCTGGCCATTGACCACGGGCCCGCCGGAGTTGCCCGGCTGCACGGGTGCCGTGATCTGGAGGAAGGACGTCTCTCCTCCCGGACCCGACAGCGAGCTCACCGTGCCCTCCGTGAGCTTGGCCTCCCGGCCCAGGATGACCGCCGCCGGGAAGCCGATGGTGAAGAGCGGCTCGCCCATGCGGACCGACCGGGCCGGCGCCAGCGAGAGGTACGCCGTGTTGGTGAGGGCGGTCTTGATCACCGCCAGGTCCAGATTGCGCGCGACCGACTCGGTCTTCGCCACCGCCTCCTTGCGCCCCGGACAGTGGACGACGATGTACTTGGCCCGGTACACGACGTGAGCGGCCGTGAGGATGGTGCCGTCTGGTCGGGCCAGCACCCCCGTGCCCTGGGCGTGGCCGCTGCCCTCGTCCGGATCGAGCTTCGACCGCAGCGCGGCTTCCTTCAGCTGGTGCTCGAGGTCCTCGGCCAGGTTCTTGGCATTCCACGAGCGCAGGACGTTGGCGCCCGTCAGGACCTCGCCGCGGACACGGTCGAGCGCGCCCGGGTCATAGCGGGACTCGGCGATCTGCGCCCGCCGCCAGTCGTAGAGGCTCTGGGCGTCGTCGGGCCCGATGGGCCGGCTCTTGAGCCGGGCATCGTAGTAGGCGCAGAGCCCCCGCACCTCGATGTCGCCCGTCAGCCCCAGGCCCCACTCCCTGATCGTTTCGCGCATGCCGAGGACGCAATCGTTCCAGCGCCCGTCCTTCATGGCCTCGAGGGCCTGCTTCTTGGCCTCCCAGCGCGCCCTGTCACTCCGGCACTGGACGCGCAGCGGCACATCGCGCCCCTCACGCTCGAACATTCCCGAGCGCTCGACGATCAGGTTGACGGCCGTCGTGCCCACCGCCACGCCCGTCAGGAGGCGCTTGACGTCGTCGAGAGTCGTGACGTTCTCGTTCTCGATCGTCTTGATGCGGTCGCCACGGCGCACGCCGTTCTGCTCGGCGTAGGGCCCGACGGCGATAGCGTAGAGCCGTGGGCTCCACTCGATAAAGAGCTGGCAGGGGTGAGGCGCCGGCTCGTCCCACAGGAAGTTGGTGAGGCGCCTGGCGGCCATGGCCTGCTCGCCCCGGGCATTTTCCTGGGCCTGCTGGAGCTCGCGCTGCTGCTGGGTCATCATCTGGGCCGGAAGCGGAGCCGGCGCGGACAGCGGCAGGCCCAGCGCGCAGAGCACGGCGGCCGCCAGGATCCGTGTGCGGGAGCGTCGGAAACCCGTCATCGCTTCTTCTCCTGCCGCGTGGGGCGCTGAGCGGAGCCCCGCTCGGGAAGGGGGCGACCGGCCTTGGTCGCGGACTCTCTGGCTGCTTCAGAGAAGATACCACGCGTCATCAGAGCTTCCGCTTCTTCGGCTCGGGCCTGGTAGATGTTGGCGCGGACCTCGTGAAGAGAAAAGTTTTCCGGATCGGCAGCCATGGCCCAGTCGATCAGGTGGCTCGCGAGGGCCAGGCGTCCCTCGGCGGCCAGGGCCCGGGCTCGCCCCACGAGCGCCTCCACGCCTCCCGCGAGATCGGCCACCTCTCGGCCCAGCTCGGCTTCGCGCGAGGGCTTCAGCTGCGCCGGACGGCCGTCCCACCAGCCGCCGTAGAGGCGCCAGATGTTGCGCACGACGTACTCGGGCTCGTCGTAAACGGCCTGCAGGTACGGACGGTCGCGCAGGTGGACAGGAGGCCGCACTTCGGCCAGGATTTCCTCGAGCGTGAGCCCGGCGTTCATGCGGGCCACCGTCTCGGTCACGAGGGTCTCCAGCCACTCCGCCGTGTCGCTCAGGGCCTGCCGGATGCGCGCGACACCCACGATCGGCGCGCCGTGACCGGGGATCAGGAGCTCGGCGCCGCGCCGGGCCATGCTGCGGAGCGCCTGCGCCCACTCGGCGGCATAGCGCTGGACCTTCTGCGGGTTGCCGGCGTTGGGCGCCACCCAGAAGAAGAGGTCGCCGGTGAAGAGGATGCGGGGCGCGGGCCACCAGAGCCAGGTATGGTCGTCGGTCTCGCCGCGCGCATGGGTGAGCTCGAGCCTGACGCCGCCGACCTCGAGCGTGTGGGCCCGGTCATAGACGGTCGTCGGATACTGGTAGTCCGTGGGCCACGCGGCGGAGACGGAGAACTGGCGGGAGTTGATGAGCCCGTTCCAGGGCGCCATGAGCCGGTAGCGGTCGAAGCGCGTGGCTACGTTGCGGTGCCCCACGATGTCGGGCTCGCGCCAGCCCTTGGCTCGCGCCTCGGCGAGGAAAGGCGGGAGGCCGCAGGCATGGTCGGCGTGCCCGTGGGTGTAGATGGCGGCGGCCAGCGGTCCGCCGTCCACCTCTCGCACGCGGGCAAAGGTCTTCTCGCGCGCCGCGAAATTGCCGGAGTCGACGAGGAGGAGGCCGGCCTCGGTACGGATGAGCGTAACATTGGCCCAGGTATGGAAGAAGAAGGTGCCGGGCGCCAGCTCCTCCCGGGCTCCGGTGGGCCGCCAGAGGTCGAGCCGCGGGATCTCACCGCGCCAGAAGCGCTCGGCCAGGTCGAGGACCTCGCCCATGTGGGGTGGGACGGTAGCACACCCAGGCTGAATCGGGCAATGCCGAGAGCATTGACAGGGCAGAAGTTTCGGGGATAATCGGGCAACCTCGCAGCCCGCGGGCGTTCCGAGTCCTTGTCGCAGTGCAGTGGAGGACAGACCCATTCACCGCTCCGGAGCGCTTGTCGTCCTCGTCCTGGCGGCGCTGCTGCTCAAAGGAAGGTACGAGAGGGCCGATGCTCAATTACTCCGTGCTTCGTGATGCGCCGGTGAAGCCATGAAGCGCTTCATCGTCAAGCGGCTGGGTTACTCGCTCCTCTCCCTGCTGCTGCTCACCCTGATCATCTTCCTGCTGGTGCGCCTGACGGGCGATCCGTCGGTCCTGCTCGTGGAGCCGGGAGCGAGCAAGGAGGACCTGGTCGCCATCCGGGCCCAGCTCGGCCTCGACCGGCCGCTGTGGGTGCAATACGGTCAGTTCATGTCGAGCCTGCTGCGCGGTGACTTCGGCCACTCCTTCTACTACCGCACTCCGGTCTTCGAGCTCTACCTCTCCCGCCTGCCGTACTCTCTCGCGCTCGCGCTAGCGGCCATGGCGTTTTCGCTCCTGGTCGGCATCCCCAGCGGCATCCTGGCCGCCGTGTACGTGAACCGGTGGTGGGACAGCGCGGGGAAGATCTTCGCGCTGCTCGGGCTGTCGCTTCCCTCGTTCTGGGTCGGCCTCGTGATGATCCTGTTCTTCTCCGTGTATCTCGGCTGGCTGCCCTCTTCGGGCTCGGGCACGGCGCTCCACATCGTCATGCCCGCGTTCGCGCTTGGCTGGTACTTCGCCGCCGCCCACATGAGGCTCACGCGCTCGTCCATGCTCGAGGTGCTGGGCTCCGAGTACGTGAAGCTGGCCCGTCTCAAGGGGCTGCCGGAGAAGTTCGTCATCGCCAAGCACGCCTTCAAGAACGCGCTCATCCCCGTGCTCACGCTGGCCGGCATCAACCTGGTCATCATGGTCAATGTCGCCGTCGTCGTCGAAACGGTCTTCGCGTGGCCCGGAGTCGGGCGCCTCCTGTTCGAGGGCATCTCGTTCCGGGACTTCCCGGTGGTCCAGGCCACCGTCCTCATCGGCGGGACCATGATCGTGATCGTCAACTTCTTCGTGGACATCCTGTACGCGGTGATCGACCCGCGCATCCGCTATGAAAGGTAGGACGCCATGAATGGCAGCCGCACCGCTTCGCTGACCGTCGCCTGGCGCTTCGCCTCGCTCCGGGTCGAGGGCTTCCCCTGGATCCCCGCGCTCATCCTCGGCGTCATCGCGCTCCTCGCCGTCTTCGCCGACGTGGTGGCGCCCTACAATCCCGAGGTGGGTGTGCTGGGCGACCGCTTCCGACCGCCGGCCTGGCAGGCGGGCGGCAGCGAGGCCCATCTCCTCGGCACCGACCACGTCGGGCGCGACGTGCTGTCGCGCCTCATCTTCGGCGCGCGCGTCTCCATGGTCGTGGGCTTTACCGCGGTGATCGTGGCCGGCCTGCTCGGCACGACGCTCGGCATCCTCTCGGGCTATCTGGGCGGCTGGGTGGACCAGGTCATCATGCGCGTCACGGACACGTGGCTGGCGCTGCCTGCGCTGACCTTCGCGATCTTCCTCGCCGCCGTGGTAGGCCCGAGCATGTGGAACATCGTCATCATCCTGGCTGCGGTCTACTGGACGCGCTACGCTCGCGTCATCCGCGGCGAGGTGCTCTCGCTGAGGGAGCGCGATTTCGTGCGCCTGGCCATCGTGGCGGGATGCTCGAAGAAGACCATCATGCGCCGCCACATCCTGCCCAACGTGCTGAACTCCGCCATCGTGCTGGGCACGCTGATGCTGGGCGTTGTCATCGTCACGGAGGCCGCGCTGTCCTTCCTCGGCGTGGGCGTGCCACCCCCGAAGCCGGCCTGGGGCCTCATGCTGGCCGACGGCAAGAAGGGGCTCATGGCCGGCTACTGGTGGCTGACGGTGCTGCCGGGCGTCTGCATCATGCTGATGGTCCTCTCGGCCAACCTCCTCGGCGACTGGCTCCGCGTCAAGCTCGATCCGCAGCTCCGTCAGCTGTGAGCGCGCTCCTCGAAGTCTCCGGGCTGTCGACCCAGTACGTGGGCGCGCGCGGGACGCGTGTGACCCGCGCGGTCGACGACGTCTCGTTCACGCTCGAGGCGGGGCGCACGCTCGGCATCGTGGGCGAGTCGGGCTCTGGCAAGACGACGCTGGCCCTGACGCTCATGCGGCTCCTGCCGCCCGGGGCCCGCATCGCCGCCGGCTCCGTCCGCTTCGAGGGCGAGGAGCTGCTCCACAAGCCGGAGGCCGAGATGCGCGCGCTGCGCGGCAAGCGCATCGCCATGATCCTCCAGGACCCCATGGCCTCGCTTAATCCGCTCTTCACGGTGGGCGACCAGATCGCCGAGACGCTGCGCGTGCACGAGCACATGTCGAGGCGTGGGGCCTGGACGCGAGCGCGCGAGCTGCTCGGGGCCGTCAACATCGCGGCGCCGGAGCGCCGGATCGGCGAGTACCCGCACGAGCTGTCGGGCGGGATGCGCCAGCGCGTGGTCGGCGCCATCGCCATCGCGTGCGGCCCGAAGCTCTTGATCGCCGACGAGCCCACCACCAGCCTGGACCTGACGATCCAGGCCCAGTACCTGCAGTTGCTGCGAGAGATCCAGCGCGAGCGGGGCCTTGCCATGATCTTCATCACCCACAACCTCGGCATCGTGGCGAAGATGTGTGATGCGGTCGCGGTGATGTACGCCGGCCGCCTCGTCGAGTCCGGCCCGGTGCGCCGCATCTTCGACGCCCCGGCCCATCCCTATACGCAGGCGCTCATCGAGTCCATTCCGCGCTTCGGCGACACCGCCTCACGCCTCACGGCCATCGAGGGTCAGCCACCGGACCCGGCCGCCCTGCCCCCGGGCTGCGCCTTCCATCCGCGCTGCCCGCTCGTGATGGACCGGTGTCGGGTCGAGGCACCGCCGGATCTCGAGGTGGCGGCCGCGCACCGGGCGCGTTGCTGGCTCGCGGTCGAGATGCCTGCGGGCGCCGCCGCTAAAGGATGACAGCGCTCCTCGAGGCCCGCAGTCTCACCAAGCACTTCCCGGTCGGCCGGGGGTTCCTGGGCCGTGGCGGCGGCGTTGTGCGCGCCGTGGACGATATCTCGTTCGCCATCGATCCCGGCCGGACCCTCGGCGTGGTGGGCGAGAGCGGCTGCGGCAAGACCACCACGGCCAAGCTCGTGCTCCGGCTCGAGAAGCCGACGGCCGGCGAGATTCTCTTCGAGGGTCAGGACGTGGCCGGGCTCGAGGGCGAAGGGCTTCACCGCTATCGCAAGAACGTCCAGGCGGTGTTCCAGGACCCCTTCGCCTCGCTCAACCCGCGGATGCGCGTGGATGCCATCATCGCCGAGCCGCTCGTCACCCACGAGCGGCTCGACGCGGCCGCCGTCGCCGCGCGCGTCGCGCAGCTCCTGGACGTGGTCGGGCTGCCCGCCCGGTCGAGCACGCTCTTCCCCCACGAGTTCTCGGGGGGTCAGCGCCAGCGAATCGCCATCGCGCGGGCCCTGGCGCTCTCGCCCCGTCTGGTAGTGCTGGACGAGCCCGTCTCGGCCCTTGACGTGTCGATCCGCGCCCAGATCCTGAACCTCCTGCGCGATCTGCAGCGGGACCTGGGGCTGTCCTACCTCTTCATCGCCCACGACCTCGCGGCGGTGGCGCACATGAGCCACGTGATCGCGGTGATGTACCTCGGCCGCATCGTCGAGCTGGGCCCGGCGAGCGAAGTAGCCGCGCGGCCGGCGCACCCCTACACGCAGGCGCTCTTCGCCGCGGCCCTGCCCGCGCATCCGGACGAGCGGCGCGACGAGATCGTGCTGGCCGGCGAAGTGCCGAGCCCGCTGAACCCGCCGACCGGCTGCCGTTTCCACCCCCGCTGCCCCCAGGTCATGGCCCGCTGCTCGCAGGAGGAGCCGAAGCTCCGGACGGTGGGCGGTGTGGCCGTGGCCTGTCACCTGTACGATTAGACGACGGGAAGGATCAGCCGCGAGCTTCGCCGACCACTCACGCCAGAGGAGAACACGTCATGGCCGCCAGGATGAGCCCGTTCCGCTCCGAGCTCGAGAAGGCCGTCAACGCCAGGCACAGCCGGATGAACCCCTTCACGGAGAAGTGGGTGAAGGGCGAGCTGAGCCGTGACCAGCTGGGCGCCTGGGCGAGGCAGCACTACCAGTACGTCTCGCAGTTCGCCCGCTGGTGCGCGACGATCTACGGCGACTGCCCGGACACGGACGCCCGTGACTTCCTCCTCGAGAACATCATCGAAGAGGAATCCGGCGTGAAGCACGTGGATCTGCTGATCCGCTTCGCCGAGGCCTGCGGGGTCAGCCGCCAGGAGGTGGAAACAGCGCGGCAGCTCCCGACCACGCGCGGGCTGACGGCCTGGTGCTACGAGATGTCGCGCAGGCCTTTCCACATCGCCGCCGCGGGGCTGCTGGTGGGGCTCGAGTCCCAGGTGCCTGGCATCTACAAGCGCAACCTGCCCCCGCTCACGACGCATTACGGCTTCACCGACCACGAGGTGGAATTCTTCGCCATCCACATCGAGGCCGACGAGGTCCACGGCGAGCGTGGCTATGAGATCGTTCAGCGGCACTCCACCACGCCGGACAAGCAGGCCGAGGCTGTGGACGCCGTGCGCCAGGCGACCGAGATGCGCTGGCAGTACATGACAGGCCTGTACCGCGCTTACGTGCTCAAGGAAGACATGTGAGCCCAGGGCCTGTGGCCGCCCTGGCGGACATCCCGGCGGGCGGCTGCAAGCTGGTCCACGTCAACGGCTCGCCCGTGGTGCTGGCGCGCGTCGGCGCGGAGGTCTACGCGTGCGGCGCCGTCTGCTCACACCGCGGCGGTCCGCTTCACGAGGGCAAGCTCGCCGGCCCCCGGCTGACCTGCCCGTGGCACGGCTGGCTCTACGACGTGCGGACCGGGCAGTGCCTCCTGCCCGCCCGCGGCAGCGCCATCGCCACCTATCCCGTGCGGATCGAAGCCGGCAACGTCTGGGTGGATATGCCATGAAGCGCCTCGGAGAGGGGATATCCGGATGATCACGGTCAAGCGGCTCACGCTCGAGGACGCGCGAATCATCCTGGAGGCTGCCGAGGCCAAGGCCAAGGCCATAGGCGTCACCGAGACCATCTGCGTCTGCGACGACGGCGGACATCCGATTGCGCTGCACCGGATGACGGGCGCGCGCATCACCGGTGTCGAGATCGCCGTCGCGAAGGCCTTCACCGCGGCGGGCCATCGCCGCGCGACCCACACGTTCAATGCCCCCCCGTCCGGCCCCGCGCTGCCCGGCAACGAGGCGTTTGGCATCCACGCCATGCATCCGGGCAGGTTCGCCGTCTTCGTGGGCGGTTTCCCCATCGAGGTCGACGGCCAAGTGGTGGGCGGCGTTGGCATCAGCGGGGGCAACGGCCTGCAGGACACGCAGGTGGGCGAAGCCGGCATCGCCGCTCTCCTCGCCTCGGTGACGCGCGAGAAGACGCGCTAGAGGCGGAGCAGCGCGATCACGCCGAGCGTGGAGCCGGCATTGCCCAGGGCATGCGCGGCGAGGCCCGGCAGGATGCTTCCCGTGCGCTCCCGGGCCAGTGCCCAGAGGATCCCGCTCCAGAACACGGCCACGAAGCCGGTCACCCCGTACCCGTGCGCCGTGGCGAACACGCCCGCCGACACCACCGCGGCGGCGCCCACACCCATCCGGGTTCGGAGGCCGGGATAGAACACGCCGCGGAAGCCGATCTCCTCGGCCAGGGGCGCCCACAGCACGCTGTCCACCGTCTCCCGCGCCACCACGCCCCACGAGCCCCAGATGAGATTTTCCTGCAGACCGTCGGCCCAGTGTGAGGTGAGGTGGAGGGAGTCGAACACCAGGCTGGCCACCCCCTCGCCGGCGAGCGCCAGGCCCACGAGCGTGATCGTCACCCAGACGAGCTGCGGCAGGCGATCGGGCGCAGGACGCAGGCCGAGGGCTCCGGTGAGCGTGAGCCCACGCGAGCGCACGTACCAGAGCGTGGCCAGCACGATCGGCGCGGCCGTCGCCGGCCCCGTCAGGGCGTCGAGCCCGCTGTCCAGCGGGATGATCGCGCCCAGCACCGCGCCCAGCACGAGGAAGCCGAGCGCGCCGCGGATGAAAAGCCCGTAGCCTTCCAGCAGTGAGAAGTCGCCGGGCAGGCGGGCTTCGGCGACGCGGAGGTCGGGCCGCCTGCCCACCATGGCCGCGAGACCGACGAGCCCGCCCAGGACCACGAGAAGTCCGCCAGCTTGGAGCGCGCGCCAGCGCCGGAGGAGGAGCGTGCCGCGCGCCACCATGGCCGACTCGGCCTGCGCGCGCGACACGGCGTCATCGGCGCGGCGTGCGATGCGCGCCACGAGCACGTCGGCGAACCAGCCCGCCGGCAGGCTGTCCCGGACCTCGGTGATGAGCGCGCGCGCAGTCGAGCGATCGAGGGCCGGCGCGAGGTAGGCCGCCGCCAGCCACTCCTTCATGCGCGCTGCCTCGTCCCCGAGGGGCTCCCACCGCGCGACTGCCTCCACGAGGGCTTCCGTCTGGCGATCCTCGCCGAGGAGGATGAAGTCCTCGAGGTCCACCTGGACCGAGTCCGTGCTCCGGGCCAGCTCGTCGTACCAGCGGATCCAGTCGTCGAGGCTCAGATCGCCCGCAAGGAGGAGGTAGAGGCGGCGTTCCAAGGGCGCCGCGCGGGCGAGCGCCGCGCGCGCGTCCATCTCGCGCTCGGTGAGCCGCTCGAGGGATTCCTCCGGCCAGCGCAGGCGATCGATCGGTCCGCCCGGGGAGAGATGCACGAGGACACCGATGATCGCGACCACGAGCGCTGTCGAGAGCCACGTGACCCACGGACGGCAGAATGGCCGGGATGCGGCCGGCGCGGGTTCGGTCGGCACGGGTTCGATCGGAGGCGGAACGCCGTCGGGCTCGGAGCCTGACATGAGGCGGCAGTATAGCACCCGCGCGTCGGACAGCGCGGAGCGGCAGGAACGGCCTCAGGCTACCGCGTCGTCTCGCGAGGCGATCGGCACGCAGTAGGCACACCAAGCCATTGACTTGCATTCACGGCGGGCCTACCATCCGTGCGCGTTCACCCGGATCACATGACGTCACCTCCCCGACCGACAGTCAGGAGAGGGTATGGGCAAGCGGATACTCGTCACCGGCGCAGGGACCGGGGCGAGCAATAATCTGATCCGCAGCTTGAAGGCCGCGGATCCGGCACTCTTCGCTCTCGGCTGCCACCACGACAGATTCGTCCTGAGACATTCCATTGCAGATCGCCTTTATCTGATCCCACGGACGACCGATCCGCGTTTTCCCGAGACATTGCGCCGCCTGGCCGACGTGGAGCGACTCGATCTCCTCATCCCGACCACCGATGCCGACGTCAGTGCGCTGTCGGAACTGCGAGACGAGCTGGGTGGACGCACCTTCCTGCCGGACCGTGCCGTGATACAGCTCTGCCAGGACAAGTACGAGCTCACCGGGGCGCTCAGGGCCCGGGGGATTCCGGCGCCCGAGACGTATGCCGTGACCGACGTGGATGCACTCGGAGAGCTCTTCGAGCGTCTCGGCGCTTACAGGCCGATCTGGTGTCGGGCCCGCACCGGAAGCCGCTCGCTTGGAGCCGCGCCCATGATGCGCCCAGACCAGGCGCGCGCGTGGATTCTCTACTGGGAGGAAATGCGAGGGGTGCCGGCTTCGTCGTTCACCCTCTCCGAGTATCTCCCTGGTCGCGATTTCCTCTGCCAGAGCCTGTGGAATGACGGGGCGCTCGTCCTCGCCAACACCTTCGAGCGGCTCTCGTATTTCGGTGGCGAGAACAGCCCCAGCGGCGTGTCGTCGCTGTCTTCTCTGGCCAAGACGGTGGCGGATCCTCGACTCGTCGATGTGTGTCGACGCGCGGTCGGGGCCGTGGCCCCTGGCGCGTCGGGGGCCTTCAGCATCGATCTTAAGGAGGATCGCCGCGGCGTGCCGTGCATCACCGAGATCAATGCCGGGCGCTTCTTCATCGGGATGACCGCCTTCTCCCATGTCGGCAAGCACAGTATGCCGGCCATCTTCGTGCGCGTGGCCCTCGGAGAGCCGGTGGATCTGCGTGAAGAGTATGACGCGGTCGATGGGTACTACCTCGTGCGAGACCTGGACAACCTGCCGGGCGTGTTTCACGAGGACGAGTTCTTCGATGAGGTGCGGGTGCTATGAGCGAGACTGGGTGGGGCCGCGGGCGGTCGCTCCTGCTTGTTCTCCTTCTCGCGCTTGGCGCTGCTGCCGGCGCGCGCGATGTTGAGGGCGCTCCGGAAGCACTCCTCACGGCGACGTGCAGCGACGTGGAATCGGTGGGGCGTCCGGACCCTGCCATGATCCCGGTGGTGGTGACATACATGATCTACGACCGTCGGCCGCAGGAGGATGTCCGAACCATCTTCACGAGGGACAGAGTCGGGAAGGGATTCGACGCGAATGAAGAGTTCAACAGCATTTGGGGTCCAAAGGGGATTCGCTTCGTGCTGGTCGGGTTCAGGACATGTCACTTCACGCTCTCGAAGGAGGTGGATGCGTCCGATCCCAACGACCGGCTCGCTCCGCCATTTGCGGGCATCCCCAATCCTGATGTCACCGTCGACATCTTCGCGAACCTGTTCATCCGCACGCTCGAACTGCACAACACGAAGGAGATCGATGTCGACGGCAGGAAGGTGAGCTTCCGGGGACTTGACCTCTACCTCTGGTGGGAGATGACGAGCTATCCTGGCTTTGGCGCACGGCCGAGGTTCGGTACGGCGAACGAGGAAAGCCAGAGGCCGCGTGAGCCGTTGAACGGCAGGCCCGGGGCTATCTGGATGGGCACTCAGTGCGCGAGGATCGGAACACGAGACACGTGCGCCGGGTACTTCGCCCACGAGGCGGGCCACTTCCTCGGGCTATGCCATTGCTGTCGCGGCGCCACCGACAACCTCAACTGCTTCAACTATCTCAAGCCGGAGTACTGCCCGGGGCTCGGGCGTCCCGGACAAGGGCCACCCAAGTCATGTACGACGGGTGAACTCGGGAAGCGGCTGATGGCAGCGACGAACCCCTTCACCCACACGTCGGGGGAATTTGTAAAGATCGAGCCCTGCGAGGCGGAGACGGCGCGGGCCGGCATGGAGAAGGTCTTGCGTTTTGGGGCTAACGGAGTCAGCGGCAGTAATCCTTGAACACAGGGGAGAAGATCCTATGGGCGGCATGACAATACTCACATCGCAGATGAGATACGTGGTGACGGTGGAAGTGGAGGGGCCGAAAGATGGAGAGGCAGCCAAGAAGGTGAACGACATCGTCGATAAGCTCAAGAACGACCCCGCGATCAAGGCTGTGGTGAAGGTCTCCATCAACGGCCAGAAGCCAGGCCAAAACCAGTAGGAGTGTGGGAGCCCGCGAGGAGACCCCTGTGCCCGAGACGAAGGGCGGCGCCTCAGACGTTCACACGATCGAGGTCGAGCTCACGACCGATCGCCGCGGCGCCGAGGTGCTGAGCCTGGAGCTTCGCCGGCTGGCGAAGGCTCACGGGCTGGAGATCGGGAAACTGACGGTGGTGCCAGTCGGAGAGGACGTGACCTCGCCCGAGCCCGACCTGTCACGGTAGTCGGGACACTTCCGCTTCCGCCCTGAGCAGCCAGGAGGCCATGCCCATCTCCCGGAAGCGCGCGGCAGCCGTCGTGAGGCTGTCGCGCGCCTTCGCGGGATCCCCGGCCCGAAGGTGGAGCAGGCCGAGACCGAGATGGATGCGCGCCGCCAGAGGCCGCATGCCCAGACTCTCGGCCAGCGAGAGCGCCTGACTATAGAGTGCGCTGCCCTGCCCACCATCGGCGGCGCCGCGGTGGGTCGAAATCTCTGCGAGGACTCGCAGTGCGTGCGCCTCTTGGGCGCGATCGCGCCACTTCCGGGCCAGCTCGAGACCTCGCGCTGCCGCCTTCGCTGCCTCGTCCGTCCGATCCGCCAGGAGATACGCTTCGGCCAGTCGAAGGACGACGGCCGCGTGGTTGATGACTTGCTGCCGGGTGACTTCCTCCTGGGCCGCTTGTTCTAGCAGGGGCAGCGCTATCGTCACGCGACCGGTCATCGCGTACGCAAAGCCAAGGGCGGATGTCACGGGCGGGATGTACACGGGCAGGTCATTGGCCTGGCAGAGGCCCAGTGCCCGCTCGAGGAGGCTGACGGCCTGCGGAGCCTCCCCCTGCTCGAGGTAGAGCTGGCCGAGTCCTCGAAAGGCCCACAGCATCGTGTCGGGGTGGTTCGTCGCTCCGGCGAGGTGGATCGCCTCGTCGCCGAGCCTCTGGCCCTCGGCGAAGCGGCCGACCGCGGCCATGCTCATGACGAGATAGGTGCGCGAGAACACCGCCGGCAGCACTCCGAGACCCATGTATTCGCGTGCGAGCTTCTCCGTCAGGGAGGCCGTGATCGGCATCAGGATGTCGATCGCCTCCCGGAAGCTCCCTGACGAGTAATGGGAGCGGCCGAGGTACATGCTGGCCGCGGTCTTCAACGGAAAGTCGTCAAGAACCTCCGCGACGGCCAGTGCTCGCCGGCCGAACTCGACGGCGCGCTCCTGATCCCCCATGAGATGAAGGCTGTTGGTCGCGAACGCCAGGGCTCGACCGAGGCGTCCTTGGTCTCCGAGCTCCTCGGCCAGCGCGTTGGCTTCGCGGAGATGCTCGAGCGTCCGCCCCACCTCGCCCAGCGGGGTCAGGGCGTTGCGGAGCTCGAATCGAAGGTCTATCGCTCGTTGCTTGGTCTGGCTGCTCTCGGGCAAGTGCTTCACGGCCGTCAAGGCGTGCTCGAAAAACGTCGCCGCCTCGCGATTGGCCGAGCGTGCGAGCGCCTTGGTGCCGGCCCGCTCCAGATAGGTCAAGGCCTTGTCCCAGGCCTGGCCCCGGAACGCATGATGGGCCAATCGATCGATGTGCTCTTCCAGCTGGGTGGCGTAGAGCGTCTCCATGGCCCGCAGGATGCGCGCGTGCAAGCCACGTTGCTGCTCGTCCGAAAGGCTCTTGTACGCCACCTCGTGGGTCAGGGCGTGCTTGAATGTGTACTCCGGATGGGGGAAATCGCTGACCTCGTAGAGAAACTCGGCCGCCTGGAGTACGCGCAGGTGCTCACGGAGGCTCTCTTCGAGGAGATCGAGGATCGCGACCAGCACCGGATACGGCACCCGCTTGCCTATCACGGCGGCGGATTGAAGCAGACGGCGGTCCTCCTCGCCGAGGCGGTCGATGCGTGCGGCGAGGACCTCCTCCACCGTCGCGGGCACCTGGATGCTCGTCACGGGTTTCGCCAGCCGGTACGCGCCCCGGTCGCCAACCAGCGTCTGGGTCTCCACCAGCGTGCGAACGGTCTCCTCAAGGAAGAAGGGGTTCCCCTCGGTCTCCTCGATGAGCAGGGGCTTCACCGAGTGAAGGCTCGGATGCTCGCCGAGCAGGGCGGTGAGCATCTCGTCCGCGCTGTCCGGCGGCAGCGCATCCACGCGAACCTGCGTGTAGTACGTCCGGTTGCCCCACGTGTGCTGGTATTCGGGGCGGTAGGTGAGCGCCAGCAGCACTCGCGCTGCCGGGATGCTCTCGACGAGACCGTCCAGTACCGCCTGCGTTTCGGAATCCTCGATCCAGTGAGCGTCTTCCAGCATGAACAGGACAGGCTTCTCGTGGCTCTGGCGGAGCACAAGCCGCTTGGTGGCGTCGAGAATGCGCTGCCGCCGCTGGCGCGAATCGAGAGACGCCCACTCGTGCTCGACTTGTGGGATGTCCAGCAGCGCGAGCAGCGCAGGAAGGGTCGGCTCGAGGCTGGGATCGAGTCCGGTGAGGATGCGGACGATCTTCTCGTGGGCTGTCGTCGCGCTCTCTCCGCCCTCGATCCCGAAGTATCTCCGGAGAAGCTCGATGATCGGCAGATAGGGCGTCGGATTTCCCAGCGCGACCGCTCCGGCCTGGAACACGAGACAGTCCTGGTCGCTGCGGAGCTGGGTGAACTCCCAGAGGAGCCGTGACTTTCCGACGCCGGGCTCGCCGACCAGTCCGACCACCTGGCCATGCCCTCGTTGGGCGGATGCCCACCTATCCTGTAGCAGCTCCAACTCTTGCCGGCGCCCGACGAACTTCCCCATGCGCCCCCAGAGGCCCAGGCCTGTGCCGTCGCGGCCCAGGAGTCGGTACGGCTGGCCCGCCAGAGGCGTGTCAAGGCTGGCCGGCGCCAGCTCGAACCGGCGCTCGAGGAACGGAACCGTCGCCGCGCTGACGAGCGCCGAATTTGGGTCGGTCGTGGCCAGGAGCGCGTCGAGGATATCCGACGTGTCCCGCTTGGCGCCCTGATCGACCTGAGCGGTTCCGCTGACCTGGCCGACCATGTAATGCCCGCTGTGGAGAGCGATCCTCATCGAAAGAGCCTCGGTGTCCTCACCCCGGGATCGCGTCCCCGCCTTCAGGATAGCCAGCGCCGCATTCGCCGCCCGTCGGGGAGCGTCCTCGATCGGCTCGAGTCCGAAGCACGCGTCGAGGCCGGTCTGGCCCAGCTCACTGACGCGCCCGCCGAAGGCATGGACCTTGTCGACGACAAGCTCGAGGGTTCGACTCGTAGCCGGCAGCTCATCGGCGCTTTCCGGCACCACGAGGCTCACGCGCATCAGCGTTATCCCACGGCGCTCCCAGCGGATGGGCGGCAGGCTCGGCACGGGCGCAACGCTCCGCGTGGATGCAGCGCCCTGCGCGGGCGGTACGGCGATGGCGGTCGACTGCATCGAATCAGTCTCGCCGCGTGCAGACGCCTCGGGTGTCTTCTCACCGGCTCGCAGGCCAAATTTCTCGATGCGTGCCCGCACGGTGTTGCGCGACAGCCCGAGTATGGCCGCGGTGCGCGAGATGTTCCACCCCGTCTGCTCGAGGGCGGCCACCAGATGATCCCGTATGGCGTCGTCCATGGACACCGGCACGGGACCGACGTGCGGGGAGTCTACCGTGGGGGCGTCCGTCACGGACCCCTCGCCGATCTCGAGCATGTTGCCCGTAACGACTTCTCCCTCGGCCAGGAGCGCCACGCGCTCGATGACGTTGCTGAGCTCGCGGATATTGCCTGGCCATGGATATGCGAGGAGGCGGGCCTCGGCGTCGGGCGCGAGGCGTCTCGGCGGAAGGCCGTAGTCGGTGCAGACCCGCAGGAGGAAACGCTCGGCAAGAATGAGAACATCTCGGTCGCGCTCCCGCAACGGCGGAAGCTTCAGCGTCAGCACCGCAAGCCGGTGGTAGAGATCCTCGCGGAAGGCACGCTGGCGGACCGCACCCTGGAGATCGGCATTGGTCGCGCTGATGATCCAGACGTCCACCGGTTCTGCGGCAGTGGCGCCGAGACGCCGCACCGCCTGTTCCTCGAGGACCTTCAGCAGCTTGACCTGCAGCGACTCGGGGAGAAGCCCGACCTCGTCGAGGAAGATCGTGCCGTGGTGGGCGGCCTGGAAGAGGCCCGGCTTCGCGCGGCGCGCATCCGTGAAGGCGCCCCGCTCGAAGCCGAAGAGCTCCGCCTCCAGCAGCGTCTCTGGAATCGCCGCGCAGTTGACGTCGACGAATGGGCCGTTCGCACGGGCCCCGGCGCGATGAATGGTGCGGGCGACCAGACCCTTGCCCGTGCCTGTCTCCCCGTTAATCAGGACGGACGGCAGCCTGCTTCCCGTTTGCCGGCGAGCGAGCAGGCGCCGGAGCTGATCCCGAACGGCCTCGATGGCCGCACTCTCGCCGACAAGTTGCGCCAGCGGGTCCATGGCGCGCCCAGAGTACCCTTACTGCTCAAGTCGCTGCTCAGATTCTTACCAGCTCTGACCACTGATCATTCCGTCTGACCACGACAACTATTTGATTGATAAGCGTTTTGTCTGTGGCATCTGACTTGCGAACTATAGGGGCATGCGACACAAGACCAACGGCATAGGACAGCCGCGCATCACCAACAAGGAGGACGCCATGGGTGCTGACCTGATGCGACGCATCTTCCTCTTTCTGGTTCTGGCAGCCCTCGCGCTTCTCGCCGCGCTCGAGGTCAGCTTCGCCCGTGCGGGCGATCCGACGGGGAGAACGGAAGCGCCGTGGATTTCACCGCTGCGGGACATGGACGCTGCGCTCACACGCGCCGACATGGCGTCGGCGGCGACCGCCCGGCACAAGGCGTATCTGGCAGCGGTCGCGAGCCGCCGCTGGGAGGGCTTTCTTGCCGTGGGCGACGCCACCCTCCGCCTCCGCGAGGTCGAGCCGAATGCCCGCGCGCTGGAGGCCGAGGTGCGGCGCGCGTATCTCTCGGCCCTGATCCGGGCCCGGAGCGCGCACTCGCTCGAGGGCGTGCTGCAAGCCACCGAGGCCTTCGCGCGGCTGGGCGACCACGAGACGGTCCGGCAGGGCATCCGCATCGCGCGCGATCTAGCCGGCCCGGACGAAACGGCCCAGAAGCGCGTGCGCGACTTCGCTGAGCGCTGGGCGATCCATGACCTTTCCCCGAGGGCGCTCGATCCGCAGCTCACCCGTGCCCGCGCGCTCTGAGCCGCGGGCTCACCAGATCTCGAGAGGACCACGCCATGAAGATCACGCGTCGCCGGATGATGGTGGCCGCAGGCCTCGCGCTCTACCTGCTCACGGTCTGCTTCGCCGGCGGCATGGCGGTCAAGCAGTGGCACCAATTCCTGATGCGCGCGGAGCGGATCGTGGAGTCCGGACGATGAGCGGGCTGCCCGTCATCACGGCCGGGTCCCAGCCCAGGTTCTCGCCGCGGCCGGGCCGGTCGGAGTCACTCGCCACCCTCAGGCGGGATCCCCGCCAAGCGGTCGAGGAGGAGCGGATCATCTGTCTCATCTGCGGCGGGAGCTTCCGCCAACTGACCAATACCCATCTGCGCGGGCATCAGATCGTGGCCGCCGAGTACAAGCGGCTCTTCGGCTACAACCGCCGGCGGCCCCTGATGTGCCGGGCGCTCCTCCGTCTCTACGCCGAGCGGGCCATCCGCTGCGGGCTGGCCCTTCGCATCCGGCGCCGACCCATCATCGTCGAGCCGGAGCTTCGGCGGCGCGGCGGCCTGCGGCCGGTCGCACTCGAGGAACTGCTCACCAGGCGCGACGCGCGTCGGCCAACCGGGCGGGGCGGACCATGAACCCCTGGCTGCTGGTCGCGGGCTGGCCCTTCGCCGGCCTGCTGGCGCTGTGCGCGCGGCGAGAAGACGCGGCGTCGGGCGCGACGCTGCGCAGCGGAATCGTCGCCGAGAATGACGGCGTCGGGGCTTCGCTGGTTCTGGAGTCGGAGGGCGCCCGAGGCCGGATCTCGATCGACAAGGCGACCGCGCTGTACGGTGTGGATGGCTATCCAATCTCGATCAGCGACCTTCCCATCGGCCACCTGATCGAGGCAGTCCAGGAAAAGCGCGGCCAGGAATGGATCACGACGGAGATCCACGTGGTGTGGCGGCTGCCCAGCCCCGACCCGATCCAGACGGCCCCGGGCTGGTAACGCGGCGCGTAAAGCCCGCCACCCGGCCGGCGGCGGACAGAGGTTGAGAGCGCGGGCGCTTCGCGTATATTCCCCAGTGCCGAGGAATCCTTTTCCGGTCGTCCCAGGTTCTCCCCACCACAGGCATGACATCCGCCGGCCGCCGCTGGCCGGGCAGAGGGAGGAAACAACGATGACGCGTTTCCGTGCCGCCGCCGTGTGGATGGCCATGGGCATGATCGCCCTGGCAGCCACCTTCGCCATCGCCCAGACCCCGAAGAGCGGCGGCCACCTCAACGTCATGCTGCGGGAAGACCTGCCCCAAGGCTTCGCGGTGCACGAGACCGCCACCGTGTCCACGAGCTTCCCGTCGATGCCGTGCTTCAACAACCTCGTCATCTTCGACCAGCTCAAGCGGACGGAGAGCGTCGAGACGCTGGTGGGCGAGCTCGCGGAGAAGTGGTCCTGGCAGGACAATTACCGGAACCTCGTCTTCTTCCTCCGCAAGAACGTCAAGTGGCACGACGGGCACCTCTTCACCTCGAAGGACGTCAAGTTCACCTTCGACATGCTGCGCGAGGCGCCCGAGGCCCAGGCCAAGCTCCGCATCAATCCGCGCAAGGACTGGTACGCCAACGTCGAGGCTGTCGAGGCGGCCGACCCGCACACCGTCGTCTTCAGACTCAAGCGGCCCCAGCCCTCGCTGCTGATGATGTTCGCCTCGGGCTACACGCCGATCTACGCCGCGCACGTGCCACCGGCCAGCTACCGGACCGGCTGCATCGGCACGGGGCCCTTCAAGGTGAAGGAGTGGCGCAAGGGCGAGTACGCGGACTACGTGAAGAACCCGGATTACTTCGTCAAGGGCCGGCCGTATCTCGACAGCCTCCGCTACGTGGTGATCGAGAACCGCGGGACGCGCATCTCGGCGCTCCAGGCCGGGAAACTCGACATCGCCTTCCCCGGCGAGACGAGCAAGACCGCTTCCGAGCAGCTCAAGAAAGCGGTGCCGCAGCTCGTCGTGACACCCGTCGGCCAGATGGTCACCGACAACATCATCATGAACGTCAAGAAGCCGCCCTTCGACAACGTCAAGGTGCGGCTGGCCGTGAGCCACGCCATCGACCGCCGTGGCCTCATCCAGGCCGTCCACCAGGGCGGCGCCGTGGTGGGGGCGTCGCTGGCACCCAAGCCGTGGGGCATCTGGGGCATCGCCGAGCAGGGGCTCCAAGCCCTCCCCGGCTACGGCAAACTGGCCGACGAGAAGGCCACGGCGAAGAAGATGATGGCCGAGCTCGGCTACACGCCCGAGAAGCCGCTCAAGGTCGAGATCGGCACCCGCGCCATCGCCATCTACGTCGACATGGCCTCCTTCGTGATCAACGAGCTCAAGCAGATCGGCATCGAGGCGACGCTCAAGCAGGTGGAGACGGCCCAGTGGCATCCCATGGCGACCCGCGGCGACTACCAGATCGGCGCCAACCTGACGGGCCTGGGCGTGGACGACCCCGACGCCAACTTCTACGAGAACTACGCCTGCGGCTCGCCGCGCAACTACAGCCAGTACTGCAACGAAGTCGTGATGAAGATGATCGAACAGCAGTCGCAGGAGCTCCATCCGCAGAAGCGGCTCGAGATGGTCCTGGCGCTGCAGAAGAAGCTCGAAGAGGAGGCGCCGCGACCCATCCTCGACTGGCGTCTCGACTACTTCACGGTGTGGCCGCACGTCCACAACATGATTCCGCACAACGACATCTACAACTTCGGCCGCATGCAGGACGTGTGGCGAGACAAGTAGCCCAGGGGACGTGAAGACCTATCTCGCCCAGCGCCTCGGCATCGCGGCGCTGACGCTGTTCGGGATGTCGCTGGTGATCTTCGCCCTGCTGCGCCTGGCGCCGGGCGACATCGTCGACATCCTGTTCTCGACGGGCGGCTACGTCAATCCCTCGGAACGGGCCGCCATCGAGAAGGAGCTGGGGCTCGACCGGCCGCTATGGGCGCAGTACCTCGAGTGGATCCGCAACCTCTTCGTCGGCGATCTCGGCAAGTCGTACCGCTACGATTTGCCCGCCTGGGAGATCATCCGGCCGCTCATCCCGGTCACGGTCGAGCTCGCGGTGCTCTCGCTCATCATCGCCGTGGCGCTGGGCGTGCCGACGGGCGTGATCAGCGCTGTCCGCCAGGACACGACCCTCGACTACGCGCTGCGCATCGTGAGCCTCGCCGGGCTCTCCATGCCGTCCTTCTGGCTGGCCATGGTCATCATCCTGGTCCTGGTCGCGTGGATAGGCTGGATTCCCCCGGTGACCTACGTCTCGCCCTTCCAGAACTTTCCGCTCCACTGCGTGCAGTTCCTGCTGCCGGCGCTGGCGGTCGGCTACCGCTCCTCGGCCCTCATGATGCGGATCACCCGCTCGGCCCTCCTCGAGGTCATGCGCGAGGATTACATCCGCACGGCCCGGGCCAAGGGCCAGGGGGAGCGCCACGTCATCTGGAGCCACGCGCTCAAGAACGCGATCCTGCCGGTCGTGACGGTCATCGGTATCGAGTTCGCGTTCCTGATCGGCGGTCTGGTCGTCACCGAGACCGTGTTCAACCTGCCCGGCGTGGCGCGCTTCCTCGTCCAGGCCATCCTCTGGCGCGACTACCCCATCGTGCAGAACCTCGTCATGTTCATCGCCATCGTGGTGATCGTGTCCAACCTCGTCGTGGACATGCTGTACGGCGTCCTCGATCCGCGCGTCCGCTATGCCGGCTGAGCGGGCAGTGGTCGGAGTCGCGCTGCCGGCGCAGGCCGGCGCCCGGGCGCGCCGGGACGGCCTCGTCCCCACGGTGATCCGGTTCTTCCGGAAGAAGCCACTCGGAGGCGCCGGAGCCATCGTCATGCTCGTGATCATCGTGATGGCCGTCTTCGCCAACCTCATCCAGACCCACGACCCCATTGCCACGGAAGCCGCCGACACGCTGGCCCCTCCCACCGCCGCCCACTGGATGGGCACGGACCATCTCGGCCGCGACATCTACTCGCGCATCGTCCACGGCGCCAGGGTGTCGCTGTTGGTGGGCCTGGGCTCGACGCTCCTGGCCTCGATCCTTGGCGGCGTCATCGGCCTGCTCTCGGGCTATGTCGGCGGCAAGACCGACCTCGTCACCCAGCGCGTCATGGACATCCTGCAGGGCCTGCCGCTCCTCGTGCTGGCCCTGGTCGTGTCCGCGGCCCTCGGCCCGTCCATCCCGAACGTGATCCTGGCCATTTCGATCCCGATCATGCCGCGCGCGGCGCGCGTCATTCGGGCGAGCGTGCTGGCGATCCGCGAGTTCCAGTACGTCGAGGCGGCGCGCGCGCTCGGTGTCTCCCATCTCCGGGTCGCCTTCCGGCACATCCTGCCGAACACCATGGGCCCCTTCATCGTGCTGGGGACAGCGCAGCTCGGCAGCGCCATCCTGACGGAAGCGGCCCTGTCGTTCCTGGGCCTGGGCGTGCCCGAGCCGTACCCGTCGTGGGGCCGGATGCTATCGGTCTCGGCGGCCGAGTACGCGCAGAAGGCGCCGCACCTCGTGCTCTTCCCCGGCATCGCCATCAGCCTCGCCGTGTTCGGCTCGAATCTTCTCGGCGATGCCCTTCGCGACACCCTCGACCCCCGACTCCGCGGCGCCTGAGGCGCCAGGACGGGCAGGAGACCTCCATGGCTTCGGATGCGCTCTGCTGGATGCCGGCCTCGGAGATGGCCGCAGCCATCCGGCGCAAGAAGATCTCCCCCGTCGACGTGATGAAGGCGGTGCTCGCCCGCGTCGAGCGCCTGAACCCGACGCTGAACGCCTTCGTCACCATCACCGCCGAGCAGGCCATGCGGGACGCCCGCGCCGCCGAGCGGGCGCTCATGAAGAAGGCCGCCAAACTCGGCCCGCTCCACGGCGTACCCTTCTCCACCAAGGACCTCGTCGTGACCAAGGGTATCCGGACGACGTTCGGGAGCCGGCTCTACGCCGATAACGTGCCGAGCGAGACCGCGCCCATGGTCGAGCGACTCCAGGCCGCTGGCGCCATCCAGCTCGGCAAGACCAATACGCCGACCATGGGCTGGATCGGCGCGACGCACAATCTCCTTTTCGGAGTCACGCGTAATCCGTGGAACCTCGACCGCACCCCCGGCGGCTCGAGCGGTGGCGCCAGCGCGGCCGTCGCGGCCGGGATGGGGCCGCTCGCCATCGGCACGGACGGCGGCGGCTCGATCCGGATTCCCGCCTCCTTCGCGGGCATTTTCGGCCACAAGGCTTCCTTCGGACGCATCCCGGGATATCCGGCGAGCGCCGCGTGGAGCCTCTCGCATATCGGACCCATGACGCGCACGGTGACGGATGCCGCCCTCATGATGAACGCGTGCGCCGGGCCCGACTCGCGCGATCAGTTCTCGCTCCCGGCCGAGAAGGTCGACTACGTCAAGGCGCTCAACGGGTCGCTGAAAGGTCTGCGAATCGCGTGGGTGCCGGACCCCGGCTATGCCAAGCTGGTGGATCCCGAGGTCGCGGCGGTCTGCGCGCGCGCGGCCAAGCGCTTCCGGGAGCTCGGCTGCCGCGTGGAGGAGGTCAATCCCAAGTGGCCGTCGCCGCGCCAGCCGTGGAAGACGATCTTCTGCGGCGGCATCGCGACGCGCTTGGCGCCGTATCTGTCCGAACGGCGGGCCGACATCGACGCGGGGCTGGCCGCCCTCATCGACGAGACGCTCTCGTGGGGCCCCACCGTCTTCGTCCAGGCCTGGTTCGACCGCATGGCCTGGTGGGAGCACCCGCGGCGTCTCTTCGAGACCTATGACCTCATGCTCACGCCCACAGTCGCGTGCCCGCCCTTCAAGATCGGACTCGACAATCCGACCGAGATCGCCGACCGTCCGGCCGACGCCTACGAATGGATCCCCTATACCTATCCGTTCAACATGACCGGACAGCCGGCCTGCTCGGTGCCCGCCGGCTTCACCGCCGACAAGCTGCCGGTGGGCCTCCAGATCGTAGGCCGCCGCTTCGACGACGTCTCGGTGCTTCGCGCCGCAGCGGCCTTCGAGAAGGCCCAGCCGTGGGCACACCTCATCCCCCCAATCAACTGACAGCGGAGCACCAGGGTAGGGACGTCGCAAGCCGGCGGAGAGGGAGGTACTGGGCCAATTTGCTTCGCCATACTTCGTTCTCGGTCGGCAGCAACCCTCAACATTCACCCACGTACGCCTCGGGCCGGCACGCCTCCCTCGGGCCTCGCCTAGCTCGCAACTTGGCCCAGTACCGAAAGGGAGGAGGGGGCGGGCGCGCCGCGCCGATCCCTATACACATGGTCCCTGGGGTGAGGGGTGGCGCGTCCGCCCCCTCCTCCCGTTGATCGCCCTACCATCCATGTGACAACGAGGAGACAGCGATGACCGCCGATGATGTGAAACGGATCCTGGTCGTAGGCGCGGGGCAGATGGGGGCGCAGATCGCCATGCAGTCGGCCCTCCACGGCTACCAGATCACGCTCTCCGACCTCTCCATGGAGCTCCTCGACAAGGGCATGGCCGGCAACCGCAAGCAGCTCGAGCGGCGCGTCCAGAAAGGCCAGATGACCAAGGACAGGATGGAAGAGGCCATCGCCCGCGTCCGCCTCGAGCCCAACCTCGAAAAAGCGGCAGCCAACGCCGACTTCGTCATCGAGGCCATCGTCGAGCGGCTCGAGCCCAAGAAGGACTGCTTCGCCAAGCTCGACCGCTTCTGCCCGCCCCACGCGATCCTGGCGACCAACTCGTCCACGCTCATGAACTCGCAGATCGCGCCCTCGACGAAGCGGCCCGAGAAGTGCGTCAACATGCACTACTTCTACCCGCCGCTGGTCATGAAGCTCGTCGAGGTGGTCAAGGGGCAGTGGACCAGCGAGGAGACCGTGGAGATCACGGCCGAGGTCACTCGCCGCAGCGGCCGCGAGCCCGTGATCCTGCGCAAGGAGCTGCCCGGCTTTCTCGTCAACCGCATCCTGCGCGCGCTCGTGCGGGAGGCGTACTACTGCCTCGAGCAGGGCGTGGCCTCTCACGCCGACATCGACAAGGCGGTCGAGCTCGGCTTGAACCATCCACTCGGACCCTTCAAGCTCGGCGACCTCTCCGGCCTGGACATCGGCTACAACGCCCGCCTCGAGACTTTTGAGGTTACGAAAGACCCGAAGGACTATCCGCCGAAGGAGCTCGAGAAGCGCGTCAAGCGCGGCGACCTCGGCCGCAAGACCGGCCGAGGCTTCTACGACTACTCGACCGACCCGCCCAAGCCCATCCTCGACTGAGCGACCCGGGCTCCGCTTCGACGGCGGCGGGGAAGGCTCTTTTCTGGGCTCGCCTCAACCTCGTTGCGGCCGAGCTCGTCTTCGCCGTGGGCCTCCTTTTCATGCTCGTGTGGACAGAGGCCAGGCCCCCTGGGAGCCGATGCGTTCGGAAGGATACGCGTCTCCTCCCGTCGACGCGACGAAGGCGGGACATTGACGATTTCTCCGGCCCGCGCCACGATGGCGGCATGCGACGGCGGCAGGCTGGTGGGTCTTCCCTGGTCGAGATCTTGGTAGCGCTCGGGCTTCTCGGCCTCCTGATGGCGGCCACGGGGCTCTTGCTGCAGTCGGGGCTCGTCGCCTGGAGCTGGGGGTCCGGCAAGGTCGAAGCTCAGCAGTCGCTCCGCGCAGCGCTTGAGCGGATGGCGCACGAGCTGCGCGAGGCAGGCTATGATCCGACCGGAGCCGGCTTCCAGGCTCTCCTCGTCGTCGAGCCCACGCAGGTCGTCTTCCAGAGCGACTGGAATGGCAACGGCGTGGTCGATCCGACGCGCGAGCGCGTCACCTACCTCCTTCGCCCGGGCGAGACGACCTTGAGACGCGACGCGGGCGGCGGCGCCCAGCCCCTCGCTGACGGCGTTCGACACTTCGCGCTCTTCTATCTCGACCGCACGGGCGCGCCCACGGCGGATCCAGAGCAGGTGGTCTCGATCCGGATCGAGCTCGTCACGGGGCGAGGCACTCCGGAGGCCTCCATGACGACGCTGGTCACTCTCCGCAATGCGCCTGTTTGGTAGAATCGCGCCATGGGCGGGCACCGACCGTGTATCGCCATCGGTCTCCTGGTCGGCGCTGTCATGAGCTGCGAGACTGTGCCCTATACCGGCCGCTCGCAGCTCCAGCTGCTGTCGCCGGAGCAGGAAGGCCAGATGGGCATTCAGGCCTATCAGCAGATCCTCGGCAAGGCCCAGCTGGCGGCCGATCCCATCGGAAGCGAGATGGTCAAGCGCGTCGGCGGCCGCATCGCGGCCGTGACGGGCCACAGCGAGTATCAGTGGGAATACCGGCTGATCAAGGATGACAGGCAGGTCAATGCCTTCGCCTTGCCGGGCGGCAAGGTTGCCGTCTACACCGGCATGCTGCCTGTCACGCGGGACGACAACGGGCTCGCGGCCGTGCTCGGTCACGAGATCGGCCACGTCATCGCCCGCCACGGCGGCGAGCGGCTCAGCCAGCAGATGCTGGTGAGCGCGGGCCTCGAGACGACCATGGCGGCGCTGTCTCGCGGCAACCCAGCCACGGTGCAAGCCGTGGGCTCCCTGCTCGGCGCCGGAGCCTCCGTCGGCGTGCTGCTGCCGTGGAGCCGCAAGCAGGAGTCGGAGGCGGATCACCTCGGCCTCATCCTGATGGCCAAAGCGGGCTACGACCCGCGCGCCGCTCTCGATCTGTGGGTGCGCATGGCGGAGCTCTCCAGGGGCGGCGCACGGCCGCCCGAGTTTCTCTCGACGCACCCCGCCGAGGCGACCCGGATTCGCCAGATCGAAGCGTGGCTGCCCGAGGCCAACCAGTACTACAAGCCTCGCTAGAGCGCTCTGACTCCACCCGCAGTGGCTGGCACCCGACCCCGGCCCCACAGGTCGGGCGACTCGGATATATCAAAGAAATCGGATTTTTTCTTGACAGGTCCCAGACCAGCCTTTAGATTAGGCCGCGGGGTGGGATGAAATCCCATGAAGTGGGCCAAATATCAAATCGAGGGGAGACTGTCCTCTCGCGAGGAGAGCGTGTTTCGGGGTCATTTCAGGCACACGGTCGATCCGAAGGGTCGTCTCAGCATCCCGGCGAAATTCCGGGAGTTGCTGGGTGACGGCTTCGGAGACAAGCTCGTCATCGCGCCGAACGGGCGAGGGGCGCTGGACGTGTTCCCCGAGCGGAACTGGAAAGAGCTCGAGGAGCGCGTCAACCGGCTGCCGAAGCTCGATCCACATCGCCGCCAGTTCCAGTACCAGTACCTCTCGAAGGGGCAGGATGTGACGCTCGATCCACAGGGCCGCATCCAGATCCCGCTCGATATCCGGCAGAGCGAGAGCCTGGCCAAGGACGTGATCATCATCGGGATGCAGGAGCGCTTCGAAGTTTGGAACAGCGAGCGCTGGACGCACTACGAGCGCGACAAGACGGCGCCGATCGACGAGCTCTGGGAGAAGCTGGCCGACAAGGGCGTCTAGGCGTGGAGCGGGAGGCGGCGGCGCACCTCCCGGTGCTGGCGGACGAAGTGACCTTCCTCTTGCGCCCCCGACGCGGGGGTTGGGTGGTGGACGGGACGATCGGCATGGGAGGACACGCAGAGAGGCTCCTGGAGGCAGGCGGGGAGGGTATCCGCCTCCTCGGGATCGACCGCGATCCCGAGGCGCTCGCGCGTGCGCGAGCGCGGTTGGAACGCTTCGGCGACCGGGTGAGGCTCCGCCAGGGCAGCTTCCGCGACATCGGGTCGCATGCGCGTGAGGCCGGTGTCCCCCTTGCGAACGCGGTGCTGCTCGATCTGGGTCTCTCCTCGCAGCAACTCGATGCTTCGGGCCGCGGGTTCACCTTCCAGAAGGAGGAGCCGCTCGACATGCGCTTCGATCCCACGAGAGGCAGGACCGCGGCGGAGCTCATCGCCGAGGAGTCCGAGACCGAGATCGCCCGCATCCTCTTCGAGTACGGCGAGGAGCGGCACGCCCGTCGCATCGCGCGCCGGATCGTCGAGCGCCGCCGCCGGAGCCCGCTGGTCACGACCGGAGACCTGGTCGAGGCCGTCAAGCATGGCGTGCCGCGCGCGGGCTGGTCCTCCCGGACGCATGTCGCGACCCGGACCTTCCAGGCACTCCGGATGGCAGTGAACGAGGAGCCCGACGCTCTCGCCGACGCTCTGGCGGCGGCCCCCCCGCTGCTGGCCCCTGGCGGCAGGTTTGGCGTCATCTCCTTCCACTCGGGCGAGGACCGGACCGTCAAGCGGGCGTTCCGGGCGCTCGAGGGCTCGGGCTTTGCCGAGCTCGAGCCTTCCCCGGTGAGCGCCTCGCGCGACGAGGTGCACCAGAACCCGCGAGCCCGGAGCGCCAAGCTCCGGGTGCTCGAGCGGCTGGAGGCGGGTGGAAGTTCGAGCCGTGACGGCGCCGACGAGCCGCAAGCGTGGCAGTTCGACCAGAGCGGCAGCACCGCGAGGCGAGGCCCGAGCCGATGAGTGGGGAGGCGAGGGGCGAGGTGAAAGCCGTGGGTCGCGTCATGCCAATCCAGCTCTCGCTCGGCCTCAGGGCCCCCGCGATCGCCGACCAGCGCGTGGCGCGCTTCCATCGCGCGAGCGATCGTCGCCGGCTGCGCGCCATGGTCGCCTCGGTGGTGGGGGCCGGCGTGCTCGTCACTCTCGTGCTCGGCGTCGTCGGGCTCAAGGTGCAGCAGGTCCGGCTATCGTATCGGCTCGACACGCTGCGCACGACCCGGACCGAGCTTGAGGAGGCCAACCGACGGCTCGCCGTGGAGAAGGCGAGCCTCTCGTCGCTGGCACGCATCGAAGTCGAGGCCCGGAGCCGGCTCGGCATGGTTGCGGCCACGCAGCAGCAGGTGCAGCTCGCCCGCGAGTTCGTGGGTGCGAGCGCCCCGGCCGCCGCTGCCGCCGGTGAGCGCACGGCGCAGGCGGCCCCGGGCGCGCCCGCCGGGGAGAGGGTCCGCTAACGTGAAGCGAGGCGAGGTCACGTCGCCACCATGACGGTGTCGCGGACCGCGGGCCTGAGGAGCCGGACGCTGATCTTCGCAGCGTTCCTCGCCTGTGCCTTCCTCGGGATCCTGGGCCGGCTCGGCTATCTGCAGGTCGTCAAACACGACGAGTACTCCCGGATGGCGGAGAGCCAGCACGCCAAGACCATCCCGCTCCGCCCCAAGCGCGGTCCCATCCTCGATCGCGCGGGCCAGGTACTGGCGGAATCCTCGGCTGCCGAGTCGCTGTTTGCCATGCCCGCGCGCATGGACGATCCCGCCCGCGTCGCGCGTGATCTGGCGCCGATCCTCGGCGAGCCGGAGGCCGACATCGTCCGCCGTCTCGATTCCTCCAAGCGCTTCGTCTGGGTCAGGCGAAAGCTGTCCCCGCCCGCGGTCCAGGCCATCCGCGATCTCCGGGAGCCGGCGCTGGGATTCCTGCAGGAGAGCCTGCGTCTCTACCCGAGCCGCGAGCTGGCCGCCCACATCATCGGCTTCGAGGGACTCGACGGCAAGGGTCTGGGCGGAATCGAGCAGGCATGGGATGCCCACCTGGCGGGCGCCGAAGGCAGAGCTCTCGTGGAGCGCGATGCCCTCGGCCGCGACGTCACGGGCACGCCGATAGTGCTCAAGCCCTCGGTGCCCGGTCAGGGCATCCTGCTGACTATCGACGCCACGCTGCAGTACATCGCCGAGAAGGAAGTGGACGTGGCCTGGCGGCGCACCCGCTCGAAGGGTGCGATGGCCGTGATGATGGACCCCCGCACCGGCGAGATCCTTGCCATGGCCATACGTCCGACGTTCAATCCGAACGCCTTCGCCGCCGCCACGGACGAGGAGCGGCGCAACCGCGCCATCACGGATCCCTTCGAGCCGGGGTCGACCTTCAAGGTGATCATGGCCGCAGCCGCTCTCGAGGAGGGCGTGGTGCGCCCGACCGATCGCTTCTACGGCGAGAACGGTAAGATCAGGGTCGCCAACGCTGTAATCGGCGACTGGAAGCGCTTCGGGTGGCTCACGTTCAGCGAGGTGCTGCAGCACTCCTCCAACGTCGGGTCCATCAAGGCGGGACTCCAGCTCGGCAAGGAGCGCTACTACAAGTACATCACCGGCTTCGGCTTCGGCCAGCCCGTGGCCCTCGGGCTGCCGGGCGAGAGCCGAGGCCAGCTCCGCCCGCCCGCTCAGTGGTCGGCCCTGTCGCTGGCGACCATGTCCATCGGGCAAGAGATCTCCGTGACAGCCGTGCAGATCGTCACGGCCTTCGCGGCCATCGCCAATGGCGGGCGTCTCATGCAGCCCCAGATCGTCCGCGCGGTGCTGGACGCCAGCGGACGCGAGGTGCGCGTCTTCGAGCCAAGGGCGATCCGCCAGGTCATCGCCCCCGAGACGGCGCGCGAGCTCACGAGCATCCTCACGGGCGTGGTACGCGAGGGTACCGGGCACAACGCCGTCATCGCCGGCTACGACGTGGCGGGCAAGACGGGCACGGCACAGAAGATCGATCAGAACACGCGCCGGTACTCCCACGCTCCCGGCATCCTGTCGTTCGTCGGCTTCGCGCCCGCCGACGACCCGCGGCTCGCCATGATCGTGTTGCTCGACGAGCCGAAGAACGAGAAATGGGGCAGCGAGGCCGCCGCGCCCATCTTCGCGGCCATCGGCCGCGCCGCCCTGCACCACATGAACGTGCCGCCGCGCGGGACGACCCCGGTGCCGCTGATCCGGGTGGACGCCGAAGGCGGCTTGGAACAGGCCGCGGGGCTGCCTGTGAGACGCGTGAGCCTGGACGCGGGCGCGGAGCTTCCGGGCACGATGCCCGCGCTCGAGGGCCGCTCACTTCGCCAGGCCATGGCGGCGCTCGCGTCCTTCGACGTCACGATCGAGGTGAGTGGACGCGGCGTCGTGGTGGGCCAGACTCCCGCCTCAGGCGAGCCGCTCGGTCCCGGCACGATCTGCCGGCTCACCCTGGCCGGCCCTCTCGAGCGGCCGGCCGCGAGGCCATGAGCGGAGCCTCCGTGCCAACCACGGTCCTACTCGACGCGCTTCCGGACAAGACGGTCCTGGGCAGCCTGCCCGCGACCGTGTCGGGCGTCGCCTATGACTCGCGCAAGGTCCTCCCCGGGGACATCTTCGTCGCGATCCCGGGGCTCAGGCAGGACGGCCGGCGTTTCATCGAGGACGCGCTCACCCGGGGGGCCACGGCGGTGGTCTTCGAGGGCGCCGACGTGCTCGAGGGCCGCGCCGCGGGGCGCGTGCGGGTGCCGTCCTCGCGCGCGGCGCTGGCGCGCCTCGCGGACGCCTACTTCGGCCACCCGTCGGGCGCGCTCACGGTGATCGGCATCACGGGCACCAATGGCAAGACCACGACGTCGTTCCTGGTCGAGGCGCTGCTGCGAGGCCGGGGCGGGCCGACCGGCCTCATCGGCACAGTGGAATACCGGATCGGTGCCGAGCGCCTGCCCGCAGGCCAGACGACGCCCGAGGCCCTGGAACTGCAGTCCCTCATGCGGCGGATGGTCGACGCCGGTGTGACCGCGGTGTCGATGGAGGTCTCCTCGCACGCCCTCGCGCTCTCGCGTATCGACGGCACCGAGTTCGACGTGGCGGTCTTCACCAATCTCACCCAGGATCACCTCGACTTCCACGTGACGATGGAGGCGTATCGAGAAACCAAGCGCCGGCTCTTTGCCCTGGTTGCCGCCGGTCACAAGCCCCACCGGATGGCCGTGGTCAATGCCGATGACCCCGCGGGCCTCGCCATGGTGGCGGGCCTGCCCCTGCCCACGCTGACGTACGGCATCCGCGGGCGCGCCGACGTGCGGCCCGCGCGCTGGGTGTCCGGCGCCGAGGGCATCCGGATGAGTGTCCGGACGCCGGCGGGCCACGTGGACATCGCCTCGCCGCTCGTGGGCGAGCACAACGTGATGAACCTGCTGGCAGCCGTGGGGGTGGGCGTGTCGCTCGGGATGGCTCCGGCTGCCATCGCCCTCGCGCTCTCGTCGGTCGCCTCGGTGCCGGGGCGCTTCGAGCGCGTCGAGACCGGCCAGCGATTCCTCGTGGTGGTGGACTACGCCCACACGCCGGACGCGCTCGAGCGGACGCTCGAGACGGGGCGTAAGCTCGTCAGGCCTGGCGGCCGGCTCGGGGTGGTCTTCGGGTGCGGTGGTGACCGTGACCGCGGCAAGCGGCCTCTGATGGGAGCCATTGCCTCGCGCCTCTCCGACCACGTCTGGATCACGTCCGACAACCCCCGCACCGAGCGCCCCGAGGCCATCATCACCGACATCGTCGCGGGCATCCCCGGGGGTCCGGCGCTCGACCGGCATGAGATAATTCCCGACAGAAAAGCTGCCATCCGCAGCGCGCTGGCGTGGGCACGCCCCGGTGACCTGCTCGTCATCGCCGGCAAGGGACACGAGACCTACCAGATCGTCGGCACCGATGTGCTCTCCTTTGACGACCGCATCCAGGTCCGGGACGCGCTCAAGGAGATCGGGAGATAGGACCGCGCATGTCAGCATTCACCGTCGAAGACATTGTCCGGGGCACAGGCGGCGCTCTTCTCGGCGGCGACCTCGGCATCGCCGTCAGCGGGGTGTCGATCGACAGCCGCACGCTCGGGATCGGCGAGGCTTTCTTCGCCATCCGGGGCGAGCGGGCTGACGGTCATGCGTTTCTGCGAGATGCCGTCGGCCGCGGCGCGGCCTGCCTTGTGGTCCACGCCGTTTCCGACGACCTGCCGCCGGGCGTGCCGGCAGTCCTGGTGGATGACACGACGAAGGCTCTGGGGCGGCTCAGCGCCTGGCACAGGGCGAGATTCACGATTCCCGTCGCGGCGGTCACGGGCTCGAACGGCAAGACGACCACGAAGGAGATGATGGCGGGCGTGCTGGCCGCGCTGGGTCCGGTGCTCAAGCCTGAATCGAGCTTCAACAACCAGTGGGGCCTGCCGCTGACCCTGCTCAGGCTCACCCGTGAGCATCGCGCGGCGGCGATCGAGATCGGTACCAACCATCCGGGCGAGGTCGCCGCGCTGGCGCAGATCGCCCGGCCGACCGTCGCAGCCGTCACGACCGTGTCGAGCGCTCACACAGAGTTCCTGGGCTCTCTCGACAGCGTGCAGGAAGAAAAGGGGCAACTCGTGCGCGCGCTGCCGGCCGACGGGGCCGCGGTGCTCAATGCCGACGATCCGCGCGTGATCACCATGGCCGCCCTCACACAGGCACGGGTCTGGACCTACAGCGCCCGCAGCCCGGCCGACGTCCGCACCGTGGGGCGTATCGACGAGACGACGGACGGCGTCGGCTTCACGCTGGAGACGGCGGTGGGCCGCCAGCCGGTGCGGCTCTGCTTTGCCGGGCGCCATAACGTGACGAACGCCCTCGCCGCGGCGGCCGTGGGCGCGTCGCTCGGACTGTCCCTCGAGCGGATCGCGGCGGGCCTCGGGGCCGCCCGACCGGCCAAGGGGCGCTGCGTGTGGCGCGGCGCGGGAACGCTCCGAATCCTCGACGACACGTACAATGCCAACCCCGTATCCGTGCGCGCGGCGCTCGAGGCCCTGGCCGCTTCGGCAGGCGAGCGCCGACGGGTGGTGGTGCTAGGCGACATGCTGGAGCTGGGACCCATCACCCAGGCGGAACACCGGGAGATGGGTCGCGCGGTTGCCGCCTCCGGCGCCGCCGAGTTCATCGGGCTCGGCCGGTCGAGCCGGGCGGCCGTCGAGGCGGCGCGCGAGGCGGGTCTCGGCGAGAGCCACCACGCGGTGACCTTCGAGGATACCGTGGCGCTCTGCCTCAAGCGCCTTGCCCCTGGGGACGCCGTGCTGGTCAAGGGCTCGCGCGGGATGCGCATGGAGCGCGTCGTCGACGCGCTCATCGCCCGCTTCGGAGGGGAGGATGGCTGATGCTTTACGACCTCCTCGTGCCGCTCGCCAAGGACAGCATCGTCTTCAACGTCTTCCGGTACATCACGTTCCGGGCGGCCATGGCAACGGTGACGGCGATCGCGATCTCCTTCGTGCTCGGGCCCTGGCTCATCGGCCGCCTTCGGGTGCTGCAGCAGGGCGGACACACGATCCGCGAGGACACGCCGGTGCGGCACCGCACGAAGGCGGGCACGCCGAGCATGGGCGGGCTCATCATCTTGACGGCGCTCCTGACCTCGACGCTGCTCTGGACCAATCTCCACAACCGCTACGTCTGGGTGCTGATCCTGGCGACCGCGGGCTTCGCTCTGATCGGCTTTCTCGACGATTGGCGAAAGCTTCGGACCAAGAAGGGAATCTCGGCCAAGGAGAAGCTCGGCGCCCAGGTCGTCCTGATCGGCTTGCTCATGGGTTGGCTGTATCTCAGGCCGCCCGACGGCTTCACGACGGCCCTTGCCATCCCGTTCTTCAAGGGGTGGCTGGTCTCGCTCGACTGGCTCTGGGTGCCCTTCGCAGTCCTGGTGATCGTGGGGGCCTCGAACGCCGTGAATCTCACGGACGGCCTCGACGGCCTCGCCATCGGGCCGATCGTGATGGCGGGCGGCGCGTTCGCGATCATCGCGTACCTGAGCGGCAACTTCCGGCTGGCGGAGTACCTGCGGATCTTGAACGTCAAGGGCACGGGCGAGCTCACGATCTTCTGCGCGGCGCTGGTGGGCGCGGCGCTGGGCTTTCTCTGGTTCAACACCTACCCGGCGCAGGTCTTCATGGGCGACGTGGGCTCACTGGCGCTGGGCGGGGCGATCGGGACGCTCGCCGTCCTGACGAAGTCGGAGCTCCTGCTCCCACTGATCGGTGGGATCTACGTGGTCGAAGCGGCCTCGGTCATCATCCAGGTCGCGTACTTCAAGGCTACGGGCAAGCGCTTCTTCCGGATGGCGCCGCTTCACCACCACTACGAGATGCAGGGCTGGCCGGAGCCCAGGATCATCGTGCGGTTCTGGATCGTGTCGTTCATGCTGGCGCTCCTGGCGTTGACCACCCTCAAGCTGAGGTAGCTGGATGACCCCGGTCACGACAGATGCGATGGAGGAGGACCACATGACCGGCGAGCGTGGTCAGGCGTACCGGCAGTGGCTGGCCGGGCGCACCGTCGCCGTCGTGGGCCTGGCGCGGAGCGGCGTCGCCGCTGCGCGCCTGATCCGCCGCATTGGCGGCCGGGTGCTGGCCTCCGATTCCGGCAGCCGCGAGTCGCTCTCCCGCGAGGCGCGCGAGCTCGAGCAGCTGGGCTCCACCGTCTGGACCGGCGGCCACCCCGAGGCGGCATTCTCGGGCGTCGATCTCTGCGTGGTCAGCCCCGGTGTTCCGCTCGAGCTGCCCGCCCTCGAGTCCGTGCGTGCTCGCGGCGTGCCACTGATCGGTGAGCTCGAGCTGGGCTGGCGCGTCATGGAGGCGGACCTCATCGCCATCACCGGTACCAACGGCAAGACCACCACGACCACACTCATCGGCGAGCTGGTGGGCGGCGCCGTCCGGCCCGTCTTCGTGGGTGGCAACATCGGTACCCCGCTGTCTTCGCAGGCGCTGGACTTCCCCGCGGACGGCCTGGTCGTCGCCGAGGCCTCGAGCTTCCAGCTCGAGACGACCGAGCGCTTGCGGCCGCGCGTGGCCGTCGTCCTCAACGTCACGCCGGATCACCTCGACAGGCACAAGACCTTCGAGCGCTACGTCCAGGCCAAGGCGAGGATCTTCGCCAACCAGACGTCGAGCGACTGTGCCGTGCTCAACGCGGACGACCCCGTCACCGCCTCGCTCGCTCCCTTGACGCGAGCTCGTGTCCTCTGGTTCAGCCGCACGAGGGCGCTCGATCACGGGGTCTTTGTCCGGGAGGGGTGGATCCTGGCCAAGCTCAACGGCCACGTCGAGAAGATCTGCCCCGTCGACCTGATCCCGCTGCGCGGCCAGCACAATGTCGAAAATGTCCTGGCCGCGACCGCGTGCGGGCTCTGGACTGGGCTCGCGCCTGAGAGCATCCAGCGCGGCATCGTCGCCTTTCGCGGCGTCGTGCACCGGATCGAGCGCGTCCTCGACCATCGGGGGGTGACGTACTACAACGACTCGAAGGGCACCAACGTCGCTTCGACCATCAAGGCGCTCGAGAGCTTCACCGAGCCGGTGATCCTCATCGCGGGCGGCAAGGGCAAGGGACAGGACTTCGCGCCGCTGGCCGAGGCGGCCCGCGGGCACGTGAGGCAGGCGATTCTCATCGGGGAGGACCGCGCCAAGATCCGCGCCGCCCTCGAGCCCGCCGGCGTGCCCTCTCAGGAAGCGGGCTCCATGCGCGAGGCCGTGGTCGCGGCGCGCGACGGGGCGCGGGTGGGGGACGTGGTCCTCCTCTCGCCGGCCTGCGCGTCCTTCGACATGTTCGACAACTACGAGCACCGGGGCGACGTCTTCAAAGACCTCGTCCGAGACCTCGCGCGATGATCCCAAGCCGGTGGGGGGGTCTGGGGGAGGAGCGGCGGTCGCTCCCCCCCAGTCTCACCTAAATGCCCAGGAAGCTGACCCCGGACCTGTGGCTTTTCGGCCTCGTGCTCGGCCTGGTCTCGTTTGGCGTCGTCATGGTCTACTCGGCCTCCGCCATCATGGCGGCGGATCGCTTCCATGATCCGATGCACTTCTTGAAGAAGCAGGGCATCTGGGCGGGGCTCGGCATGGCCGCGCTCTTCGCGGGACTGCTGCTCGACTACCGGCGGCTCCAGCGGTTCGTGGCCCCTCTCCTCGTGCTCTCCTTCGTCCTGTTGGTGCTCGTCCTTGTGCCGCCCTTCGGCCAGGAGATCAATGGCACGCGCCGGTGGCTGCGCCTCGGCCCCGTGTCATTCCAGCCGGTGGAGCTCGCCAAGCTCTCGCTCCTGCTCTACCTCGCCGCATTCATCGCGAGGCGAGGAGATGCGATGGCAAGCTTCACCCGGGGGCTGCTCCCGCTACTCATGATGGCCGGCGCCATGGCGGGCCTGACGATGCTCCAGCCCGACATGGGCAATGCCGTCGTGCTGATGGTGCTGACGCTGGGGCTGGCCTATCTGGGTGGAGCGCGGGGCTCTCACATGGGCCTGATCGCCGGCGCGGCGCTGCCGCTCTGCGCCGTCGCGATCGCGATGAGACCGTACCGCCTCCGACGGGTGCTCGCCTTCATGCACCCGTGGGACGATCCGCAGAACAGCGGCTTCCAGATCATTCAGTCCTTTCTGGCACTGGGCTCGGGCGGCTGGTTCGGCCGTGGGCTGGGCGAGTCCAAGCAGAAGCTCTTCTACCTGCCGGAGTCACACACGGATTTCATCTTCGCCATCATCGGCGAGGAGTTGGGGCTCCTGGGCGCACTGATCGTGGTCGCGCTCTTCGCGCTCCTGATCTGGCGCGGCCTGCGGGCAGGCCTCCGCGCGCCTGAGCCGTTCGGCGCCTACCTGGCGCTCGGGCTGACGGCCATGCTCGCCACGCAGGCGCTCGTGAATCTCTGCGTGGTGACGGGGATGCTGCCCACGAAGGGGCTGCCCCTGCCTTTCATCTCCTTCGGTGGGTCGGCCCTGACCATGACACTCTTCTCCACGGGCGTCTTGCTGAACATCTCACAGCATTCGGCCGCGAGATGAGGCCAACGATCGGACTCGTGGGCTGCTCCGACTTGATTGGCCCACCGGCGACATGCCGACCGCCATGTTGAGGACACATTAACCGTGTTCAAGAAGTATCAGCAGATTCACTTCGTCGGGATCGGCGGGGTCGGGATGAGCGGTATTGCCGAGGTCCTGCTGAACCTGGGCTATCGCGTGACGGGATCCGACCAGAGGCGCGGTGATGCCGTCGAGCGACTCGAGCGGCTGGGCGCCAAGATCTTCGTGGGGCATGAGCCGAGCCACGTCGAGGGCGCGCACGTGGTCGTCTACTCTTCGGCGGTCGCCCGCGACAATGTCGAGGTCCAGGTGGCGCGCCAGCGCGGTGTGTCCGTCATCCCGCGTGCCGAGATGCTGGCGGAGCTGATGCGGCTCAAATACGGGATCGCCATCGCCGGCACCCATGGCAAGACCACGACGACCTCGATGGTGGCGGCAGTGCTCGGCGCGGCCGGGCTCGACCCGACGGTGGTGGTGGGCGGGCGCGTGCACGGGCTCGGCGCTAACGCGCGCCTGGGGCGGGGCGAGTTCCTCGTGGCGGAGGCCGATGAGTCCGACGGCTCCTTCCTCAAGCTCACGCCGACCATCGCGGTGGTGACGACCGTGGATGCGGAGCATCTGGACCATTACGCCGACCTCGACGCGATCCGGGCGGCCTTCCTGACCTTCGTCAACAAGGTGCCGTTCTACGGCTCGTCCGTGCTCTGTCTCGATCAGCCGAACATCCAGCAGATGATTCCGCAGATCGAAAAGCGCGTGATCACCTACGGGCTCGAATCCGGCGCCGACGTCACCGCCCGGCGGCTCGTGTTCGCCGGCATGCAGTCGCAGTTCGAGGTCCTGTTCCGGGGCAAGATGCTGGGCCCGGCCTCCATCCAGGTGCCGGGCCGTCACAACGTGCTCAACGCCCTGGCAGCCGTCGGCGTCGGCATCGAGCTCGAGGTGCCCTTCGACCGCATCCAGGAGGCACTGGCCGGATTCGCGGGCGTGCAGCGGCGGTTCCAGATCCGCGGGGACGCTGCGGGCGTCCTCGTCGTGGACGACTACGGGCATCACCCTGCCGAGATCCGCGCCACCCTGGCCGCCGCCAAGGCCGGGTTCGACCGGCGCGTCATCACGGTCTTCCAGCCTCACCGGTACACGCGCACCCAGCATCTGCGGCAGGAGTTTCTCACGGCGTTCTACCAGTCCGACGTCCTCATCGTGATGGACATCTATCCAGCCGGCGAGGCGCCGATTCCGGGCGTCCATGCCCGTGACCTGGCCGACGGCATCGCGGCTCACGGGCACCGGGAGGTGCTCTACATGGACGGCGACCGCGCCGGCATTCTCGACTACCTCTGTGAAGCCACCCGTTCCGGCGACCTCGTGCTCACTCTCGGCGCCGGCGACGTAGGCCAGCTTGGCGCGGAGCTGCTCACGCGCCTGGGCGACACGCGCGACCAGTCGAAGAGGAGATAATCGATGCTCGGAGAGATTCGGGGCGAGGTGCGGTTCAAAGAACCGCTGAGCTTCCATACCTCCTTGCGGATCGGGGGGCCTGCGGACATCTTCGTCGTCCCTCAGGACGTCGAAGACATACGTCTCACGCTGGGCTTCGCCGAGCGCGAGCAGCTGCCCGTCGACGTGGTCGGTGGCGGCAACAACCTCCTCGTGCGGGACCGCGGCATCCGCGGGGTCGTGCTCAAGCTCGAAGGCTGCCTTGGCCGCGCCGAGTTCAACGGCGAGGAGGCGGTCGCAGGCGCGGGGGTCGCGCTGTCGGCACTGATCCGCGAGGCCGCCGCGCTGAACCTGGGCGGCATCGAATGCCTCGTCGGCATCCCGGCGACCATCGGTGGCGCCGTCGCCATGAACGCGGGCACGGCCGACGGATGGATCGGTGATTTCATCTCGGCCGTGTACTTCCTGCATCCGGACGGAACGCTCGGCGAGTTCAAGCCGGGCAACGGCAACTTCGGCTACCGCGCCTTCACCGCCCCTCCGGGCGCGGTCCTCGTCGGCGCGCGGCTGCAGCTCCACCGGCGATCCCAGGCCGAGATCCAGAAGGACATCAAGCAGCGCCTCAAGCAGAAGAAGGCGACCCAGCCGCTGGCGCTGGCCTCGGTCGGGTGCGTCTGGAAGAACCCGCAGGGCGAGAGCGCGGCGCGCCTGATCGAAAAAGTCGGGCTCAAGGGCAAGCGGCTCAACGGCGCCGAGATCTCCGCCAAGCACGCCAATTTCATCGTCAACCGAGGCGGCGCCACGGCAGCGGACATCCTGGCGCTCATGGACATGACGCGCGAGCGCGTCCAGGGGCACTTTGGTATCGCGCTCGAGCCCGAGGTGCGGATCTTGGGGGACACATGAGTCACGGAGAAGCATGAGAGGCCGCACCGCGGTCCTCTCCCCGCGCGGGCTCGCCCATGGTCTGGCCGATCTTGCGGAGCTACCCGCAGCCATGGCCGACCAGCGGCTCGACCACCGTCGCGGGCGCCGACGCTGGCTCCGACGTGTCCGCCGCGCAGCGGCATGGGGGTGCGTGGGCCTCCTGGTGGCGGTGCTCGCGGCGGCCGCGGGATGGGAGAGCCGGTGGCTGCTCACCGCGCCGCAGTTCGCCGTGGAGGGCGTCGAGGTGGTGGGGCAGGGGCGGCTCTCCGCCGAGGACATCATCGGCGCGTCCG
>Ga0137373_10000327_pt1 | contig 44810 bp, 36 predicted proteins | sample SagtaG_5_FD_104912 | JGI IMG/M metagenome (GOLD analysis project Ga0137373, IMG submission 104912) | Vadose zone soil microbial communities from Sagehorn Ranch, Mendocino, California, USA - Sage1_R_80_16 metaG | ecosystem: Environmental > Terrestrial > Soil > Vadose zone | place: USA... | reverse complement strand
TGGTCTCCTTGTTGTCGCCCATCGTCCGCTCGATCGTCAGCGTGTCGGCCGTCTGCTTCACGGTCGCGCCGTTGCCCAGCGCGCCGCCGCCGAATCCTCCGCGGCCGCCCATGCCACCACCGCCGCCGGGCGCTCCACCACCACCAGGCGCGCCGCCCGGTGCACCGGCCATTCCGCTCGCCTCGGGGTCAAGCGTCCAGGTCCCGGAGAAGTCCGGCTTCTGTGCGAAGGCCACCGACGCCACCGCGAGGATCGCGGCGGCAATAAGTCCCGTACGTGCCCGCTTCATGCGTTGCTCCTTGGTTGATGAACGATTACGACTTGCACCAACTCCGGCTATTCGAACCGGAGCGCCTCGATCGGGTCCAGCCCCGCCGCTTTCTTCGCAGGATAGAACCCGAAGAATACACCCGTCCCGGCCGCGAACCCGAACGCCATGCCGATTGCGTTCGGCGGAATCGACGTGGGCCACTCGAGGAACTTCTCGGCTGCCGCCGACAGTCCGTACCCCATCGCGATCCCCAGCAGCCCGCCGAAGAGGCTGAGCACCACCGCCTCCACGAGGAACTGCATCAGCACGTCCTTGCCGCGCGCACCGATCGCCATCCGCAGCCCGATCTCGCGCGTGCGCTCGGTGACCGACACCAGCATGATGTTCATGATCCCGATGCCGCCGACGAGCAGCGACACGCCCGCGATCGCCGCGAGCAGCGTCGTCATCGTCTTCGTCGTCTCGGTGCGAACGCTCGCCATTTCCTCCTGCGTGCGCACCATGAAGTCATCGGGGTCGCTGCCCATCAACTTGTGCCGCGCGCGGAGCGCTTCGCTGATCGCAGCCGACACCGGCGCCGTTTCAGGCGTCTCCGCGGAAATCTGGATCTGGTTGATGTGCTGGATTCCCTGCAGCTTCTTCTGCACCGTCGTGTACGGCACATACACCGCGTCGTCCTGATCCTGGCCGAAGCCGGTGGAACCCTTCGGTGCCATCACGCCGAGGACCTTGAACGGCTGGTTCTTGATGCGGATGATCTGCCCCGTCGGGTCGGCGTCGGGTCCGAACAGATTGTCGGCCACCGTCTGACCCAGCACACAGACCTTTGCCGCCGACTGCACATCCTGCGACGTGAAGAAGCTGCCGTACTTGGCGGGCCAGTTGCGGATGAGCGGCAGTTCGACATCCGTGCCCTGGATCTGGCTGGACCAGTTCTGGTTGCCTGCGACGAGCTGCGCCCGCGAGTTCACGCCGGCGGCGAGATACTGCACGCCGGGCAGCTGTCGGAGCGCTTCCGCGTCTTCCGGTGTCAGCGTGGTCGACATCCCGCCTCCCTGGCGAACGCCTCCCTGGGTGAAGTTGCCGGCCATGACGGTGATGAGGTTCGTCCCGGCGGCCTTGACCTGCTCTTCGATCGTCGACTGCGCGCCCTTGCCAAGCGCGACCATCGTGATCACCGCGCCGACGCCGATGATCATGCCCAGCATGGTCAGCATCGTGCGCATCTTGTTCCGGCTGAGCGCCTTCAGCGCGATCACCAGCGTCATGAAGATCGACATCTCGTTCTCCTAAACCACGCCGCCGTGGTGCTCCACCGGCGCTTCATCCGACGGGAGGAACGGCACCTCCGGTTCGGGAGGCGGAAGCGCCGCGAGCTCCTCGGCTGCGTTGCGCCGCTTCGCGACCTTCTGATCGATCTGGATGCGGCCGTCGCGGAACCGCACGAGCCGCGTGCCGTGCTCCGCGATGTCCATTTCGTGGGTGATGAGGAGCACGGTGATCCCGCGCTCCGCGTTCAACCGCTGGAAGATGTCCATGACCTCGATCGACGTGCGCGTGTCGAGGTTCCCCGTCGGTTCATCCGCGAGCAGGATCGTCGGGCGCGACACGAGCGCGCGCGCGATGGCGACGCGCTGCTGCTGGCCGCCCGAGAGCTGGTTCGGGAAGTGGTGGAACCGATCCCCCAGGCCGACGGCCTTCAGCGCTTCCATCGCACGCTCGTGGCGTTCCGCCGTCTTGAGCTTCTCGGCGCCGTTGTAGAGCATCGGCAGCTCCACGTTGTCGAGCGCAGTCGTGCGCGACAGCAGGTTGAATCCCTGGAACACGAACCCGATCTTCCGGTTGCGGATGATCGCGAGCTCGTCTTTCGACATCCGCGAGACATCCTTCCCGTCGAGGATGTACGTCCCGCTCGTGGGTCGGTCCAGGCACCCGAGGATGTGCATCAGCGTCGACTTCCCGGATCCCGACGGACCGGTGACGGAGACGAATTCCCCGGGTTCGACGTCGAGGTTCGCGCCGCGAAGCGCGCGAACCGTGACTTCACCGACGTGGTACGTCTTGACCAGGTCGCGAATCTGTATGACCGGCGCCATTACCGGCCGCCGCGGCCTCCGCCGCCGCCCCCGAACCCGCCGCCGGGGCCACCCGGTCTGCCCCGCTGCGGACCCATCAGCGGATTGTTCGCGTTGGCGCCGCCCGGTGTCGTGCTCGTCGACTGCTCGATGATCACGTTCGTGACCACCTCGGCGCCTTCCTTCAGTTCCGGATCGGCCTGGATGATCTCGGTGTATGTGCTGTCGCTGACGCCGAGGCGCAGACGCACCTGCTTCAGCTGCTTGTTCTCGATCAACCACGCCTGGCCCCGTGTTTCAACCGTCGGCAGCGGTCCGAAGAGCGAATCAATCGTCGTCGCGCCTGTCGTCATCGACGGAGTGCTCGCAACGCGCCCCTGGTTTCCGGTGCGCGGCGCCTGTGCGTTGGAGCTTGCGCGGGCATTGGGCGCGCCGGCGGGAGCCTGGCCGCCGCCGGCCCCCCCGCGGCCTCCGCCAATACCGCCCTGACCCTGGCCGCCGGCGAAGCCGCCCTGCCCCTGGCCGCCACCGAAGCCGCCCTGCGCGCGCTGCGCCATCCGCTCCTGCCAGGCGGCACGCTCTTCGGGCGTCATCGCCGCCATGCGCTCTTCCATCCGCTTACGGCGTTCCTCCGGGGTCATGTTCGGATCGAATCCGCCGCGTCCGCCGCCAAAGCCGCCGCGGCCACCGCCCTGACCGCCGCGGTTCTCGCCAGTCGCGTTGCCTGCATTGGCACCAGCTGCGTTCCCCGGCATGCGATCGCCGCCGCCCCCGGCCTGAGCCCCGCCGAAGGCGCGATTCTCAGCGGCCGATCCCTGCTGCTGCGGCTGACGCTGACGACGCGCCTCGCCCTGCGCCGCGTTCGCCTGCTGCGCCGGCGCCGTTGCCGCCGGCGCGTTTGCCGCCGCTCCCGGCGCCGCGGTGCCAGCCGCCGGCGCGCCCGATGCGCCAGGCGTGGTTCCAGGCTGTCCGCCTCCGAACCCGCCCTGCCCGCCGAATGCGCCGCCGCCCGCGTTCCGGCGACCACCCGCTCCGCCGCGTCCGAAGTCAGGCGGAGGCGTCTGCTTCAACGCCGCAAAGATCTCCGTCGTCGGGCGGAAGCGCGTGGCCGCGGCCGGGATACGAAGAACGTTCGACCGGCGCGCGATCTCGATGTTGACGTTTGCCGTCATGCCCGGCTTCAGCTTGAATTGCGGGTTCGGCACGTTGATGACCGTCTGATAGGTGACCACGTTCTGGACGGTGGTCGGCTGCAGGCGCACCTGCTGCACCAGACCGGTGAACGTCTCGGTGGGGAAGGCGTCCACGCGGAAGGTGACCACCTGGCCCGGACGCATGTTGCCCACGTCCGCTTCGTCGATGTTGGCGTTGACCTGCATCTTGGCCAGGTCAGCCGCCAACACGAACAGCTTCGGCGCCGACATGCCGGCGTTCACCGTCTGGCCCAGTTCGACCGCGCGCTGGATGACGATGCCGTCGATCGGCGCCGTGATGACCGTGTGCTCGCGGTTGACCTGCGCGGTGTTCAGCTGCGATTTCGCCTGCACGAGTGCCGCTTGCGAGGACCGGATTTGCGCGTCGGCGGATTTCACGTTCACCTGTGCGGTCTCGAGCTCGCTGCGGGGCAGCAGGTTCTTGTCCGACAGCGCCTGCGCGCGCTGGAGCTTCTGCTGCGCGTCGGCGAGGGTCACGCGCAGCCGATCGAGGTCCGCTTCGGAACGCGCGACGTTCGCGCGCTGCTGCTCGATCTGCGTGTCGAGAATGGTCGGGTCGAGCCGCGCGATGACCTGCCCCTTCTTCACGATGTCGTTGAAGTCGGCGTACAGGTCCTGCACGATGCCGCTGACTTGCGCGCCGATCTCGACGGTCGTGACCGCTTCCAGCGTCCCGGTCGCCTGTACCGATTGCACGACGTCGCCGCGCGTGATCGGCCCCGTGCGGACCTCCGGCTCCTTGGTGTTCTTTTTCATGTAGTAGGCGCCGACGCCGGCGCCTACTCCCGCGAGCACGATGATGATCAGAATGAGTTTTTTCATGTCTCTGTCTTCACGCTACGAGTGCTTCGGGAGCCCCGTGCGCAGTCCTTTCCAGCCCTCTTCGAACAGCGTGTAAACCGTGGGAACGAACACCAGCGTGATGAGCGTCGACGCGGTGAGGCCGCCGATCACGACGCGCGCCAGTGGCGCCTGAAGCTCGGCGCCTTCGCCGATGCCGAGCGACATCGGGACCAACCCCAGGATCGTCGTCAGCGTCGTCATGAGAATCGGGCGCAGCCGCGTCCGTCCCGCGGTCTCGACCGCCTGGCGCAGCGGCATCGCGTCGCGCCGGCGGAGCGTGTTCGTGTAATCCACCAGCAGGATCGCGTTGCTGACGACGATGCCGGCGAGCATGATGACGCCGATGTAGGCCTGCAGGCTGAACGTCGTGCCGGTCAGCTTCAGCGCCGCCACGACGCCGATCGCGGCAAGCGGCACCGAGAACATGATGATGAACGGGTCGCGCAGCGACTCGTACTGCGACGCCATGACCGCGTAGACGAGCAGGATCGCGAGGATCAGGACCCCCTGCAGTTGTTTGAAGGCCTGCGCCTGCTGCTCGACTTCCGATCCAAAGCCGACGGTGAACTCGTGCGACGGGTGAATGTCGGACAGCCGGGCGCTCACCGCGGCGACCGCATCGCTGAGCGCGACCTGCGGTTCCGCCGAGACGCGGAGAATCCGCTCCTGGTTCTTCCGCTGGATCTCGGTCGGGCCCGTCTGCTGCCGCACGCCCAGCAGATTCTTGGCCTGCAGCACCTGGCCCTGCGGCGTGCTGATCAGCAGGTCGTTGATGTCTTCGACCCGCTGCCGATCTTCTTCACGGAGGCGGACGACAATCGGATACTCGTTGCCCCCCTGCCGGAAGAACGCCGCCTGTGTGCCGCCGACGCTGGTGCGGATGCTGTTCGCGACGTTGTTCACGGTCAGCCCGAGCACCGCAGCCTTCGGCCGGTCGATCTGCAGCGCGAGCTCGGGGCGGCCGTCGTCGCGGCCGATCCGCGCGTTCCGAATCTCCGGGATCCCGTCCATCATGTTCTTGGCGGCGACAGCCAGCCGCTGCGCGTCCGCGAGATCGTCGCCGCGGATCTCGAGCGAGAGGCGGCTGTCGCCGGTGCCGCCGCTCATCAGCCGGGTCATCTGCTGGTTGCCTCCCGACGCGCGCGTCTGGATGATGACCCCGGGAATGACTCCCGCGAGCTGCCGGTTGAGCCCCTGCGCGATCTCTTCACTGGAGCGCTTGCGCCCGGTTTTCGCCACGAGCCGGATCTGCGCCGACGTGCGGCTCGCGGAGCCGCCCATCGGACCGCCGCCCGAGCCCGCGTTGGTGATGAGCGCATCGGCTTCCTTCACGTATTCGGGAATCAGCGACTCGAGCCGCAGCGCGACATCCTGCGCGCGCTCGATTCTCGTCCCGACGGGGAGTTCGGCCGTCACCGTCACTTCGCCTTCGTCGGTTGCCGGCATCAGCTCGAACCCGATCGTCGGCAGGATGATGAAGGCGACCGCGACCAGGGCGACACCCGCCGTGATCACCGTTGGCCGATGGTGCAGGGCGCGCCCGAGGAGCCGGCTGTAGAAGTTGTCGAGCCCCGTCAGCATCCGCTCGCTGGCCGTGAACAGCCGCCCGCCGAGGCCGGTGCGCTGTTCAACCGGCGGCGGAAGCTTCAGCAGGCGCGAGCAGAGCACCGGCACGATCGTGACCGCGACGAACAGCGACATCGACAGCGAGAACATCACGACGATCGACAGCTGCTTGAACAGGATGCTCGAGACGCCCGTCAGAAAGAGGAGCGGCACGAAGACGGCGATGTGCGTCAGCGTCGACGCGAGGATCGCGGACCAGACCTCTTCGGAGCCGTCGATCGCGGCCGTCATGCGATCCTTGCCGCGCTCCATGTGCCGGAACGTGTTCTCGAGCACGACGATCGACGCATCGACGATCATCCCGACGCCGAGCGCGAGGCCGCCGAACGTCATGGTGTTCAGCGTATAGCCCGCGAAGTACAGCAGGGCGAACGTGCCGATGATCGAAATCGGGATCGACGTGCAGATGATGACCGTCGAGCGCACGTTGCGCAGGAAGAGGAAGATGATCGCGACGACGAGAATGGCGCCGAACATGGCGGCGTCCTTCACCGCGGCAATCGACCGCTTGATGAAGACGGAGCTGTCGTCGAGCACCGACAGCTTGATCGCCGGCATTTCGCGGTTGATGCGATCGAGCTCCGCACGCACCGAGTCGGCGATCTCGACGGTGTTCTGGCCCGACTGCTTCGTCACGCGCAGCCGGATGCCGGGACGGCCGTTGATGCGCGTGAAGGCGCGCAGGTCCTCGGTCGCGTCCTTCACCTCGGCGATGTCCTTGAGGTAGACGGGCACCCCCTGCCGCGTCATGACGACCATGTCGCGGATCTGATCGAGGTTCTCGAATTGCCCCTGGTTGCGCACGAGGTAGGTGATGTCCCCCTCGTCGATCTCACCGACCGGCGTGTTCTGGTTCTCGGTGCGCAGCAGCGCGATGATGCGATCGACCGGCAGATCCAGCGCGCGAATCTTTTCCTTGGACAATTCGACGTGGATCTGGCGGCGCAGTCCCCCCTCGACGCTGACCGCCGCCACCCCGGGCACGCGCTCGAGCCGCGGCGACAGGTCGTGCTCCGCCATCTCGCGGAGCGTCACACGGTCGAAGTCCCCCTCGAGCCCGACGCCCATGATCGGCGTCGCGTTCGCGTCGAACTTGAACATGATCGGCGCATCGGCTTCCTGGGGAAGCCGTCCGCGCACGCGATCCAGGCGGTTGCGCACGTCGTCGGCCGCTTCGTTGAGGTCCATGCCCCACGCGAAATTCAGCGTCACGCGGCTCGATCCCTCCTGGGACGTCGACTCCAGCCGCTCCAGACCGGCGACGGCGCTCATCGCCTGCTCGATCGGCCGGGTGATCAGTTCTTCAATCTCGAGCGGGCCGACGCCGGCGTAGCCGACGCGGACCGTGATACTCGGATACGTCACGTCCGGCATGAGATCCACCGGAAGCCGCATCAGCGAGATGACGCCGAGCAGGATGATGACGCCGGACAGCATGAACATCGTGACCGGCCGGTGAATGGCGAGGCGCGGGATGCTCATCGGTCACCTGCTCTCGGCGAACCGCCCTGCGCGCCCTGCGTCCCCGTGCCGCCGCCGCGGCGACGTCCGCCGCCGTCCGCATTGGCGGCAACGATGCGGTCGCCGTCTTTCAGCGCGCCCGCACCTGTCGTGATCACGCGGGCTCCGTCGTTCAGGCCCGCCACGACTTCGACGTTGTCGCCGTCGTGAATGCCGACTTCAATCGGCAGGAACTTCGCGGTCATTACGCGATCGGGGCTGCCGCCCTGGGTTCGATCGGCACCGGCCCCCTGGGCGGGTCCGCCTGTGCCCTGCGCGCGCGGTTCCGGCTGTCGTCCGCCGTTGGCGCCGGCCTCGCCGCCGCTGCGCCCCTCGCCGGCGACCGCGACGAACACCCCCGGCTTGCCACCGAGGTGGACGATCGCGTTGTTCGGCACCGCCACTGCCTCGGGACGCATCGAGACCGTCAACTGCACGCGCGCATACATGCCGGGCTTCAGCCGGTATCCGGGATTCGGGACCTCGATCTCCATCTCCGCCGTGCGCGTTGCCGGATCGAACACCGGCGCGACGCGGCTGACGCGCCCGGCGAATGTCTCGCCGGGAAACGCATCGACTTCGACGGCGGCCCGTGTGCCGGCGGTCACGCGCTTCAGATCTTTTTCGACGAGGTTCGCCACCATCCGCACGTTGTGGATGTCGACCACCGATGCGACGGGGACGTTGGGGCTGACCGACGCACCCGGATCGAGGAACCGCTTCCCGACGAAGCCGTCCACCGGTGACGAGATGACGGTGTTCGCGAGGTTGATCTTCAGCTCGTCGAGCCGGGCCTTCGACTGCTCGAACTGCGCGCGCGCGAGATCGAGCTGCGCGAGCGCGGACTGGTGGCGCGCATCGGTATCGTCGAAGGTCTGCTTCGGCAGCAGCTGCCGATCGAGCAGGCTGCGGTTGCGCTCGAGGTTCGTCTGCGCGAGCCTCAGGTCCGCGTCGCGCTGCCGAATCGTCGCTTCGCCCACCTTGTAGGCGGCCTCGGCCTGGCGGACCTGTTCCTGGATTTCGCGATCTTCGACCTTCGCGATCGTCTGGCCCTTGCGGACCGGATCCCCAAGCTGCACGTTGACCGTCGCCAGCCGGCCGTTGATCTTCGGCACCGCCTGCACCGTTGCGGCGCCAATCAGGTTGCCGACGACGAGCACGCGCTCGGAGAGCGGCGCGCGCTTTGCGGTGGCGAACTCCACCGGCATCGGCGGCCGCCCGCCGCGGCCGCCCGCACGTCCACCCCCGCCTTGACCGGCGGCCGCTGCACCGCCGGGCGCGGCCTGGTCGCCGCGTCCGCGGCCGTAAACAAGGAACCCCGTCAGCGCGAGCACCGCGACAACGGCAACAACTATGGCTTTACGCATAAGCATTTTCAGGCTGGCCCAACCAGCCTCCGCTAAAGCTACGGCGGTCCGCCGGAGCCTTGTCCGCCTTCGCGCCAGGCGCTTCGGCGAGACCTCGACGTAGCTCGAAGGAGCGGAGTCGGGGCGAAGGCGGAAGGCCAGCGCCACCGATGTCATGGCCGGCGCCACCGGAATCGGCACTCCGATTACTGTCCGCCGCCACCCGTCGTGCCGCCGCCGGCCACCGCTGCGCCCACGCCGCGCGTGCCGACACGCTGCACGGTGTCGAAGTTCACCAGCGCCTTGCGGTAATTCAGGACGGCGCGCAGCTCGTTGTTCCGCGCATCGGCGAAGTCACGCTGCGCCTGCACGACCTCGTAGTTGGTGGCCATGCCGACTTCCATCTTGCTCTGCGCCGCTTCGAGTCGCTTCTGCGCGAGCTCGCGCGCCGCGACGGTCGCCTGCACGCTTTCGAGCGTGCTCTGGACGTTCAGCGCCGCGTTCGTCACGTCGGTGGCAATCTGCAGCTCGAGAGCCTTGAGGTTGACCTTCGTCTGCTCGAGCGACAGCTTCGAGCGTGCCACGGTGGCTTCCTGCGCGCTCCGTCCCAGCGGGTACGCGAAGTTGAGGCCGAACGAGAATTGCGGGATGTCGAGCCCGAAGACATTCCGCAGCGCGTCGAGATAGCCGGACGGGACCGGCGTCTGAGAAACGATCTGGCCGGTGATTGGATCTCGGACCGTCGACGTGGTCGGACCTCCGAGGCCCGTCAGCCCGTAATTGGCCGTGAGGTTCAACTGCGGACGCGTGAGGTCGACCTGGTTCTTCAGGTTGATGTCGCTGATCGCCAGGTTGTTCTTCGACTGCTGCAGATCCGTTCGCTGACCGAGCGCGCGCGCGACCGCCGCTTCCAGGTTGATCGGCTCCGCGGTTGCGGCCGGACGATCGACGGGGTTGAGCGAAGACGTCCAGAGGGGGTCCTCGGTGCCGCTCACGATCAGGCGCTTGAGCACAAGTTCCGCAGTGCGCACGGTTGCCTGCGCCTGGACAAGAGTGTTGCGCCGGGATGCGGCCTCCGCCTGCGCCGACACGACGTCGATCGGCGCCAGCGTGCCGATCTCCACGCGCGCCTGGTTGTCCTGGATCAACCTGTTTGCGAGGTCGAATGAATTCTGCGCCGCGCCGACCGCTTCGATGGCGTATACCAGATCCCAGTACGCGTTCCGCACGCTCGCCTGCGTGGTCGCCGTCGTCGCGCTCAGCGAGATCTCGTCGTTCTGCTGGCTGATGCGGTTGGTCTTCAGGGCGGCGCGCGTCGAGTCAATCGCGAACCCACGAAGCACTGGCTGCGTCACGTTGAAGCTCACGAATGAGTTGAACGTCGGATTCCTGAAGGCATTGGCGCTCGATTGCTCGCGGCGGCTGTTCGTCCAGTTCACGGAGTAATTCGCGCCGGTCCTGAACAGGTTCTGCGTGATGCCGCCGTTCCAGGCTCTCGTGTCGGTCAGCTGGTTTTGGCCAGCCCCGACACCCTGTGTCGCGTTTGTTGCCGGCGAGTTCACGTGCGATGTGCTGATGGTGCTCGTCAGATTGACGCGATAGTTCGCCTCGAGCCCGGCAATCGTGAAATCCGTCAGCCGTGGCGTAATCCGCGCGACTGCGATATCGATGTTCCGGTCCATCCCGCGCGCAACCGCGTCTTCGATCGTCAGATCGACGCGCGGACCGGGCGTCGTGAACGGGGCACCGGGGGCCTGGGCAGTGGCGGGCGTCTGCGGCGCGCCGCTTTGGACGCGCGCCTGCGCGATGAGGTCCCTGACATGTTGGATGCTCGCGTCCTGCGCGGCAGCGGGAAACGCCACGGCGAGAACGAAGCCGGCGGCAGCCAGCGTGTGTGCGGTCTTACTCACGAAACCCTCCAAAGAGATTGAGTGCGAAAGAGAATGGCCTGCGGTCAGCGGCGGCCGGGATCGTTGTTCTTACGGCGTTCGGCCTCGCGGCGTTCGAACATCGCGTCGAGTTTGGCCCGCTGCTCGGGCGAGAGCAGGCGGTGCATACGATAAAGCATCACCGTGCGCTTCGTCGTGAGGTTTGCACGCGCCTGTTCCGCCTGGGCGACCTGCCGCGCGATGACGGACGCGTCCGCCGTGCCTTCCTTGATTAACTTCGTGACGGCATCATCGAGCTTGTCGAGCTCGTCCTTCGCCGCCCGGAGACTTGGCAGCGTCTCCTGGAAAATGTCATCGATGTCCTTCGATTGCTTGTCCGAGATGCCCAGCTCGGCACGCGTCTCCGGCGCTTTCCACCACGGAACCCGGTGCTCGCCGCCGCGTCCTTCCTGCCCATGTCCTTCGCGACCCGGTTGCGCCGGCGCGGCCGGTTTGCCCTGGTCCGGCTTCTGACCCGCCTTCGCGACTTCGTCGCTTCGGCGAGGCAGGCCAGCCGCATCGCACGGCATCGTCGCGGCTGAGATGGGTGCGGCGCAGGCCAGCGCGGCTGCGAAAACCCAAGCGGTACGCCTTGTCATAAAACTTCGTTTCTCCGGGTAGTGGATGACTGGGCGTATTACGACTCGCGCGGGCACGCTGTTTACCTTTCATTGTGAAGTGGATTGCCCGAGTCCGCGCCGGTGTCACAGTTAAATCACTGATTCGCGGACAGATCCGCGCTGGCAGTCCCATTGCAGTGCGGGGAAGCAACGAGCGCTGGACTCGAGGAAGCTCGAGGATCAGATCGCGGAAAGGGAGCGTGGGTGGTGCGTATCGCGATGGCGGCGTGGTTGACCTTGGCTCTGATCCTGGTGGCGCTCAGCGTGGGGCGCGCGTTCGACCGTGACGAGACCATTCTCACGGTAAAGGTCTCGTCGGCCGACCACGAGACCGAGGAAGGCTACTTCTCGCTCGGCGACAACGCGACCGTCATCGTCAAGCCCGGCAGCGATCTCTACCAGTTCCTCACCCGGCAGCGCGGTCACAAGGTGAAGATCGTTCTGCAGGAAGCCGGCGGTCCCGAGTTGTCACGGCTCGAGCGGTGAATTGCCACAATCGCCGGAATTGCCATAATTGCCAGAATTTCGTTCCCTGAATTGATCAATTCAATTCCGGCGATTCTGGCAATTTTGGCAGTTATGGCAATTCCGGCGACGCAGCGAAGGCGTCGAGCTTTCTGATGACCTCGCCGACAATGTTGTTGGGCGTCGAGGCGCCCGCGGTGAGGCCGACGACGACCGGTCCGCTCGCCGGCAGCCAGCCGCGGGTCACCGCTTCCGGACCGGACGTGGTCGACGGCGCACCGACCGGCCGGTGCCGCACTTCATCCCTCGAAACCAGGCACGACGGATCCGCGATGTGATAGGTCCGCACGCGCTCCGCGCAGATGCGCGCCAGGTTGCACGTGTTGCTGCTGTTGTAGCCGCCGACGACGACCATCAGATCCAGGGGCTGCTCATCGAGGAGCGCGATCACCGCGTCCTGCCGTTCCTGCGTGGCGCTGCAGATCGTATCGAACGCGCGGAACCGGCGGGCCAGCTCCGCCTCGCCGTACCGATCGCGCATCGCCCCGCGGAACATCTCGCCGATCTCCAGCGACTCCGACATCAGCATCGTCGTCTGGTTGGCGCAGCCGATGCGCTCGAGATCGCGATCTGGATCGAAGCCGGGGGAGACTGCGGCGGCGAAGCGCTGCTCGAACTCTTCGCGTCCGCGCCCCGTGCGGATGTACTCGCAGACGCTCGCGGCCTCGTCGCGATCGAGCACGATCAGGTAGCGCCCTCCCGGATACTTCAGCGCCTGCGACGCCGTCGCGCGCGTCTCCTCGTGTTTGACCTTCCCGTGAATCACGGCCGTGAAGCCGTCCTGCGCATAGCGGACGACGTTCTTCCAGACGTTCAGAACGGAACCGCACGTCGTATCGACGAGTGTGCAGCCCTGGCTCGAGAGCCGCGCCATGTCCGAGACGGTGACGCCGAACGCGGGCAGAATCACAACGTCGTCGGCGCCCAGCGCGTCGGGACGCTCGCCCGGATCCGACAGAAAACGGATACCGGCCGCTCTCAGCTGATCGTTGACGTGCGGGTTGTGAATGATTTCGCCCGTGAGGAACACGTTGCGCCCGGGGAAACGGCGTCGCGCCTGGTACGCGTAGTCGACGGCGCGGTCGACGCCGTAGCAGAACCCGAACTCGCGCGCGAGGTGCACGGTGAGCCGGCCGGCCTCGTGGCGGAATTCGGTGCTGCGGACGCGATCGACGATCGCGCTGTCATACGCGGCGGCGAGCTCTCCGGCGACGGCCTCTTTCATGTCGAGGCCTTTTCGGAAGATGAGCGGCTGGGACGGGCCCACGAACCTACCTGACTTGGTCGCCCGCCCGCGGGGTGAACGCGTCGAGCGCGCGCAGCTCCGCAGGAGCGCGCGAGATGGAGGCGTCCAGCTCGGAGAGGAACAGCTCCTCGCGGCCGCCCGGTTTCGGAAGAGGAACCGTGGCCGCAACGCCGACCGGCGGCGCAGTAGCCGTCAGAGGCGCGCCTGCAGGGGTACGCGGCGTGAGTGAATGGCGAAGATCCGTCAATTGTCCGAGGCCGACGCCGACGATCAGCCCTGCCGCCGCCGCGGCAGCGGTCCACCGGGATACGTGGGACGAGCGCGACGTGAACGGTTGCGTGAAGGTCGGGAAAGCGATCACGCGCGCGGGACGTTCGGCGGCCTCGAGGCGGCGGAGGATCTGGGTGTTCTGGGTCGCGAGCCGCTCCGTGGAAAAGTGTTCGTCCGCTTCCGCGACCGCGTCGAGACGCATCGTGTCGAGCCAGGCCGCGAGCTCGGCGAACCGGTTGCGGCAGGCGGAGCATCGCTCGAGATGCGGATGCGCGACGGGGCTGCCGCCCAGCGTGGCGTCCGTCCAGAGCGAGACCAGCGCGGCCTCGTCGAGGTGGGCGCTGAGCCTCAATCGGTTAATGATTGACACGTCGTTTCTCCACGTTCTTTTCGCCCGCCGCGCTTTCCGCCAGCAGCGTCCGCAGCTTGCGGATCGCGCGAAACAGGTGCACGCGTACCGTGGACTCGTTCAGCCCGGTCAGCGCGCTGACCTCACGCGACGTGCAGCCTTCGTAGTGGCTCAGCATGAATACGGAACGCTGCCGTTCGGGGAGCCGCGAAAGCGCGCGCGCGAGTGTCTGCCGCCGTTCACGGGCGAGCAGGTGATCCTCGGGCGACGGGCCGTGCCCCGCGACGCGTTCCCCGAAATCCCGCCCGCCGGTCGGGCCGTCGGGCATCGGCGCCACCCATTTTTCGCGCCGGGTGCGCGCCTTGATGCGGTCCAGGCATCCATTGATAAGGATGCGCGTGAACCAGACCTCGAAGGGGAGCTCTTCGCGAAAGGAAGCGAGGTGCTGATACGCCTTCACGAAGGCGTCCTGCACGGCTTCGTCCGCCTCAGCCGAATCGCGCATGTAATGAAACGCGATGCGCGATGCGCGCCGCTGGTGCCTGCCCACCAGCTCCGCGTACCGCTCGCGGGCTTCGGCATGCCGCCCTTCCGCCTGCATGGTCTTGACGGCCGATGCGGCAGCACTGTCCGCCTCGCGGCCATGAAGACCGGCTGCCTGAGCTCCTGTCATGATTACGCCACAGATCGCCGGAACGTTTACGCTTTGCTGGGGATCCCGCTGCAGGGCGCCAGGATCGGACCTTTTATTATATGCGCCACCGGAGCCTTGGCGAAGGCGGAAGCCGGAACTACCGGAGAGTGACGAGCTGCGTACCTGGGAAGTACGTCTGCAGCACCACGGCGACGTTCTGGCCCGCGCGGATTCGGGCGAGCGCCCCTGCCTGGCAGAGGCCCACGCCATGACCGAAACCGCGACCCTCGAACACGAACGCTGGACCGCGGCGGACGACATCGAACCACGTGCTTCGGACCGATCGCGCGCCGAACGCCGCTGACAGCGCTTCGCGCAGCTCTTCGCCTCGAACGATTCGTTCGGAGGCTCCGTGCAGAGCGATCTGCTCGGCGCGCCCCGCGCTGTCACGCTCGAGGACCTGCACGCCATCGAGCCGTGCGCCCACGCGAGTGCGGGTATCCGCATTCACTGCGCGGAGCACCGCCGCGCGGGGCGCTTCATACGTCCAGCTCGCGTGCGCACCTTCGGCGGGGCCGTCGTCGACGAGCGATACGAGGTACGGACGTCCTGTTCCAGCCCACACGTCGTCCGCTCGGCTCGTGCGTCCGCCGCAGTCCGCGTGGAAGAGCGCCGAGGCCGCGCCGCCATCGAACCACAACACCCGACCGGCGGTATGGCGGACCGCCTCGGTCGACAGCGGCGCCCATCGCGACGTCTGAATGCGCGGCGGTTCGTAGAGCTGGCAATGCGTCGTCGAACACAGATCGTAACCGTCTGCGGCATGGCGTCCGAGATGTGCCAGGGCATAGGTGCGTGCAATCACCGCCTGAACCTCGAACATTCGCTCCAGGGCAGCGGGGTCACCCGACGCGGGCGCAAACTCCGACAGCATCGTTGCCTGCACGTACCGCTCGAAGGGCACCTTGCGAATGGTGACGCGATTGCCCTCCTTCACGCCGATCCGGATCGAGGCGGGGAGCCGCGGCAGCCCCGAAGGCAGCGTGCTTCGCGATGCCGGGGCGGAACAGGCGGCTGCCGACAGCAGGACGGGGATCAGGAGACACGCCGGCCACTTCATACGCGGCTTATCGGATCGGGGCCGTTATAGACTTAGCGCCGGATGCCACGGATCCTGCTCATCGATGACGACGCGGCCGTGCGGGAGAGCATGTCGCGGACGCTCAAATCGGCGGGATACACCGTCCAGGCCGCGGCCTCGGGCGAAGAGGGACTCACCGCGGCGCGGGAGGGCAGCTTCGACGTCATCCTGTCCGACATGCGGATGCCTGGCCTGTCCGGACTCGACGTGCTCAGGAAGCTTCGTGAGGCGCACATCGATTCGGTGTTCATCATCATGACCGGGTTTGGCACGGTCGATACGGCCGTTGAAGCCATGAAGCTCGGCGCCGTCGATTTCGTGCAGAAGCCCTTCTTCCGCGACGAGCTCCTCATGCGCGTTCGCGGTGCCGCCGAGCGCCGTCAGCTCGCGCGCCAGGTCGATCTGCTTCAGCGGCACATCCGCGCCGGCGGCCCGATGGACGCGCTCCTCGGCGAAAGCGCTGCCATCACCCAGGTGAAGCAGATGATCCGGCGTGCGGCGCCGGCGCCGGGAACGGTGCTCATCACCGGTGAAACGGGAACAGGAAAGGAGCTCGCCGCGCGCGCCATCCACGCGGCCAGCCCGCGCGCCGATCGGCCGTTCGTCGCATTGAATTGCGCGGCGCTCACCGAATCGCTGCTCGAGAACGAATTGTTCGGGCACGGCAAAGGGGCTTTCACCGGAGCCGAAGGGGCGCGCGCGGGGCTGATCGAGCACGCTTCGGGCGGCACGCTGTTCCTCGACGAGATCGGGACGATGTCGAAGGCGCTGCAGGCGAAGCTTCTTCGCGCGCTCGAAGCGGGCGAGGTGCGGAGGATCGGCGAGAACGACAGCCGCCGGGTCGACGTGCGTTTCGTCGCTGCCACGAACGTCGATCTGAAGAACGCCGTGGACGCGGGGGACTTCCGCAGCGATCTGTACTACCGCCTGAACGTCCATCGCATTCACATGCCGCCACTGCGCGAACGGGCGGGGGACGTCAGGCTGCTCGCGGAATATTTTCTCGGACGCTATGGCGCCGCGGCAGGCGTCGCGCGCTGCAGCGATCGCACATGGGAGCTGCTCGAGGCGTATTGCTATCCCGGGAACGTGCGCCAGCTCGAACACGTCATCCAGCGAGCGGTCGCCATCGCGCGCGGCCCCGAGCTGCAGCCGGACGATCTTCCCGAAGAACTCGTCGCCCCTCCGTCTCCCGCGCCCGCGCCGGAAGGCACCGTGGCCGCGGCCCGGGAGCGCGCGGATCGCGAGATGCTCGTTGCGACACTCGCGCGGCACGCAGGCGAAATCGGCGCCGCGGCGCGCGATCTGCAAATCAGCCGCACGACGATGTGGCGGCTCATGAAGAAGTACGGACTCCGCGACTAGACGTTTCGCGTGCGAAACGCGCGCACGTTTCAGAACTGAAACATGAGGGGCGGTGGCCACCCGCTTCGTTTCCTCCCTTTCCGTTAACTGCCTCAGAGAACAGCACATCCATACGCCGCGCACGCGTGAGCGGGTTCGGCGCGGCTCTTGCCACCTGCCGGCACATCGATTCGGCGGCGGCGGGGCGCCACACATGACCACAACTCCGGTTTCGATCCTTCTTGTCGACGACGACGCGGCGCTGGTGCGCATGCTCGCGGACGCCGCGCAGGCACGCGGGTATCGTGTCGTGGGCGCGACGTCGCTCGCGTCGGCGAACGCGGCGTTGAGCCGCGGCTCGTTCGACGTGGCGCTCATCGACCTGACGCTCGGATCGGAGTCGGGCTTCGATGCGATTCGCCGCATCAAGGAAGGTACGCCCGACACGGAAATCATCGTGATGTCCGGAAGCGCGTCGCTCGCTTCCGCGATTCATTCGTACGAGCTCTCCGCGTTCGCGTTCGTCCAGAAGCCGTTTGACGTCGGCCAGCTGTTTACAACCGTCGAGCGGGCGCTCGAACGCCACCGGATGAATCTCGACAACCGGCGGCTGGTCTGGGAGCTCCAGACGATCAACGAGATCGCGGACGGGATTTCGCGATCGCTGGAGCTCGATCACGTCCTCCTCGGCGCCTTGCAGTGCACCATTCGCGCGATGAACGCGTTTGCCGGCTCGATCCGGATCCGGGACGAAGCCACCGGCGAGTTCCACGAAAAGGCCTTCATCGGGCCGCGGATCATGAAGGACATCTGGACCGAGGTGAAGGGGATTCCGCGGCCGAGCGACGAAGTCGTCGCGACGCGCACCGCGTTTGTCGTGCACGACCTGCGGGCGCTGCTGCCGGCCGACTACGCCGAGCCGCTTCCGGTCCTCAGCTCGCTCGGCGTGCCGATCCTGGCGGGCCAGGAGCTGCTCGGCACGATGACGGTCGGCTCGGAGAAGGCGGGACGATTCGGCATGGCCGATCAGCGCTTGATCGCGGTCATAGCGGGACAGATCGGCGTCGCGGTGCAGAACGCGCGTCTGCACGACTCGGTGCGCCGCGGCAAGCGCGAATGGGAACAGACCTTCGACGCGATCAGCGATCCGATCGCGGTGTTCGACAGCGGCGGCGGCCTGCTCCGGGGCAACGCGGCGCTCGCCGCCCTCATGGGGCGCGCGGTCACGGAGCTGCGCGGCGCGACGTGCAAGGACGTCGGGTTCTGCGCCGCCGACGACGAGGACTGCGCGATCTCGCGTGCGCTCGAGCAGAACGGCAGCCGCATCGAGGTGACGCGTCCCGACGGGCAGATCTTCAGCGTCACGACGTTCCCGGTCGCCGGCGCGCACGGCGGCGCCTCGGTCGTGCAGGTGGCGAAGAACGTCACCGAGGACATCCGCAGCGCGCGCCGCATGCAGCAGATGAGCGACGAGCTCGCGCTCGCCAATGCGCGTTCGATCGCCGCGCTCGAGCGCCTCAAGTCCACACAGGCGCAGCTGCTGCAGGCCGAGAAGCTCTCCGCCATCGGACAGCTCGTCGCCGGCGTCGCGCACGAGTTGAATAATCCGCTGACCAGCGTGATCGGCTATGCGCAGCTGCTCGAAGACGAACTCGACAGCTCGCGCGAGGTGCGGGCTCCCGCGGAACTGGCGCAGGACCTGCGGCGGATTGCGGAGGAATCGGAGCGCGCGGCGCGGATCGTGCGAAACCTGCTGGCGTTCGCGCGACGCCAGGCGGCGGCGCGCACGCAGCAGGACCTCGCCGATCTCTTCGGCCGCGTGATTTCGCTCCGGTCGTACGAACTGCGCCTGAACGGCATCGACCTCATCACGGATTTCGAGCCGCACCTGCCCACGGTGGTCGCCGATGGCAGCCAGCTGCAGCAGGCGCTGCTGAATCTCGTGCTGAACGCCGAGCAGGCGATGCGCGGCCGGCCGCTGAAGCGGCTGCACGTCGGCGCGACGTACGACCAGGAAGCGGGCGCGGTCGAGGTGTTCATCCGCGACACGGGGCACGGCATCGACCCGGCAAATCTGTCGCGCATCTTCGATCCGTTCTTCACGACCCGGGACGTCGGTGAAGGCACCGGCCTCGGTCTCAGCATCTGCTACGGCATCGTGCGCGATCACGGCGGGCAGATTTCCGTGGAGAGCGTCGTCGACGGCGGGACCACGTTCTCGGTGCTGCTGCCGGCGCGCGTCGAGGAATGCGCGAGCGAGATGATCCTCGTCGCCCAGGCGGAGCAGGGAGAACGCGACTACGTCGCGGCCGCGCTCGACGGCTGGGGCTACCGCGTCGTCGCCGCGGGCTCCAGCGCGGATGCCCTGCAGGCGGTGCGGCAGCGCATTCCGTCGATGGCGTTCATCGATCGCGCCGTTCTCGCCGCCGATCTTGCAGGCTGGCGCGCGGCATTTGCCGACAGGCCCGCGCTTGCGCTCGTGCTCGTGTCGTTGTCGTCCGAAGACGGCGAGGTGGATCGGTTCGGGCGCGAACACGCCCGCGCCGTCCTCGCGCCGCCGTTCCAGTTGCGTGCGATCCGGTCCGTGGTCAAAGCCGTTTCCAAGGAGTATGTATGACAGGCCAGCAACCGATGCTCATCGTGGTCGACGACGAGCAGGGCATTCTCGACGTGGTGAGCCGGTTCGCGCGCCGGGCAGGTTTCGATGTGATGGCATGCTCGGGCGGGCGTGAAGCGATCGCGCTGCTGCAGACACGGCATGCCGACGTCGCGATGGTGGATCTGCGGATGCCCGACATCGGCGGGCTGGACGTGATCCGGGCCATACGGGAAATCGATCCCCGCTGCCAGGCTGTCCTGATGACCGGGTATGCGACCGTCGACACCGCAGTGGAGGCGATCAAGCTCGGCGCGATGGATTACCTGAGCAAACCGCTCGACTTCGCGCGGCTCGAGCAGCTGCTCGGTGCGATCCGCGACGACCTCGATCGGCGCCGCAGCATTCTGGCGCTCGAAACAGACGTGGCCAAGCGGCTCGAGTTCTGCGGAATGATCGGCCGCGGCCCGGTGATGCAGGAGCTCTTCGGGATGATCCGGCGCCTCGCGCCGCACGTCCGCACGGCGCTCATCACGGGGGAGACCGGCACCGGCAAGGAGCTCGTCGCGCGCGCGCTGCACCAGATAGGGCCCCGCCGCGACCGGCGGTTCATCACGATCAACTGCTCCGCGGTCGTCGAGACCCTCTTCGAGAGCGAGCTGTTCGGCCACATGCGAGGTGCGTTCACCGGGGCCACCGACAACAAGCCGGGCCTGTTCGAGCTGGCCGACGGCGGCACCCTGTTCCTCGACGAGATCGGCGAGCTTCCGTCCACCGTGCAGGCGAAGCTGCTTCGCGTGCTGGAGCTCGGCGAGGTCCACCGTGTCGGATCGCTGGAGGCGCGCAAGGTCAACGTGCACGTGGTGGCCGCCACCAATCGCGACCTCCGGGCTGAAGTCGCCGCGGGCAGGTTCCGGAGCGATCTCTACTACCGCCTCAACATCGTCGAGGTGAAAGTGCCCGCGCTTCGCGAGCGCCGCGAAGACATTCCGTACCTGACGGCGGCATTTGTGCGCGAAACCAGCGAGCGGCTGCAGAAGCCGGTGCTCGGGCTCACGCCCGGGGCCGAACGGCTCCTGTCAGCGGGCGACTGGGACGGCAACGTCCGCGAGCTTCGCAACGTCATCGAGCGCGCGTGCATCCTGGCGGACGGCGACTTCATCACCGAGCGCGAGCTGGCGGTCAGCATGCCGCCCCCCGTGCTGCGGGCGCCTGCGGCGCACGGCGAATCGGGTCGCACGGCCCACACGTCGCCGACCGACAAAGACCTTCTCGTGACCGTCGAGCGCGATCACATTCAGCGGGCGCTCGTCCGCGCGGGCGGCAACAAGAAGGCCGCGGCAAAGATGCTGGGGCTCAGCCGCCGCGCGCTCTATCGCCGTCTCGAGCGTCTCGACCTGGGCGGCACCATCACCCGCCGGCGTGACTCCGTCGTGCTGCCGGAGGACTCCGACAACACTGTTGGCATGAGGGCAGGCGCGTAATGGGCGGCAGTAAACATTCCCGGAAGTCCGTGGCGTCGGCGGAGCCGTCACCCCGCTCGCAGACGGTGCTCATCGTTGACGACGAGAACAACGTCCGCGATCTGATGTCGCGATGGCTCGAGTCCGGTGGCTACAGCGTGATCACGGCGTCGAACGCCGAGGAGGCGCTGCACCGGCTGGAAACGTCGAAGCCCGCGGTCGCGCTGTGCGACATCCGCATGCCCGGCCATGACGGCCTGTGGCTGGCCGAGCGCATTCGCCAGGTCTACCCGGAAACCGCCGTGATCATGGCCACTGGCGTGCAGGACGTCGGACCGGCGGTGCAGACGCTGCGCCAGGGAGTGATCGACTACCTGACCAAGCCGTTCGGCCGCGATCGATTGCAGGAGGCGGTCACGCGCGGCCTCGAGTGGCACCGCTCCGCGTGGGACGCGCGCCGCTGGCGCGAATCGCTCGAGCAGGAGATGGAGATCCGGCGGGCGCGCCTGAACGACGCCATCACCGCGCTGCGCGTCGACAGCGACGAAGCGCTCGACGCGATGCTGTCGATGCTGACGCTGACCGACCGCGACGCGTATGCGCACGGCTACCGCGTGGCGGCGCTGGCCGTCAGCGTCGCGCGGACGCTCGGCATGCCCGATGAAGCGCTCGGGACCGTCGAGCACGGCGCGCTGCTGCACGACGTCGGCAAGCTGGCGGTCCCCGAAGCGATCCTGCGGAAGCCCGCGCCGCTCACGGTGGAAGAACTGCTGCTCGTCCGGCGCCATCCCGCGATCGGCAGCCATCTCATCGCCCAGGTGCCATACCTCGAACCCGCCGTCCCGATCGTGCGTCATGCGCACGAGCGCATGGATGGTCTCGGGTATCCCGAAGGCGTGCATGCGGCGGACGTCTGCGTGGGCGCGCGAATCGTGTGCGTCGCCGACGCGTACGACGCCATGACGCGGCCGCGCGTCTTCCGCGACGCCATCACGCCGAACGACGCGCTCCTCGAGCTGGAGCGCTGCAGCGCCACGCAATTCGATCCGCTCGTCGTCGAGGCCTTCAGCAGGGTAATCGCTGCGCTCTGACGATTGTGGATTGTCAAGTGCGGATTGCGGATTTTGCGATTGCCGATTGTTGGTTGAGATTGTGGATTGGGGATTGAGATTGTGGATTGGGATTGAGATTGTGGATTGGGGATTGAGATTGTCGATTGGGGCGTGAGATTGTCGATTGGGGCGTGAGATTGTCGATTGCTCATTGATGTCGATTACAATCGGCGATCGGAATCCAGCAATCGGCAAATCGGAAATCGGAAATCTCAATCGGAAATCGGAAATCTCAATCGGCAATCGGAAATCTCAATCGGCAATCGACAATCGCACAATCCGCAATCCGCAATCGATAAATCCGCAATGTCTTACGTACCGGTCATCGGCCTCGAGATCCATACCCAGCTTCAGACGAACAGCAAGTTGTTCTGCGGGTGCAGCACGAGGTTCGGTGCGCCGCCGAATCAGCACACATGCCCGGTGTGTCTCGGGCTGCCGGGTGCGCTGCCGGTGTTGAACCGCCGCGCGGTGGAACTGGCGGTCAAAGCGGCACTCGCGCTCGGCTGCACCGTGCACGCGACCTCCAGCTTCGCGCGCAAGAACTACTTCTACCCCGACCTCCCGAAGGGCTACCAGATTTCCCAGTACGACCAGCCGCTCGCGACGGAAGGCGCGCTCGAGTTCGAATCGCGCGGCGAGGCGAAGCGGGTCGGCATCATCCGCGTGCATCTCGAGGAGGACGCGGGCAAGTCGCTGCACGAAGGGCTGCCCGATTCGGATCGAATGACGGCGCTCGATTTCAACCGCAGCGGCGTGCCGCTCATCGAGATCGTGAGCCATCCGGACGTGCGGTCGGCGGCCGATGCCGCTGAATACTTCAGCCGCATGCGCGCCATCCTTGTCGCGACGCGTGTCACCGACGGGAACATGGAAGAAGGCAGTCTGCGCTGTGACGCAAATGTCTCGGTGCGCCGCAGCGACACGCAGGAATTCGGCGTGAAGACGGAAATCAAGAACATCAATTCGTTCCGCAACGTCCAGCGCGCGCTCGAGTACGAGATCGAGCGGCAGCTAGCGGTGCTCGAATCCGGCGATCGCGTCATTCACGAAACCCGCCTGTTCGATCCCTCCACGGGGCGGACGTTCTCGATGCGCAGCAAGGAAGAAGCGCACGACTACCGCTACTTTCCGGAACCGGACCTTCCGCCGCTTCAGATCGCGTCCGAGTGGATCGAGCAGGTGCGGGGGACGCTGCCGGAGCTGCCCGACGCGCGCCGGCGCCGGTTCGTCACGCAGTACGCGATTCCCGATTACGATGCCGGTGTGCTGACACAGTCCTCGGCGCTCGCCGCGTACTTCGAATCGACGGCCGCCGCCTCCGGAAACGCGAAGGCGGCGAGCAACTGGATCATGGGAGAGCTGACGCGCAAGATGAACGAGCTGGGCGCGTCGATCGGGGACGTGCCTCTTGCGCCTGAGGCCCTGGCCGGCTTGATCCGGCTCGTCGACTCGGGCACTATCAGCGGACCCACGGCAAAGGATGTATTCGAAAAAATGTACGCGAGCGGTCGCGCCGCCGGCGAGATCGTCGAGTCCGAGGGGCTCGCGCGGATTGACGACGAAGGCGCGGTGCAGGCGGCCGTGGTGAAAGTGCTGAACGCGAATGCGGACGCCGTGAAGCAGTACCGCGCCGGCAAGAAGCAGACCTACGGCTTTCTCGTGGGACAGGTCATCAAATCGATGGGTGGAAAAGCCAACCCCGCGCTCGTCAACGCGATCATGCGCCGCGAGCTCGACAAGGACACCGCATGATCGAAGCGCAGAACCTCTCGAAGACGTATGCGCGCGGCGTGTACGCGCTTCGCGACCTGTCGCTGCGTATCGACAAGGGTGACTTCGTTTTCCTCACCGGCCCGAGCGGTGCCGGCAAATCCACGCTGCTCCGGCTGCTGCTGCGGCAGGACGTCCCGTCGGCAGGGCAGCTGATCGTCGGTGGCCGCAATCTCGCAACCCTGACGCGGCGCCAGGTGCAGACCTACCGGCGATCCCTTGGGTTCGTGTTCCAGGATTTCAAGCTGCTCCCGGCCAAGACCGTCCTCGAGAACGTGTCGTTCGTCCCGCGCGTGCTGGGCATGGCCTCGTCGCAGCAACAGCGCCGGACGTTCCAGGTGCTCAAGTGGGTGGGGCTGCAGCATCGCATGACGGCGTATCCGCTGGAGCTTTCCGGCGGCGAGCAGCAGCGCATCGCGATCGCGCGTGCGCTGGTCAACGATCCGGCGATCATCCTCGCCGACGAGCCGACCGGCAACCTGGATCCGGACCTCTCGCTCGAGATCATGAACCTGTTCCGCGAGATCAACGCGCGCGGAACGACGGTCGTGGTCGCCACGCACGATCGCGAGTTGATACGCCGCGTCGGGCGTCGTACGCTGACGCTCGATCACGGCCAGATCGTGGAGGTGATGTAGGTGCGCGCACTCGCCTACTTCTTCACCGAGGCGGCCGCGAGCCTGTGGCGCAGCCGCCGCGCCGCCTTCCTGTCCGTCCTGACCATCGCGGGCGGACTGTTCGTGCTCGGGTTCTTCCTCGCGCTGAACGCGAACCTGCAGCGCGTCGTCGAACGCTGGACGACGTCGGCCGAGTTGTCGGTCTACCTGAAAGATGACGCCACGAAGGAGCAGCTGCAGACGGCTGACGAACTGATCGGAAAGAGCGGCATGGCCGCGCACTATGAGTACGTGTCCAAGGAACAGGCGGCGGCCCGATTCAAGCAGGACTTCCCGGACCTGGCGCCGACCGCCGATCGCCTCGGTACCAACCCGTTCCCCGCGTCGTTCGAAGTCCGGCTGAAGCCTGACGTCCAGGAGGCGGGGGGCGCCGTCGATAACCTGGCCTCCGCGCTGGGATCGTTGAACGGCGTGGCCGACGTGCGCTACGACCGCCGCTGGCTGACGCGGTTGACGGCGATCGTCCGGCTGCTGCGCGCGCTCGGACTCACGATCGTGATTCTGCTCGCGATCGCATCCGCCATCACCGTGGCGAACGTCGTCCGGCTCGCCGCGTATGCCCGCGAAGATGAAATTGAGATCATGGAGCTCGTGGGCGCCCCGCTCGCGTACGTTCGCGGGCCGTTCGTTGTCGAGGGGGTCCTCCAGGGAGGCGCCGGGGCGCTGGTCGCGATCCTGCTCCTCTGGGCGGTGTTTGCGGCGGCAAGCCTGCGTTACGGCCGGCTTATCTCCGAAACCATCGGCCTCGGCCCGATCACATTTTTGCCATTGCAGCTCTCTGTGATCATTATCGTCGGCGGGATGCTCCTTGGATGCGCGGGCGGGTTCGTCGTCGCGCGCGGCGTGCGCTGAAAAGTCCTACAGCCGCGTTTGACAGCCATTCGCTTCCGCGCTTACACTGGTTTTACCGTTACAAATGCCCCCCGCGAGGAGTCGCATGGCACGCGTCGTCAGCCGGGATCGGGTCTTGAGCGTCCCTGTCAGTCTCGTTTCTGACTTCTATCGGCAGGAGTTCATCCGGCACCGTGAATGTCTCGCGCGGCAGCGTGAGTACTTCTCGGAACGCGCCATCACCAACGCCGACCACGCGCTGGCGCTCGTGCTTGGACAACTCGACCAGTTGTGCGCGAAAGGTGATGCCGACCAGTTGATGGGACGTCTCCTGCGTCAATTCAACGCGGTGACGGGCCTGTCGGGCTGGACGGATCCCAGCAAGCTTCACTGAACGATCTTCTCCCACGCATCCGCGCCGACCTGCACCAGATTCTGCGTGCGGGTGTCCATGCGATTCATCCCGGTCATCTTCTCCGTGCCGCCGCCGCGCGCGGCGCGTTCGATTCCGTCAAACGTCACCCCGTTCGCGTCGTCGCCGCGGGCAAGGGCGCGTGGCCGATGGCTGTCGCGTTCGGCGCGTACGCCGCGGAGGCGCGGCTGAGAATCAACGGCAGCGTCGCTGCAGGCCCACGCGTCGGCGAATCCGCGCTGCCCGGCGAATTCACATGGTTTGCCGCGTCGCACCCGTCCCCGAATGCGGCGAGCGAAGCCGCAGGCAGGCGCGCGCTTGCGCTCGCGGCGGAAAGCGGGCCGGGCGGAATCCTGCTCGTGCTGCTGTCGGGCGGCGCGTCGTCGCTGCTCGCGGTGCCCGCGGGCGACGTGCTGCTGTCGGACAAGGTCGCGACGGCGCACGCGCTGATGAATGCCGGCGTGGCAATCGCCGATCTGAACTGCGTGCGCAAGCATCTGTCGGCGATCAAGGGGGGACGTCTCGCTGCGGCGGCGTCGCGGACGATCACCCTCGCGATCTCCGACGTTCATGGGCCCGTGGCGGACGATCCCGCCGTCATCGGTTCCGGACCGACCGTTGCCGATCCCACCACGTACGAGGATGCGCAGCGCATCGTTCGTGACGCGGGCATTATTCCGGTGTTGCCGGCGCGCGTCGTCGCGCACCTCGAACGCGCGGAGGATGAAACGCCGAAGCCGGGCGACGCGCGCCTGTCCGCTTCGTCGTACCAAGTGATCGGGAATCGCCAGATTGCCATGGACGGCGTGGCGGACGAGGCACGGAAGCGCGGATACGTCGTGCAGATCGTTGGCGCCCCGACGAGCGGCGAAGCACGGCACGCCGGTCTCGCGTTTGCCGGCTCCGCACTTCGCGACGCGAGCGAGCAGCCGATGTGCGTCATCGCATCAGGGGAGACAACCGTCCACGTGCGGGGCGATGGGCGTGGGGGGCGCAATCAGGAATTTGCGCTTGCGGCGGCGCCGCTGATCAGCGCGACGAGGAACCCTCGCGCTATTGTTGCGATGGGAAGCGCGGGTACCGATGGTATCGACGGGCCGACCGATGCGGCAGGTGCCATCGTCGACAGCACGTCCCTGCGCCGCGCGGCGCGTGCGGGACTCCGCATCGAGGCCGCCCTCGAATCCAACGGCTCGTACGATTTCTTTCAGCCTCTCGGCGACTTGATCGTGTGGGGGCCGACCGGCACGAACGTCGGCGATCTCCACGTCATGCTGATCGTTCCCTCCGCCTGATCGCCTTTCACTTTGATGGCGGAAGCCACCAGTGGATGGGCGACTAGCGTACGACGGTTGCTTTGACTTCGACCCGCACCTTGCGATCGGTCATCGGGTCCGCTGACTGCGAGATGACCAGCGGCTTGCCGTCCTCGAGCAGCGCCGTCACGGATTCCTGGATCGGCGGCTGCGTCTGGCGTTCCGGGCCGTCCTGCGGCGTGTATTCGAGCGCGACCATCACGCGGACGCGTCCTTCACGGACAATTTCCGGACGCGCATCGAGATTGAGCGCCGCATTGCCGCGGCCTGTGCGGAGACGGCCGCTCTGCCGATCTTCGACGAGCAGCGTGATCGTCTTGGGCGGCGTCTGCGAATCGCTCCGCTGATCGGTGATCGTCAACTCGATCCGGATATTCGCCGGCTGCGCCGCTGTGCGCGGCCCCTGCTGCTCCGGTGGTTTGGGCGCGACCGTCGTCTCCTGCGCGGCGGCGGTGACGGCGATCGTCAGGGCACATAGAAGAAGGCTCGTTCGCTTCAGCATCGTTCTCCTCGATGGCCGGGCCCAAAGCCCGGCCCTACGTTCCGCACTCTTATGGGTCAGCCCTTTATGGGCACTTGTGGGGCCGCCCTTCATGGGCGGCCGTGACCGCACTCTTGTGGGGCCGCCCTTCATGGGCGGCCGTGACCGCACTCTTGTGGGGCCGCCCTTCATGGGCGGCCATCACAGTCCGGGGCCCCGCGGGTTCAGCGGCGCAACCACGATCGGCGCCGGCGGTTCCACTCCGGGAATCCGCAGCGGCGCCACGGTGCCCGGGCGATCTTCGTGTGGCTCGGGCGTTGGAGTGGGCCACACAGCATCGGCATCGACAGACGCTGCCCCCACTGCGCTTCTGCGGCTCCCGAACACATTGGTCACTCGCGGCATCGGAATCATTTCGCGGGTCATGCGACGGCCGGGCCGGCTTCCGCCTCGATGCATATGGACCGGCGGCGCCGCTGCAGGTGTGGTGACGACTGGAGGCGGCGCGGGCTGCGGTTCCTGCGCGGCGCGCTGGTCCGCCACAGAAGGCACTCGCTCGACATCGACGGTCGCAGTGCCGTAATGCCGTACCACCATCATCGCGAGCACGAGCACGGCCAACGCGCCGGCGCCAGCGGCGATGCGGAAGAACATCGAGGAGGACCGCACCGGCTCCGGATCGAGACGCGCAAACACCCGTCCGCGGAAGCCGGGGCGCGGATCCACGTGCATCATCTCGCGCACCGCCCGATCGATTGCGCGATCGAACCGCGACTCCGCCGGACCGCCGAGCCGCCGCGGAATATCACTCATACGCATATCCCAGCGCGGCGAGCTTCTTCTTCAGCACGCGCCGCGCTTCCGAAACGCGCCACTTCACCGTCCCGAGTGGCGCGCCAAGCATCTGGCTGATTTGTTCATAGGTATGTTCGCCGGTTCCCGCCAGCAGCAGCGCGTCGCGCAGCTTGCGGGGGAGCGTGCCGATCAGTCGCATAACGTTGCGCTGCAACTCCTCGTCCACGATCGTGTCTTCCTGCGAGCGCTCCGTCGAAGCCACCCGTTCCATTTGATCGAACGCGTCCTCTCCCGATTCGTCGCGCGCGGGCGCGACCGCCATCTTCAACCAGCGGCTGACGCTCTTCCGCCGATCGATCGCCTTGCGCCACGTAATGGACAGGAGCCAGGTGCGGAACTGCGCTTCACCGCGAAACGTGGACAGCTTCCGGTACGCCGTCACGAATGCCTCCTGCGCAACATCGTCGGCCTCGGCGGGATTCCCAACGCAGGCGAGCGCGGCGCGGAAGACAGCACGGCGGTTGCGTTCGACGAGCTCGCCGAAAGCCTCGACGTCACCAGCCTGCGCGAGGCGCACCAGATCGAGGTCGGTAGCAGAAGCCTCGGTTGCCGTCACACAGTCTCTAGACTCAGCCACGGTTCGCCCGGTTGGAAAAATAACATCGCGGGTTTCGCATTGCGGATTCCCGCATCCCGGATCCCGAATAGAAAATGGATCTTGCCTCCCGGACTCCGCATCCCGGATCCCGGATAAAAAAGTGACAAAATCAACCCTGATGTTGAACCATGAGCAGCTCCTCACGTTAATTCGCGAGAAGCTCGACCACCCCGCCACGCCCCGCGAGCTGCTGCAGCACCTCAAGTTACCCCGACAGCAGCGCTCCACGTTCAAAAAGCTGCTGGGCGACCTGGTGGAAAGCGGCGCCCTGGTCCAGACCCGCGGCAATCGCTACGGCGTGCCGGACCGCATGAACCTTGTGGTTGGCAAGGTCGTCACGCATCCGCGGGGGTTCGGGTTTGTCGTCCCCGACCGGCCGCTGGAGGACGTGAAGGGGGACCTGTATATCGCCGGCAGCAATCTGAACCAGGCCATGCACGGGGACCGCGTCGTCGCGCGGATCGAGCGGTATACGGAGAACGGCGCTGAGGGACGGATCCTCAGGATTCTGGAACGCGGATCCGCGACCGTCGTCGGGCGCTTCGATATCGACGAGGGCTCCGGCTTCGGTTTCGTCGTCCCCTTTGATCGCCGATTGATCATGGACGTGCAGGTCCCGTCGACGGAATTTCTGGAGGCAAAGCCGCGCGACATGGTCGTCGTCGAGATCACGCGCTGGCCGACCCCCGCGCGCGGCCCGCTCGGCCGCGTCACGGAAGTGCTCGGCGACATCGACGAGCCGGGTGTCGACAACGAGATCATCATCCGCAAGTACGGCATTCCCGACGAACACAGCGAGGAGGCCGTCGCCGAGGCACAGCGGATCGGCACCGCCGTTCGCGAGAAAGACCTCCGCAGCCGCACGGATTTCCGGCCGTGGGTCACCGTAACGATCGACGGCGAGCATGCGCGCGATTTTGACGACGCGATCTCGCTCGATGCGTCGCCCAACGGCAACTACTGGCTCGGGGTGCACATCGCCGATGTCGCGCACTACGTGCAGGAGGGGAGCGCGCTCGACGAAGAGGCGTACGACCGCGCGACATCGGTGTACTTCCCCGACCGCGCGGTTCACATGTTCCCCTCGGAGCTGTCCACGGGCCTGTGCAGCCTGAATCCGCGCGTGGACCGGCTGGTGCAGTCCTGCCTGATGGAAGTCGATCGCCGCGGGAACGTCGTGCGGTACGAGCTGCACGACGGCGTCATTCACAGCGACGCGCGCATGACGTACACCGACGTCAACGCGATCCTGACGGAGCACGATCCGGCGGTGATCGATCAGTACAAGGACCTCGTCCCGCTGTTCGAGCGGATGCGCGAGCTGTTCGAGATCCTCAACAAGCGGCGGCATCGCCGCGGATCGATTGACTTCGATCTGAAGGAGCCGGAGATCGTCCTCGACGATGAGGGCATGGTGGAGGCGATCATCGCGGTCGAGCGCAACGTGGCGCATCGCATCATCGAGGAGTTCATGCTGCTTGCGAACGAGACGGTCGCACAGCACCTCGACGATCACGGCGTGCCGACGTTGTACCGAATCCACGAGGAGCCGGATCCGCTCAAGGTGGCAGAGTTCGAAGAGTTCATCACGACGCTCGGTTACAGCCTCGGCGCGCCGCCCGATGACGTCAAGCCGCGGCACTTCCAGAAGCTCGTGGAGAAGATGCGCGGCACGCCTGAAGAAAAGCCGATCGCGTTCCTCATGCTGCGGACGATGCAGAAGGCGCGCTACGACGAGCAGAACCTCGGTCATTTCGGCCTCGCGGCGAAGAGCTACACGCACTTCACATCGCCAATTCGCCGATACCCCGACCTGATTGTGCACCGGACGCTGCGCGAGTCGCGCCATGGGTTGATGAATGAAGATCGAAAGGAGGAGCTCACCGACGATCTGCCGGAGATCGCGCGGCACACGTCGGAGCGCGAGCGTCGTGCGGACGATGCGGAACGGGAGCTCGTCCAGTGGAAGAAGGTCCGCTTCATGGCGGACAAGGTTGGCGACGAGTTCGACGGCTACATCACGGGCGTGACGTCGTTCGGGTTGTTCATCGAGCTCATCGAGCACTTCGTCGAGGGGCTGGTCCACATCTCCACCATGGCAGACGACTACTACCGGTTCATGGAGCGCGCGCACGACCTGAAAGGGGAGAACACCGGCCGCGAGTATCACCTCGGCGACCGCGTGACCGTACAGGTGATCAAGGTGGACATGGAGCGGCGGCAGGTCGACCTCGGACTGTCGGAGATCCTCGAGCGCGTGCGGGAGTCCGAGCGGAGCAGGGGACCTCGCCGGAGCCGGATCGAGTCGCGCCCCGGCCGCCCCGGCGTGAGGACCACGGGTAAAACCGAACGTAAACGGCAGCAGCGGCCCGGCAAGAAGGAGCGCGCGACGCGAAAACGGCGGGAATGAAGTCCGTTGTCATCGGCACGGCCGGCCACATCGATCACGGCAAGAGCGCACTGGTCCGTGCGCTCACCGGGACCGATCCGGATCGATTGAAAGAAGAGCAGGCGCGCGGCATTACGATCGATCTCGGGTTCGCGCATCTTCAAACCGACGGCGTGAACCTCGCGTTTGTCGACGTCCCGGGCCATGAACGGTTCGTCAAGAACATGCTCGCGGGTGCCGGCGGGATCGATCTCGTGATGCTCGTCGTCGCCGCCGACGAATCGGTGATGCCGCAGACGCGCGAGCACTTTCAGATCTGCAGACTCCTCCACGTCCCGGCCGGGGTGATCGTCCTCACCAAATCCGATCTCGTCGACCGCGACACGCTGGACATCGCGCGCATGGAGGCGCGGGAGCTCGCGGCTGGATCGTTTCTTTCGGATGCGCCGCTGATCGCGGTGTCGTCGAAGACCGGCGAGGGTCTCGACGATCTCCGCCAGACGCTCGCCACGCTTGCGATGGCTTCGCGCCAGCGCGACGTGGACGGCCCCGCGCGGCTTCCGATCGATCGCGTCTTCTCCGCGAAAGGGTTCGGCACGGTCGTTACCGGAACGCTGGTATCGGGTGTGCTCAGCCAGGACGATGCGCTGCGCGTGCTGCCGAGGGACGTCGAAGTGAAGGTGCGCGGCCTGCAGGTCCACGGCCGTAAGGAAGTGCGCGCCGAGGCGGGGCACAGGGTCGCGGTGAATCTCGGCGGCGTAGACGCCGGCGATCTCGCGCGCGGCGACACCCTGTGCACTCCCGGCGCGTTCGAGCCAACGCGGCGGCTGGACGCGGTGCTCGACGTCATTGCGGACGCCAGGCCATTGCGACACGGTGCGCGCGTCCGATTTCACCAGGGCACGACGGAGCTCCTCGGCCGCGTCGCGATTGCAGCCTCACGGCGCAGTGAAGGGACATCGGTCGAGATTGCGCCCGCCGGATCCGCATACGTGCGCATCCGGCTCGAAGCTCCCGCCGTGCTGACCCGCGCCGATCGGTTCATCGTTCGCGCCTACTCTCCGCCAATCACGATTGGCGGCGGCACGGTGCTCGACCCCATGCCCCCGCGATCGGGTATTCGAAATCGAGCGGCTATCGATCGGTTCCGTCGGCTGGACGCGGCGGGCGCTCCTTCGGCCGCCGCCGACCATGCCATTCTCGCGTTCATCGACGAGCGCGGTGGTGCCGGCCTCTCGCGCAACGCACTGACGACGCGTGCAGGGCTGTCTCGTGCGGCCGCGTCGGCGGCGATCGAGCGGCTGACGCGCGACGGTCGCGCAATCGGAATCGGAGATCTGCTCGTCGCCCCGGAAGTGGTGCGCGGCCTGTCAGAACAGCTGCTGGCTGGGCTCCGGGCGCACCACGACGCGCAGCCGCTCTCGGACGGGATGCCGCGCGAGGAGGCGCGCGAGCGCATTTTCGGGCGCGCCGCACCCGCGGTGTTCGAGCATGTCATCGGTGAGCTGAGCGCCGCGCAGAAGATTGTTGCGACAGATCGGCTCGCGCTGACGTCGCATCGCGTGTCGCTCTCGCCGGAGGAAGCGCGCGCGCAGGAGGCGATCGAGCACCTGTTCCGCGAAGCAGGGCTCGCGCCCCCGGACGAAGCGGCCGTCGTCGCGGCCGCGAAGGTACCGGCGCCCGTCGTCGATCGAATGGCGAAGCTGCTGGTCCGTCAGAAGCGGCTCGTGAGAATCGATACGCTGCTGTTTCACGCAGATGCGTTGGCGCGTCTGAAGGCGGACGTGCGCGGCATGAAAGGACAGGCGGGCGTCGACGTGCCGGCGTTCAAGGAGCGCTACGGCATCACACGGAAATATGCGATTCCGCTGCTGGAATATCTGGACCGGGAGCGGGTGACCCGCCGGGTGGGGAATTCGCGGGTCGTGCTGTAGGGATTACTCGTCGCGCTTGTCCGCGAGGCCTTCGCGGGTGGATTCCTTGAAGTTGCGAATCCCCTTGCCGATGCCGCGGCCGATTTCGGGCAGACGATTTGCTCCGAAAATCATGATGATGATGAACACAATAACGATCAGCTCGGGAACGCCTAAACCCATGGGTCGTGCTCCTTGGAGGTGGTACGCAGGATCGACCGATTGTATCACCCTTGCGCGGCCGGTCGGAGCCGTTGGCGGAATTCTCCTGCTGGCCACCATGGCGCTCGGGACCGCGCTGGCGGGGGCGCAGTTCACCTCCGGGATCAACCTGGTCGAGGTGTACGCGAGCGTGACCGACGCCCAGGGGAATGCCGTGACGGGGCTCAAACAGTCCGACTTCGAGCTGCGCGAGAACGGCGAGCTCCAGCCGATCACCAATTTCGCGGCGGGCGAGTTCCCGTTGTCCGTGGCGATCGGCATCGATCGCAGCTTCAGCATGGCGGGGACGCGCCTGTCGCTCGCGAAATCGGCCGCGCAGGCGTTCCTGGAGGAGCTGCGGCCGCAGGATCAGGCGATGATCCTCGCGATTGGGTCGCAGGTGGAAGTGGGTGCGCCGCTGTCGACGAACCGCTCGGCGCAGCAGGTCGCGATCAACAAGCTCGATGCCTTTGGCACCACGGGACTGCACGACGCAATCATCACGGCGATCAACGAAGTGCAGCCGGCGAAAGGACGGCGCGCGCTCGTGCTGCTGTCCGACGGGAACGATCGCTACAGCCAGGCGAGCGCCGCGGACGCGCTCGATCGCGCGCGGCGTTCGGACGTCATGATTTATCCCGTCGGCATCGGCCAGGCGCGTGCGCCGCTGTTCGCCGAGCTCGCGACCGTCACCGGCGGACGTTCGTTTCACGCGAGGGACGGCGCCGCGCTGACCGAGACGCTGCGGTCGATTGCGCGCGAGCTGCGGCAGCAGTACCTGCTTGGCTACACGCCGTCACGGCCGCCGGTCAGCGGCTCGAACGAATGGCGTTCGATCACCGTGATGGTGAAGCGGCCCGACGTCCGAGTCCGCGCGCGCGATGGCTACCTCGTGAAATGACCGCACCTCACCGTTTGAGCAGGGCGAACATCAATTTGAATTCACCCGTGGCGAGCAGCCGCCTCCGAAGCCCGCGGTACGGCTGCCTCCCCGCAACCAGGTCGATCATGATCTCGCGGATCACTGCGCTCTCCTCGAGCGCGCGCAGCAGCAGCCGCGTGAACGTCGGCCGGAAGAACATCCCCTTCAGTTGCGCCGCGCGCATCAGCTCCGGATAGATCGAATCGCGAAGATGCGCGGCGTACGCGTTGGCCACATCTCCTTCAGCGATCAGGGAATCGGCGGCGGCGTCCGCGGATCGCAGCGCAAAGAAAATCCCCTCGCGCGTAATCGGGTCGACGAGACCCGCGGCGTCGCCGAGCAGCAGCCAGCCGCGGCCGGCGGGGCGCTCCCGCTCGAGCGTGCGTTCGCGCAGCGAAGGAATCGCCCAGCCGTAGCGCTCCGTCTCGCCGGGGATCGGGACGTTGCGGGCGATCCAATCCGTCGCGAGCGGTATGAGCGCGGCTGGAGTGCTTTCATCAGCCTGCGCGCAGACGCCCACCGCGAGATGATCGCGGCGCGGAAACGACCACAGGTAACCGGTGGGGCGATCCTCGAAGGCGATCGCGATGTCCGTCGAGCTGACGCCGCGCACGAAGAAGCCGACCGCGATGGAGAGATCGGCGCGCTCGAAGGGTGTGCTCACGCGCCGCCGCACGAGGCTGTTGGGGCCGTCGGCGCCGACGAGCCACCGCGCCTGGATCGTGCGGGCGCGTGTGGCGATTGACCAGGACGTCCCGTCCGCGTCAATGCTCGTCACGCGCTCGGCAATGAGCGACGCTCCAGCGGCGGTGGCTGACGCGAGGAGCGCGCCGTCGAAGTCGCTGCGTGCGGCCACGACGAGGTGCGGAGACGCGGGGGTGCCGTCGACCGGCATCTCCACGCGCTCGGAGCCGTGCTCGAACGACGCGCGTTCGATCCGGACCGCGTCGAATCCGCCGGGGGCAATCGCGGAGCGGACGATGTCGAGCGCGCGCCCGGTGATGCCGCCGCCGCAGGGCTTCTCGCGTGGATGCGATCCGTCGACGAGCGCGACGCGTGCCCCCGCGGATGCGAGCCGCCACGCACAGCGCGAGCCCGCCGGTCCCGCGCCAATAATCGCGACGTCGAATTGTTCCACGCCACACACGTTACGTTAGAATCCTTGCGTGGCGCATCCCCTTGTCATTGCATTGTTTCCGGCGCCGCGCGAGGCCGCGTCCGCGGCGCGCGCGCTCCACGCCGCGGGTGTCCAGCGCGATCGGATCTCCGTTATCACCCGGAATCACGACGAGGAGTCGGCGCTCGCATCCGATCTCGACGCGACGCCCGGCAGCGACATCGAGGATTCCTCCGCGGCAGCGCGCCTCGGCGAGTTGTCCGGTCATATCCTCGCGGCCATCGCGCTCGTGCTGCCCGGCGTCGGTCCGATCGTCGCCGCCGGCCCGCTTGCGGCGGGCCTTGGCGAAGCCGCGGGTCACGTTGCCGGCGGGATTGCATCGGCGCTGCACGGCGCCGGCATTCCGGAAGCGCGCGCCGATGCGATTCAGCAGGCCGTGAAAGAGGGCGCCATCCTGCTTGGCGTCCACACGATTCCGTCGGAAGTGGACGCGATTCGCGCCGTTCTGCGTGAGCACGGCGCCCGCGAACTCGAAACCGCGACGTGGACCCAGTGATGAGCCGTACGGGCCGTTTCACCGTTGGTGTGTTCCAGGATCTTGACTGGGCGCGGCGCGGCATCGACGCGCTGCTGCGCGGCGGCTTCGTGCCCGAGTCGCTGACCGTCATCGCGAAGGAGTCCCCGGCGGCCGCCGAGCTCATTGAGACGACGCTTGGCGGGCCTGCCGAACGCGTCGAATTGAAGGAGCTCGGTCCCGTCGTCGCGCGCGGCCCGCTCGTGTCCGCCCTGCAGGGGGAGGACGGCGGCCTGGCGAATCTCGGGCTGGGATCCACCATCGGGCGCGCCGGGTTCCAGCGTCACGACGGTCACATTTTCGAAACGCTGACCGGCCGGGGAGGCGTCCTGGTTGCCGTGCGCAACGAACCCCGCGCCGCCGATGCGCTCGCGACCCTTCACGCGTACGGCGGCGGCAACGCTGCGATCGGCGCCTGGACCGGTCGCGTCTGAAAACGGTGGCTGGCACCAAGAGTGGCTGGCACCAAAGGTGCCAGCCACCTCTCCGGACAGCCCCGTTTCTATTGAGTCCAGTTTGAGGCGGCTGACGTCCAAAGATCATGACGGGCAGCCAGGCGGTGCCGATTTCGGAGGGGAATGTCTCCGCTCAGCCGGGGCATCCTTATTGCAGCTTGCGGACCCGGACAGAGTCGGCCAAAATGTCTGCTCAAGCACTTTCCGATCAGCGAATGTCTGACACCCATCAGGGGCTAAGCCCGAACTCGCGCCTGCTTGCGGGAGCCTTGCCCACGAGCGAGATCTCGTGGAAGAGCTTCCTGCTGCGCTCGTCGTGGTCCGTCGCGGCCCACGTGGCCGGCCTCGCGTTGCTGATTTACATCGTTACGCGTCCCGCTACTCTTGCCAGCATTTCGAAAGTCATCGACCGTCCGGATGTCGTGTGGCTCGACAAGCCGGGGCCCGGCGGCGGTGGCGGCGGCGGGGGCAACAAGATGCCTGAACCGCCAAAGAAGGCGGAAATCGTCCCGCCCAAGGCGCCGAAGGTCGAACTGCCCAAGCCTGACGTGACGCCGAAGCCGATTCCGCAGATGAATATTCCGGCGGTGACCGCTCCGGTCGAACTGCCGGGTGCGACGACCGCGGCGCCGCAAGCAACCGTCGCGCAGGGCACCGGCAGTGGTGGTGGCGGTGGCACGGGCACAGGCACCGGCGTCGGTCCCGGCACGGGCTCCGGCTACGGCGAGGGGTACGGAGGCGGCACCGGCGGCGGGGTGTACCGCGAGGGAAACGGCGTCACATCACCGGTCCTCGTCCGCGAGTTAAAGCCGAACTACACGAGCGAAGCGATGCGCGCGCGCATCCAGGGCGTGGTGACGATGGAAGCGGTCGTGCTGCCCGATGGTTCCGTTGGCGAGATCCATATCGTCCGGTCGCTCGACCAGCAGTTTGGCCTCGATAAGGAAGCGGTGAACACGATCAAGAAATGGCGCTTCAAGCCAGGCATGCGCCTCGGGCAGCCCGTGCCCGTCCTGATCGTTGTCGAGATGTCATTCACGCTCCGCTGATCCTGCCGCTTTTTTCTCCCTCATTACGTCAGCTATAGTCTGGGGTCAGATCTCGATTTTCCATTTTCTGCGAAACGTACGACTTGTTTTGTAAGACAAGTTTGTAAGCTGCATCACAGAAAATGGAAAATCGAGATCTGACCCCTGACAACCATGCGTTACAAAGACAAAGTCACGATCGTCACCGGCGGCACCAAGGGGATTGGTGCCGGTTGCGTGAGCGTGTTCGTCGAGCAGGGGGGCGCGAATGTCGTCTTCTGCTCGCGCAATGAAGCGGAAGGCCGCGCGTTCGAGGCCGAGGTGAACGCAAAGGGACCGGGGCGGGCGGTGTTCGTTCGAGCCGATGTCTCCAGGGTGGATGACATCCGCCGCGTGATCGACAGTACCCTCGAACGTTTCGGACGGATTGATTGCCTGATCAACAACGCCGGGTGGCATCCCCCGCATCAGCCGATCGACGCATTCTCGGTGGCAGATTTTCGATCGCTCCTGGACCTGAATCTCGTCAGCTACTTCGCCGCGTGCAAGTTCGCGCTGCCGCACCTTCGCAAGGTCAAAGGCAACATCATCAACATGTCCAGCCTGGTCGGGTCGATGGGGCAAGTCGGCGCGACCACGTATGTCGCGAGCAAAGGCGGGATCACCGCCTTCACGAAGGCGCTCGCCGTCGACGAAGCCGCGTACGACGTGCGGGTGAACTCGGTCTCCCCCGGCAACATCTTCACACCGTTATGGCAGCAAGCGATCGACCAGGCGCCGGACCCGGCGAACTGCCGCGCGGACGGCGACGCCGCGCAGCTGCTCGGGCGAATGGGCACAATCGAGGAAGCCGGTCTCCTCTGCCTGTACCTCGCGGCGGAGGCGACGTTCACGACCGGCGTCGATCACATCATCAGCGGCGGAGCGGAACTGGCTTACGGCCGCAAAACGCGAAAAGAATGATCGCTCGAGTGTTGACCGCGTGCTGCATGATCGTCGGCGTCGCGGCGGGGGCGTCGGGCCAGGCCTACATCCACGTCGACCGCCAACGGCAGATCGCACGCGCCGATCTCGATTACGCGACGCCCGTCACGCGCAGTGAGGAGGGAATGCCGCTGGGCAACGGCCGCATGGGAACGCTTGTGTGGACGACGCCCTCCGCGATCAGGCTGCAGGTCAATCGCGTCGACGTTCACGCGATGGACAGCACGAGCTTCAGCTTTCCCCGCGCGGACTCCGACTACGGATACGGCTGCGCGTTCGTCGACATCAATCTCGTCGACGGGCAGGACGACCTGTTCGTCGAGCCCGGCTTCCATCAACACCTCTCCCTCTACGACGGGTTGATGACGCTAGCGGGCAAAGGGGTCAACGTGCGCGCGATGGCGTGGCCGAACGGCGACGTCATGGCCTTCGAAATTGACGACGAACGTGTGCAGCCCGATCCCATCAATATCGATCTGCGCATGCTGCGTTACCAGTCGCAGTACATTCCGGGCGCGACCGCAAACCTTGCAAATCAGCACTCGGTCGTTGTCCGGACCGCAGCGCACAGCGCGACGTCCGACCTCCGAATCGACAACGGTCGCATTGCGCTGACGCAGCAGTTCCACGAAGGAGACTTCCGCGACTCGTCCGCGGTGGCGATTCATGTCATAGGTCGTCCGTCCCGCGCCCGGTACCTGAACGAGACGACCGTGCAGCTGTCCACCGCGGCGGAGCGTGGACGGTTCACCGTCCTGATCGCGAGCGCGGCCACGAACGCGGATGCGGACCCCGCCTCCCTGGCGTTCACACAGATCGGCAATGCGGCGCCGCACGAATTTGCCGGACTGCAGCAGGAAACAGCGGCATGGTGGCACGAGTTCTGGGCGCGCGGTGCCGTCTACATGCACAGCCGTTCGGGCCAGGCGGACTTCGTCGAAGCGAATTACGACTACTTCCTCTACCTGATGGGCGCGAGCTCCCGCGGCGGCTATCCGCCCCGGTTCGGCGGGATGCTCTGGCTGACCAACGGTGACATGAGCCGCTGGGGCTCGCAGTACTGGTGGGCCAACACGAGCGCGTACTACAACAACCTGATGCCCGCCAATCGGATCGAGCTGACCGATCCGATGTTCAGGATGTACGAGGGCATGCGGAATGCGGCGGCGCTTGCCGCGCGCCAGCAGTGGGGCAGCGACGGCATCTGGATCCCCGAGACCACGTTCTTCAGCGGCCCCGAGAAACTGCCGGACGATGTGGCGAAAGAGCTGCAGGACATGGTGCTCGCGCGAAAGCCGTTCGAGACGAGGTCGCCGGCGTTCGATCGCTTCGCGGCCAATAAGAACCGGCACAACAGCCGATGGAACTACCGCGCCGACGGCACGTGGGAGTACGGGAATTACGTTTTCAAGTCGAAGGGAACGGGCATCTTCGGCCATACGTCTCATATTCTCGGCGTCGCCGCGCGCATCGGCATGATGGCATGGGAGCGTTACCAGTACACCGGGGACGAACGGTGGTTCCGGGACCACGGCTATCCATTCATCAAGGGAGCTGCCGAGTTCTACCGCACCTTCCCGAACCTGCAGAAGGATCCGGACGGCGTGTATCACATCAATCACACCAACAGCGGCGAGTCGGCGTGGAATTCGCGCGATGCCCCGTACGAAGTCTCGTGCATGCACATGATCTTTCCGCTGGCGGTCCGCGCGTCCGAAGCGCTTGGCGTCGATGCGACGCTTCGTCCCGGGTGGCAGGAAGTGAAGGATCACCTGGTGACCGCGCCCGCTCGGGCTCGCTGCGGCACCGGGAGCGAGATCGCCGACGGCCGCCCGCTCGGCGCGTTCGTGTACAGCGGGCCGGGCGCAATCGATCCAATCGGCCCGCAGCCGGAACTGAAGCGGCGGTTCCTCGGCTTCACCGCACTCGGCAGCTTCATCGACGCCGACGGTGCAGGGGGCGCGCAGATTTTCCGCAATCGGCTGCGGCTGCGTGAGGGCCCGGGCGCGATCGACGCGGAACACATCGCCGGACTGACGACGGGGATCCACGCGTCCATGCTGAACAGCCACGCGCAGGCGCTCACCGATGAGCCGGTCACTCTTTTCAACGGCTGGCCGGATGACTGGGACGCCGCGTTCACGCTTCTCGCGCGCGGCGGATTCATCGTCAGCTCCGCGCGCGTCGATGGGAAGGTGCCGCTCGTCGAGATCGAGTCACCGCGCGGTGGCACGTTCAGGCTCGTGAACCCGTGGGGCGTCAAGCGAGTGACGCTCTATCGCGGCGGAAGAAAGGCGGAGACCTTGTCAGGCCCGGCGATCGCCTTTGGGACCGCGGCGGGAGAGACGATCGTTGTGGTCCAGTCCGGCGATGTGGCGCGCGTGGTGAGCGTGAATTGAACCGCAGGGCCGTGGCCGCCGTAAGCTGCGCGTGGCTGGCGGCCGCGGTCCCGGCCGCGGCGCAGCCGTCGTCGCTCCGCGGCGACACGATTCGCATCTCCCGCGCGTCGAGTCACATTTCGGTCGATGGAGACATCTCCGACGAGGCCTGGCGTTCGGCGACGCGCGTCGACAAGTGGTACGAGGTGAACCCGGGCGACAACACCGAGCCGAAGGAACACAACGTCGGATGGCTCACGTACGACGATCACGCGCTGTATGCCGCATTCGAGTTCGAAGATCCGAACCCGGGGGCGATGCGCGCGCCGTACGCGGATCGCGACGATATCGCCGGCGGCAGCAACGATTACGCCGGGGTCATTCTCGACACGCGCAACACCGGCCACACCGGGGTCTTCTTCGTCGTCACGCCCCGCAACGTCCAGTACGATTCGGTCAGCGACGACTCGTCCGGAGAGGATGCGTCGCCAGACTTCTTCTGGGAATCGGCGACGAAGATCAACGAACGCGGCTGGACGCTCGAGATCCGGATCCCCTTCTCGTCACTGCGCTACAAGAACGCCGACCCGCAGCAGTGGGGCATGATGCTCTACCGCAACTATCCGCGCGACCGTCATTACCAGTTCTTCTCCGCGAGGCTTCCGCGCGGCGGCAACTGCTTCATCTGCCGTGAAAACCGCCTGGAAGGCCTCGAGCGGCTGCCGTCAGGTGGGCACCTCGTCGCAGCGCCGTACGTAAGCGCCAGCGAAGGGGCGCATCCGGCGGACGGAGCGCGCTCGCGGTTTGTGAGCGACCCGGTCAAGCCGCATGGAGGCGCCGACGTCAAGTTCACACCCAACGCCGACACGGTCGTCGATTTCACCGTCAAACCGGATTTCTCGCAGATCGAATCCGACACCGCGCAGATTTCCGCGAACGAGCGGTTCGCGCTGTTCTTTCCTGAGAAGCGTCCGTTCTTCCTCGAAGGGGTCGATCTGTTCCAGACGCCGATCCAGGCGGTGTACACGCGCACGATCACCGCGCCGCGGTGGGGCGGACGGGTGACGGGCAAGAGCGCGGGGTTCCGCTACACCGTGCTCGTGGCCGATGACGGCGGAGGCGGCAGCGCCATTCTGCCGGGGGTGAACGGGTCGTCGTTCGCCTCCCGTGATTTCGGTTCCACCGTGACGATCGCGCGGGCGAAGCGTGACGTCGGGTTGTCGTTCGTGGGCGTGCTCGCGACCGATCGTGAAGCGCACGACGGCAATGGACACAACCGGGTGGCGGGGCCCGATTTTCAGTGGCGGCCAACAGGAAAGGATTCGATTACCGGTCAGTTCCTGATGAGCGAGTCACACACGCCGAATCACCCCGAGGTTGCGTCGGAGTGGACCGGGCAATCGTTTCACTCGCAGGCTGGCATGCTGCAGTGGTCCCGCAGCCTGAAGCACTTCGATACCCTCAACCAGTTCAAGCGGGTCGGCGACAGGTTCCGCGCGGACACGGGGTTCATTCCGCAGGTCGGCTACCGCGAGATCGTCAGTTTCACCGGATGGACGGTCCGGCCGAAGGGATTCCTGTCACGTCAACGCACCTTTTTCGACTTCCAGCAGCAGAACGATCGTGCCGGCGCCCTCGTCAGCCGCCAGATCGAACCGGGCGCCGGGATGGACACGCGGTGGGGCGGATTCATGCAATACCGGTTCACGAACAGCCGCGATCGCGCCGGCGATCGGCTGTTCGATCGCAATCGATTCAACTACATCATTTTCTTCACACCATCGCGGCGGGTTTCGCAGATCGGACTGTTCGGCAGCGCGGGACAGGAGATCGATTTCGCGAACTCGCGGCGAGGCCGCGGCGCCAGCAACGAATTCCACGCGACACTTAATCCGACCAATCACCTCGCGCTCGAGCTGACGGCCAGCAGGCGGCTGCTCAATATCAACGACGCCGCCGGCGCGAGCCGTCGTCTCTTCACGGCGCAGGTCTCGCGTCTGAAGACGCAGTACAATTTCAGCGCGCGCCTGTTCGCCCGCGGAATCATTCAATACGTCGCGACGCGCAACGATCCGTTGCTCTTCCTCAACCCGGTCCGCGCGAAGTCGGGCCGCCTCGAAGGATCCGCGCTGCTGTCGTATAAGCTCAATTGGCAGTCCGTCATGTTCCTGGGCTACGGCGACACGCGGGAGCTTTCGGACAGAGATCGGCTCGAAAAACAGGATCGGCAGTTCTTCGTGAAGATCTCGTATGCTTTTCAACGATAGAGAAATCGCCTTAGCACGACTTTGTCAGATCGCTGGACGCGCAGCGGACGATAAGGGTCGCCGTCCCCGCTCCCCAGGCCGCGAAACGGATCTCGCGCAGAGGACGCAGAGCTGCGCGCGTTCGCCACGTCGCGCTTCGCGCGACCTCCGTGGGGCCGGCCCGAGGCCGGCCGGGGCGAACGCACGGCGCCGTGGCTATCTCGGCGCGCTCCGCGACCTCCGCGCGAAATCCGTGGGACCTCCGCGCGAGCGCGTCAGCGCCCCGAGGTGGGGAACTGACAAAGTCGTATTAGAAGGCTGTACTCATCTCGGTGACGCTCGAGTTCCGCGGAACAGGAGGGTGTTATGCGATGTCGCGGTGACCGTCGTCGTCGAGATGAGCTTCACGCTTCGAACGTGACCGCTTCGCCGCGCTCCGCGCGCTTCGCGAAGGGGATCAGCATCGGGACGTGGCGGCGGTACTCGTCGTATTTCCGGCCGTGGACGGTCACGAGATCGCGCTCCTCCAGCTGAATCGCGATCAGGATGTATCCGGTCGTCGCGATCGCAAACAGCAGGTGCGCGGCCGTCATCGTCGGCGTCATCCAGAACGCGAAGAACCAGCCGACATAGAGCGGGTGCCGCACGAGGCGGTATGGCCCGGGCGTTGCGAATGCCAGCGATGCATAGGGCCGGCCGATCAACTGGAGCCACACCTGCCGCAGACCGAACAGATCGAAGTGATTGATCAGGAACGTCGATACCAGCACGAGTCCCCATCCGAACGCGAACAGTCCCAGCAGAATCACACGCGCGATAGGATCCTGGACGGACCACACCACGCCGCCCATTGGACGCCAGCCGTAAAACATCAGGATCAGCGCGACGCTCGAGAAGAGCACGTACGTGGAGCGCTCGATCTCGCGCGGCACGATTCGCGTCCAGCGCTGCTTGAACCACGGGCGGGCCATCAGGCTGTGCTGCACCGCGAAGAGAGCGAGAAGCCCCGCATCGATTAGCACGGCAAGCATCGCAGAGCCGCGGGGCGTCCCATCGAGCGCCGTGGGCGTGCCGAGGTTGCCGACGAACGCGAGCGCATACAGGAACGTCGCGAGGAACACGGCATAGCTCGCGATTCCGTAAACGAAAAACAGAAGTCTTCTGGTCACTGGGGCCTCCTTGTGCGTGTTTCACAATCGCACTCGCAGTCGCGCGGCACCATAGGAGGGATGTCCCGACTGCGGCTAAAATCGCGGGAGCAGGCGGGACAAATGTCCCGAAGGGGAAGACGAGAAGCGACAAGCGACAGGCGACGGGCGACGGGCGAGCAGGCACGAGGGAAGAGAACGTGGACTCGAAGTACCGCCAGCGAATCCGATATCTGCGAACGCCGGACGGCGTCCAGCTCGCGTGGGCTGAAGCAGGTCGAGGTCCGCTTCTCATCAAGGCGGCGAACTGGCTGACCCACCTCGAGTACGACCTCGAAAGTCCCGTCTGGCGTCACTGGATTCGGTTCTTCTCCGAACACTTTCATTTCGTGCGCTACGACGAGCGCGG
>Ga0137373_10000321_pt1 | contig 45207 bp, 33 predicted proteins | sample SagtaG_5_FD_104912 | JGI IMG/M metagenome (GOLD analysis project Ga0137373, IMG submission 104912) | Vadose zone soil microbial communities from Sagehorn Ranch, Mendocino, California, USA - Sage1_R_80_16 metaG | ecosystem: Environmental > Terrestrial > Soil > Vadose zone | place: USA... | reverse complement strand
GGCCCGCACGACGCGCGCGGCAAACGGGCCGGCCTCGCGCGACACGAGTCGGGCGTAGCCCCGCGCCAGCGCCGAGAGCGGCAAGGAGAAGACTGGCAGGCTGCAGCCGTCCACGGCGATGCGGATGCCGTCGACCGGAAAGCCCGTCCAGGCCGAGAGCCGCGCTTTCACCTCTCGCTGGATCGGGTGCGACGGTTTCCAGTAGCCCTTCGGCGAGAAACCGTAGAGGCGCGTGGCGAGCAGCAATCCGGCGTGCTTGCCCGAGCAGTTGTTGTGCAGTGGCGAGGGCTCGAGGCCTCGCCGGATCAGGGCGCGCGCCGAAGGTTCGTGCATCGGCATGTGGCCGCCGCAGAACAGGTCGCGCGCCGTGAAGCCGCCCTTGGCGAGCAGGCGCGCCGCTGCGCGAATGTGGACCGGCTCGCCCCCGTGCGACGAGCACATCAACGCGATCTCGCCGCTGGTCAAACCAAACGCATGCTCTCCCCCGGCCTCGAGCAACGGCATCACCTGGAAGGGCTTCGCCGCCGAGCGCAGGTAGACGGCCATGTCCGGATCGCCGGCCGCCGCCAGGACCGGACCGCTTTCGCCGACAGCGGCCGCATGGCCCCGGTGGACCGACTCGACCCTCCCGCCGCGCGTGACGCGAGCCAGAACCGGCGGCGGGCTCATCCTCCGACTGGTCCTTCGAAGCCTTGACGAAGGAAGAAGCTTTGGCGAAGGAGGACTCATCGCGAGCCTTCTATCACGGTGGCGATAGAATCCCGATCACGGGAGGCTCTCGCATCCATGGTCAAGACGACGTCGCTCGAACGCGCCGAGATCGCGCTCACGTCTTCGATGGAGGAGCCCGAGCTCGCGGCGCCCGATCCGGAAACGCCGTTTCGCCTGCTCGTCCTGGGAGATTTCTCCGGGCGCACGAGCCGGGACGTCCGGCCCGCCACGCTCGGCTTCGATCGTCTTCCTATCCGAGTCGACCGCGACAACCTCGGCGAGGTCATGGACGAGCTGGAGGTTTCCCTCGCGCTGCGGCTCGCCGGAGAGAGCGGACCCGAGACGACCTTCCGATTCCGCTCCCTGGACGATTTCCACCCCGACCGACTGCTCGAGCGCACACCGGCCTTCGGGTCTCTGCGCCGCACCCGCGCGGAGCTGGAGGACCCAGCGACGTTTGCCGAAGCCGCGGCGACCGTCCGCTCCTGGATGGACGCCACCCCGTCGACAGCGTCCGCGTCCGAGACGCCGGCTGCCGCCTCCGACGCGGCGAGCGCGTCGGAGGACGTGGTGGCCGATCTGCTGGCCAGGGCGCGCGAGAAGGCCTCGCGGCGGCCCACGGACGTGGACCGATTCGTGCGGGGAATCGCCGCGCCGCACTCCCGGCCCGCCGATGACCCGGATGCGCCCGAGCTGCTCGCCGCCGTGGATGTCATGATCGGCTCCTGGATCCGCAACACCCTGCACCATCCCGCTTTTCGAGAGCTCGAAGCGGCATGGCGCGGGCTGGCCTGGCTCGTGGACCGTGTCGAAACCGATTCCCAGCTCCAGATCTGGCTCCTCGACGTGTCGAAGGCGGAGCTCGCGCTCGATCTGCGAGCGGCTGGCCGTCTGGAGTTGAGCGGTTGGCGCAAGATCCTCGTCACGCAGGCTCGAGAAGCGATGGACGCCGAGCCCTGGGCGGCCGTGGGAGCGCTCTACGCCTTCGACCGCACGGTCGAGGACGTGGCCCTCCTCGCGCGTTTGGCGCGCGTCGGGCGTGAGGCGGGGGCACCGCTGCTCGCCGAGGCGAGTCCCGGCGTCGTGGGATCCGCCGGCTTTGCCCAGGCTCCCGACCCGAGCGACTGGATGCCGGGCGCTCCGGACGATCCGTCAGCTCAAATCTGGGCCGCTTTGCGCGAGTTGCCCGAGGCACGCTGGCTCGGTCTTGCCGCACCGCGTTTCCTGCTGCGTCTCCCCTACGGCGAAGCGACGGACCCCACCGAAACGTTCGCGTTCGAGGAGATGCCCGAGGGCGCGGGCCATCAGGACTACCTCTGGGGTGGACCGGCTCTCGTCTGCCTGGAGCTGCTCGGACAGGCATTTGCCGAGAGCGGCTGGCGTCTGCGACCCGGCTCGGCGCAAGAGGTCGGCGGCCTTCCGCTGCACGTCTACGCGGATCGGGGGGAGCAGCGAGTCAAACCGTGTGCGGAAGTCGCCCTGTCGGAACGGGCGCTCGACGCGCTGCTCGAGGCGGGCGTCATGCCGCTCGTTTCGGTCTACGGGAGGGACGTGGTGCGTCTGGCCCGCTTTCAGTCGCTCGCGTCGCCCCCCGCCCCGCTCGCCGGTCGGTGGGCGGTCTGATCGGCCGGCCGCCGCTCGCTCTCACTCATCTTCGTCGGTGTTGAGGATGACGTCGCCGTAGGGAACCCCGGACTTGGTTCCGTTTTGTGTTTTCGAGTCGAGCGTCTGCTGAGCCGTCAGCATCGCGGCGTTGTGTTTCGTGACGATCCCGGGCATCTGCAGGATCTCTTTGCCGATGAGCTCCTTGGCGCACGCCTCGGCGGCGTCGACGGCGTTCTGCACGTGCTTGGACTCGTGGATGTCGAGCTTGGCGATCATCGCGTCCCAGTTCGCCTTGGAGCGAGCCGAGGCCTGTGCGTACTCAGACCACTTGGGCATTTTCTTCAGGAGGTTCCCGTGGATCGTCACCGTCACGGGTGTGCTCGTGCCCACACCCGGGTCGTCGTTGGTGATCGATCCGCCGCCCCGACCCCACTCGCCGCCTTTCTTGAGCAACGCCTCGCCCACCTCCTGGGCGTTCTTGCCGTGAACCTCGTACTCGGTCGTCTTCAGCTTGGCCAGGTCCCAGTCTTTGATGACTTTGTCGATGATCCGGTCGCCGGCCTTCAGGTCGATGCCGATCGGCCCGGGCGTTGCCCCGTCGGCCGTGATCGGGAACGGTCTCGGACTCCTGTCGAGATCAAAGGGGTCGGTCCCCTCCGGTCCCGGCTCGTCGGAAGGCGCCATCCCGTCGCTCCCTTCAGCCTCGCGTCCGCCGCCGCGGATCGGCCAGAACGAGGCACTCCGTCCGAACGCGCTGCGCCGGCGACGCGACCGCCTGGCGCGTTTGGCTGGCGAAACCGTAATCCGTGGCGAGCAGCTCCTGGCCGTCGACCTGTATGGGCTGCACCCAGGAAGCCTCGCGCGCGTGGAAGTAGCCGAGGGTGAAGACGAACTGCTCGCACACACGCTTTTCCCCTGGCTGCCGTTGAGCTCGAGAACTCGCGTAGGGATACGTCTCGCGCGCCGGCAACGAAAGCCGGATCTCCTCCTCGAAGGCCGCGCCGGGAGCGAGCCTCGTCAAGTAAGGCACTTCGGGAAACTCGACCTCGAGCGTCTCCGGGACGTCAAAGAGCTGTTTCGAAGCGTTCAGCACGCTGCCCTCGACCATCACGTAAACGCGATTCGGATCCACCTTCCGGCGACCGGTCGGGTCGGTGTCGAAAAGACGGTTGAAGAGGTACAGGTCGCGCGTCCAGGTGTTACGCGCACGGTAACGGAACACCAGATGATCCGGCGCCGCGGAGACGACCGTGACCTGCAGCTCGAGAGAGCTCGATGCTTCCATGTCAGTAGTACGTCCGCGGCGGCTCGCCGCGCTCGGCGCGGTAGCCGTTTTCGGAAGAGGTGTCAGAAGCATAAGGGCCCAAACCCACAGCCTGAGCTTCACGGTTCCTCGTGTTGCGGCCGTTGATCACAGAGCTTCCGGGATCCATCGCTCCCTCGGAGGCGTCGGCCGAGTGGTGCAGCTCATGATACAGCCCGACATCGGCCGGCCGGGTCATCCAGGGCTGCGTGCCGTTGCCGATCTGTGTCTGGTTGGGGTTGTAGTCCACAACCGAGTCGGTGCCGGCGCCGTTGGGGCCCCCCACGGTTCCCCGCATACGCGCCGCCGGATCCGTGTAGGCGTCCGTCTCGTTGCCTCCCGACGTCTCCTGGATCGTCACCGTGTGGCCGCTGTCGGCGAGGCGCTTCAGGGTCGTCTGGCCTGCGCTCGTCGAGGCAATCGTGTTCAGGTCGGCAACGGCACGCGCCTGGAACTCCGGCGTGCCGCGCACGATGACGCCGGGCGCGTACTGCGTGTAGTACCCGGCCGGGTTCTCGGCGTCGACCGGGCAGGCGACGGCCCGCGGATAGACGCCCTGGAAATTGTTCACGCCGGCGAGGACGCCGCCGAGAATCACGCAGAGGGCGCCGCCGATTCCTCCCGAGAAGAGACCAGCCATCCCGACGAGCGTCGTGAAAGCGCCAAGCATGACCATCGAAGGCGGACCGACGCAGATGCACATGTCCAGCATGCGAGCCTGAGGGGGGCCGCCCACGAGCACGTTGAACGCGCCGAGAATGATCGGACCGCCCACGTGCGGGACGAGGACCGTGACCATCGGGCACACGTGGAGGTCTCCCATCCGGGAGGCCGGCATGCCGCCGATCAGCGTCATCGGGAAGCCGAGGCTGACCATGCCCCCGTGCATCGTCAGGTCCGTGATGCGCGCGGCCGGAAAGCTCATCTCAACGGCCCTGCTTCATGGCTTCGGTGTCCACGGACTCGATCGCCCGGGAAAAAAGGTCTTCGGTCTCTTTTCCCGCAGGTCCTCGGACCGTCAGAGCGTAGAGCGTGCCTCCGGATTCGAACCATGCCGCGCGAACGAAAACAGACGCCGCGTCGGCGTCTGAAAAGTCGAGGCCGTAGCGCCATCCCGCGATCCCTTTGAAGAGACCTTCGCGGGCGTCCTCACGCGCGACGGACTTGACATCCGGAGCCGAGCGCAGCGTCCGGGCCGCGCTTTCGGCGTACGTTTTCAGGCCCGGCGAGCCGGGCAGGCGCTGCGTCATCAGGAGCGTCACGGGCTGCGCGGTCCGCACGTAGGTGCCGGATCCGAGGGCCTGCCATTCGCCCGCCAGCTCGAGGGAGAGCCAGCTCTCCCGGACCGCCAGACGCCGCTCCGCCGCGGGCAGCAGGCTGTATCCGAACACGGCTGCGCCGAGCGCCTCGACAGATGCCGCGTCGTTCTCCGAGGCTTGCAGCCGGAAGGCCACAGGGCCTTCGTCCTGAACGAAGAACTCCCGCAGGACCAACGGCTCCTTCTTGACCCAGGTGCCCGTCTGCAAGGCCACGCTCTCCAGGGCGAAGAAAGGCCAGCCCGAGGGCGTCGATCCGCGGTCCCAGCGGCGCGGCTTCCAGCCCGGGTCTCGATGAATCCGCAGCAGGGCCTCGGCGAAGAGCTCGTCGGTCGATCCGGCGGACAGGCCGCTGCGGCGAATCGTGATCTCCGAGCCGGAGGGCGACCGCAGAGCCCCGCCCTCCGCCTCGAGCTTCCAGCCTGGCGCCACCGGCACGGACATCTGCAGGCCGGGCGCCGGGACCCGTCCGGCACTCTTCGGTTCCTTGGGGGCCACCTCGCCGCGCGCGATTTCCCGGGCCCATTGGGCGGCCGTGATCGCGAAGGAGCTCAAGATGCCGCCGAACAGACGCGACCAGTTTGGACCGTCGTTCTCGAGTCCGGTCATAGTCAGCGAGACCGCCAGCGGCCCCTCGATCGCCGCGATCAGCTCCTGCCGCAGCCGCGCTCCCCCTTTCGCCGTCGTTCGGAAGCGGACCGCGTGGGCGTCGGAGAGTCCCGCGCCGGAGTAGCGCGTCTCTTCCAGAAACTCCACGCCGGGGGCGTGCTCCTTCAACATCGCCCTCTGAGCCGCCGCGTACTCCTGCGCCTTCATCGGCTTTTCGAGCCAGTTCTCGATCACGACGGCGCTGCGGCAGGGCTCGTTCGAGCGCCTTTCGAAAACGCCGACCAGAGGCATGGGAATCCAGCCCGCAGGTGCTTCAAAGCGGCAAAAGCGCGTTTCGAAAAAAGTCGCCGCCACCGAGTGATCCCTTCAGTTGATCTTCACGAGGGCGCCCGAAATCATTGCGACACCGCTGGCTTCGACCCGGACGAGAGGTGCCGTGAGAGTCGCGGTGCCGTTTCCCGTCACGGTCGTCGCGAGACCCTTGACGTCCGTTGTTGTCTGCCCTTCGAGGGAAGCGGTCAGTCCCTTGAGGGAGAGCGACGTCTGAGCCTCCACGCTGACCGTCAGGCCCTTCGTCGTGTGCGCCTTGGTCGCCTCCGAGGAGACATCCATGCCCTTCAACTTCAGGCCCATGCTCGCCTGGACCGTCACGTCCATGCCTTTCAGCGTAATCGTCCCGTCTTTCTTCATCTCGAGCGAGGAGGCGCCGCAGGTCATCGTGATCGCGTTGGCCACCGCGATCACGAGACTTCCTCCGATCGTCAGGGTGTCGTTGGCGGTGATGCCGGTTTCCCGCTTTTGCCCGACGGCCAGGGATTCGTCCTTCATGACCGACACGGTGCGCTTGCCTTTGATCGTGACGGTTTCGTCCTTGCTCACGGTCTCGGTGCGGTTGCCGCCGATCGAGATCGACTCGTTTGCGCCGACCGACTCCGTCCGGTTGCTGCCAATCTCGGTTTTCTCGTCGTTGTCCACCGTGTTCCAGTGGTCGTGGCCGTTCCAGTCGTACTCGTCGTGCTCCACCGCGACGATGTGGTCCTTCTCCGCCCGGAGGTAGACGAGCTCCTCGCCCTTCTTGTCCTCGAAACAGAACTCGTTAAAGGTCTCGGGGTCTCCGCCCAGAGTGCTTCGCGACACGACTCCGCTCTGCGTCTTGTTGGCTGGAAGCTTGTAGGGCGGCATCATGTCCGCGTTGTAGACGCTGCCGACGATGATGGGCTGATCGGGATCTCCCTCCAAAAAGTCCACCACGACCTCTTGCCCGACCCGCGGGATGTGGATCACGCCCCACTGCTTGCCGGCCCAAGGCGTCGCCACGCGCAGCCAGCACGAGCTGTCGGGGTTGTTCTTGCCTTCCCGGTCCCAGTGGAACTGGACCTTCACCCGGCCGTACTTGTCCGTGAAGATCTCCTCGCCCGGCGGCCCGACGACGACGGCGGTTTGCGAGCCCTGAACGACCGGTTTGGGGGTGACCTGCGGCGGCCGGAAGGGCAGGCCGAGCGGAATGCATTCGAACTGGTTCTCGTAACGGAACTGTATGACGACCGCGCCGCGGGAGCCGTATGCCGAGTGCTCGACGCTCGTCAGCACGTAAGGTCCGCCCTTGCCGCTGAAGTGCTTGTCGAGGGTGAACTTGTGGCCGGACGTCATCTGCCGACAGTTGCTCTTGCCCCGGGCGAGAAGGCTCGACAACGCCTCCTGCTGCATCCGGATGGCGACCGTCCGCTTGTTGTCCTCGAAGATCTTCTGGATGTCCGCCGGCCGATCGCCCCCTCCCTTGTCCACTCCGTCGAAACGCTGGGCGTACTCTCCGGGCCAGTCGTAGAGCTCCCACGCGTCGTTGCCGCCCAACTTCAGCTTGTGGCTTGCGGTCCCTAGGGACACCGATTCCTGAATTTTCATATCGGCGTCCAGATGCTTGTGGGGAAGCTCGAAGGTGTGGTCCCAGAGGGTGTACTTGCCCGAGCGGACCTCCTGCATCTTCGACCACTCGTAAATTCGGTCGTCGTCCCTCGGGCCGCCGAGAGCCTGCTCGTACGTGATCTGGGTTTTCCCGGGTACGTCGACGTGGCTCCCCGGCGTGTTTGCCACGACCATCTTGTGGGAGCCGTCCGAGTGCTTGAAGTAGTAGTAGATCCCTTCCTCCTCCATGAGACGGCTGGCGAAGTTGAAGTCGCTCTCGCGGTATTGCACGCAAAAGTTGCGGGGATGGAACGTTCCCTGGAGCTCGAAAGCGACGTCGAACCCGACCAGCACCTTCTTCAAGATGTCCGGCACGGACATGTGCTGGAAGATGCGGCTCTGCGACTTGCGGGTCAGCTTCCAAAAGTCCGGCACGATCTCGGCCCGGTAGGTCGTGAAGGTCGCGTCCGCCGGATCGCGATCACCCTGCGAAAACCGTACACAGAGGCCGTTGAAGTGCCTCTTGCTGCCGCCGGGCAGCTCGAGATGGATCGTGATCTTCTGGCCGAGCAGCTTGTCGAACGCGATGTCGGTCTTGTTCTCGGCGAGCAGATCGAGGCTGAAATGGAAGAGCTGGGAGATCCCCTCGCGGCCCGTGAACCCGTTGGCCAGCAAGTCGTCCGGCCCGAGCGGAGTTGTGATGGTGAGGGGCCTGTCGGCCTGTTTGTATTCCGGCATGATCGCGCTCCCTTCTCGAGAACCCCCTACGAGATGTCGTAGCGAAAAGTGCCGCCGTCGCCCACCGCCACGTGCACGCGCCCGACGGGCGTTCCCGCCGCCATGCGGGAGAGGAACTCTCCGGACATCTCTGGCAGCAGCGTGCGCGTCAGGATGTGGTCCACGTTGCGCGCGCCGCTCTCGACCTCCTTGCAGCGGTTGGCAATCTCGTTGATGACCGCCTCTTCGTAGGAGAACTTCGCGCCGTGGTTCTCGGCCAGCCTCGCCCCGATGCGGCTGAGCTGCAGCTTGATGATCTGCTTCATCACCGTGTCCCCGATCGGGTAATAGGGGACGACGACCATCCGGCCCAGGAGAGCGGGCTTGAAGATCTTGAGCAGCTCCGGCCGGATGGCCTCGACGAGCTTCTCGGGCTCGGGCGCCGTGTCCGGATCGGCGCAGAGCTTCATCATCGTGTCGGTCGCGGCGTTCGAGGTCAGGAGAATCACGGTGTTCTTGAAGTCGATCTCCCGGCCCTCGCCGTCCTCGAGCAAGCCCTTGTCGAAGACCTGGTAGAAGAGCTCCATGACGTCCGGGTGCGCCTTTTCGACTTCGTCCAACAGAACGACCGAATAAGGCTTGCGCCGCACAGCCTCGGTCAGGACGCCGCCCTCCCCGTAGCCGACATAGCCCGGGGGCGAGCCCTTGAGAGAGGAGACCGTGTGGGCCTCCTGGTACTCGCTCATGTTGATGGTGATCAGGTTGCGCTCGCCGCCGTAGAGCGTGTCCGCGAGCGCCAAGGCCGTCTCGGTCTTTCCCACGCCCGACGGGCCCACGAGCAGGAAGACTCCGATCGGCCGCCGAGGGTCGGTCAGGTTCGCCCGCGCCGTACGGATGCGGCTGCTGATCGCCTCGAGGCCATGGCTCTGACCGATCACGCGCGCCTCGAGCCTGCCCTTCAACTGCAGCACCGTGTTGATCTCGTCCGTCAGCATCTTGCCGACCGGGATACCCGTCCAGCCGGAGATGACCTCGGCGATCGTCTGCGAGTTGACGACGGCCTGCATGAGGGGCGTCTCCCCCTGAAGGGCCGCGAGCTCCCCATCCAGGGACACGAGCTCCGCGCGAAGCTTCTCGACGTCCGGCGGCTCCGGGGGCGCGGCCGCGGCCGGCACGGCCCCCGTCTTGCGGACCGCGCCCGTCTTGCGCACACCGCCTTCGGCCTTCGTGCTGCCGGGTGCCAGCGCCTCGAGCTTGCCGCGCACGTCGCGGATCTTCGAGACGAGCTCCTTCTCCTTGGTCCACTGCTCCAGGAGCTTCCCCAGAAGCTCCTCGAGCGATTGGCGCTCCGCCTTGAGCTCGTCCAGCCGCTCGGCGTGGTCGGTCCCCGTCATGGCCTCCCGAGAGAGCGCGTCGATCTCGAGGCTGATCTGCGTGATCCGCTTCTGCGCGTCCTCGATGGCTCCGGGCGTCGCGCCCTGACCGATGGCCACGCGGGCACACGCCGTGTCCAATACGCTCACCGACTTGTCCGGCAGCTGCCGGCCGGAGATGTAGCGGTGCGAGATCCGCACGGAGTCCTCGACCGCCTCGTCGAGGATGCGGACGCCGTGGTGCTTCTCGAACTTCTCGGCCACACCCCGCATCATCGCGATGCCCTTCTCCTCGTCCGGCTCGTCCACCTTGACGACCTGGAACCGGCGCGTCAAGGCGGCATCCTTCTCGAAGTACTTCTTGTACTCGGCCCAGGTCGTCGCCGCGATCGTGCGCAGCTCGCCTCGCGCGAGCGCCGGCTTGAGCAGGTTCGCCGCGTCATTCTGCCCGGCCTGCCCTCCCGCCCCGATCATCGTGTGGGCCTCGTCGATGAACATGATGATCGGCTGCGGCGAAGCCTTGACTTCGTCGATGACCGACTTCAAGCGGTTCTCGAACTCGCCCTTGATGCCCGCTCCGGCCTGGAGAAGCCCCATGTCGAGAGACCTTAAGGCGACGTTCTTCAAGACATCGGGCACGTCGCCCTTGGCGATGCGCAGCGCGAAACCCTCCACGACGGCGGTCTTGCCGACGCCGGCCTCGCCGGTCAGGATCGGGTTGTTCTGGCGGCGGCGCGTCAGAATGTCGATCACCTGCCGGATTTCGAAATCGCGTCCCAAGACCGGATCGATCTTGTCGGCCCGCGCTTTGGCCGTCAGGTCCTCCGTGTACTGGTCGAGCGTCTTGGTTCCCTTGGGCACGCCGCCCGGCCCCGGCTCGCCCGGAGCGCCCTCCGCCGCGGCGGCGGCACCGAGCACGCCCGCCTCGCGCTCCTCGGCCGAGCCGGCCGTGATCTCCGGGAGCTTCTTTCGGAGCGACTCCAACGAAACGTTGGCGAACTCCCTGGACATGCCCCCCGCGAGCTTGGCGAGCTCGCTGACGGACAGGAGCGCGACGATCAAGTGGCCCGACCGCACCCGCGCCGCGCCGTAATCGATCGACCCGATGACCCAGCCTTCTTCGATCCATTGCGGGATCCGGTCCGACATCGCGATGCCGCCGTTGTTGCCGCGTTTCAATCTGTCCACGGCCGCCGTCACATCTTTGGTCACCCGCGACGCATCCACTTCGAAGTGGCGGAGAATCTTCGCCACGTCCGTGTCCGGCGCCTCGAGAAGCTTGAGCAGCATGTGCTCCATTTCGACCGTGTAGTTCGTGCGGGAGTGGCACAGCCCAGCCGCCCCCTCCAGCGCGTTGCGACAGGTGTCGTCGAGCCGTCCGATGAGAGCCTTGAGGTTCACACTCATGGGATGGGGTCCTCCCTCCCCTTTCGATTTTTGTGCACTAGTTTGCCACTGAGAGCACCACTTGCGAAGCGTCCTCGGCCAGGTCGCGCGTCTTCAACCAGGTCGTCCAGCCCAGCATCGGCGGGACCTCGACGTCCGAGCCGAGCCGGCAGGGCGGAACCTCGGCCGCCTTGAGCACCGGCTGAACGTCGAAATCGAGCTCTTGCCCGGCCAGGAAGCGTGTCAGGTCCCCCAGCGGCCGAAATGACGGTCCCGACGGGAGAAACGACATGTACTGCTGGAAACGGAGCGGTCCCAGGCGCACCCGGAAGTTGGACTGCACGTTCCAGACGCGCTCTCCGCACACCACGTCGACGCCCAAGGCGCTGTTGGCGGCGCCGAGACGTGTGCGGTACTCCTCATCCAGGGCAATCCACTGCCCGCGATATTGCTCGATGGCCACCTCCACGCCGAAGTAGCCCCGCAGGATCGACTCGGAGGCGGACGCCGAGTGCGGCTTCTGGGCGATCAGCCCGGCGAACAGAAGCAAGCCCTGGTCCGGAACGCTCGTTCGCCCCTTCAGACCGGCCGTCCCCATTCCGATCAGATCGAACAGGTACTCGGTGAAGGGATCCTTGCGGTTCCTCTCGTAGGAGATCGGGAAGCGGTACTTCTCCCAGGCGCGGTAGAAGAGCGAGATCAACCGGTGATTGAAGAGGTCCAGGAAGTCCCAGAGCGTGCTGTCCTGGTGCCGGACCCGATCCAGGAGCAGCTCCGTGTAGGGATGCGGAAGAAGGCCGAGAGGCCCGGTCAGCCCGAAAAACGCGACGGTCATCTCGGGCGGGGCGTCCGGCCGGACGCCGTCGCGCACTTCGTGGATCTGGCTCGGCGGGAAACCGAGAGACGGCAACGTGCGGAACCGAACAATCTCCGCGACCGGAGGTCCCGACGCGCCGACGGGCTGGAGCGACGGCGACATGCGTTGGAGCAGGCGCACGGCCTGGAAAAACTCGAAGCGGTATCCGTCATCGAGAAGCTGCTGCCTCACAGAACGATCTGCTCCCCGGCCCGGGGCGGCCAACGCTTCAAGACGCCTTCGCGCTGTCGCGACGTGACCACGAGCTGCGAGAAGGAGTTGATCGAGGCATAGAGGCCGAGAAACCGCTCGAGGACGCACGCGAGGAGATACACACCGCTTCCGGCGAACTGCTGCTCGTCGAACTCGAGGGAGACCTCGAGGCCGCGCACGAAGCCCGCTTGCCCCGCGCCGACCGGCCTCAGGACGCGCCGCGTCTTGACGCCGGTGATCCCGGCGATCTGCTGGCGCGTGACAGACGAATCGGTGAAGTCGTAGAGCCTGAGGATCTCCTGCAGCGCCTCGGGCCCCTGAGCCCCTTCGACGAGCGAGAGGTAGTTGAGCGAAAGATGGGAGATGAGCCGCCACTGCACGCCGCGCCGCAGGGGTGCCCGCACGGTCGGTGTCGGCTTGCGCAGGGATCGAATTCCGGAGAAAACGCCCGCGCCTTCCAACTCGAAGTCGCCGGCGGGGTTGCCGAACGGAAGCTTGCCGGGCAAGTCGCGGTTCGTGCAGGTCGTCTGGACGCTCAATGTCTCGACCCGGGGGACCGACGGGTTGAACCCGAGATCGACGAGCGTCAGGTACACCTCGGTGCCCTCGTCCTCCTTGCGATGAGAGCGCCGTCGGCTCGCGTGCCAGAAGGTCTCGGTCGGGTCCGACTCCGTCGCGTGCCGGATCGAGTAGAAGGGGCGGTAGGCCGTCGTCTGTTCCTGGTCGGACCGCAGGCTCGTGACCGCGTCGACGGAGTACACCTCGGTCGCGCTCGCACGGCCGAGGTCCGGAATGACCCGGTACTCGCTCTGGAGCTGTGTCACGCGAATCGGCTCGGCGGTCTGCGCGAAGAGGTTCACGATCGGCGTGGCGTGGAGCCGGAAGGTCTGCGCGCTCACGATGCGCTCGAGGGGAAACTCCCGGTCGAGCGTGAGGATCAGCTCGAGCGAAAAGCCTGTGCCGGCCTGGATCGCCCGGCTCAACCCGGTCACCTCGAAAAAGAAGAATTTCTCGGGGAATGCCAGGTACTCCTCGAGCAGTCGGTAGCCGAGGAACGAACGATCCGAGTAGGGCAGCATCCCCTCGTCACGCTCGAAGCCCACGGGCCGCAAAGCGTGCACGGGCAGAACGGTCGGGGGGCTCCCGGGCGCCCCAGCGCCGACGGCGACCTGAACCACATTGTTGGCGAGCAGCTCGTAGAGCGCGTGCTGAAGCTTGCTCTCTCCCTGAAGGTAAAAACGCAAGCGGTCGATCGGGCGGGCCTCGCCGTCGGGGACTTTTTCCTTGAGCTCCGACAACGGGAGGCCGCTCATCGTCTTCAGCTCGAGCTTGAGCACGCTGCGCGCGGCGGGCGGCGCCGCGCCGGGCGCGGGCAGCTCGAAGCGCGTGCCGGTCACCTCCAGCGGCCAGATCGTAACCGGGTAGCACGTCCGGAAGCGGCAAGGGCTGCCTTCCACCGTGTCGGACCGCATCATGGCGCCGCGCGGAATCGTCTGTCCCATTCGGGCGCCCGCGTGCTCGGCATCCAGAACGAACTGCACGACCGAAGCCGAAGGGAAGGGCGCGAGGAAGTGCGGATAGAGAACGCTCAAGAGCGACTCGGTCAGCTCCGGGAACTCGTCGTCGATCTTGAGACTCACTCGGCTGGCGAGAAACGCGACCGCCTCGATCATCCGCTCGACGTGGGGGTCCTCGCAACGGTCTGGCTCGAGCTGCAGGCGCGCGGCGATCTTCGGGTACTTCTGGGCGAACTCGGCCCCCATCTGCCTCAGGAACGACAGCTCGCGCTCGTAGTATCCGAGCAGCTCGTCGCGCATCAGTCGCCCTTGACCCGGAACTCGCCGCTCGTCAGCTGCAGCATCGTGTCGAAGGTCACCGGCTCCGGCGCGGGATCGACTTTCAGCCGCGCGTCGATTCGAAACCGCACCGAACGCTCCAGCTCCGACGAGGCTTCCAGCTGAACCTCGACATCCTGGAGGCGCGGCTCGAATCGGCGAACAGCTTCCTCGACCGCCATGCGCAACCGATCCTGGTCCTTCGGGCCCGACAGCGTCGCCGTCGTGAAATCCATCAGGCCGTAGGTGGCCAGCGACTGGATCACCTCCGTCAGACCCTCCGGCGGGGGCTCCGGCGTCAATCGAGTGTTCAGCAGCCATTCCAGATCGCGCTTGACCGCCAGCTTCAACAGCCGAAGGCTCGTCTGCCGGTTGGCGGGCGCCTCGCGGGTCTCCTTGGGGCGCTCGTCGATCAGACGGTCGAGGACGGACGGCGTGATGCGGATCTCGTTATCGAATCGAGACATAATCCGGGCTCACGACACCTCCGCCCTGCGGCGATCCGGCGAAACCGCGACCAAACGAAACGATCGAATCTAACCCGTGGCCGGCTTGGGCAGTTCGGTGACCAGGCGCAGCGAGACCTGCAGCTCATCGAGCTGGAAGTGCGGTTTCAAGAACGCAACCGCCTTGTACGCTCCCGGTTTACCGGGGATCTCGACGACCTCGACGCGCGCGTCCCGAAGCGGGAACTGCGCTTTGACCGTCGGCGAAGCTGTGTCGTCGGCCGTGACGTAATTCGAGATCCACTGGTTGAGGAAGCGCTCGCAGTCCAAGCGCGACATGAAGCTGCCGATCTTGTCCCGCATCATGGCCTTGAGGTAGTGCGCGAATCGTGAGACCGCGAAGATGTACGGGAGCTGAGCAGAGAGCCGCGCGTTGGCGTTGGCGAAGTCCTGGTCGTACTTCTTCGCCTTCTGGCACGACTGCCCGCCGAAAAAGGCCGCGTAATCGGTTCCCTTGCAGTGCACCAGCGGCAAGAAACCGAGATCCGAGAACTCCTTCTCTCGCCGGTCCGTGATGGCGATCTCCGTGGGGCACTTCAAAGCCACATCGCCCTCGTCTGTCTTGAACGTGTGCGTCGGCAGCCCCTGGACCAGGCCGCCGCCTTCGACTCCGCGAATCGCGACGCACCACTGGTACATGGCGAACGCCTCGGTCAGCCGCGTCCCGAACGAGTACGCCGCGTTGCCCCAGAGGTACTTCTTGTGGTCCCGCCCGTCCACGTCCTCTTCGAAGTTGAACGATTCGGTCGGAACCGTTTCCTTGCCGTAGGGCAGGCGCATCAAGGTGTGAGGCAGCGTCAGCCCGACGTAGCGAGAATCCTCCGACTCCCGGAAGGACCGCCACTTGGCGAACTCGGTGCGGTCGAAGATCTTCGCGAGGTCGCGCACCTCGGCGAGCTCCGTGAAGCTGTCCCAGCCGAAGAGCTCCGCCGACGCGGCCGAGACGAACGGGGCGTTCGCCGCCGCGGCGACCTGCGAGATCTTCTCGAGGAGCGCCATGTCCTGCGGATGGTTGGAAAACTCGTAGTCGCCGATCAGGGCGCCGAAGGGGGCGCCGCCGAACGTGCCGTACTCCTCCTCGTAAACCTTCTTGAAGAGCGCCGACTGGTCGAACTCCGCCGCGCGCTCGAGGTCCTTGAGCAGGTCCTTCTTCGACACGTTCAGGACGCGGATCTTGAGCATCGTTCCCGTCTCGCTCTCGAAGACGAGGTGGTGCAAGCCGCGCCAGGATGCTTCCAGCTTCTGGAGGTCCGCGTGGTGCATGATCTCGTTCAACTGGGCCGAGAGGACCTGGTCGATCGCGGCGATGCGCGCGTTGATCGAGGCCTCGAGGTCGCGGGAGACGACCATCTCCCCCTTCATCACCTGCGAGACGAACTCCCCGATCAGGTCTTTCGCCTGCTCGACCTGGCTCTCGTTGCGGGCGAGACGACCCTCCTCGATGATCTGGGTGAGCAGGTCGCGCTCACCCTGCTCCTCTCGAACGACGACCTGACCTTTTCCTTTTTCCGGGTTCTTGCTCATTTGGGCTCCTCTTCGCCTTTCTCCTTCTCTCCGGCGTCAAGGCCCAGAGACTTGGAAAGCTGTTGCTGAGCGCTCGCATTCTCCATCACGTTCTGAAGGAGCTCTTCGAGCTTGCTGTTTCCATCGGTCTTCGACAGCAGGTCGCGCAGCTTCTGACGCCCTTCCACGAGCTTGCGCAGAGGTTCGACCTGCTGCACGATCTGGTCGGGCTCGAAGTCCGCGAGGCTGTTGAAATTCAGCTCGACGTTGAGCTTGCTGCCGTCGTCGACCAGCTTGTTGTCCACGCGCATCGCCAGCCGCGGCGCCATGCCCGCAAGAACCTGGTCGAAGTTGTCCCGATCGATCTCGATCAGCTTCCGGTCCTTGACGCGCGGCAGCTGTTGAGCGGGCTGCCCCGAGAAATCGCCGAGGACGCCCACGACGAAGGGCAGCTCCTTCAACTCGATGGCCCCGCCGATCTCGACGTCGTACGTGATCTGAACGCGCGGCGGCCGGACGCGCTTCAGTTTCTGCTGGATACTTTCTTTTTTTGGCGGCATACGGCTTCACTCCTCAGAGAAAGAATCACCCTTCCGACGGCGACCCCGAGACCTTGAGGCCCAGGGTCTCCTTGAGACTCGCGAGCATTGCCCCGTCCTTGATGACATCAGCGAGCCACGCATCGAGGGGCATCTGGCCCCACGCGATCGCGCGCTGAACAATGTACGACACCGGACTGTGCGGCTCCGTGCGGCGAAAGTAATCGGCCACCTGCGCGAGCCGCGTGAGGGCGTCCTGCCGCGACCGGATCGGGCCCGACGTGCCCGGAACGCCCGCGCCCCCTGCCTCGGCGGCGGCCTCGCCTTCGGCGCCGGCCTCCGACGACTCGCCTTCCAGCGCGCGCTTCTCCTTGACGGCCTTGTCGACCAGGTCCCGGACCTGCTCGAGCGCCTTTTTCAGCTCTCCCAGGCCGGGTGTTTCGCGGCCGAACTTCTCGTCCATGACGCGATCGAGTGCCTGGTACTCCTGGGTGCACTGGGCGATTTGCGCCGCCGCGTCCTCGTAGAAGGCGCGGGGCGTTGCGGCTTTGGCCTTGGCGAAATCCTCCGCGCTGACCCCTCCCGCCTCGGAAACCCGAGCCCGCTCGGCGTTCAAGCGTTCGATGGCCTCAGCATCGGCGCCGGGAGGCAGCTCGAAGCTCTGCTTGGACTGCTCGAACTGCAGGTACGAGTAGGCCATGCCCGGCGCCTTGGTCAACGGGACTTCCTTGAGCGCGCTGGCCGTCTGCCGGTCGAGCCAGGCCAGCGAATTCGCCCGTCCTTCCATGTCGCCGTCCTCGATCTCCGGATAGACTCGATCCCAGAAATGCTCGTGAAGACCGCGCATCACATGGAGCCCGTCACGCAACCCGGCGAATCCCTGTTTCCGGACGAGGGCCTCCGTCAGCCACGCGCCGACCTGCAGGTCTTTTGTCTGCGTGGCGAGAGCCTTCTCGGAAAGCTCGAGAGTCAGATCCCAATCGGCAATCTTGAGCTCGCGCTGCCAGTCGCCCTGGGCCAGGTTCTCTTCCGAGCGTCTCGCTTCTCGGATTTCGTCGTGAAGGCCGGCGTACTGCAGGTTCTCGCCTGCCGGGTTTTCTCCCGGAATGGCGGCCAGCAAATGCTCGACGTCGACGACTTCGGACGAGGACGGCATCCCTGCCTCTCCTTTGCCCTATTTAACCCGTTACTCTATCCGAGTCCGCCCGATACTGTATCCAAGTCCACCAGAAGTGAAACTTCTCACGCGCCACAAGTGGTAAATTCGAGTCTAACTATCTGAATTTGAAGAGTCAAGATAAGTCTCCCGACGCCGCCGCGAGCACGCCGCCGACCGGGCCGCTCGGCGCCAAGCCCTCGGCCACAGCCACCATCGCACTCTCGATTGGCGGAGAAATGTTTGACGCCCGAATCGAGGTTCCGACGGGCCCAACGCGCCTCGTGGATCTGTTGCCGACGTTCCATGCCACCGTCGAATCGCTCACGAGCATCGCGGCTGCACGCGCCGAGGCCGAAGGAAAGCGGATCTCGTGCGCGAAGGGATGCGGCGCGTGCTGCCGCCAGCTCGTGCCGATCGCCGAAGTGGAGGCTCAGGGCATCGCCGAGCTCGTCGACGCGATGCCGGAGCCCCGGCGCAGCGAAGTGCGCAGACGCTTTGCCGACGCCAGGCGGCGGCTGGACGAGACAGGCATGCTCGCCCGCCTTCTCGCGAGGAAGGAGCTGAACAAGCCGCAGAGGCTTGAGCTCGGCCTCGACTACTTCCGGCTCAAAATCGCGTGCCCATTCCTCGAAGAAGAGTCCTGCTCGATCTATGCCGACCGTCCCATCGCCTGCCGCGAGTACCTCGTGACGTCGCCTCCGGAGAACTGTGCCCGACCTTCCGCGGAGACAGTGCGCATGGTGCCGCCGCTCGTTCGGGGGTGGATGGCCCTCGCCCGCATGGAGGAGCGCGATGAGGATCGCTTCTTGCGGTGGGTGCCACTCGTCCTCGCGCCCGAGTGGTGGGAGACGCACGCCGAACCGTCGCCCCTGCGCCCCGGCACCAAGCTGCTCGAGACCTTCTTCGAGAAACTGATTCCGAAGAAAAAGGATTAGACTCGCCCGCAAGAGGAAGGGAGACGCGATGCCCACGGCCAAAGAGCTGCTCGATGCCGGCCAGCTGCAGGGAGCCATCGAGGCGACCGTCGCGGAGGTGAAGGCCAACCCCACTGACGTTCCGCGCCGCACGTTCCTCTTCGAGCTGCTCTGCTTTGCCGGCGAGTGGGAACGAGCCGAGAAGCAGATCGACGTGATCGGCCAGCAGAGCGTCCAGTCGGCCATGGCCGTTCAGGTCTATCGCAGCAACATCCAGGCCGAGCGCGAGCGCGAACGGCTGTTCGAAGCCGGAGTGGCGCCGCACTTCCTGACCGAACCGACATCCTACGTGGACACGCAGATGGAGGCGCTGGCGGCGCTGCGCGGCGGCGACGCAACCGGCGCCCGCAGTCTGCTGGACAAGGCGGAAGAAGCGCGCCCCGCGATCGCCGGGACCTGGAACGGCCAGTCCTTTCTGGACGTGCGCGACTACAACGACCTCGTCGCCCCGGTCGTCGAGCTGATCGTCAAGGACAAGTACGTGTGGCTCCCGCTCAACCAGGTGCGCAGCATCTCCATGGAGCCGCCCAAGAAGCTGCGCGACCTGCTCTGGATCCCGGCCCGCGTCGAGGCCAGGGACGGCACCGTCGGCGAAGTCTTCGTGTTCGCGCTCTACGCTGGCTCTCACCGTCACGCCGACGAGCAGGTGCGGCTGGGTCGGCGGACCGAATGGAAAGACGCCGGCAGCGACGTCTACGTCGGCGCCGGCCAGCGCCTCTTCCTCGTGGACGACGAGGACCGGCCTATCCTCGAGGCGCGCACCATCGAGTTCGACCTCGAGACGGCCACCGGCACAGAGCGACAGTAACGACGAGGGCGGCGGAGCGCGAGACCACCAATGGTTCTGCGCCGCCGCCGCCCTTTCTGAAAGAGGCAGAGTGCCGGCCTAGCCGCCCTTGTTGTCCTTGACGCTGAAGAATTTCTTGGTGCTGCCGCCCAGCGTGCCGTCCGCTTTCTGCTCCTTATACTCGAACTCGATCTTGCTGAAGTTGAGGGCAACCTGACACGTCGGCAAGACCGACCCCTGTGATCCGCCGGTCTGGAACGAGGAAACGAGGACGTCTTCCATGGTGACCGTCAGATACTCCTGCTGTTCCTTGCCCGCCTTGCGACAAACCAGCACTGCCTTCTTGGTGTGCTCGCCGTTGGCGCACTTGAGAAAGAGCGCTGGACTCGACTTGTCGATTCTCGAGACGAAGTGAAAGTCCTGAAAACTGACCTTGCCCGCGCCGGCGCCACCACCCGAATGCGAGCTTCCCATTTGCGATTCACCCCACGACCATGATTCGACTTCGATCTCCTTCTTGTGCTTCGCGTCCGGGCTCTCGCCCTCGGCTCCTTCGACCTTGAGGAAATAATCTACTGCTGCCACGCTCGAACCTCCTTTCAATTGTCTTGTTTTTGAACTTTATGTTCGGCCCGGGGGCGATGTCAAGGGAATGCTGACGTGCCCAAGTGCTGGTAGAGTGTCGGAAGATTCGGGTCCGCGGACGGCGACCCCACTCCCGGGTTGGAGGCTCGGCAGGTATGGTGGAAGCATGGAACACGCAGAAGCTCCTCGAGTTGCGCAAGCTGACGCGCGTGGTGGGAGACGCGCTGCGCAGAGATCTGGCCGACCACCTGGCCACGCTGTTGCCCCTCCTGCGTCCCAGGGTCCTTCTCGGAAGCTACATCCAGGGGGTGCCCAAGGACCTCCGCGGGTCCGACAAGGCCTTCAAGGAGCTGCAGAGCGCCTACGATAATATTGCCTCCTCGAAGCCCTTCAATCTCCCGCGAGACTTGAGGCCGCCCATCGCAGTCGATTCCAACTCCCTCGAGATCCTGCCCTTCGAGTACGACCATCCGGCCAGGAGTCGGCGCGTCTCGAAGACGATCCGGATGGCCTCGCCGCTCAAATGGGTCATCGCCTACTCGGGCTACACACCGGAGCGCCTCAAGGAGGGCATCTCCTCGGGCGACCCCGGCGTTTCGGTCGGTGAAAGCGTTCTCCACGCGCTCGTTCTGCACGTGGCGTTCCAGCAGCGGGGCGTCCACGAGCTCTTGGCCTCCTTGCGCTTCCCCGCATCGACCCATCACGAGCCCGGGCTGGGAAACCTGCCGATCACCGTGGTCTCCGCCGCCGTGGCCACAGTCAGACCGCCCGACGACACGATCATCGAATCCACCGAGATTTCCGGCACGGACTCCTTCGAGGAAGTCGTCGATCTGGAAGCGATCGAGAACCTCCAAGATCCGGTGCGGGAACGCCTGACGGGGCTCGTCAAGGAACAGAAGGACCGGCAGACAAGTCAAATGCCGGGAATCCAGAGGGACCTCTAGCCCGCGGTGTTGAACAATCGGGGCGAGCTCTTGACTCGGGCGCTCGACTCCCGACTCACTTGACCTTGCCGAGCCGGCCCGACGCCTTTTCCTCTCGGACGGCCTGTCGGATGTGCTCCGCCAGGATGTCGCCGTACTTGGCGAGCTCGTCAGCCCGCTTCATGACGTAGTCGTTCACGTACTGCAGGTTCTCGCGGATCTCGATGTCCGCTTCCACGGTGATGTCGCCCTGCACCTTGTAGAACTGCGGAAACTTCGGATTCATGGCGTGCCGTATTGTAGCCTCTCAGAGGCCGAGCAACCCGCACAGCGGACGGTTCCAGCCGGGGGGAGCGGGGACCTCCGGCGGGGTCGCGGGCGCGGAATGGGCTGCCAGCGGGGGCGGGGATTCCACGACGATCGGCTCGGTCGCGGTCTGAGCGGTCGCGCCTCCCGGCGGCTCTCCGACCACGGGAACGACGAGCGCCGAAAAGGTCTCACGAGGAGCGACCGCTGCGGGCTCCTGCTGCGCCGCCGCCTCGGGAAAGGGTAGCGGCTCGCTCGAGACGGCCGCCGGCGGCACGTTGGCCGAGGGCTCGGCCGCTCCTTCTGACGATTCGGGCACCGCAGACTCGAGGGACGGGCCGGCAACCGCAGGGGCGGCGGAAGCCTCTTGGACCGGGTGCGGCTCGATCGGCGCGGGGGCCGGATCGACGACCGCCGCGGGGATCGTTTCGACGGGCGCGGAAGGCGGCTGGACCTGCGCCGCGGGCGGCTCGACGGGCAGGGGAGCGGGCGCTTCGGCCTCCGGCGCGCCGACGTCCTGCACCTTCGCCTGGCCCTGGAGCGTCGGGTGCAGCAGAAGGAAATCCTCTGGACCGAGATCGCGAAAGAACAACACCGCCCGGCCCGGCCCGCGACCGCTGGTGTAAAGAACCCCCGTGACGGGCCGCCGGCGCTTTCCGTCGAGTCGGTCGAGCCAGCGGAGCCACATCGTGATCTCGCGCGAGCGCGGCAGCACGCCGGAGAGGGGCAGCCGGATCGCGCCCGGGCCGCTTGCCTGGCCCGCCGCGTCTTCCAGCGAGGCGAGGAATGCCGGCCAACGCGCCGCAGCCCGCGGTCCGAAGAGCGATTCCGCGAATTCGGAGACAAGGAAGTCGCCGATGGCAGACTTGAGCTCCCTGTAGACCTGTTCTCGCGTCTTGACCGCGCACTCGAACTCGGCGCCGCGGTAGGCCTTGTAGAAGGCGGCGAGGGAAGCGCCCGCGGCGTAGCCGTCGCGGATCTCCTCGCAGCGCCGCTCGAAGGGGACCAGGTAATGAACCGCCGCGAGAGGATCCGCCGCCGGCTGACCGGCGGGCAGGGAGAGAAAGACGGTGAACGGAAACTTCCGCAGGCCGCCCTCGTCGCTCGAGCCCCAGAGCGCGCCCGCGACAGAGGCGCGGCTTTCGGGCAGTCGCAGCAGGAACCCGTGCGCGGGAATCTCCGTCTCCCGGTACTGCTCGTCCACGGCCCACTTTCGGGAAAAGCCGCGGTCGAGCCACTGACGAAACTCCTTGGCGGCCGGATCGGTCAGGCCGACGGAGATGAAATCCTTGTAGATCGGCAGCTTGCCGTAAGCCTGCAGAGGGTAGCGCGCCGTGCGGACCTTCTCCTCGCTCGAGCCTCCGCTCAGTAGCCGTCGAAACAGGCCCGGGCGCTCGGAAGAGTCGGCCATGGAGACGGAGCGGTCAGCGCGGAATCACGCCGGGCAGCGGATCGTCGAACTTGAGCTCGAAGACCCCCTGCAGCTTCAGGTTCGATCTCTCCGCATCGGGCACTTCGACGCGGATGTGCCAGACCCGCTCGTCCTGGCCCGGCTTGCGATCTTCGCTCGCCCGGCGCACGTAATAGAAGAGCTTCAACGGCCCGCCGAGAATGTCGAGCGTCCCCGTCCAGCCGCGGGCCGTCTCTTCGTTCTTGCCGGTGATCGAGAGCGGCGACTCTGCCGCCGCGAGCCGCCACGTGTAGGGCGGCGGCGTGCGGCCTGTCTTCACGTCCGTCGAGGGGCGCAGGATCGTCGACCGATCGAAGAACGTCACCTGGCCGACCCGGTCGCCGATGAAGACCGCGCCCTGCGTGGGCGGCCTCTCGACGGACTTGATCTCGATCTTGTGCTCCTTCGGCGACCCGCTCTGGCCCGGCGCGGCGCCGGGGCTGTAGAGGAAGCGCTCCCAGCCCCGAGCCACTCCGAGGATGGACCGGTGCTCGCCGACGAAGTCGAACTCTCTCGCCTCGCCCGAGAAAATCGGGTCCAGCGCGAACTCCGACGCCAGCGCCCCGAGCTCCGCGATCGCCCCGGAGATGTCAGCCATGGTCACCGTCGGCAACTCGACGCGGTAATACGCGGAGCCCGAGCCGCCCGAGCGCCCGTAGGCCTGGCCGGACGCGAACTGCGTGCGCTCGAGCTGGAGCTGGACGTCGTTGATGAACGGGAACTTTCCGAGGCAGCAGGCGTTGAGCTTGCCCCAGACCGCGGCTTCCCTTGGCACGAAGATCGGCCGGATCGCGTCGCGGACAAGATGCGCGCCGTGGTCCTCGACCTCGCGCTTCAAGCGCTGCGCCGTGGAGTTGTTGCGCAGGCGCGGATTTTCGGAGAAGGACAGGTACTGCTTGAGCGTCGCTCCGCCCTCGCCGCGGGCGAGCTGCTGCCACGCCCGAAGCGGCTGGTCGGACACGCCGGTCACGGCCGTGCGGAAGGCGTTGGCTGCCTCCACGAGCTCCGGTGCCACGACGGAGCCCGCCGAGGCTTGTGCCCGCGGGCGCTCCACGCGGGCTCGGTAGTAGTCGAGCGACTCTCCGAGATACTGGTTCGCCGCCGCAAAAGTCTGCAGGTCCGCGGCCGTGAGCTGACCGGACGCGTCGGGCGCCGTGCCCCCGCCGCCGCCGCCGACCGGCTGCCAGGATCCGATCGCGCGCTGGAAGACCGGCCAGGCCGTGGCGCTCGCCGCCGACGCCGGAAAGACGAATCCTCCACCGCCTCCGCCGGCACGGCCGGCCATCTGGTCGATGTAGCGCTTCAAATAGGTGTTCTCGCCGTCGGCCAGGCTCTTGATCTGCGCGTTGACGCCTTCGAAGGTCGCCGCGGCGCGCTGGTTGGCCGAGGCCGACACGATGGCCGAGGCCGACGGAATCATCGAGCGGGCGAAGACCGGCTGGTAGCAGTTGGACGGCGGGCACTGCGCCACGAGCGACTCGTCGAAGAACCTGTGGGCCGTCGGCAGCATCCGCCACAGCAACGCGAGCTGCGTCGTCATCTCGACCACGGGCCGCCGCTCGTTCCAGGCGAAGCGCGAGTCCGGACTGGCCGTCGAGAGCTCCGAAGCCTTCGACAGGATCGCCTTGGCCTGGTTGTCCTGCCTCGCCCGCCACTCGTCGATTTTCTTGGGCTTCTCCTCCCACGACGTCATCGTGGCGAGCTGCTCGACGAGCTTGCCGTCGTCGGAGGCGACGAACGCTTGGAGATCGGAGAAGGCGGTCAAGTCGTTCAGCATCCCGCCGAGCGTGGACGCGGCCTTCGACCAGGCCGGCTTGGGCTGCTGCGCGCTGTCGAGCAAGTACAGGTAGTCGCTCTGCCGCGTGGTGAGCAGGCCGTAGTCGGCGTCCAGGCGCGACATCAGGTCGTCGCGCCGCGCCTCCGAGATGCGGCCCGGCGCCGTCATCTTCCACTTCAAGAGGTCCTGGTAGTCCTTCCGCAAGTACTCCTTCCACTGATCGAGCTTGGCGCCCGGGAAGCCAGTCTCGCCGGGCCGCGGCGTCGCCATGTGCTTCGTCGTGGCTTCGTAGTTGTCGCGGAAACGCTTGCCGACGCCCGCGACGTCGCCCAAGTACTTCGCCGGCTCGGCGCGAGGGACCTGCGTCATTTGAGCGTAGAGATCGGCGTACTTCTTCAGGCCGTCCATGAGCGTGAAGTCCCAGCGGGCCAGGTTCGCCACCGTCCAGAACTCCTCGAACTTCGTGAGCGGGCGGTCGGGGTCCGGCACCGTGATCTCGAGCGGCGTGCCCGGCCTCAACGCTCCTTCCAGGTTGCGATCGGGCCCGGGCTCGGAGGGCGAGAGCTTCGCCACCCAGGCATCGATCTCCGCGGACTTCGGGCCGGCCTTCATGCCCTTGGTGCTGCGACACAAGTCCACGAGAGCAAGCAGCCTGATGTCCTGGGCCTTGACCACCGGCGGCTGGTCCGGAGGCGGCGGAACCTTGTAGGCGCGCCAATCGAGGTACTGCCGGAGCGCCGGGAAGAACGTCTTCTGATACTGCGGGGTGTAGACCGCCCAATCGAGAGTCGCCATCCGGGCCTCGCTGTCGGCCAGCAGCGGCTGCACGACCCCGCCCAGATAAATCTTGCGCTGCACGTCGCCGAGAGTCGTCAGGAGCTCGTTCGACCGTGTGCCCCGCAGGAACAGAGCGAACCAGAAGCGGTGCTTCAGGGCTTCTTCGCGCTCGCTCTGCAGCTCCGAAGCGATCCGGTAGGACTCGGACACCGTGCAGCCTTTTTCGACGCAGGTCCGTGCCTCTTTGACCGACCGGCGGATCGGGTTCAAGACCTTCTGCAGCGAGCGGTAGGCGGGCACCATGCCCCCGAGGAAGAGAAGCAGGACCAACAGGCCCAGCCCGCGCACGAGCCAGACGACCTTCCGCTGCTTGGCCTCGGCCGCCACGGTCCTCGTGATCAAGCCCTGCTCGGGAAAGACCTTCTTCTCGTAGAAGTGACGGATAAAGAAGGCGCGCGATTTCTTGAAGATGCTCTCGAGGTTCTCGAGCACGCCGGCGCCGGCGCCGCCCGGCACGTCGAGAAGGTCCCGCGTGGCCTGCGCGATCGGGCGGCCCTGCTGGACACCGCTGGAGAAATAGAAGCCGCGGAACGCAAAAGGCTCGTCGAAGCGGGTCTGCTGGAAGATGGTCTTGAAGTAGTGCTTCAGCGGCGTCTTCAAGGCGCGGAATTCTTCCGGAAAGACGTAGAGCTTATCGGCCTGGGCCGGGTTGTCCTCCTCGCCCAGGAACTTCAAGCGCAGCTTGTAGAGACGCGTTGTGATCTCGTCGTAGACCGGGTCGAACGTCTCCGGGTTGAATTGTTTCGACGGGCCCTCCGGGTTCGACCAGCCGACGAGCTGCTGCTGGTCCACCGGGTCGAGCTTCAAGAAGAACTCGGAGAAACCCAATACCCGGTCCGTCTTCGTGACGAGAATGAAGACGGGGAATCGGATCTGGAGCACGCGCTGGACGTGCAGCAGCTTGGTCCGGATGTTGGCGGCTTTGCGTTCCTGTTCCTCGGGCGAATCTTCGAGCAGCGACGTGCAGGGGATGACGACGAGCACGCCGTTGATCGGACAGTACGTGCGGTACTTGCGCAGGAGCTTCAGGAACGAGCCCCACTCCGCCTGGTCCGGCGCGGTCTCCTCCTGGAAGGTAAAGCGTCCGGCGGTGTCGAGGATGACCGCTTCGTTGGCAAACCACCAGTCGCAGTTGCGCGTGCCGCCGGCGCCCGACAGGGCGTCGGTCCCGACGGGGAACTCGAGACCCGAGTTCTTCAGCGTCGTCGACTTGCCGGACTGAGGCTCGCCGATCAGCAGGTACCAGGGCAGGGAGTAGATGTCGAGCCCGGCCTGCTTCAGCTGCGCGACCGCTTCGGACCACTTGGCGGCCAGATCGCCGAGCGCCTGCCGCACTTCGTCCCTCGAGGCGCCCCGCTGAGCGTCCTGCCGCAGCTCGCCCTCGAAGGCGCTTCCCTGGCGGCGCTCCCGCGCCTTGATGCCCTTGTTGAAGAGGAGAATCAGCCCGGCGATCACGATGATGCCCAGGGCGAAGACCCACCAGTAGCGCTCGACGCCCAGCAGGCGCGCGAACACATAGCAGACCGGGATGACCAGGAAGAAGAACATCACGGCCTTGGCGGCCTTCGGCAAACGCCCGATCAGGTCGAGGAATTCGTACATGTCGCCCTACAATCCCATGGCCTTGGCGGCTTCGCGCAGCTCGCTCATCGACTGCCCCCACAGCGCGAAGGCCAGGATGTAATAGAGGACGAGCACGCCGAAAGCCACGATGAGCACGCGGTAGAGGTTCAAGAGCGGAGAGAGCTTTTTCGCCGGCTGCGCGTCCACGTGGTACGCGGCCGGCGTGATCTTGTCGCCGAGCGAAGCGATGTACTCGGCATTTTGCCGGTAGAGTCGCTTGCGGACTTCTGAGAGCTTCTCGGTTCGCTCTCTGTATTTCCCCCCGAAGCCGAGCGCGATGCCCGTGAAGAGCACCGCGGCGAGCTCCGTGTCGTCGGGCCGCAGCTCGTTGGCCATCGAGAAGTACTTCTCGCCGCCGATGTTCGTTCCGAAGTACTTTTCCTCGAGAAGCTGTCCCTCCCACTGGGGCGCGGACTCCCATCCCGAATGCAGCAGAATCTCGTCCGTCAGCACGACGAGCGGGTACTTCGCCTTCTCGTAGAGCGACTCGAGGCGGGGATCCTCTTTCACCTCTCCCGCCATCTGGCCGAAGATCTCCTCGAGCCGGTCCGAGGCGTCGCGCAGCTCGACGCGCACACCCCGGCGCACCTTGCGTCGGAAGGAGGTCAGGAAGAGGAACAGGTTCGAGGTGACACGGAAGAGCTCCGTCGTGTGATCCGGCCGTTCTTTATCCACGCGCGCCTCCGGGCTTCAAGACGATGAACAGAGCGAACTTCAGCTTGGGGTCCTGTCCCCCGGCGATCGCCACGACGCGGTCTCGCACGACGTTGGCCCAGTAAGGCCCGTCCTTCTCGATCGAGAAATAGAAGTAGTCCTCCCGCGCCGGAAGACCCGAGGGCACGCGCTTCAACATCTCCACATCCAGGCCGAAGAGCCGGCGCTGTTTGAGCAATGGGATGTCGGCGATCGCGCCGAGCTTCATGACTTCGATCTTGCTCTTGATCTCGGCCTCCTCGAGCGGGGACTCGATGTGGAGATAGACCTCTGTCTCCTTGGCCAGCCATTCGGGCGAAAGGTTCGCGACGAGCAGCTCGTCGCGCGCCATGAAATCGACCTTGATGTAGCGGGAGGCGACGATCCTCTCGGCGAGGACCTCGAGGATGTGTGTGATCTCGAAGAAGCAGGCGCCGAGCCGGTCGTGATCGTAAAGCGGCGCGCGCGGCAGCTGCCCCTGGTCCCCGAACATCGCGAGCTCGCCCACGAGGCGGCAGAACTCCGTGTAGACCATGAACGGGTGGACTCTCGGAATGCGGGTCAACTGCTGGAACAGGTACAGGAAGGAACCGAGGGTCTGGAGCTTCAACAAAGGCTGCCAGCCGCTCGTCCCCTCGGAATCCACGGTCAACTTGCCTTCGGCCAGCTCGGAGACCAGGAACCGGTGCTTCGCCTCGAGCCGGTTCGTGACGGACTGGCAGAGGTTCTCGAGGACGGGCCACGCCCCGATTTCGGTGACCGCCGGAATGTACTCGAGCGAGAGCGAGGGCGTGTTCTTGCCCTGCCCGGCGCGCTCGACCAGCGCGATCTGCACGCACTCGTAGCCCTCCCGGCTCTCGCCGCCGAAGAACAGCCGGCCGTTCGCGCGACGCATTTCGATCGGCTGCGGGTTGCCGCCCGTGTTCTCGTCGAGGATCTGCGCGACCTCGACCGAGTATCGACGATCCTGCCCGCCCACTTTCTCGCCCGCCGCGAAGGCATTCGCCTCGAGCTCCTTCCAGGCGGGAACGCCCAGCCAGACGTCCATGCGGCCGCCCGCCTGGTCCAGCTCGGTTCGGAAGCTGCGGGCCGGAAGGTTCAGGTTGGAGCCCAAGGAGAGCGCCGTGCCGTCCTTTAGCTTCACCTCGAGGCTGCGGATCTCGAAAGTGAAGTTCTCGAGCTGGTCGAGGGCGATGTCGACCTGGAGGATGCCCCAGAAGAATGGCTGAAGGCGCCGGACTTCCTGCCGCACCTGCTCCTCCCGCTGGCGAAACGCCGCCTGCAGGTGGTGCGGCCGGAGGAACATGCCCTCCGCCCAGTGAACCTCGGGGGTCTTGGCCATCGCGCGCGGCCTACTTCGTCTCGACCGAGAGCTCGCGGTCGTGCACGGCGATCCGCACGGTGGCGCCCTTGAAGCGGTCGCGGGAGAGCGTGACCGCCTGCTTCGCCGGGTCGGAGCTCTGGAACTTGTAGTCCGCCACGATCACGAGGTACTTGTCTTTGCCCGAGACCGGCACGCTCACGTCGCGCGTGCACTGCCCGGTCGGGTCGTTGGTCGGGAAGGTCACGGTCGTGATGCCGCCGCTTGAGCGCAGCGTCTCCCGGTTGGGGTCGTAGAACCAGCGCTCGCCCAACGACTGGATCAGGCGCGCCTGCTCTTCCGACGCCCTCACGACGTCCACCGTCAAGAGCAGGCCGCCGTTGATCGGGCTGTCGCATCGGAAGCGCAACTGGGCGCTGGACGAGCAGCCCGCGGCGATCAAGAGAGCCGTGAGACAGAGAACGGCCGCCGCGCGAGCTCTCAACGAGGTGCGTCGCATCATGAGGACCTCCCTTTCGTCATCCGGTCGTACTCTTCCTGAGCGAAGCGGTAGGCGGCCTTCAGGACCTGGTCCTGGACCACGTCCGGCGAGAGGCCTTCCACCGCGTCCTTGTAACGATTCCACAACTCGGCGGCTCCCCCGCCGAGCTTCCAGCCCCCGGCCTTGGCAGCCATCCCTTCGATCGCCGAAGGGGCGACCTTCTTCCAGAATTTCTCGAACCAGAGCCGGGCGCTCTCGTGGTGGCCTGCCAGGATGGCGACCTGCCAGCGCTCGAGATCGCGCAGGTAGTCGGCCACCGCCTTGCCGTCCGGCTCCTTGCCTTGCTCCAGAAACGAGAGAAACGCGCCAAGCGTATACCGGTGAGCGGGCAACTTGAAAGACGCGGTCTCGCTGCCGGGCATCGTGACGCCCTGGATCACGCCGAGCAGGAAGCGCTCGGTGCGCCGCGCGGACGCGACCAGCTCCCGAAGGATCTGGAGGTTCGCATCGGCGTGCCGGCCCTCCGGCGGCTCCTCGGCGAGAATCGCGCGCCAATCGATCCCGCCTCCCGGCACGGAGGCGCGCTTTCCGGCTTTCGAGCCAGAAGCACCGGCGTGCTCCTCGATCTGCCGCTCGAGCTCGCGAATCCGCGCCTGCAGCTTGACGACCTCGGCGGCCGGCGGGGGCGGGGGCGGCACATCCGCGATCGGAAACTGCAGGCGGATCTGATCCAGGATCCGCGTTCGATTCTCCGGCGCCACCGATGCGAGCGCCTTCTTCACGACCTGCTTCAAGACCGAGCGGCGGTCTTCCGACGTCGAAAAGCGGTACACGGCAGCCGCCTCTTCCAGCTCGATCGCTATCGCGCGCGCGCGCTGGTCGAGAACCACGTCTCCCGTCGTGAAGACCGGCAGCGCGGCCGAGGCGCGAGCGGCGCCCGCCGGCGCAGAAGAGCGCGGCGCCGGAGCCATCGCCGGGGCTGGCACGGGCTGCTCGGGGCGGCTGGGACGCCGAGTCGTCTCGTCGGCCACTGCCACCGCGGGCGCTCTCTGTGTCGGCTCGTCGGCAGCCGCGACCGCTTCTGTCGAGCGCACGACTCGTGCCGTGCGGCGCCCGCCCGGCCGCTTCTCGGCGGGCAGAGCGACGGCCTCGACGCCGCGCTCGGCGAGCCACGCGCAGACGGGACCGCGCCGGCTCAAGAGCAGCGCCGTCAAGAGCGCGCCCGGCGCTTGAGGCTCAGCCTCCGCGGCCGGATACCCGGACACGCGTGTCAAGGCGGCCCCGAACACCGAGCGGACGCGGACCGAGAGCGGCGGCTCGCGGCCGGCCGCTGGAGTCGCGGGCGGGCCTTCCGACGGCGCCGCGAGGAAGCGTCGCAGCCACTCGTGCTCGCCGGAGAAGAGGCCGCCGCCCCAGAGGGCGTCCAGCACCCGCTCGGCCGACGTGCCGGCGGCTCCGAACGCCTTGGCCACCGCCGCGTTCTTCGACCGCGCGATGGCGTCCAGAAGGTGACGCGTGTCCGCAAAGCCGTCTCGCTGGCGACGGGCCGACCCGAAGACCGCAGCGAGCATCTTGCCGAAAGCCGGAGCCCCGGCGATCTCCTGATCGGACGGCACGGGCGGCGCCGGGATCTCTTCCAGAAACGCCTGCAGGGGCGTCGTCGAGAGCATGAAGATCTCTCCCGGCGCCACTTCGACTTCCCCGCTCACACGCTTGTTCGCCACGAAGGTGCCGTTGGTGCTGTTCAAGTCCTTGACGCGGATCTTGCCGCCGGAGAGCCGCACCTCCGCGTGAAAGCCCGACACGCCGTCCCCTTCAGCGAGCACGAGGTCGTTCTTCAACCCGCGCTTTTCATCGGCCCTCCGGCGGCCGACTCGAATCAACGCGCTTCCGCCCGGCGTGGGAATGGAGAAGCTCTCCCCTTCCATCGGCCCAAGCCAGACCTCGATTCCGAGCGCCGGGACCGCCGACCGCGAGGGCGCCGTTTTCAAGGAGTTCTCTCGGGGAGCACGGCCGCATTATAAGGGGCGCGCTGCGCAAACCTCGCCGTGCAAGAAGTTAGCGGAGAGCCCGCAAGATCAGGAGACCGATTTCTCGACGACCAGCTCCGCCAAGACCTGCTGAATCTCGACGTTGGACGCCTGGCGGTCGAAGAGAAGGGCGCGAAGCTCGCCCTGCAGCAGCGCGACGTCGGTCACGACCTGCTCGAGCTTGGCGGTCGGATGCGCCTCATCGTAGTCGGCCGGGTGTTCGCAGAGCGAGAAATCCTCGACCCGCGTCGCCAGACGCAGCCCCAGCAGGATGGAGCGTTTCCAGAGAGCGTCGGGGATGGCGTTGGGCCGGTCATCCCGGCGTTCGATGTCCTGGTAGAAGATGTTGGATTTCTTGAACGACCGGAAAACCTCCGGATCCTTCTCGAGCAGAGCCGCGGCTCCGGGCCCGCCGCCACGGTAGCCGGCGAGAGTCGTCTGTCCCGCGGCCGACAACTTCTTGACGACACGGTCCACCGCGGAGGCGATCGCGCGTGCATCCTGCCGGTCGTTGCCGATGAGCAGGCGCAACAGGATCATTCCCAGCGAGTAGAGATCCGACGGCGCGGAATAGCTCGCGTACACCTTGTACCGCATCCCGGGGATCCTCGCGCCGATGGCCTTCTTCAAGCGCACGGCGCCTGCGGATTCCAGGGGCACCGGTTCGCTGATGAAAACCAGCTCCTGCAGATCGGGCTTCGCCCGCGGGTCGCGGCGGCACGGCAGCGAAGACACACCGAGGGCGAGCGCGTCGTTGTCGAGTGAGACGAGGATCCAATCGTGGTCACGGGGGCTCGGATAGATGCCGTACGGGTCCGTCAGCTTTCCGTGAAAGCGCCAGGTCTTTTCGCCTCCCCGGCCAGCAACCTCCTCCAGGTCGGACAGCACGACCTGAGCGGGCCGCGGAGGTGTCAGATGGAACTCGAGAACTTCGGGGGGCGCGTAGGGCACGGAGGGACTGCGTGGCGGCACGACGACGTCGATAGCTCCCGGGAGGCTCTCGATCCGAGCTGCCGAGGAGAGGCCGTGGAGCCGCGCCTGGAAGCTCCAGAGGAGCGGCAGGCCGTCGCCGGGACGCGCGAGGTCGAAGAGCAAATGCCGCGGATGCAGATCGAGATGAGGCTGCCCGAAAACGCGGTAGTAGGACAGAACGGCTTCCACGATCTGCCGATAAGCGGCGAGCTTCAGAGCGAAAACCTCGACGGCGTCGAGTCCCGCGCTCGAGCCCTCGAAGAAGAGCCGGGGCAACGCCGGAGCGCCCTGGAAAGCCAGCGGGTAGCGCGCGCGCGCCAGAACGGCGACGCCGGACGGCAGCGGCTTCTCGCCGGCGACCGGCGCCAAAGGCCGCCCGCCCAGAAGGTCGGCGAACTCCTCGAGGCCGACATCGCCGAAGCCGGTGATGACGCAGGGAGAGCCGTAGAAAGCCAGCGGCCACCATCGCCCTTCCCAGAAAGGCGCCGGACGGGCGCCGGAGGCGATCGCATGGGCGAATCGGGTGCCTGCTTCCACGCACTCCTCGCACGGGAAGGCCGCCAGGACGCGCTCTCCCTCGGCGCCGCCGGCCAGAGCTTCACCGAGTTGCTGAGCGAGATCTTCGCCCGAGAGGACTCTGGCTTCGCCCCCGGTCTCTCCGGGTTCGAAAGAATAGAAAGGCGACTCCGCATCCTCCTCGATGCACCGGGCGCAATACAGAAACCGCTGGAGAGAGGAGTCCCAGAGCGGCAGCTTCGCCTGGACGAGCACCGCCTCGTCGCGGCACGCGGTGAGCGGCCCGCCGCAGCGGGGACACGGAGGGGTGAAGAGGCGCCGGCCGCTGCGGCAGAAGAAGAGCGGCGGCAGTCGGTCGGGCTCTTCGCCCTCGGCGGCTGCCGGTTTCCACAGGCGGGGCGCGAAGCGTGCGGCCGGGGCGAGCTCGCGGATGCGCACTGCCTCCTCGCGCAGGCGCGCCTCGACGGAGAGGTTCGTCTGCGGCGCCGCCTCCAGGATCGCAGCGGCGGGAAAGGAATTCTTCACGAGCTTGACGGCACAAAAGTCGACGACACTGTCCGCATCGCCCTTGATCGCGCCGAGGAAGACACGCGTGTGCTCGTCTTCGTCCGACAGGGCGTAGAAGGGGTCAACGGAGGCCTCCCCGGAGGCTCCGCCGCCCGAGGGGAGGACGAGCTGAACCGAGAAGGCCCCGCCCGAGAGCGGGACCAAAGGGACCGAATCGACGCGGCCCTCCGCCGGCGGACTGCTCACGCGGCCATTGTACGGAATATTCACGCAAAGCGGGCCGTTCGAACCGGCTGATGCGGGCAATCCTTCTCGGGCTGGGCCTCGCGGTCACCGGGGCGGCGGCTCTCGCTCAGGAACCTGCCATCGTCTTCCCCGACCTCGAGTTCGCTGGAGCCGACGGCGGCTCGGTCAAGTTGTCCCAGCTCAAGGGCAACGTCATCCTCCTGAACGTCTGGGCGACGTGGTGCCAGCCTTGCCGCATGGAGCTGCCGATCGTCCAGAAGATGTACGACACGTACAGCGACCGCAACTTCGTGGTGCTGGCCGTGAACATCGACGCGGACCGCCGGAAGGTCGATCCGTTCCTGAAGCGCTTGAACATCTCGCTTCCCGTCTATTTCGCCAACCCGGAGGACGCCGGGCAGATGACCGCGGCGGGCATCCCGACGACGTTTCTGATCGGGTCCGACAGGACGCTCGTCCAGAGCTTCGTCGGCTTTTCCGCGGACGTCGAAGGCAAGTGGAGACAACTTCTCGACAAGCACCTGAAGCCGGCCAAGAAGACCGCCGCGCGGTAACGCGGCCTTTCCGGGAGGTCCCTCTCATGAAACAGAAGATCGCAGCCGTGGCTTTTGTTTTCTGTGCGCTTTCCTCGTTCGCGCACGCGCAGGTCCGCGCGGGGACCGTCGAGATCTCGCCGTCTGTCGGCTACCTCTTCGGCGGCGACTTCCCGCGGGGGTCCAACGCGCTCTTTACGAACCGCGTCGACGTCGACGATCACTTGACGTACGGAGTGGGCATCGGCTACTTCCTGACGAGCTCGACGGAGTTCGAAGCGCGCTGGGCGCGCACCGAGACCCAGTTCGTCAACCATCGCTCCAACCAGGTTTTCGGTCCCGACCAGGATCAGAAGCTGGCCGACCTGACGATCGACTACTTCATGGGGTATGGCACCTTTCACTTCGGACACCGCCGGGCCGTGCCGTACGTGACAGTCGGCCTCGGCGCCGCCCGGCTCGATCCCGGCCGGCTGACGGCTGCCGGCTGCCCGACCGCCCCCTGTCCCGTCCCCTCGACCTCGACGCGCTTCACGGCAGCGCTGGGCGGGGGCGTGAAGATCTACGCCAATCCCCACTTCGGCTTCCGCTTCGACGGCCGCTACTACGGAACCTATTTGAACTCGCGCGACCGCTGCGACGTCTTCTCCGACGGCCGCACGTTCTGCTCGAACAGCGACCGCACGAACTGGCTCGGAAATCTGGAGACGACAGGCGGCCTGGTCATCTCGTTCTGATCCGGCGCCTTCCGTCGGGCAGCACTTCGAACGAGACCTCGACGGTGGGCGGCAGAAGCATCCGGATCGCGGAGCGCGGCCACTCGACGGCGACCGCCGCGCCCGCGGCCGCCCCCGGCAGACCCAGGACCTCGAGGTCCTCGAGCGAGTCCTTCAGCCGGTAGAGATCGAGGTGCCGCAGGACGATGGACCCTCCGTCCGAGGAGTACTCGTGGCAGATCGCGAACGTGGGCGACGCGACCTCGCGCGGCCGGGCTCCGGCGCCGCGCGCCAGGCCCCTCGCGAAGCTCGTCTTGCCGGACCCGAGATCTCCCGTCAGATAGACAACGTCGTCCGACCTCAATCGCCGCCCGAGGCTCTCGCCGACCGCCTCCGTTTCGGCCTCGCCGCGGGTGACAGCTTCTTCTTCCAACTCTCGCCCGGCGCCTAGCTTAGCTATCAATTCTCAACAGGTTGTTCCCTGTTGCCGATCAAGCCGGGCCTTCGGGGTCCAGCTGCCATCCAGCCCGCGGTGCTCGGTCCGGCCAAGGTGCGCCGATCCGTAAGCCCGTTCACGCCCATCGCCGGACCTGCGCGCCGGCGGTGGGTCCTCGTCCGGCGTCACCCCTGCGGGATCGCCTGCGCTGGCGGAGATGAGCGAGGGAGCATGGAAAACAGGAGGCCAGGTGGGTCGTACCTACTCTTGGCATGGGTGCCCTAACATCCCAACAGCGTTGTTTACTTTCGGAGCCTAAGAGTCCGGTCTACATCGCCGAGAAGGGAGCTGATCTTGTCGACGACCTTGTCCGAGGGCGGCGACGAGCCGCCAAGCTCCACTCGAACGTTGAACCTGAGTTCGAGGCCGACCGCGGCCTTCGCAATGTCCGCGACATGGTCCGCGAGGTCTTGAATCTGGTTTGGTCGCAGGGAGGCTTCCGCCCAAAAAACGCCGGGTCCGGGGCTTGCCTCAGCCACAACTTGCCTAGGGGATATCGCGAGTACTCGGACTCTCACATTTTGAGCTCCGGCAAGATCGCAGGGCCAAGCGCCGGAGTCGGTTGTGCGCTCAAGAAGTCCGGATCGAAAAGCACCATCAATACCGCTCCTTACGGTGGCCCAGGGAAGGTTGCGGTTGGCTCGCTTCGACAGGGCCGCGGCGATGGCCAGTGTCGTCGTTACGTCCGAACTCCATGCCTCGGGCAGCTTCTCCGGCAAGATATCGAGCGCCGATATGGGCTCCGGCGGCGGTAGCAAGACGGCGTCGTCGGTCAACAAGCCGGCAGGTATCTCCTCAGCCAAAATGCTTGCCGGACCCGAGACTAACCACAAGATGCCGTCCTTTACCGCCGAGCTAATCGCGGAGTCCAACGCGACGGGGTCGGCTCCGGGGATTGCAACGGACTCTTCGTAGCCATCCCTTTTTGCTTTTACTACCTGACCGCCACCGAAATAGCTCTTGACGACCTTGACCGGCAGTTGGCGCCCATCCCAAAGGCCGGGCAACAGGTCCGGGGCTAGGAGGCCTGGCAAGACGGGGGCGAGCGTCGCAGCCTGCGGAAGGACAACTTCGAGGCTTGGGTCCTTGAGGGCTGCTTCGTCCGGCTCCTCGTGCCAGAACGTTCGAACCGTCTTGTCAGGCCTCACGAGCTGCAGCACCAGAGTTCCCTGGACGCATCCGCCCACCAGGGTGTCCTGAATCGCCTTTCGGTTGAGCATCTTCGGCAGGTGAGGGAACTGAGCGAATGCGCCGACGAGATCTTTAACACGTCGAGTCTTCTCGCCTGGGCGCCACAGGTTATAGGGACCATCGGGGAGCAGAGCCTCGGCGCTGACGGCCGTCTCCTGAATCCGAGACCGCGAATCGTTCTTGATCAATTGGAATAGAGGGTCACCGCTCACAGCGATCTTGAAGCCCTGGATCTCGTTTTTCTCGGAGACGGTCACGACGATCGAGTAGGCCTGCTGAATCGCCTCCGGGACCTTCTTCCGCGCGTCTTCGAGATAGGCGGCGAGAGTGCCCTCACGGATCGCGTCGAGTTCCTGGTCCTTCAGCTGCGACCGGACTTCCTCCCAGCCCAGATAGTCTCGGATTCGATTCTTCGCGATCTCGAGCCCGTCCTTCGACGGGACGGCCAGAACAACAGAATTGCGATAGACGCGCGGCCGATCGGCCGCCGTCGTTTCGTCGAGGAACCGCCTCGCCTCGGGGCTCGGCTTTCCTGATTCCGAGGCTGCCCTCGGGCCGAGCATGGCGTAGTGAAACTCGCCGTCGTCCTCGATGTCGCGCGGCTTCTCCGGCAAGTTGTGAACGCGCGCTCCGGCCGCGGACGCGCCCGAGGTCAGGTTCTTGACACGTTGGATCTCGCCAAGAAGCTTGGCCTCCACGAGGTCTGGCGAGACACGGTTGCAGGCGTCATGGTGCATTTGCCGCAGGTTTGGCATCGAGCCAAGTCGCCAAACCTTCGGGAGCTGCTTCCTCCCGTCGGGGCCAGCTTCTGCATCTCCGATCGCGCCCTCGTCGAGGAACCACGACGCCTCGGTCCACTGACGAAGCCCCTTCTCGAGCTCGATCTTGTCCGGCCTCGTGTGCCCGAGCAGAGACAGAAGCTCACGCGTCAACGCCTTCTGGCCAACCGGCTGGGAGTGAAGGAACGTCGCGAGCACGGCCTCCTCGATCTCTCGGTACCTCAACCCGGCAGCCTCCGACTGAATCTTCCGAGCCTTGCCCAGCTCACCGTCGAGGATTCCAGTCCACTCCTGCTTCTTGCCTTCGTACTCCTCCGTTGCGGCAACGGTCGTCAGTTCCCGTGCTGCCTCCGAAACACCGTCTTTCCCCGGGTCACAGAGAAAAGCGTTTGCGGCTACAAGCGGGCTCTCGTCCCACCGTTCGGCCTCCCGTAGGGCGAGGGCAAACGTGCGGAGAATCCCCCGAGTCCGCTGAAACCCTTCGAGCTGCGTCCACTTCGAGTAGAAGACGTCGGTCAGGTCTGGGTGAAACGGGTAGCTCTTGAGATAACGCTCCTCGGCAGCCTTTCCGTCCTTCCGCGTCTGCTCATCCAGATCGGAAATGCCCTTGAGAGCAGCGACGACATGCGGCCGGTAGGCTTCCCTGTCCTTGATCGACTCGGCCGTGAAGAAGCGCCGCCGCAGCACCTCGGCGACGTCCTCCTTCACGACGGGTTGCACTCCCTCCTCTCGCTCGCGGCGGAAGATCGCATAGAGCTCTTGCGTTAGCTCCTTGCCGAGTGCATCGCTCTTGGATGGATCGGTTGCGAGCAGCGAGGCTACGATCGCGCAGGAGTCGACCTTCGTCGCCGCTTGCGTCAGGTACTGGAAGAAGTCGATCAATCGGCCGCGCCACGCGGGGTCGAGGCCGACTTTTCCGCGCGCGTACATGAGGACTTCGTCGATCAGAATGAGGGTCGCGAGACCTTCCTTGCGGGGCATCCCGAGCAGTTCAACGAGCAGGTTCTCGGCCGGGGCGCTCTCCCGCTCGGCGTCCTTGCCCTCGGCATTCAGGAGTTTCAGTCCCTCCGCCCCGCCGATCTGGAAGGCGAGCACGCTCCACGGGTTCTTGAGCCACCGCGTCTTTCCGTCCGGTCCGCGGACCTCCATTCCCTTCTCGACGTCGAGCTTGTCAAAGGCTAGAACCGCCACACGCGTCTTCGGAGGCTTGAGGCCCACGTGCTGGATGAATTCGTTGACGGCCGGAAGCTTTGGGAGTCGGTCGGGGTCGCTCACCAGGTGGAAGAGTGTGATGAGCGAGTGAGTCTTGCCGCCGCCGTAGGTCAGCTCGAGCTGCCGGACCGCCTTCTCGTTCTTTCCTGCAAGGCGCGTGAACACGTCCTTCGCCAATTCTCGAAGGTTGAAGGTCGGGTAGGTGAGCGCGAAGAACTCCGCCGGGTCCCGGTAGACAGGCTTCGCCTTTCCCATCATCACTTCGTAGATGTCGGCCGCGAAGATGGCTAGGGAGAGCTCTCCGGACTTCAGATCGCCTCTCACCTCGACGACCTGATGCCAGGGGATCCATGCTAACTTGCTCATTTGAAAGCCTCTGGAGCTATTACCACGTTAATTGCCATGATTCACGAGCTATTACCACGTTTCCGCCAAACCGCTCCCCTGCCCGAGCCTTCCGGCCAAACCTCGCCGCTCTTTTTCAGTCGATTCAGGACCACCCGGATCATCTCGCGCGTGACGTTCGGCGCGGCCCGTTCCAGGTCCACCATTCGGAACCCGTCAGGCAGCCGTTGCACGGCGTCGAGCACCATCTGCGTCTTAGCGCCCCGTGCCGAAGTGAGGGTCCCGACGCGCTCTTCGAACCGGCGGTAGGCGCCGGTCATAACCCCGAGGAAGTAGTCCGTCCACGGCGTCAGGCTGTGCTTCCCATCATGCCACCTCTGGGATGAAAGCCCGAGCGCTTCGTAGTACGTCTCCTTGGTCTCCTCGACGATCTTTTCGAGGCTGATGTACCGGCCGACCTCGTAACCCGCTTGATAGAGCAAGAGAAGCGAGAGCAGTCTCGCCATGCGTCCGTTGCCGTCACGAAAGGGATGGATGCAGAGGAAATCGAGCACGTACGCCGGGATGAGGAGCAGCTTGTCCATTTGACCCGCGTTCCACGCCGAGTTGAACAGGTTGTGCAGTTCCTCCATCGCCTCCGGCGTCGCATGAGCCGGGACCGGCTGGAAGCGGACGACTCGAGTGCCGTCAGGATGGATTTCCTCGATTGCATTGTCGGCGGCTTTCCACGCCCCTCCTGGCGACTCCGAATACTGGAAGAGATCCCGGTGAAGCTGAAGAACGACGTTTGCCGTGAACGGGATGCCTGCATAATTCGAGTGGATCGTGTTCAGGACATCCCGGTAGCCGGCGATCTCTTGCTCCGAGCGGTTCTGCGGCGTCGTCTTCTCGGCGACAAGCGCTTGGATTCTCTCGAGGGGCGCTGTAACGCCCTCGATGCGATTCGACGACTCGGCGCTCTGAATGATCGCTACTTGACGGAGCGTCTCCAAAGCTTGCGGGCTCTGCTCCTTGAAGAGAGCCTCTTTCCCCTTGAATTCGCGCAGCGCCCCAACGGCGAGCAGAAGGCTCTGTGTGACCGGCTGCCGCTCGATGAAGCCGCCCTCGAACGACTTCACGCGGGAAGATCCATCTGAACCTTCTCGGCTACGGGGCCCCGCGAGGCGAGATGGTTGCTGATGCTTTCGAGGAGCGAACGCTCCTCGGTCCCGGCCGGTGCAAGCTCGATGAGGGCCTGCAGTAGTTGATGAAAAAGAGCGTCCCTCCGAAGGGCGCGTGAGTCCACGTACTCGTCCACTCGAACCAGGTCGCCGCCCTTCCAGAGATGCATGAGACGGTGAACCTGGTCAATCACTGGCGCCGGCGACCCCTCGCTGTCGTGGCCCAGGCTCTTGCGCTTGCGCTGATGCCACGGGCGAAGTTTGACCTTGCTACCCGTCCCTTCTTCAGTTTCTAGCTCGGCATCCTCGGGGCCGACGTCCTCGTCCTCTTCCGCGTCTTCCGCCCTTCCTCCGGTTCGCACCAGGATCTCGTGGCGATCCGCCAGATCCTTGTCAGACAAGTTGCACGAGACGGCGTAGAGAATACATGCGCCGCTCGGGGCATCCTCCAGGCCGAAGTCGTTCCGGTGGAGCAGGTAGTACGTCGTGACGTCGTCCAGACCTGTCTCTGTCTGTCCACCGTCGTTCAACGACAGAACCCGGCCGACAACGAAGTCAACGACGATCCGCCGGACCGCCCGAAGGAACTCCGAGACCTCCATGACCTTGCCAGGCTCGTTCGCCTTGCGGACCACCGGATGCTTGCTGTAAGCCTCGAGCGCAGGCCCGGTGGCTGCCCAGACGAAGTCGGGGCCGTGAATCCCCGCGTCCCAAAATTCACGAAGGCGGGCATATATGTTCGCGCGCATCTCTTCCAGAACCAGGTTGTCCCAGCCGGGGCGCGCGGCTTCTGGGCGTTTCTTGCAGATAAGCCAGACCGAGGACGACAAGGCAGCAGAGGACAGGGCACGGGTCCGGTTTCCCATCTCGGTTTGGATGGGCCAGCTTCCGTCGACCAAGAAGCCAGCGCGAATCATGCCGGCTGCTAATGTCTCCCAGGCTTGAGGATCTTTGTGGGCGAACACGATTACAAGTCGGCCCTCGGGCTTCAAAACTTGATTGGAGGCTCGGAATGCCCGAAACATCCCAGCCTCGTAGTTTTCCCGTGACCTCGCCCTGTCACCTTCAAAGCGGCTCGCGTCGTCGATCAGTTCACCATCGTCTCGCTCTCGATCCCATTTCGGTCCCAGGGACTCCCGGAAAGACAAGTCGATCTCTTCCGACAGACCCGCCAGCGTTCGGCGCAGCCACACGTAGAAAAAGTCCATGAGGTCTGAATACGGAATTGCGTCGTAGTAGGGAGGGTCCGTCACCACAAGATCAAAAGAGCCATCTACTGGCTGGATGGCGCTCTGACGAACTACGTCCACGCGCGACAGGTGAGAGATGCCAAGAATCGTCTGGGCGACGTAGCGCGCTATCCACTCGAGCTGGCCGTCATAAGAGCCTGTGCTTTCACCGATTGGATTCGACTCTGCAAAATCCCAGCTCATCGGCAACCGAAAGCCGGAAAAGGTGTTTGCAATCTTCTCGTAACCCACGTCCCAGTGGCAGATGCTGCTTCCCCTGTCAGCGATTCGGTCCGTAGCAAGTGCAAGGTAGGCTGTCAAAGCTTCGATCCAATCCTTAGGCACGCCGAGGGCCTTCATCTGATCAGTTGCGCTTCTGGTCGCCCGAACGAAGAGCCCAAGTGCCACGAGCTGCCTCGGGGTAAAGAGTTTCGCCCATCGGTCGAATCCGTACAGCGGAACGCGAAACCCGAGTGCCTCTTTGCTGGGCAGAGGTTCGTCGGGGAGACCGAAGGGCACACGACTGAAGAGGGAATCCGCTTCACGGTTGGCGTCAACTGCTAGCCGAACCTCCTCCGAAGTTGGTAACCGATACTCCTTGCCTCCCGTTCCGTCTACAACAACGGACGTCAACACTGACGCAAGGCGACCAGCCTTGCCCTCGAGCCGCAGGTCCTCCATCGTCATAATCGCGCCACAGCAAGGACACGCCGCCCCTGCCCGGGACATCGTGCCTCCGCCGACCCGCCTGTCGTGCTCGCGGCGCTGTGCGGGGTTCCCGCCGACGACGGGAACATCAGACTCGACGCCAAAAACCATGCCCGACTTGTCCAGGTTCGGGCTCATCGTCAACAGCACCCGCTTCTTGTCCTTCTTGCAGAGCCAGCGCGTCTTCAGGAGCGGAATCGTGGCCCGGCAGTTCTTGCAGGTGACCGTCCGCGCCCAGAGATAGGCGACCGTTGGCTTTCCGTCGATCGTCGGATAGAACTTCTCCAAATCCGCCTTCGCCTTCTGCAGCACCCACCAGCCCCATGCCCTCACATGCCAAGCAAGATCGACGTCGGGCGCCGGGAAAAGCCGTGACTGGACTGCCTGGAGGTTCCGTTCGAGCTGACTCTTCGTGAGTTTGCCCGTGCCCTTGAAGAACGTCTCCATGAACTCCGGTGACTCGAGCGCGAACTGAGGCAGTGGGCGGCGCTGGCCGGCGAGCTTTTGTGGGTATTCGAGCGTGCACTTCAGGATGAACCAGGCAACCGGGTTGATGTCGATCGCCGTCGCTTCACATCCGAGCCTCATCGCCTCCAACGGAATCGCCCCACCACCCGCGAAGGGGTCGAGCACTTTTGGGGCACGCCCGCCATAGGCCTTTCGAATCTCCTCCCGAAATTCGTCCACCGCCGGAACTGATTCGCGCCCCCAGTGAAGCAACCCACCGATGGTCTCCTCGCGCTCGACTTCGACCGTCTTCCCGCCGACCTTTTTCTTCTCGATCTTCTTGACGACCGTACCGCCAATCTTTTCGATCAGCTTCTTCCTCGCCTCCCGTGTCCCGGGATCCGGCAACAGCGTCGCGATCAGCGCCGCCCGGCAGGCAGCCAGCGGCCGCCTCGCCGGCCAGATGTGTAGCGTCGAGATATGCCCATGCCGTACGTTCTTCTCGTGGACCGAATCCAGCGACGCCTGCTTAAGCGGAAACGCATGTTCAATGAGACGTGCCCGGTCCTCAGTCATGCCTGCTCCTTGGGCGGACCCTGGTCGGGCGCAAACAGGCCGGCCTTGATTCGTTTTCGAGCGCGACCGAAAGCCTTGTTGTCCGTTGTCGGCAAGCCCGTGATCAGCGCGCCGTACCTATCGGACAATCTCCGCACCTCGTAGGCAAGTTGCTCGTGGGTTAGTTCACGCCAAGAGGTGTCAGCAAGCGCTCTCGCTTCGTGGCGAAGCGCGGTTAGAGAGTTTCCAGCCTGGCAATGAGATCCCTCCTCGCGGTCGACGCCCAATATGGAGGCCACTGCCGCCACCAAAGCAGCCGCGGCGGAGAACGCACCCAGCCAGCCAGGCAGCCCGACAGCAGTCAGGATGCCGATGACCGCGGCCACGGCCGCCGGCAGCGTCAGAAGCCAACGTCCCCTTCGCTTCGCGCTCGCAGCACATTCAAAATGGGCCTGTGAGGTGTAAAGCGAGTCCCCGGCTATCCGGTTGCACTCTGCAAGAAGGTGATCTTCTGGTGCGTGCTCACTCATTTGCTCACCTCATCCAGGGAAAGGTTCGCCGAAGAAGTCCCGCCACTCTTCGAACGCGCCCCATCTGTCGCTCCGCTTGCACAATTCCCAGGCGCGCTCGCCGAATCTGCTGAGCAGCGCGCCCATCGTCATGAGCTCGAAACCGAATAGCCCGGAGTCGACAGGGGTCGAATAGCTTCCCGGTAAGGCCACCGGCCCGGTCAGCTCCGGGCTGACGCTTGACAAGAACTGCGCGAGAACGTGCTGGTAGCCCCACTGCAGGCCTCGGGACTCCCAATCCGCGATCGCCGACGGTACGACCCGGGCCACCAGAATCTCGACGTGAAACGAACTCAGTCGAAGGTTCAGGTTTCGAACGAAGGCCTTGATCATCTTGACTGCGGGCACCAACGCACCGCGGACCGACTCAGCCTTATTCAAGCCCGTGATCAAGCTTGAGTCGTACTCGTAGTCAGCGGCAACCCAGGAGCCCGAAGACCGACCTACGAGGTAGCACGCGGGCCCGCCGAGCCTCGGGTGCGCCCCTGTCTTGTCGAGGAAGCAGGGGATCAACTCAAGCTTGAAACCGTCCGCGTATTCGAGAACTACGGTGGGCGCCTCAGACTCAGGGCTCATCAACTTATATCTCTTGTCAGAAACGAGAGCCTGTCGCACGATCTCAAGGGCTGCAAAGGGCGACAACCCGCTCCCATTCGACACGAAATGGTGCGCATCGCCCCAGCTCACGATCGCGTCCACGTCGAGAGCATCGTTGGGGTTTCGGGGCCGAATCTTCGTCTTCCTACGAAATGAACCCACTTGGGCAACGGTCTTTCCTGAGAGCGCGCTTTCGATGAGACCTTTGACCGAGGCGTACCTTTGCGAGGCGAGGGCCACCCGGGTAGGGTCGAGCTCGAGCCGTCGAAGGAGCTCATCGAACGACTCGGCTACCGTTCTCAGCGTCGCGCTCATGGCTGACCTCGGCTGGTCAAACCTCTCCCGCGGCGAAGATCTCGCGTTCGTCGATGATGACCCCGCCCTTCGCGTTGACGACGAGCTTGCGGAAGGGGTCTTGTACACGCACGAGACGTGGCGTCGGCGTCCCACAGTCGAACACCACATAGAGCCAGTACTTCTCGCGCAGGTTGCAGGACTTGGCCCACTCGTTCTCGGTCAACTCGATGTCGCCGATGCCAGCGCGGCCCTTGACTTCGATCGCCCGCTCTTCAGCGCCCGGGCCCTTTGAGAGCAGATCGAAGCCGGGGCAGTCGGTCAGACCGCAGGCGAGGGCGAGCGGGCCCTTCGAAACGTCTTTCAGGGTAGCTCCGCGTCCTTCCTCGTAGCCCCAGGCGACTCGCACTGCGATGAGTTCCACTTCTGCGTCATGGCGCCGTCGGTCTTCCGGATCGCTCGAGGGGAGAACCAGCGCATGAGCAAAGAATGTGACTTCGTCGGCTGCGATCAGGTCCGGCTCGGTGCGCAGGCGTGCCAGAGCTTCGTCACGTCGCGCGGCCAGAGTCCGCTGGCGATCCTTGATCTTGGTCAAGTCGCCCTTCGCCTTCAGATCTCCAGAGCGCGCCTTCTCCGAACGCCGAGCCCTCTGGGCGGCCAGCTCCGCGTCCTGGTAATCGAACCCCCGGGCGACGAAGTCCTCTCGAACCGGGAGGCTCTCCACAAGCTCCGTGCGCCGCGCCTCGATCAGGGGACCTGCGACCCTTTCGAGCACGAAGTCCCTCGCGCGATCCCGCGACTCCGCAGCCGTG
>Ga0137373_10000307_pt1 | contig 46198 bp, 46 predicted proteins | sample SagtaG_5_FD_104912 | JGI IMG/M metagenome (GOLD analysis project Ga0137373, IMG submission 104912) | Vadose zone soil microbial communities from Sagehorn Ranch, Mendocino, California, USA - Sage1_R_80_16 metaG | ecosystem: Environmental > Terrestrial > Soil > Vadose zone | place: USA... | reverse complement strand
TAGTCGATCTCCTCGGGACGAAGGCCGGCGTCGGAGAGGCCGTTCTTCATGACGCGTGCCGGCCCGTCGCCGTCCTCGGACGGGGCGGCGATGTGGTACGCGTCGCCGGACATGCCGTAGCCCACCAGCTCGGCGTAGATGCGGGCGCCGCGCTTCTGGGCGGCCTCCATCTCCTCGAGCACGACGAGGCCGGCTCCCTCGCTGATCACGAAGCCGTCGCGGTCTCGGTCCCACGGTCGCGAGGCGTGCTCGGGATCGTCGTTTCGGGTCGAGAGGGCGCGCATCACGGCGAAGCCGCCGACCGCCAGCGGCGTGATCACGGACTCGGTGCCTCCCGCAATCGCGGCGTCCGCGTCACCGTACTGGATCATCCGGTATGCCTCGCCGACGGCGTGGGCGCCCGTGGTGCAGGCCGTGACCGTAGCCAGGTTCGGGCCCTTCAGGCCGTACTTGATCGAGATGTTGCCGCCCGCCTCGTTCACGATCAGCCCCGTGATGAAGAAGGGAGATATGACCTTCGGATTGTTTTTCGACTCGACGTATTTGCGCTGCGTCTCCTCGATGATCGGCAGGCCCCCGATTCCCGACCCCACGACGACGGCGATGCGCTCGCGGTTTCCGTCGGTGACGGGCAGCCCCGAGTCCTCCATCGCGAAATGGGCAGCCGCCATCGCAAAGTGGATGAAGATGTCCATTTTCTTGATTTCCTTCTTCTCGATGTAGAGAGAAGGATCGAAGCCCTTCACTTCGCCGGCGATGCGCGCGGTGAACGGAGAGGCGTCGAAGCGGGTGATGGGCCCGATGCCGCTGCGCCCCGAGAGCAGGGCGTCCCAGTTCTCCTTGTTTCCAATCCCGAGCGGAGAAACCAGGCCCACTCCCGTCACGGCCACGCGGCGCGGAGAGGCAAGACGGGGCATGTTAGCCCGCACTCATCACAAACGACTCCGCCGGCTTTTGGCCGCGGGCGGCGGTAAGCGACGGCGAACCCACCGCTTGTCGCGCTCTTCGAGCACTCGGTGCGCAACCGGCGGCCGAGAGGTCCTAACCCAGAGCCGAGCACGGTTCCTCCGAGCCTGATGCTGACCGCGCCGCTCTGCTCCCTCCGGCCGCGTCGAGCGGCCGCTCCATACACGCTTCGTTGTCCCGTCCAAAGATCTCCGTCGCGGACAAGGTCTCTCCCCGCTTCCCCCGAGGATTCCCGGAAGAGCCTTTTTCGGCGCAAGTTTCTGCACGTGTGTCGGCCGGGTGTCCGTGATGAGTCCGGGCTATGTCAGTTTTGGGAGGAGTTCTTCTCGATGTACTCGATGGCGTCTTTGACCTTCTGGATTTTCTCGGCGGCCTCGTCGGGGATCTCGATGTTGAAGGCCTCTTCGAACGCCATGACCAGTTCCACGGTGTCGAGCGAGTCGGCGCCGAGATCGTCGACGAACGACGCCTCCGGTGTGACCTCGTTCGCGTCCACGCCGAGCTGTTCGACGATGATGCTCTTCACCTTTTCTTCGACAGCCATTCCTGCTCCCTTCTTCGATTCCAAAAAGACGCCGTATTCTTCCTTAGATGCCGGTCCCCCGCAAGGCCCGGCAATTCCTCACATGTAAAGCCCTCCCGAGACGTTCAACACGTGCCCGGTCACGTACGAGGCTTCCTCGGAGGCGAGATAGGCGACGGCTGCGGCCACGTCGTCGGGCGAGCCCAGCCGCTCCAGCGGTATCTGTGCGGAAAGCGCCGTCTTCGCTTCCGTTGTCATCTTTGCGGTCATCGCCGTCGCGATGAAGCCCGGCGCGACCGCGTTGCACGTGATGTTGCGCGATGCCAGCTCGCGCGCGATCGACTTTGTCAGGCCCACGAGACCAGCCTTCGAAGCGGCGTAGTTGGCCTGGCCGGCATTGCCCATGAGGCCCACCACCGACGTGACGTTGACGATGCGCCCGTAGCGTTTCCGGACCATGGACTTCACGACCGCCTGCGTGAGCAAAAAGACGCCCGTCAGGTTCGTCGCGAGGACCCGGTCCCACGCGTCCTTCGACAGGCGCAGAACCAGGTTGTCTTCCGCGACGCCGGCGTTGTTGACGAGGACGTCGATCGAGCCGTGGGCCGCAAGCGCGGCCTTGGCGCCCTCGGCGATGGAGGCCGGATCGGCCAGGTCGAGCGTCAGGGAGACCGCCTTGCCTCCCTGTGCGCCGATTGCCGCGACGACTCGCTCCAGGTCCTCGGCCGTGCGCGCCGCCGCGATCACCGTGGCGCCCTCGGAGCCGAGCCGCAGCGCGACCGCCTCACCGATGCCCCGGGACGCACCGGTGACCAGAGCGACTTTCCCCTCAAACCGCTTCAGCGTGTTCTCCTCTTGAGGCGAGTCTACCCGTTCAAGGGACAAGACTATTTTGATTTCTCCCCAGCTTCCGGCAGCTCCCGGCTCCAGGTGTCCACGACCAGCTTGGCGGCGTCGGCGATGGCGAGGACGGAAGGGTGATCGGCAGAGCTGGCGGCGTCGGCCCGGCTGCCGTCGGTGAAGATCGCGAGAATGAATCGCCCTTTCTTCGTGCGCAGGATGCCGGAGTCGTTGCGGACGCCGCGCATCGAACCGGTCTTCCCCGCCCAGAGATTCTCCGAGCCGAAACGCCGCGCGATCCGCAGGCGGCTCGGGTCCTTGTCGAGGTACGCAAAGATACGGGCTGAGGAGTCGGCGTCCAAGAGCTCCCCTTTCGCCACGCGCGCCATCCACTCCGCCACTTCGCGCGGCGAAACTTCGCCCAGGTGAAAACCCTCCCACGGCGACGGCTTCTCGTTGCGGCGCGCGAGCGAGGGGATCGACCTGTAGAGGCGAATCTTCTGGAAGCCGAGAGAAGCCATCCGCGCGTTGATCTTCTCGATACCGAGGCGTTCCATCCAGGCGTTTGTCGCGGTGTTGTCGGATGGCCCAATCATGAGCGTGATGAGGTCGTTCCAGGTGGGGTTCAAGCCCGGGTCGAGGATCAACAACGTGCCCGAGCCGTCCGCCTTCCGTTCCGCCGAGAGCGTCCAGCGCTCCGAGAGGTCGATCGAGCCGTCCTTCACGCCGGCCATCGCCTCGGTCAGGATCGCGATCTTGATGACGGAAGCCGACTCGAACGTGCCGTCGGCCTTCCAACCGTAGCTCTTCCCGCTCTCGAGGTGCCGCGCCGCCATGCCCATGCGACAACCGCACTTCTTCTCGAGCTGGGTCATCTTCGCGTCGAACATCGCGTCGAGCGAAGAAGGCCGCGTGCTCGCGCAACCGGCCGCGAACAGGATCACGAGTGGCGCCAGCGTGAGAGCGAAGCGCCGCCGTCTATCCACCGTACGTCTCCACTTTGATCGCGCGATCGATCCGCCGCACGAGCCCCGCCAGAACGTTGCCCGGCCCGATCTCCAGCCCCCGGTCCACCCCCTCGCGCGCGAGAAGCTGCACCGACGCCAGCCAGCGCACCGGCGAATCGATCTGCCGCACCAGCGCATTGCGCAGCCGGTCGCCCGAGGACTCGGCCGCAGCATCCACGTTCGTCACGATGGACAGCTTCGGGTCGGCAAAAGGCGTCGCCTCGAGGAGAGGCTTCATCTTCTCGCGCGCCGGGGCCATCCGGGAGGAATGAAACGGCGCCGAGACCGGCAGGAGGATCGCGCGCTTGGCCCCGCGCTCCGTGCAGGATGCCGAGGCCCGGGCGACAGCCGCGGCGTCGCCGGCGATCACCGTCTGCTCCGGTGAGTTGAAGTTGACTGCTTCGACCGCTTCGCCTTGCGCCGCCTCGCGGCACGCCGCCTCGACCTGCTCGGGCGCGAGGCCCACGATCGCGGCCATCGCGCCGGCGCCCGCGGGCACGGCCTCCTGCATGAAGCGGCCCCGCTCACGGACGAGGCGCACGGCGTCGGCGAAAGCGAGCGCCCCGACGGCGACGTCGGCCGAATACTCACCGAGCGAGTGGCCGGCGGCGAAGGCCGCTCCCTCCAGGCGCTCGGGAAAGCGCGCGGTGAGATCCCGCCAGGCGGCGACCGAGTGCGTCAGGATCGCCGGCTGCGTGTTGGCCGTGAGCTTGAGCTCTTCCTCGGGGCCTTCGAAGCAGAGCCTCGAGAGCCGAAATCCCAGAACGGCGTCCGCCTCGTCGAACGTCTCGCGCGCCACCCGCGACGCGTCGCAGAGAGCCTTGCCCATGCCGACGAACTGAGACCCCTGGCCGGGGAAAAGGAGGGCGAGTTTTGGCACGGAATCTTAGGGTTTCCGACCGAGGACTGAGGACTGAGGACTGAGGACTTCAGACGCATTCGCCCGGAGAACCCTCGTTTGCCCAACTGCCACTTGAGTCCGCAGTCCCAAGTCCTCAGTCCTCAGTCCCTACCACCGCACCAGCACGCTTCCCCAGACCAGGCCGGCGCCGAAGGCGGTCATCAGCACCAGGTCGCCTGGCTTGAGCCTCCCGTCGCGAACGCATTCGTCGAGCGCGATGGGGATCGAGGCGGCCGAGGTGTTGCCGTAACGGTCGACGTTCTTGTACACGCGCTCGGCCGGAAACTTCATGCGCTCGCCCACGGCGTCGATGATGCGGGAATTGGCCTGGTGCGGGATGAAGAGGTGGATCTCGTCCTTGGCGAAGCCCTGCTCGTCCAGGAGAGCCGACGAGACGTCGGCCATCAACTTGACAGCCACCTTGAACGTCTCGTTGCCCTTCATCTTGATGAAGGGCAGCCGCTGTTCGATCGACCTCGGGTCGTTGGCCGGGTGGTTCGAGCCGCCGCCCGGCATGCAGATGAAGTCCTGGTAGTCGCCGTTGGACTTCATGATCGAGCCCAAGACGCCGTGATCCCCCTTGGTCGCCTGAACCACAGCCGCGCCCGCGCCGTCGCCGAAGAGGACGCACGTCGAGCGGTCGGTCCAGTCCACGTAACGCGTCAGGATCTCGCCGCCGATCAGCAGGATGTTCTCGGCTTTGGCCGACTGGATCAGCCCGTCGGCCACGTGCAGGCCGTAAAGAAAGCCGACACACGCGGCCTGCAGGTCGAAGGCCGCCGCCTTCGTCGCGCCCAGGTTCTTCTGCACGAGGCAGGCCGTCGCCGGAAATATCATGTCGCCCGATATCGTCCCGACCATGATCATGTCGAGCTCTTCGGGCTTGACGTGCGCGCGCTTCAAGGCCGCATCCGCCGCCTTCGTGCAGAGGTCGGAGAACTTCTCGCCCTCGACCACCACGTGCCGCTCTTTGATGCCCGTGCGCGTCGTGATCCACTCGTCCGACGTCTCGACGATCTTCGCCAGATCGGCGTTGGTCAGCAGTTTCTTGGGAACGGCGGAGCCGACACCGGAGATCCGTGAGCGGTTCATCTGTTCCTCAGGCCTTCTGGAGCCGTTCCTCGCGGGCGTGCAGGTCCGCGACCGAGGACCGGATCTTTTCGGCAAGCCCGTGGCGCGCGAACTCCGCCGCAAGCCGGATGGCGTTCTTGACCGCTTTGGCGCTCGAGCTGCCGTGGCAGATGATGACGCAGCCCTTGAGGCCCAGCAGCGGGGCGCCGCCGTACTCCGAGTAGTCGAGGCGCGACTTGAAGCTGCGGAACGCCGAGCGCGAGAGCAGGAATCCGACCGACGCCTTGAGCGTCTTCTTGATTTCTTCTCGCAAGAGCTGTTCGACCATCTCGGCCAGCGCCTCGGAGACTTTCAGGATGACGTTGCCCGTGAAGCCGTCGGTCACGATGACGTCCACGCGCCCGTTGAAGACGTCGCGCCCCTCGACGTTGCCGATGAAGTTCACGCCGGTCTCCTTCAGGGTCTTGAAGACCTCCTTCGTACGATCGGTGCCTTTCGAATCCTCCTCGCCGATCGACATGAGGCCGATCGAGGGTTTCTTCTTGCCAAAGACGAGCTCGGCGTAAATCGATCCCATGACAGCGAACTCCTTGAAATGCGCCGTCTTGGCATCGGGGTTTGCGCCGACGTCGAGCAGCAGGCTGTGGCCCTTCAGGTTCGGCAGGACAGTCGCCAGGGCCGGGCGGTCCACGCCCTCGATGGTCCCGATGACGAGCTTGGCCGCGACCATCGCAGCGCCCGTGTGGCCGGCCGAGACGAGGCCTGCCGCCCGCCCGTCCCGCACACAGTTGGCCGCAACGCGAATCGACGAGTTGCGCTTCTTTCGGATCGCGGCGGTGCCCGGTTCGTGCATGGTCACGACCTCGGCCGCCTCAACGATCTCGATCTCGGCGCCCGAGTAGCCGGAGTCCGCGAGCTGGCTCTCGAGCTGCGCCGACTTGCCGACGAGCAGGGTGCGGATCCCGAACTCGCGCGCGGCTGCGATCGCGCCGTCCACGTTGACGGTCGGCGCGTCGTCGCCACCCATCGCGTCCACCGCGATGTGCACTCTCAGCCTCTCACGCTAACGGACACCACGAATGCCGGAATTATAGCGAGGCGAAACGGGATCTCTACGTATTGATCGTCTGCCTGCCCTTGTAGAAACCGCAGTGCGGGCACACGCGATGAGGCAGCTTCGGCTCCTTGCAGTTCGGGCACTGCGACAGCGAAGGAGCCGTGAGCGCGTCGTGCGCGCGACGCTTGTCGCGGCGGGCCTTGCTGTGACGGCGTTTGGGATTCGGCATCGTCGACCTACGCTTTCTTCTTCAGAGCCTTGAGGGCTTCCCAACGGGGATCGGCGATCTCGACGACACACCCGCACCCCTTGACGTTCCAGTCCTCGCCGCACTGTGGGCAGAGCCCCTTGCAGTCCTCCCGGCAGAGCGGCTTCATCGGCACGAGCATCTGGATGCGTTCTTCCACGATCGGCGCGACCGGCAGGACCGGATCGTCGTAGAACGAGACGTCCAGGTCCCCCTTTTCGAGCGCGATCTCGTCTTCTCCGAGCGGCCCGCGCGGGCAGAGAACGATCGAAAAGGCCTCGTCCACGGCGAAGGGGTAGGCCGCCAGGCACCGGGAGCATTCCAGCTCGCCCCCGTAGGCCACCCGGGCGTCGAGCGCATACCCCTTTTCGATGCGCGAGACCTCCCCGGCCACCCGGACGGGCGAAAGCGACAGGAGGGGCTCGCGATCGAGCGACTCGGCAGAGATCGGGAGGACAAAGTCGAAGCCGACCGGCTCGTCTGAGATCGTCTCGAGGGAGATCGTGTTCGTGTGCTGCATGGCCGAACCGCGCATTCTAGCGGACCCGCGCCTGCAGTCAAACACCGCCGGGCCGCGGCCTGTAAACTGCCAGGAATGCGAGTGGCGATCGACGCACGGGCTCTGATGGGACAGCAGACCGGCATCGGCACCTACACGCTCGGGATCACTCGGGCCTTGAACGCATTGCCCGAAATGGAAGTCGGCCTCTTCGCGCCGCGCCCCCTCGCCGGAGCGCCGAGCTCCGACGGCTTCGAAGTCCATCTGGGACCGGACATCCCCGGCCTGATCTGGACACAGGCCGCCCTTGCCCGCCGAGCCGCCGATTGGGGCGCTGATGGTTTGCTCGCCGCTCTGACGATCGCGCCCGTCAAGAGCGGCGTTCCCGTCGTCTCGGTCGTCCACGACCTGACACCCCTCACGCATCCGCAGTGGCACGCCGCGCGCACGCTCGTCGGCTTCCTGCCTTTCTGGGACCGGACGGCCGAGCGGGCCGCCCGCTTCGTCTGCGTCTCCGAGACGACGGCGCGCGAGCTCTCGCGGCTCTATCCCGACACGCGGAGCCGCATCCGCGTGGCTTCCAACGGGGTGGATCCGGCGTTCTCGCCGGGCGCCGGCGAGCCGGAGCGCAACCAGACGCGCCGGCGATTCGCCGGCGGCCGGCCCTTCCTCCTGTTCCTCGGCACGCTCGAGCCGCGCAAGAACGTCGCGGCGCTGGTGACGGCCTGCGAGCAGCTCTGGGAGGAGAGCTCCGGACGGCCCGACCTCGTGCTCGCCGGCGGCGTCGGCTGGAAGGCTGCGGCGCTGCTCGACCGCATCGAACAGTCGTCCCACCGCGGCCGGATTCACGTCGCTGGCTACGCGCCGCGCGACACGGCTCGTGATCTCTACCGCGCCGCTGAAGTCTTCGTTCTGCCGTCGTTTGCCGAAGGCTTCGGCCTGCCCCTCGCCGAGGCGATGGCCTGCGGAGCGCCGTGCGTCGCGTCGACGGCCGAGGCGCTCGTCGAAGTCGGCGGCGACGCGGCTCTGTACGCCCCCGCGGACGATCCACCGGCCCTCGCTCGGGCCATCGCCACGGCACTCGAGGATCCCGCGACGAAGCGCCGCCTCTCGGCCGCCGGGCCGCCCCGCGCCGCGCTCTTCACCTGGGAAGCGGCAGCAGCGATCACAGCCAGGGCGCTCGAAGAGGCAGCGTCGTGAGCGGGAAGCGACCGCTCGTCGGCGTCGACGCGAGGAAGCTCAAGGACTTCGGGATCGGCTCGTACATCAAGAATCTCCTCGAGGCCCTCTCCCGCCGGCCCGAGTCGCTGGCTTATCGGTTTCGCGTCTTCGCCAAAGGCGCCGATCGCGATGCCCTGCCGGCACTCCTGCCGCATTTCGACGTTGTCGCCGAGGAAGCGTCAGGCTATTCGCTCGCAGAGCTCACGACCTTCGCCTGGCGGCTTTGGCGGCATCGTCTCGACCTCTTCCACGCCACGCACTACGTGCTTCCGCCGCTGCCGCGCGGCCGCGCCGTCGTCACGATCCACGACATCATTCACTTGCTCTACCCCCAGTTTCTGCCGAACCGCGCGGCGCACATCTACGCCCGGGTCATGATCCGCCGGGCCTTGAAGCGTGCCAGCCGAATCATCACCGTGTCGCACAACAGCAAGCGCGACCTGGTCGATTACTTTGACGTCGACTCGCAACGGATCGAGGTGATCTACAACGGGGTTTCGAGCCGTTTTCGCCCGGACATCCCGCGGGAGGAGCGCCGGCGGGTGGCCGCCCGGCACGACATTCCGTCGCCGTACATGCTCTTCCTGGGGGGCGAGCGGCCTCACAAGAACGCGCGCAATCTCGTTCGCGCCTTCGCCGAGGCGCGCCGACGTGCCGCTCTTCCCCACGCACTCGTGCTGGCCGGGGCGCCGCCGAGGAACCGCGGCCGCGTCGAGGCGCTGATCTCCGCGCTCGACCTCGAAAGCGTCGTCCGCCGGACGGGTCTCGTGGAGGACGAGGACCTGCCGGGGCTCTTCGCCGGCTCCGACGTCTTCCTCTACCCAACTCTCTACGAGGGCTTCGGTCTGCCGGTCGTCGAGGCGATGGCTTGCGGCGTGCCCGTGTTGACCTCTTCGACCTCGGCTCTTCAGGAGGTGGCCGGCGGGCACGCTCTGCTGGTGGACCCGATGGACATCGAGGCGATTGCCACGGGCATCGTGACGCTCGCAACCGACGCCGCCAAACGCGCCGAGCTCGCAAAGCTCGGACTCGCGCGCGCGGCGGACTTCTCCTGGGACAAAGCGGCCGAGGCGACGCTCGGAGCGTATGCGGCGGCCCTGCGCGCATGAAGACGGCGGTCGTTCACGATTGGCTCAACGGCATGCGCGGCGGGGAGAAGGTCCTGGAAGCCATCCTTCCTCTCGTGCCCGACCCGACGATCTTCACGCTCTTTCACGTTTCGGGCTCCGTCTCCGCCGCCATCGAGAACCATCGGATTCGCGCGTCGTACCTGAACCGGCTGCCTTTCGCGCGCCACGGCTACCGCAATTACCTGCCGCTCTTCGCCCGTGCGGTCGAGTCATTCGACCTCTCGGGCTTCGATCTCGTCGTCTCCTCTTCCCATTGCGTGGCCAAAGGCGCGATCGCTCCCCACCGAGCGCCGCATCTTTGCTACTGCCACACGCCCGTGCGCTACGCCTGGGACCAGTTCGAGGAGTATTTCCCGCAGGGAACGCCGCTCCGCCCGGTCAAGAAGTTCTTCGTCGACCGCCTGCGCGCGTGGGACCGGCGGACGGCGGGACGACCGACGCGCTACCTTGCCAACTCGACGGCGGTGGCCGAGCGGATCCGCCGGCACTATGGACGCGAGGCCGTCGTCTGCCATCCGCCCGCGGATGTCGCGTTCTTCACGCCGTCAGGCGCCCCGCGCGAGGACTTCCTTCTCGCCGTGGGCGCCCTCGTGCCCTACAAGCGCCTCGACCAGGCCGTCGCGGCGGCGTGGGCCGTCGGCCGACCCCTCGTCCTCGTCGGCAAGGGCCCCGAGGAGAGCCGCCTCCGCGCTCCGGCCGGCTCCTCCGTAAGAATCTTGGCGGACCGGACGCCGGAGGAGCTGCGCGATCTTTATCGAACGTGTGCCGCTTTCGTTCAACCCGGAGAGGAGGACTTTGGGATCGCGGCCGTCGAAGCCCTCTCCTGCGGCGCTCCGGTCGTCGCCCTCGGCCGCGGGGGAATTCTCGATATCGTCAAGGACGCGGAGAATGGCGTGCTCTTCACCGAAGACGGGCCCGACGGGCTCGCTCGCGCGATCCGCCGCGCCGCCTCGATGTCGTTCGACTACAATGCGTTGCGGGTCTCGGCGCTCCGATTCGGTCCCGAAGTTTTCGAAAAGAGATTCCGTGACGCTCTCGACAGCGTGATGTCGATCACCCGATCACCCGAGGTCGCCCGATTGCCATGATCCGCAAGCACCGCCGCATCGCGACGCTCTTTCTGGCGTCGGACCTTCTCGCGACGCTCGTCGCGCTCGTCTCGGCCTACACTCTGCGCTTCCGCGCCGAGATCGTGCCGGTGACGCACGGCGTTCCTCCCTTCGCCGCTTACATCCGGCTCTTTCCGCTCATCGCCGCGGTGTGGCCGGTCGTCTACTACTTCTACGGTCTCTACCACGTGCGGCGGCACCGCTCGCGGATGGAGGAAGGCCTCGCCGTCCTGGTGGCGACAGGCCTGGCCACGCTGCTCTTGACCGGACTCGCCGCGTTCTACCGGGACTTCTCGTACTCGCGCCTCGTCCTGCTGCTCTTCTTCGGATCGGACGTTCTCCTCGTCTTCGCCGGGCGCACCGCCATCCGGCGTTACCTCGAGGAGGCCTCGCGCCACGGCGTGGGAGTGCGCAACGTGCTCGTCGTCGGCGCCGGCCACCTCGGGCGTGCCCTGGTGGACAAGATCCTCGAGCACCCGGAGGCGGGTCTGCGGGCGGGGGGGCTCGTGGACGACGACCCGCAGCGCAGCCGCGAGCCCTACCGCGGCGTCCCGGCGGCGGGCACCACCGCCGACGTCGCGCGCTTGATCGAAGAGCTCGGCATCGACACGGTCTACCTGGCCCTGCCGCTCGAAGAGCACCGTACGATGCTCGCCGTCCTGAAGGACGTGGGCCGCACGGTCGCCGAGGTGCGGTTCATCCCGGACCTGCTCCAGCACATCACCTTCCGCGCCGGCGTCGAGGACTTCGACGGGCTGCCCGTGGTGCACTTGACGCAGGTTCCGCTCTCCGGCTGGATGAGCCTCGTCAAGCGTGTGCTGGACACATCCATCGCGACGGCGGCTCTCCTTCTCTTCTCGCCCTTCTTCGCCGCGATCGCGCTTGCGATCCGCCTGAGCGAGAAGGGCCCGATCTACTACCGCCAGACGCGCATGGGCTTGGATGGCCGCCCCTTCGAGATCCTGAAATTCCGCACGATGCAGGTGGGCGCCGAGGACGAGACCGGGCCCACGTGGGCTTCTCCCGACGATCCGCGCCGTACACGAGTCGGAGCGTTCCTGCGCCGCACGAGCCTCGACGAGCTGCCGCAGCTCATCAACATCCTCCGCGGCGAGATGTCGCTCGTGGGACCGCGACCCGAGCGGCCCGAGTTCGTCCGCGAGTTCAAGGAGAAGTTCCCGCAGTACATGCTGCGGCACCGCGTCCGCGCGGGCCTGACCGGCTGGGCCCAGGTCCACGGCTGGCGCGGCAACACCAGCCTGACCAAGCGCATCGAGTACGACCTCTACTACATCGAGAACTGGTCGCTCTCTCTCGACCTGAAGATTCTCTGGCTGACCGTCAAGCACGGCTTTACCCACCGCAACGCGTACTGAACGTCCGGACCGGGGAGTCCAAAGTCCAAGGTCCAAAGTCCAAAGGAGCCATGAGGGTTAACCCATGACTCCCGCTTGGCTTGTTCGGACACTCATAGAGGGCCGAACGGCCCTCCTTCGAAGTGTGAGCCCCGTCGACGCGCTCTACCGGCGGCTGACGGGCCGGGCGCAACTGCCGCCGCTCTGGCTGCGAAGGCACGCGGGGCCGACTGGACGATTCGAGAGCGCGGCGCGGGATGCGGCCTTGCTGATCACGCAGTTGGGCCTCGTTCGCGAGGGCGACCGGGTGCTCGACGTCGGCTGCGGCCCGGCCGCGATGGCGCCGCATCTGCGGGAGCTCATCGGGGCGGAGGGCCGCTATATCGGCTTCGACGTCCATACCCCGTCGATCGCCTGGGCGCGCCGCCGCTTCGCCGGCGACCCGCGCTTTCGTTTCGAGCTCGCCGCACTCGCCTCGCCCTACGGAGGCGGCGGCCCGCCCGTCGCGAAGTACCGCTTCCCTGCCGATGACGTTTCAGCCGATTTCGTCCTCGCCAAGTCGGTCTTCACGCACCTGCTCGAATCCGAAGCCCGCCATTACCTCTCCGAGATCCGCCGCGTCCTTGCTCCCGGCCGCACGGCGATGATCACGGCCTTCCTCTTCGAGCCGGAAAGCCGCACGGGGCTCGGCCATTCGAGGCGCTTCCCCTTCGCCGATCGGGCCGGGGCCATCCGCTTTCGCTCTCGGGCCCGCCCCCAATCCGCCGTCGCGTATGAACGGAGCCTCTTTCTCTCCATGCTCGACTCCGCCGGTCTCCGCATCGGGCACGAGATTCTCGGCTTCTATCCAGGCGACGCCGATCCCCCGACGGGCCAGGACGTCCTGCTGCTCGGACGGGCCTGATGCGCCCGGGCGGAGACGAGCCCCGCCCCCTACGGCACCGGGCAGGAGATCGTATTAGGCTACGGGCATGCTCCACCGCCCCCAGATCACCCGATGGGTGATGACTGCCGTCGCGTTCTTGGCCGCCGGAATCGCCTCATCCGAGACGGCGGTGATCACACGAGTCGACCCTCCCGCGGCTCCCGGCTCGATGGGCGTGAACCTCGCGCCGTCGGGCGACACGGTGATCGTCTCGTGGCTCGAGCCAGCGACGCCAAAGACGAAACCGTCGGACGAGAATCCAAGCTACTCGCTGCGTCTCTCTCGCCTCGAGAACGGGGCGTGGCCGGCGCCGGTCACGATCACGGCGGGGACCGACTTCTACCTCAACTGGGCCGACATCCCATCCGTCGTCGATGCCGGAAGCGGCAAGCTCCTCGCGCACTGGGCGATCAAGACCGGAGGCATGGCCTACGACATCGGGCTCGCCCGCTCGGAGGACGGAGGGAAGACCTGGAAAAAGATCGGCAAGGCCAACGACGACGCGACGGCGAGCGAGCATGGGTTTGTGTCGCTCCTGGCCGACCGCGGCGAAGTGCGCGCTTTCTGGCTGGACGGCCGCGAGCGAAAGGCGGACAAGGGAGCGCAGACGCTGCGCACGGCCGTGATTTCCGAGAAGACCGCGCCGAGCGAGCGACTCGACGAGCGCGTCTGCGACACGTGCCACACCTCGGCGGCCATGACGGCCAACGGGCCGATTCTGCTCTACCGCGATCGCTCGGACGACGACGTCCGCGACATCGCCATCATTCGGCGAACCGAGAAGGGCTGGTCGAAACCGAAACTCGTCTTTTCGGACGGCTGGCACGTCGCCGGCTGTCCCATCAACGGCCCGGCCATCGCCGCCGCGGACAAGGCCGTGGCCGTCACCTGGTTCACGGTCTCGAAGGACAAACCCAAGGTCGAGGTCGCTTTTTCGGGCGATGGAGGAGCTTCCTTCGGCAAGCCGATCCTCGTGGACGCCGCCGGGCCGCTCGGCCGGGTGGGCGTCGTCCTGGATGGGGCCGACGCGATCGTTCTCTGGGGAACGACCGAGGGAGCTTCGCCCACGATCCGGCTGCGGCGCGTCTCGCCTTCGGGCGCTCTCGGCTCGCCTGTCGTCATCGCCCCGACCGTGGCCGCGCGCACGAGCGGCTTTCCGCACGTTGCGCGCGCCGGAGCGAATCTCGTCGTCACCTGGATCGAACCCTCCGAGCCCACGCGCGTCCGCGCCGCGACGCTGCCCGTCGCCAGCGTCCGCTGACGCCTCTCAGGCGAGCTTCTTCAGGCGGCGGAGCCGCAGGGCGAGATCGCGCTCGGCCGCGGCGTCGGTTGGACGCCCCCCGAAGGCGCTGGCGCAATAAGCGTCGACGATGAAGAAAGCGTCCCCGCGCCCCGGCGGCGCCGCGGCGGAGAAGAGGCGCGCGACGTCGGCCGGCGCCACGGCCGGCGAGATCGGTCCCACCCGACGGGCGGCGAGGCGCCGAAGAGACAGGTAGGCGCGCGTCGCCGCGGGCAGCACCACACGGCGCTTCCACAGCCGTTGCGACAGAATCCCGAGCAGCAGCGCCGCGAGGACCGCGACCGCCGCCGAGCGATGCCGCGACGCGAAGAGCCCCTTCACGGCGTCCTTCCAGGTCAGAACGGCCTCGGCTGCGCCGCCGAGCGTCTGGCGGGCAGTTTCGAAAGCCTGCGCCTGGTCGAGGGAGTCAAAGCCCAGGATCCGGCGATCGTAGAAGAACTCGATCTCGCGGCCGATGTTCGTCAAGCGCTGCCAGAGTGAACGCTGCGTCAGGTTCGAGGGAATGCCCACCGGAGGGGTCGGGTCGAGGACCGCGAAGGCCGGACCGCCCAGGTCCGCCTCGACCCACGCGTGGAGGTTCCCGCCGCGCACGACGAGAGCCTTCGAGAAGAAGCCCGTCTCCGCGCCGTACGAGCCGGTCACCAGACGCGCCGGGATGCCGCGCGCCGTCAACATCATGGCCGCCGCCGACGCGAAGTACTCGCAGTGGCCGGCCTTCGAGCGCAGCAGGAAATGGACGATGGGATCGCCGGCCGCCTTCGGAGGGTCGAGCGTGTACACGAAATCGGTCTCGAAATGGCGTCGGATCCGATCGTAAATCGCCTGCGGCTCCTCCAGGCCGGCCGTGAGCTTCGTGGCGTAGGCGCGCACCTCCTGAGGCACCTGACGGGGATCCATCGAGGATCGGCCGAGGCCCCGCGGCGGGACGCTCGCGACCGAGGCGGCGTAGCGCACGGCCCGCTGCCCGCCCGACACCTGAACGACGCCGTCGGGCTGCGGAGAGGACGCGCCGCTCTCGAGCTGAAGATCGTAAGACCCGTACGGCAGAAAGAGAAAGCCTCGGGCGACGACGTTCAACTCCACCGCGATTCTCGCGGCGTGTCCGGACCCGGCCGGCGCCGCCCGGGGCACGCCGTACACCGCAGGGATCCGGGCGGTGGACGCCGAGGACGGCAGGCCTCGCAGCCACGTCCCATCGCGGTACTCCGTGAAGACAGCCTCGCGCAGCCGCAGCATCCGGTCGAGCGCCTCGCCGGGCTCGACGTCGAAGCGCAGAACCACGCGGTCGCTCTTCTTGGCGGAGGCGAAGGCCTCGAGATCGACGCGGTCGGCGGTCAGCGTCGTGGAGAGCGCTTCGTCGATGCGGAACGGCGCCACGGCATAGGGCGCGCGCAGCCGCGGCAGGGCGTAGAAGAGCGGCGCGCCGACCAGCATCGCGCCGCCGATCGCGGCCAGGGCGAGCCCGCCCGTCGGAACCGCTGTCAGGACGCGGTCGGGTGGAGCCGTGTCGAAATCCGCCAGCACCGCGAGGCGGGACAGCGTGCGAAAGCCAAGCCAGGCCATGGCGGCGAAATAGAGAACCGAGGAGGCATGGAAGGACGAGGACGCCGCCGCGAGAGCGACGAGGAAGACGACGAGCAGTGCGGTCCGCGCCTCGCCGGGATGTTTGACCGAGGCAAGCTTCGCGATCGCGGTGAAGAGCAGCAGCTGCGCGACCGTGCGCAGCAGGCCGGGGCGCACGACGGCGACCTCGAGCCCCAGCCAGAACAGGTACGAGAGGCCGATCGCGTTCAAGAGGGCGTTCGAGAGCCGCACGGGTTTGCGCGAGCGGGCGCGCCACCACAGCAGCAGCAGCGCGGCCTCGTAGGCGCCGAGCGCCAGCAGGCTCGCCCCATTCGTCCAGAAGAGGGGCACCGGCGCCAGGGCGGCGGCCGGCGCCAGCACGAGCACGTAGGCGCGGCGCAGGCCGTCCGGGATCTCGACTTTCTCTTTCACGTCACGAGCCGCCGCAGGTCGCCCCGCCGCAGCGGCGGAAATGCCGGCGCGCCGTCGAGCGGGATGGCATCCAGCCGGGCGAGCGCATCCAGGATGCGCGCGCGTTGCGGCCGGCCGGTGTGGGCGGGCACCTTTACGCCGCGCGCCTGGAAGCCCACCTCGCCCCCACGAGAGAGGAGCACCAGAGCCTGCGCCGCGCAGCGCGAGATGCGCCGCTCGAGCTCGCCGAGCGCCGCCGGATCGCGCGGATCGGGCATCGCGTTCTCGATTGCCAGCACGACCACTCGGTCGCGTTCGGCTTCGCGCTCGCGCACGATCCAGCGGCGCATCCGGGCCGACTGCTTCCAGTGCAGGTCGCGCGGGTCATCGCCCGGAACGAAGTCCCGCAGCGTGCGGACGTCGGTGCCGCCGCCGCGCCGGCGGGCGTGCGCTCGTCCGCCCGCCACTTCCTCGGGCGGGACCTCGGCAACGGGGCCCCGCTCGGGCAACGGGTACACGACGATCTCACGAGCGAGTCCGGCGCGCCGGTACTTGCGGAAGAGCCCGAGGGGAAAGCGCGAGAGCAGTCCCGCGTCCGCTCGCTGGACCACTCCGCGCCTCGGAAAGAGGCCCTCGATGACGACCTCGCGCTTTTCGCCGGCCTTCAGCGGGTCGATCCAGAGGGGGCCGGGCAGGCCCTCGTGAAGAAAAAAGATGGCCTGCGCCGTCTCGCTCTTCATCCGGTTCTCCAGGCGCAATCGCAGCAGGGCGGGTCGCGTGGCCGTGACTTCGTCGATCGCTTCGATCTCGCAGAACACGCCGCGCACATTGCGCCGGGAAATGATCCCGGACACGACCATCGCCGCGAGCATCGCGGCAAGAACGATGTAAAGGTTGTTGTTGCCTGTGTTCGTCGCCGCGATGGCGACGACCAGGCACATGAGAATGTATCCGAGGCCGAAGTTGGTGATCCGGACTTCCCAATCGGGGATGAGACGGGTCATGGGAGATCCTTCAGTTCAACGGTCCTCACACGGGCACTGGCACCGACGAGAGGATCTTCTTCACCATCTCCCGCTCCCGGCCGCCCGCACCGAAGCCATCGGAGGCGACCGAGAGGATGCGGTGAGCGAGGACGGGGTCGGCCACGGCCTGGGCGTCGTCGGGCGTCGCGTAGTCGCGCCCCTGCACAAGGGCATACGCCTGGGCGGCGCGGAAGAACGCCTGGGCCCCGCGCGTGGAGACCGGCAGGCGGAGCTCGGCGGCGACTCGCGTGGCGCGCACGATGGCGTGCAGATAGTCGAGCAGCGCTTCCGAGACGGTGACCTTCTCGACGGCATCCTGGAGCTTCAGCACGTCTTCTGGCCCGAGAACCGCCGGAATCGCGGCGAGCGCGCGCTCGGTGCCTCCGCGGCGCAACAGCAACTTCTCCTCCTCCTCCGAGGGATAGCCGAGGGAGAGCCGCAAGAAGAATCGATCCATCTGAGACTCGGGCAGCGGATAGGTTCCGAGGTACTCGACGGGGTTCTGCGTCGCCACGACCATGAACGGGTGCGGCAGCTCGCGCCGCTCCCTCTCGACGGTCACGGCTCCCTCGTTCATGGCTTCGAGCAGCGCCGACTGCGTCTTGGGCGTTGCCCGGTTGATCTCGTCGGCGAGCACGATGTTCGCGAAGATCGGGCCGGCGTGGAACTCGAAGCGGTCCGCCGGCGCGTGGAAGACGGAAATGCCGAGGACGTCCGCCGGAAGCGTGTCGCTCGTGAACTGAATTCGTCGGAAATCGAGATCGAGACTCTTGCCAAGAGCCCGCGCGAGCGTGGTCTTGCCCACGCCGGGCACGTCCTCGATCAGGATGTGTCCGCGGGCGAGCAGCGCCGTGAGCAGCATGTCCACAACGCGCGCCTCGCCGCGGTAGACGAGCGCGACGTTGTCGCGCAGGCGGCGCAGGGAGCGTGTCGACGGAGCGGAAGAGGACATCGGAGTCGCTAACTCTCCTTCCTCGTCGCCTGCTCCCGTCGCAACCGCTCGACGGCCGCCCGAAGCTCTCCTTCCCGCTCGAAAGGCATGACAAGGATCCCGTCCGGGCCGACCACGATCGCGCTGTCGCGAACGCCGGGCGCGAGGACCGGGGCGTCGGAAACGATGAGGTTGCCGCGCTCGTCCGATGGGCCCTTCAGCTCCCGCACGGCGCGCCACGTGCCGACGTCGCTCCAGCCCGCACGCAGGGGGACCGCGCGAACGTGGGAGGCCCTTTCCATCACCGCGTAGTCGATCGAGACCGACGGCAGCGCCGCATAGGCTTCCCGGGCTCCCGCCGCATCGCCGGCGCGAGCCTTCTCGCGGAAGGCGGCCACGGCGGCGACGAGGTCCGGGGCGACGCGCCGCGCTTCGGCCAGAAAACGCGACGGCCGAAACACGAACAGCCCGGCGTTCCAGAGGTGGCCCGCGCGGAGGAACTCTTCTGCCTGACGGGCCTCCGGCTTTTCGATGAAGCGCACCGCCTCGACACCTTCACCCGCCGCGGCATCGCGCACTTCGATGTAGCCGTACTCGGTCTCGGGCCGCGAGGGCGGGACGCCCAGGACGCAGACCGATCCGGACTCGGCGGCACGCCCCGCCGCGGCGAGCGCCTTACGGAAAGCCTCGCCGTCGGCGACGGTCTGGTCAGACGGCACGGCGGCCGTCATGCCGTCGCCTTCTTCCTGGAAGCGCAGGGCCGCGGCAAGGATCGCCGGCCCGGAGTTGCGGCGGGAGGGTTCTGCCAGGATCCGGTCCTGGGGAACGCCCTTGAGCTCCTTGCGGACACGCGGCACGAGCCCTTCCGTCGTCGCGACGAAGACCTCCTTCGCGAGAGGCTTGACGCGCTCGTACGTCTCGGCGAGCAGGCTCTTTTTCGACAGCAGGGGCAGGAATTGCTTCGGCCGGCTCTCCGTCGAAAGCGGCCAGAGCCGCGTCCCGCCCCCGCCGGCGAGCAAGAGGACCCTCATTTCTCCCATTTCAGCCCCAACAGCTCCACCTCGGGAACAAGGGTAACGCCGAACCGCTCCCGGACGGCGTCGCGCATCCGTTTCATCAGGGACAAGACGTCTACGGCCCTCGCACCCCCCGTGTTGACGACGACGTTGGCGTGGCGCTCCGAAATGACCGCGCCCCCCTCCCGCGTGCCCTTCAGGCCACAGGCTTCGATGAGTCGGCCGGCATAGTCGCCCGGCGGGTTCTTGAAGACGCTTCCGGCATTGGGCTCGGTAGGCAGCGCGCCCCGGCGCTTGTCGGCCACCGTCCGTGTCTTTGTCTCGATCTCTTGCCGGGAGGCCGGCTTCAAAGCCAGCACGGCCGATGCGACGATCTCTCCTGTCTCGATCAGCTTTGTCCATCGATAGCCGCTGGGGATCTCCGCAACCAGGGCCGTTCGCGCTTGCCCCGCCCGCGACACCAAACGCACGCTCTCGAGGACGTGGAAGATCTCGCCGCCGTAGGCTCCGGCGTTGATGCGCACTGCGCCGCCGATCGATGACGGGATGCCGGAGATCGCCTCGAGCCCCGACAGCCCCGCCCGTGCCGCCGCGGCGCACACACCCCCGAGGGCCGCGCCGCCGCCCGCCGTCAGCTTCGTTCCCTCGACGACAATCTGCAGAAACTGCCCCTCGAGGCGCACGACCCAGCCCGGAAAGCCCTCGTCTGCGACGAGCACGTTCGAGCCCATCCCGAGCAGAGCGAGCGGTTCGCTCGAAGCCGAGGCCGCGGCGAGCACATGGGCCAGACCCCGCTCGGTCAACGCCCGGCAATACATCCTGGCCGGTCCCCCGATGCGCCAGGTCGTATGGCGCGCGAGCGGTTCGTCGGGCAGGACGGCGCCGTCTTGCGGGTCGAGTTGAAGATCCATCACGCTCTGGCGAGGCCGGCCAGACAGATGCCTGCGGTCGCTCCGGCGGCCAGCAGGCCCGCGGCGGCGTCGTCGATCACCACGCCCCAGCCCTCGGGAAGCTCCTGCAGCCGCCGCACGGGACCCGGCTTCCAGATGTCGAAGAGTCGGAACGCCAGAAACGAAAGGAGCCAGGCCGCCCCCGCCCGAAGCGGCGAAGCGAAGACGAAGAGCGGCACGGGCGCCGAGGCGAGCAGCTGCCCCGCGATCTCATCGATCACGACGCAGCCGGGGTCCTTGGCGCCAAGCGCCCTGCAGGCGCGCGTCGAGGCGGCGACGCCAACGAACCCGGCGGCGAGCCCGGACATCAAAAGTCCGACCCCCGCTGTCAAACTCGGCGCGGACAGAGAAGAGAATCCACGAGCGATGAGCCAGGCGAGCCCCAACCCCAGGAGCGATCCTGCCGTTCCCGGCGCCATCGGCGAGAGCCCGGCGCCGAACCCGGTCGCGAAGAGCATCGCGAGCGGCGCCTCGCGGAAGGCGCGGCGGGCATCCGGCATTGACACCGGATCGTGGCGGAGGGAAGATTCGGCGGTCCTCATCGGCTCCCGACCCCCGCACTATAATCGCGCGCAGCGCGCGCAATCTTTGGGAGCGCGAGCTCCCCGAAAGGTGAGGACATGTCCAGCGTGAAATCCAGCGAAAAGTGGCGCGCCGTAGACACGGCGCTTTCTCAGATCGAACGGCAGTTCGGCAAGGGCTCCATCATGCGCCTCGGCGACCAGCCGCAGGCGGCCATCTCCGTCATCCCGACCGGCTCCCTCGCCGTGGACGCCGCCTTAGGCGTGGGCGGCATCCCGCGAGGCCGCGTCGTTGAGATCTTCGGCCCCGAATCCTCCGGCAAGACGACCCTGTCGCTCCAGATCATCGCTCAGGCCCAAAAGACGGGCGGGCTCGCCGGCTTCATCGACGCCGAGCACGCGCTCGACGCCGAGTACGCCAAGAAGCTCGGAGTCGACACCGAGAACCTGCTCGTCTCGCAGCCGGACAACGGGGAACAGGCGCTCGAGATCGCAGAGATGCTCATCCGCTCCGGCGCCATCGACGTCATCGTGATCGATTCGGTCGCGGCCCTCGTGCCCAAGGCCGAGATCGAAGGCGAGATGGGCGAAGCCCAGATGGGCCTCCAGGCCCGTCTCATGTCTCAAGCGCTTCGAAAGCTCACGGCCATCGTCTCGAAGTCGGGAACGAGCCTGATCTTCATCAACCAGATCCGCGAGAAGATCGGCGTGATGTTCGGCAACCCGGAAACGACGACCGGCGGTCGGGCCTTGAAGTTCTACGCTTCTATCCGCATCGACATCCGCCGCATCGCCTCCATCAAGGACGGCGAGACGGTCGTCGGGTCGCGCACGAAGGTCAAAGTCGTCAAGAACAAGGTCGCTTCTCCTTTCCGCCAGGCCGAGTTCGACATCAACTACGGAGAGGGCATCTCACGCACGGGCGAGCTGCTCGACATGGGCCTGGAGGCCAAGCTCGTAGACAAGTCGGGCGCCTGGCTCTCCTACGGGGACCTGCGCATCGGACAGGGGCGCGAAAACGCCAAGCAATTCCTGAAGGACAACCCGGAGCTCGCCGACGAGATCGAGACGAAGCTCCGCCAGAACCTGGGCCTTGCCGCCGCGCAGGCTCCAGTAAAGGCGGAGGCAGCCGCCGAAGTCGCGCGCGAAAAGGAGAAGGCCCGCCGCTAGGCCCTCGGCTCCCTCGTTTAGAAAAATCTCATCGGCCCGCGAAGCGGGGCCCGGGGAGTCCTTCGTTTAGAAAATTCAATTGGCCCGCGAAGCGGCCCCCCGGAGTCCCTCGTTTAGAAAATTTGATTGGCCCGCGAACCGGGCCGGTACCGATGTCATACTCCCGCGGCTGATGTTTTTTGCACGACCTTCGAGCGCCCGCCTCGGCGCGGGCGCTTTTCTTTTGCTCGCCGTCGCGGCGCTGCCGGCTGAGCCGATTCGCATCGCGGCCGAACGGGCCGGCGCCCCCTGCCCCCCCGGCCGCATCCTCGGTCTCCTGCCTCTCAATCCCGAGACGCCGGCCGCTGGCGGCGCCGACAGGTGCATCGCTCTTCTCGCGATCCGCGACGTTTCCGACGCGGCTCTGGACGAGGCCATCGCCACGGCCGCCCGATGGCCCCGGCTCGCGGGCGCGATTGTCGCATTCCAGAAACTGCCCGATCCCTCCGATCCCGAGTTTGCGCTGCGCGTGCCGTTCGCAATCAAGAAGCTCGCCTCTGCCGTTCGGGCCGCCTCGCCCGACGCGGAAGTGGGCTTCGACCTGACCGTCGCGGCCCCCGCCGGAGCCGATCTCACGCTCGCCGATGAGGGGCTCGGACCTTATGCCGATGCCCTCGTGCTCCGAGCCGGCCGCGGGCGGGTGACCGGCACGGAGATCCGCGCACGGTGGCTGCTCGCGCCCCTCCAGGCTGCTTCCGCGGCCGGCGACGTCATCCGACTCTTGCAGAGCGGCCTTGCGCCCCCGGCGTCGGTCGCCGTCCTCGGCCTTCTCGCCACGGCAGAGCATCGGACGAGCGCGACCGAGTCAAAGTCGCTCGAAAGGCTCCAGGCTTACTGGACGAAGGACATGTCGATCGATCCGACTCCCACCCGGGCGCAGGGTCCGGGCGGCGGTTTTCTCGAGGTTCTTCGCTTCTACGATGCGAAGGCTTTCCAACCCGTTTTGCTTCTCGCCGAGAACGCAGCCGGTCGCTTCGAGATCGAGCTGTCGGGCGGGCCATACGGAAAGGCCTCCGTCGAGAATCTCGAGAGCGGCGCGAAGCGCGACTTCGACCTTGCGGGAGCCAAGTCGCTCGCTCTGGACCTTTCAAGGGGGCCGCTGGCCGTGCGGCTCTCGCCCGCGGCGCGTGGAGAAACGAAGACGGCCGTCGAGGTCGGCGCCACGCGAGGGCTTACCGCGGAAGAAGTCGTGGCGCGCCAGCGGGTCTGGGACGCCGGTCAGCGCGAGAAGGTCAAAGCTTTCGTCGCCCGGATGAAGACCTCCCTGCGCTTCCGCATCGCCGAGGTCAACGAGACTTTCGACCTGACCATTCAGGGGCCCCTCTTCGTACGGCGCGGCGAGCCCGCCGACTGGGCGTGGCACGAGTTCTATTTGAACGGCGTCAAGTGGAAAGGGGCCACGCTGCCCAAAATCCCGATCCTCCAGCCCGAGAAAGTCACGACCCTGCCGCTCGACATACGGCTGACCGAGGATTACGACTACGCTCTCCGGGGCGAGACGACGATTGCCGGGCGCCGGGCCTACCACATCGTTTTCACGCCGAAACAGAGCCTGAGCGACAAGCCCACCTACCGGGGCAGCGCCTGGATCGACTCCGAGACCTTCGCGCTGCTGCGCCGCGAGTCGATTCAGTTGAACTTGAAGGGCGAAACGCTCTCGAACGTGCAGACGGAGTTCTATCGCCCCCTGCGCGGCCGGCCCGACGTGATTCTGCCGCTCGAGATCCGGGGCGAGCAGGTCTTCTCGACGGCGGGCCGCACGACGGCGATCGAGCGCGACGTGAGGATAACGGAAGTCCAGATCGACCCGGCCGACTTCGAAGCGCAGCGTCACGCCGCCTATGCCTCAGAGCGCCAGATGGTCCGCGACACCGACAAGGGCTTGCGTTACCTCATCCCCGATCCGGCAAAAGCCGGTGAGCGAATCGTCGAGGAGAACATCAACAAGAAGAGCCTCTTCGGCCTCCTGGGAACCTTCTACGACCCGTCGGTGGGTTATCCCGTGCCGCTCGCCGGTGTCCAGTACTTCGACTTCGACCTATTGAAAAGAGGCAAGCAGCTCTCGGTCTTTTTCGGCGGAGCCCTCCTGACCGCCAACTACACCGATCCGGCTCTCGCAGGAAGCCGGTTCGACCTGGGCGTGGACCTCTTCGGAACGGCGATCCCCTTCGGCGACGCCTCCTATCGGAACGGCAAGGAGGTGAAGGCCGAGAAGATCAAGAATCTCACGGCGATCGGCCAGCTCAATGTCGGACGCCCGATCGGGCCTTACCTCAAGGCGTCCGTCGGAGTCTTCTCCAAGTGGAACGACTTCCAGCGCGATCAAGACACGGGCCATGCCTTTGTCACGCCGTCTGACACGCTGACCAACGGCGCGGAGCTCCGGCTCGTGGCCAACTTCCAGGGCTTCAACGCGCGAGCCGGCCTGATCTACTCCCACCGCGACACCTGGGAGCCCTGGGGCGACCCCGCGACCTCGGAGTACGACCCGAGGCAGCGCAACTATTGGAAGTACGCGTTCGCGATCTCCAAGGACCAGTACTTTCCGGGCTTCCGCAAGCTCCATGTGGAGCTGTCGTACCTCGACGGCAGTCGGCTCGACCGCTTCTCCAAGTACGAGTTCGGAGCGTTCTCGGGCAATCCCGTGCACGGTTTCAAGAGCGGCAGCCTCCGCACCGAGCGGGCGTTCCTCGCCACGGTCTCCTACGGCCTGAACATCGAGAACATCATCCGATTCGAGGGTTTTTACGATCAGGTGATCGCAGACGACAAGGTCTCCGGCTTCCACAACGCGTATTTTTCGGGCGCCGGTCTGCTCGCCTCGCTCAACGGTCCGCTCAAGAATTCGCTCTTGCGCTGCGAGATCGGCGTGCCCGTCGTTCGCCACGGCGTCAACGGGTTCGTCGTCAACGCTCTGCTCTTGAAGCTTTTTTAGGAGCTTCGGACTCGAAAGACGAAGACCTCGCCGTCCCGGCTCGACTCGAGCAGGGTGCACCGCTGCTCGCGGCAGAAAACCTCGACATCCTGCACCGACACGGGATCCGTCGCAAGCAGGCGCGCGACCCGTCCCGCAGGCTGCCTGCGGAGCGCACGGGCGAGCCGCAGAACGGGCAGAGGACAGTAAAGGCCGCGGGCGTCCACCTCGATGTCGTCGTCGGCCATCTGGTGAAATCTACTGCTATATTTTCGTGCCGATGGCCGAACCGATACCGTTCCCGTCGCATGTGACGCCTGTGCGCCGCGCGCTGCTTTCCGTGCACGACAAACAGGGGGTGGCCGAACTGGCTCGCGAGCTGGCCTCCCGTGGAGTCAAACTGGTCTCGACGGGCGGAACGGCTTCCCATCTCCAAAACGGGGGGGTCGAAGTCTCTCTGGTCGAAGAGACAACCGGGTTCCCGGAGATCCTCGGCGGACGCGTCAAGACGCTCCACCCGAAGATCTTCGCCGGGGTGCTGGCCGACGACTCCCGGGATGACCACGCGCACGATCTTGCCCAGGCCGCGATCGAGCCATTCGACCTCGTGGTCGTGAATCTCTATCCTTTCGAGAAGACTGTGGCCGCGGGCAAAGGGCGTTCCGAGGTCGTCGAGATGATCGACGTCGGCGGCCCGGCCATGATCCGCGCAGCCGCCAAGAACCACGCACGGGTGGCCGTCGTCGTGGATCCGGCCGACTACACGGGGCTTCTCGAGGAAATCCGCATCACGGGCGGCACGAGACTCTCGACTCGGGAGCGCCTCGCGGCGCGCGCCTTTTCGCGCACGGCGGCCTACGACGCCGCGATCGCGGGCTATTTCGCCGGTTCCGTCCGGGAGCCGTACACGTTTCCGGAAAATCTCGTCTTCACATTCGATCGCGTCGGCGCCCTCCGGTACGGCGAGAACCCGCATCAAAGAGCCGCCCTCTACGCGTTTGCCTCGGCGCCGCCGGACGCTCTCGTCCGCTTCCAGATGCTGCAAGGCAAGGAGCTGTCTTTCAACAATCTCCTCGACCTGGACTCGGCCGTCACGCTGGCTCGAGACTTCGAGGGGCCGGCCGCGGTCATCGTCAAGCACAACAATCCCTGCGGCGCCGCGATCGGCGAGACGATCAGCGAGGCCTTCGGTCGGGCATTTGCCTGCGACCCGCTGGCCGCCTTCGGCGGCATCATCGCCATTCGCGGAAAGGTCGACGGAGCGGTGGCTTCGCTCGTGCTGCAGCACTTCGTCGAGGTCGTCGCCGCCGACGACTTCACCGACGAGGCGCTGGCGTTCTTCGCCAAGAAACCCAATATCCGCTTGCTCAAAGTCTCCGTCTCCCACCGGCCGTTCCAGGGTCTCGACTGGAAGCGCATCGAGGGCGGGCTCTTGCTGCAGGAGGCCGACGCGGAGCCCGACCCGAGCTCGTCCTGGAAGATCGCCTCGCAGCGCAAGCCCACGACCGTCGAGCGCGCCGCCTGTGAGCTCGCCTGGAAAGTCGTCCGGCGCGTCAAGTCGAACGCGATCGTGCTCGCCAACGCGCGGCAGACCATCGGGATCGGCGCGGGCCAGATGAGTCGCGTGGATGCCTGTCGCCTCGCTGCGACGAAGCCCGTCCTCCCGATCGTCAACTGCGGCGCAGCCTCAGACGCCTTCTTTCCCTTCCGCGACGGCCTTGACATCCTCGCCCAGGCGGGCGTCACGGCGGTCGTCGCGCCGGGCGGATCTGTCCGCGACCAAGAGATCATCGCCGCTGCCGCCGAGCACCAGATGGCGTTCCTGGTGGCGCCTCGGCGGCACTTCCGGCATTGACGCTCCTTCTCGCCCTCGCGCTTCGCCTCGCGCTGCCTCCTGAGGCCCAGTCGGCTCTCGACCGCGCCCGGACGCGCTATGCGGACGGGATGGCGCACGCCGCGGCGTTCGTGCAGATCTACACCCCCGCGGGTTTCACGGCGGCCAAACGTGAAGCCGGTACGGTCTGGATCCAGGCGCCGGAACGGCTGCGCTTCGAGTACACGGCCCCGGAGAAAAAGACATTCACATACGACGCAGGCGAAGGGCGCCTCTTCGCTCCGGAAGACCGGCAGCTCAGCGTGCACAAGCTGTCGTTAGAGGAGAAAGCCAGGCTGCCGATCGTCTTCCTGACTTCGGCCGAAGAGCTCGCCCGGGGCTACGCCATCGCGGCGGAACCGCGAGAGGGAGGAGCCGTCCTGTTGACGCTCACGCCGCGCGTCCCCCACCCCGATCTCGCATGGCTCAAGCTCACGGTCGTCCCAAACGGATCGGTACCGGAGCTCTCTTTCGAGGACTCCGGCGGCAACCGAACGGTCTTCCGCTTCGAGGCCTGGCGTCAGGAGAAGGCACATCCGCCGGTGGACTATCGAGTCACGGGGCCGCCGGGCACCCGGGTCGTCGAGAACTGAGGAGTCAATCACAGCAGGGGACGTAGGGGCGGGCCTCGCGCCCGCCCGGTGCCCTGGGGGGAGGGGGCAAGCCCTCCCCTACACTAGAATCCTCCCCGTGGCTCAAGAATTCTCCTTCGACGTGGTCAGCAAAGTGGACCTGCAGGAAGTATCGAACGCGGTCCAACAAGCGTCGCGGGAGATCACCACGCGCTTCGACTTCAAGGGCAGCGCCTCGAAGATCGAGTGGAACGAGAAGGAGCTGACACTCACGCTGACCTCCGACGACGAGCACAAGTTGAAGTCGGTCGTGGACATCCTCGAGACGAGGCTTGTCAAGCGCGGAATCGCCGTCAAGGCCCTCGACTTCGGCAAGGTCGAGCCGGCGGCCGGCGCGACGGTGCGGCAGGCCGTGAAGGTTCAGCAAGGCATCCCCTCAGAAAAGGCCAAGGAGATCGTCAAGACCATCAAGGACCGTAAGATCAAGGTGCAGGCCTCCATCCAGGCCGACCAGGTGCGCGTCGCGGGCAAGAGCAAGGACGAGCTGCAGACGGTCCAGGCGCTCCTGCGAGCGGGAGATTTCGGCCTGCCCCTTCAGTTCACGAACTATCGATGAACCTCACCGGCGCCGCCGCCAACCCACGCCTGCTCAAGGCTTATGACCTGATCGCGGACAAGCTCGCGCGCGTGGAGGAGGAGCTGCTCCTGCACTTTCGGTCGCCCATCCCGACCATCGACCGGATCGGCAACTACCTCGCCTCGGGCGGAGGCAAACGGATCCGTCCGGCGCTTCTCCTGCTGTCGGCGCGCCTGCTCGATTACGAAGACGGCGACAAGGACGTCCGTTATGCGGCCGTCGTGGAGTTCATCCACACGGCCACGCTCGTGCACGACGACATCATCGACGAAGCGCGGCTGCGCCGGGGACGGACGTCGGCCAATGCCCGCTGGGGCAACAACCTCACCGTCCTCTTCGGCGACTATCTCTACACGAAGTCCATGGGGATCGCGCTCGACGAGGGCGACCTGACGATTCTGAAGGTTCTTTCCGACACGACGCTCTCGATGATCGAGGGCGAGATCATCGCCATCGAAAAGACCGGCAACATCCACGTCACGCGCGAAGAGGCCTTTGACATCATCCGCCGCAAGACCGCCGATCTCTTTTCGGCCGCCTGCCGGCTGCCGGCGCACTTTGCCCCGCGGGGCGACCTGCTCGCCGCGGAGAAGCTGGCCGAGTACGGCCGCTGCCTGGGCGTGGCCTTCCAGCTCATCGACGACCTGCTCGACTACACCGGCACTGAGGAAGCGACCGGCAAGCCGGTCTTAAGCGATCTGCGCGAGGGCAAGCTCACCATCCCCTTGCTTCTGGCTCTGCCTCGCGCGAGCGCTGCCGAGCGTGAACAGGTCGCCGCCGTCCTGCGCGAGCGGGATTTCCGGAGCGCCGCGCCCGCAGACATTCTGGCCGTGGTGAACCGCTACAACGGAATCGGAGAAACGCGCGCGCTCGCCCGCGACTACGCCGGCGCGGCTCGCGTCGCACTGGGCTCGTTCCCGGACTGCGAAGCGAAGGACGGCCTGCTGCTCGCGACAGAATCGGTAATCGATCGGATTTCCTAAGTTAATTAGAGAGAATATAATAAATTCCTAATTATATTAGGACCGCTGAGCTATTTTCGAAGAAATTCTAGCAAGTCGGCTTTCCAAATAAAAAAAGGAGATCTAGTTAGACAGCCGAATTTTTTCTTGCATCGCCGGTATTCCAGCCTATACTCGAAACCGAGCCCATGAGCGATCGAGCCACCCCCTGGATCGGAATCACCCAGACACTTCGACAGCTTTCGGCACGAATTCCCGCCCGCGACGTCGCAGCGGAAGAGGCCCTCCTCTACTACCGGCGGGCCTGCTTGGCTGCCTCGGAGGAGCGCTACGACGTGGCCCTGGTCTTCGCCGGCAAGGCCATCCACCTCGATCCGCAGCATCTGCCGACTAGACTGCTCGTGGCGCAGATCTACGACAGGGGCCTCCAGAACCTGGAGAGCGCCGTCAGGGCTTACAACAAAGTCATTGCCCTCTCCGGCTACGAGGGCTCGAACCCCTACTGCGCTGCCGCCCGCGAAGCGCTGGACGCGCTGATCAACAACGCCACGGCGCAGGCTTAGAGAACCAAACCGGAGCGCCACGACCCGCGATCGACCGCCTGACCGCGAGCGGCGTTTGACCCACGGCGCAATCGAGACTACACTTATCGTCCCGACGTCATGAAAATCGTCGGAGTGATCCCCGCCCGGTACGCCTCCGTTCGATTTCCCGGAAAACCGCTCGTCCTGCTGGCCGGAAAGCCGATGATTCTGCACGTCCTCGACGCAGCCCGGGGCGCGCGGCGGCTCGACCGGGCGCTCGTGGCGACCGACGACGAGCGCATCGCCGCCGCCGTGCGCGAAGCATCCGGCGAGGCGATCCTGACCTCTGCGCGGGCTGCGAGCGGAACCGATCGTCTCGCCGAGGCGGCACGGTCCGTTTCCGCCGACGTTTATGTCAACATCCAGGGCGACGAACCAATGATGTCGCCCGAAAACGTGGACCGCGCTGTCGCGACGCTTTTAGAAAAGCCGGGGCGCGGTATCGCCACGATTGCGATCGGAATCGCGGCCGCCGACGCGGCCGATCCCAACATCGTCAAAGTCGCCATCGCCCACGACGGGCGAGCTCTCTACTTCTCGCGCGCACCGATCCCGTATTTCCGGCAGGGCGAACCGGCCTACCGCAAGCACCTGGGTCTCTACGCGTATCGGGCGGACACCCTCCGCGCGATCGCGGCGCTGCCTCCTTCGCCGCTCGAGCGTGCTGAATCGCTCGAGCAGCTCCGGTGGCTCGAGGCCGGCCACGCGATCTGGGTGGGCGAAGCGGCCTCGGACTCGATCGGCGTCGACACCCCCGGGGACCTCGCTCGGGCGGAGTCTCAATTGAAAAAGGAGGCCGTGTCATGAGCGGCAAGTACGTCTTCATCACCGGCGGTGTCGTCTCCTCGCTCGGCAAGGGCATCGCGGCCTCCTCGATCGGAGCGTTGCTCGAGGCGCGGGGCTTCCAGGTCGCCGTGGCGAAATTCGACCCGTACATCAACGTGGACCCGGGCACGATGTCGCCCTTCCAGCACGGAGAGGTTTACGTCACCGACGACGGCGCCGAGACGGACCTCGATCTGGGCCACTACGAGCGCTTCACGTCGATGACCTCGACGCGCGCCAACAGCACGACCTCCGGGCGCATTTACGCGACCGTCATCGAGCGCGAGCGCCGCGGCGACTACCTCGGCAAGACCGTGCAGGTGGTTCCCCACATCACCGACGAGATCAAGGAGTCGATCCGGCGGGTGGGCCCGGATGCCGACGTCGTCCTGATCGAGATCGGCGGCACGGTCGGCGACATCGAATCCCTCCCCTTCCTCGAGGCCATCCGCCAATGGCGCCAGGAAGTCGGGCGCGGCAACGCGGTCAACGTGCATCTGACGCTCGTGCCGTACATCAAGGCATCGGAGGAGCTCAAGACCAAGCCCACGCAGCACTCCGTTAAGGAGCTGCTCTCGATCGGAATCCAGCCCGACATGCTGCTCTGCCGCACGGACCGGCAGCTGCCTTCGGAAGTCCGCAAGAAGATCGCCCTCTTCTGCAACGTCCCGGTCGAGGCCGTCATAAACGCCAAGGACGTTCCCTCGATCTACGAGGTGCCGCTCCAATTCGCCGCGGAGGGTCTCGATGAGATCCTCCTCGACCTGCTGCACCTGCCGCACTACGATCGCGATCTCTCGAAGTGGGAGACTCTGGTCAACCGGATCAAGAACCCGGCCGGCGAAGTGGACATCGCCGTGGTGGGCAAGTACGTGGACTACGGCGACTCCTACAAGTCCTTGAACGAGGCCCTGGCGCACGGCGGCATCGCCAACAACGTCCGCGTCAAGCTCCACTACGTGGACGCCGAGACGCTCGAGAACGACCAGTACCCCGACATCCTGACGCGGTCCGACGCGATCCTCGTGCCCGGAGGGTTCGGCAAGCGGGGCGTCGAAGGAATGATGAAGGCGATCCAGTACGCGCGCGAAAAGAAAGTCCCTTATTTCGGAATTTGCCTCGGCCTCCAGACGGCGGTCATCGAGTTCGCCCGCCACGTGTGCGGCCTCGAGGGAGCGAACTCGACCGAGTTCGACGAGGAGCCGAAGCACAAAGTCATCTTCAAGCTGCGCGATCTGATCGGCGTCGAGGCCCTCGGGGGGACGATGCGCCTGGGCAAGTACCCGTGCGAGCTTTCGCCCGGCTCCTACGCCGCGCGGGCCTACGGTGAGGCTCTCATCTCCGAACGGCACCGGCACCGGTATGAAGTTAACCAGGAGTACCTGCCGCTGCTCAAAGAGCGCGGCATGTCGTTCACGGGTATGTCGCCGGACCGCAAGTTCGTCGAGATCATCGAGCTCCACGACGACCATCCCTGGTTCCTCGGCTGCCAGTTTCATCCGGAGCTCAAGTCCAAGCCTTTTGCCTGCCATCCGCTCTTCCGAGATTTCGTCCGTGCGGCCCGGGCGCACCGCGCGGCCCGCGAGCAGGAGACGGCAGAGACGGCTGCCGAGCAGGCACTCGGGCCCCACAGGACGTCCCAGGAGACCGCCTGAGCGGCGTTCGAAGAGTCGACATCGCCCCCGGATACGCGATCGGCGGCGGGGCGCCGCCTCTCTTTTTCGCCGGCCCCTGCGTGATCGAGTCGCGCGCGCACGCGCTGGCGATGGCCGCGCGCGTCAAGACGGTGGGCGAGGAGACGGGCGCGCGGATCGTCTTCAAGTCGTCCTGGGACAAGGCGAACCGGTCCTCGAGGAACTCCTTCCGCGGGCCAGGGCTCGCCGAAGGTCTCGACATCCTGGCGGCGGTGAAGGCGAAGACGGGACTGCCGATCCTCTCGGACATCCACGAGCCCGCACAGGCCGAGGCCGCCGCGAAGGTGCTCGACGTTCTGCAGATCCCGGCGTTTCTGTCCCGTCAAACCGACCTGCTGCTGGCGGCGGCGCGCACCGGCAAGCCCATCAACATCAAGAAGGGCCAGTTTCTGGCTCCCGACGACATGGGCCACGTCGTCGAGAAATGCCGCGCCGCGGGCAACGAGAAACTCCTGCTCTGCGAACGCGGGACATCCTTCGGCTACCACAACCTCGTCGTGGACATGCGCTCGTTTCCGATGATGCGAGCCCTCGGCTTCCCGATCGTCTACGACGTGACGCATTCGCTTCAGCTTCCCGGCGGCGGCCGGGAGACGGGCGGCCTGAAACAGTACGCCCCCGCGCTCGCACGGGCGGCCGCCGCGACGGGCGCCGTGGACGGTTTCTTTCTGGAAGTCCACGACGACCCGGACCGCGCCCTTTCCGATAGCGCGACGCAGCTCGATGTCGCCCTCGTTCCGGCCCTTCTCCGCGCGGTCCTGACCATCGCGGCTCTCCCGTCGGACGCGCAGTAGCCCGCGACCGAGCCCCATGACGCCGGTCGTGGTCTCCCATGCCCTCCTCGCCTGTTGCCTCGCCTCACTCGCCTATGCGGCGTTCACGATCGTCCGGGTCGCGATCTTCCGGATGCCCGACCGGCCTCCTCCCGGGTTCGCGCCGCCCGTCACGATCTTGAAGCCGCTTCGAGGCCTGGAGGCGAGCCTTGAAGACTGCCTGCGTTCTTTTTGCGAACAGGACTACTCCGACTTCCAGGTCGTCTTCGGTGTCGAGGACGAATCGGACGCTGCCGTCCCGGTCGTCCGGAGACTGATCGCGGAATACTCCGAGCGCGACCTGTCGCTCGTCGCGAACGACCGCTTGGTCGGGCCAAACCGCAAGGCGAGCAACCTTGCGAACATGCAAAGCGCCGCGAAGCACGACATCCTCGTCGTGGCCGACAGCGACGTGCGCGTGACTCCCGACTACCTGCGATCCGTCGTGGCTCCTTTCGAGGAACCGGGTGTGGGCGCGGCGACGTGTCTCTACAAAGCGATGCCCCTCGGCGGACTGTCCTCGGTCCTCGGCGCGATGTTCATCAACGACTGGTTCCTGCCCTCGGTCGTCGCCATGCTCGCTTTCGAAAAACTGCGCTTCTGCTTCGGAGCGACGATGGCCGTGCGGCGGGACACGCTGGAGTCGGTGGGGGGCTTCTCGGCGCTTGCCCCCTACCTGGCCGACGATTACATGCTCGGCCAGCTCGTGAGTGCCCGCGGGCAAGCCGTCCGCTTGGCGCCGTTCGTCGTTGTCAACGTGGTGCACGAGCCGGACACGGCCACACTCTTCCGCCACGAGCTGCGCTGGGCCCGAACTGTGCGCACCGTCCGCCCCGTCGGCTTCGCCCTTTCCTTCCTGACGGACACGCTGCCCCTGACTCTTCTTTACGCCGCCGCAGCCCCGGGTGCGCCGCTCGCCCCGGCTCTGCTCGGCGCCGCCTTGCTGCTGCGCGCCTTGATCGACGCGGTCGTGCGCCGACGCTTTGCCGTGCCAGGGCCGTGTCGGCCGTGGCTCGTCCCGCTGCGCGACCTGCTATCCTGCGTCGTCCGGATCGGGAGCTTTCTGGGCAGGGACGTCGAGTGGAGGACCCAAGAGTTCTCCGTGCATCCCTCGGGCCGGCTGAGTGTCAAGAAGCGGGACACGCCATGAAGAAAACGCTGTTTCTCAACCCGCCGTCCTACGAAGGCTTCGACGGTGGTGCCGGCTCCCGGTATCAGGCGCGCCGCGAGGTTCGCTCCTTCTGGTACCCGACCTGGCTCGCCCAACCTGCCGCGCTCGTACCCGGCAGCCGCCTGGTGGATGCTCCCGCCCGGGGTGTCTCGCTCGAGGACGTCGTGTCGACGGCCGGCGAGTACGAGCTGGCGGTGCTGCACACGAGCACGCCGTCTTTCCCGGCCGACGCGCGCGTGGCCGAGGCTCTGAAGCGGAGGAATCCGAGGCTGACGATCGGCTTCGTGGGCGCTCACGTGGCGGTGTCACCGGAGGCGTCGCTGAAGGCCTCCGAGGCCATCGACTTCGTGGCACGTGCGGAGTTTGACTACACGATCCTGGAGGTCGCGCAAGGCCGCGCTCTCGAGACGATCGACGGGCTGTCTTTCCGGGCGGGCGATCGCATCGTTCACAATCGAGAGCGCGCGAGCCTGGAGAACATGGACGCCCTGCCTTACGTCACGGACGTCTACGAGCGCGACCTGGTGATCGAGGACTACTTCATCGGCTACCTCCTCCATCCCTACCTCTCCCTCTACACGGGACGCGGGTGCCGCTCGCGGTGCACGTTTTGCCTCTGGCCTCAAACGATTGGAGGCCACCGGTACCGCACGCGCAGCCCCGAGAACGTGATCGAGGAGATGCGCCGCGCCCGAGACATGTTCCCTCAGGTGAAGGAGTACTTCTTCGACGACGACACCTTCACCGATGACGGCCCTCGGGCGGAGGTGATCGCACGCGGGCTCGGAAAGCTCGGCCTGACCTGGTCTTGCAACGCCAAGGCCATCGTTCCCTACGAGACGCTGAAAATCCTGAAAGCCAACGGCCTGCGGTTGTTGCTCGTCGGATACGAGACCGGCAGCCAAAAAATCTTGAACAACATCCGTAAGGGAACGCGCGTGGACGTCGCCCGGCGGTTCACGGAGGACTGCCGCAAGCTCGGCATCGTGATCCACGGCACGTTCATCCTGGGGTTGCCGGGCGAGACGCCGGACACGATCGAGAACACGATCCGCTTCGCCAACGAGATCAATCCCCACACGATCCAGGTATCGCTCGCCGCGCCTTATCCGGGCACGGAGCTTTACGGCCAGGCCCAGGCCAACGGCTGGCTCGTCCACGACGACCATCAGCTCGTCGGAAGCGACGGCGTTCAAGTCAGCTCGCTCGCCTACCCCGGCCTGTCCCACCGAGAGATCTTCGAAGCGGTCGAGCGCTTCTATCGACGCTTCTACTTCCGCCCGAAGAAGATTGCCGAGCTGACTTTCGAAATGGCCAGAAGCCCCGCGATGATGAAACGGCGGCTGAGGGAGGGCGCGGAGTTCCTCCGGTTCCTGACCGCCCGCGAGGATCGAGTCTGAAGACCGCGGAACGGATCTCCTTCGTCGCCGGCGTTGCTCTGCTCGCCTGGCTCTTCTACCGCATCGGCGTCACCGCGTTGCTGACCAGCCTGACCGACGTCGGCTGGGGCTTCCTTCTGGTCTTCGCTCTGCAGGTTCCGGCCATTCTCGTCAACACGCTCGCCTGGCGACAGATGCTTCCCACCGAACACCGCTCGGTTCCCTTGCGATCTCTCGCGGCGATGCTCCTGGCCGGCGACGCGATCAATGCCGTCACACCTTCCGCTGTCGTGGGAGGAGAGCTGGTGCGCATGAGCCTGCTGCGGCGTCGCGTTCCCACTGCCACCGCTTTAGGCTCGACCAGCCTCGCCGCGATGGCGCAGTTCTTCGCTCAGATCCTCTTCGTGCTGACGGGCGTGCCGATTGCGCTCGCTCTCGTCACGGACGGCGGCGTTCGGACGGGGCTGTTCGTGCTCTCCGCGGTGCTCTGTTTCGCGCTGGCGCTGCTCGTCGGCCTCGGGTGGTCGCGCTCGGGCTGGAAGACTCTCCAGCGCTGGCTCGAACGCGTCGGTTGGTGGAGGGCGCTCCGAAAAGAGCGTGAGACGACCTGGCGCGCTCTGTCCGACACGACGCTCGGCGCCCTGCGCCGACGGCCCGGCGACTTCGCCCTCTCCGTGGCTCTGCACTACGCGGGCTGGCTCGTCGGAGCCGTCGAGGTCCGGCTGATCCTTTCCCTCCTGCGTATGCCCGTCGGCTGGGGCCAGGCTTTCGCGATCGAAGCTCTCTCTTTGGCCATCGAGGCCGCTTTTTTCTTCGTGCCTGCCAAGATGGGCACGCAGGAGGGTGGCAAGTACTTCATCTTCCACGTGCTCGGGCTCGATCCCGCCAGAGGGTTCGCGCTCGGCTTCGTGCGTCGGCTGCGCGAACTCGCCTGGGCGGCGGTTGGCCTGGGCCTGTACGGCTGGTTCCAGAGGGTCGAGCAGCCCGCACGCGCGGGCGAATCGGCACTCCGACGGTACGCACAGGGCCGCGACGGGGCTTGAGGCGCCTTATCGTCACGGGCGACGACTTCGGTCTCTCCCTTCCCGTCAACGAGGCGATCGAGAGGGCCCACAACGACGGCGTCTTGGGGGCCACCAGTTTGATGGTCGGCGCGCCCGCCGCCGAAGACGCCGTGTCCCGCGCGCGGCGCCTGCCGTCGCTCAAGGTCGGGCTGCACGTCGTCGTTGTCCGGGGGCGGCCGACGCTGCCGCCGGGCGACGTGTCCGATCTTGTCGACGCCGACGGCAATTTCGGACCGCACCTCGTCCGCGCCGGGCTCCGCTTCTTTCTCCGGCGCCGCGCGCGCCGGCAGCTCGAGGCTGAGATTCGCGCGCAGTTCGAAGCCTACGCCCGGACGGGACTCCCGCTCGACCACGTCGACGCGCACAACCACATGCACGTGCATCCGACGGTGCTCGGCTTGATCCTCCGGATCGGCCGGGACCACGGTCTTCGAGCGGTGCGTCTGCCGCGCGAACCAGCCCTGGCTTCCTGGCGCGCCGCGCGGCGGGGACTCGCATCGCGGCTGGCCGCTCGGGCCTTCCTCGCGCCGTGGCTCGCTCTGACACGGTGGCGCCTCGCGCGCGCCGGCCTCCGGCACAACGCCTGGATCTTCGGCATGTCCGACACGGGTCGGATGACCAGAGACCTCATCCTCGCGCAGCTCGCCAACTTGCCCTCGGGACTGACCGAGATGTACTTCCATCCAGCCACCCGCCGTTGGGAGGGCATCGACAGGCTCTTGAGCTCCTACGCGCTCGAGGGCGAGCTCGAAGCGCTGACAAGCCCCTCTGTCGCCGCGGCGCTCCGCGAGAACTGCGTCGAGCTCACCACTTTCGGCAGCTCGACCGGCGATCTCTGATTACGACACTCCGCGAATCGCAACGAGCGGTTCGCCCTCCACCGGAAAACCGGCCCCGATCCAGGCATCCAGGCCGCCGGCCAGCGGGCGGACCAGGGTGAACCCCCTGTCGATCAGCATGCGCGCCACCCGGGCGGCCGAAGCTTCGTTGGGTCAGGTGCAGTAAAGAATGATCTCCCGGTCGCGCGGCAGCGCCTTCACCCTCTGGTCCACCTCCGACACGTCGAACATCTCCGCTCCCGGAACGCGGCGCGGGTCGGCCAGGAGTGCCGGACCGCTGCGGACATCGAGCACAACCGGCTTCTTTCCCTCGTCCATGAGGCGGCGCAGCTCCTCCACCGAGATCCGCGCCGCGCGCAGGGCCTCGAAGAAGCGCCGCCGCCGCCACCACTTGAGGGCCATGAAGGCCACCAGAGCAGCGGCGAGGAGCACCAGCGCCCCGGAGCCCACCGACGTCAGCCTCTCGAGGGCACGGTCGATGGCACGGTGAAAGAGCATCCCGGCCGCGATCCCGGAGCCGGCCCACAGAACGGCTCCGCCCGCGTCGAACAGGAGAAAAGCCGCCGGGCTGGCTCGCAGGGCGCCCGCGAGCGGCGGTGCCACCGTCGAGAAGCCCGGGATGAACTTGGCGACGAGCAGCGACGGCAGCCCCCATCTCTCGAAGTGCCGTTCGGTCTGGCGCACGCACGTGTCCGGCGACAGCGAGATCCGGCAAAGGGTCTTCAGGATACGGTGCCCCTGCCGGCGGCCAAGCTCGAACCAGACGAAGTCGGCAAGGACGGAGGCGGCGACGGCGGCGAGCAACGTCAGCGGCGCAGAAAGCATTCCGTCCGCCGCCAGGGCACCCGCCACGACCAGAGTGGGCAGGGCCGGGATCGGCAGGCCGAGCTGCTCCGCCAGGACGTTGGCGAACACCAGCACCAGGCCGTAGGAGACGACCAGTGAGACGAGCGTGGTCATGCTCTCATCCTATCGAGATGCCCGAACGGCCGTTAACGTTTCGGCGCACGGGCGCGTCTTCCCATCAGGCGGTGGATCTCGCGCTTGACCCGGCGGCCGGAATCGAACAGCGTCGCACCGTGAGCGAGCACGCCGCGGGGCCGGGCGCCGACGACGCGCGGCTCGTCGAGGACGTCCACAGGGGCAGCCCGGGCGCGTTCGAGCGCCTCTACAAGCGGTACGTCCGGACGGTGCACGGGATCTTGCTGGCACGCGTTCCGCGGCGGGATGTCGCGGACCTCGTCCAGGAGGTGTTTCTGACCGTCCACCGGCGCTTGGCAACCCTGCGTGACCCACGGGCCCTCGGAGGCTGGCTCGCGATGATCGCACGCAACCGCGCCATGGACTACCTGCGCCAAGGGCCCGAGCCCGAAGCGTTGCCCGACGAGCTTCCCGCGCCACGCGGCTCGCAGGTCGAAGCCGCCGAAGCCCTCGAGGCGATCCGGGGCCTGCCCGAGGCCTACCGCGAGCCGCTCATCCTGCGCCTCGTCGAAGGCATGACGGGGCCCGAGATCGCACAACGCACGGGCCTGACGCCGGGCTCGGTGCGCGTCAACCTGCACCGGGGAATGCAGCAGCTGCGCGAGAAGCTCCGAAGGAGTCAGAGCCATGGATGACGACCGGTATCTCTGGGACAAGAGCGGCCTGCCCGACCCCGAGGTCGAGCGTCTGGAGCGCCTGCTCGGTCCGCTCGGGCATCGGGTCGAGCGCCGCCTGCCCTGGCGCCCACGGGGACCTACCGTCGCCTTCCTCGCCGCGACCGTCGCGGTGATTCTCGCCGGAGGCGTCCTGTGGATCGTGCGCACCGTGGATCGACCGGACTGGAGCGTCGCACGCATCGCTGGGGCGCCCGCCGCCGGAGCGCACTCGGTCGGCGAAGCTCGACAGCTCGGGATCGGTCAGCTGCTCGAGACCGACGCCGCCTCGAGCGCCCGGCTCACCGCCCGTTTCATCGGCCAGGTCACGGTCGAGCCCAACTCGCGTCTGCGACTCGTGCGTGCCCGAGCCTCTCACCACCGCTTGGCTCTCGAGCGCGGCGCGATCTCCGCGCGGATCTGGGCTCCGCCCCGTCTCTTCTTCGTCGAGACGCCATCGGCGCTCGCCGTGGACCTCGGCTGCGTCTATCGCCTCTCCGTCGACGACCGCGGCTCCGGCCTCCTGTCGGTCGAGACGGGCTGGGTCGCGCTCGAGCAGGGGGAGCGCACCGCCATCGTGCCCGCCGACGCGAGCTGCAGCATCCGGCCGGAGGCCGGCCCCGGCACGCCCTCATTCCGCAGCGCGGATCCCGCGTTCCGGCAAGCTCTCGAGCGGATCGACTCTGTCCCGGAAAATGCCGAGGCCCTCGGAACTCTCCTGTCCCGCGCTCGGCCGAAGGACAGCCTCACGCTCTGGCATCTGCTCGGGAGCCTTCCTCCTCCGGCTAACCTCCGCGTTTACGACCGGCTCGCGGGTTTCGTGCAGCCGCCGCGAGGCGTCACGCGTGAAGGAATCGCTCGGCGAGACGGACGGATGATTGATCTCTGGCGCGCGCAGCTCGGGTTGCCCTCTCCCGAAAAGCTCTCTCTCTGGCAGCGGGCCGTGCGCGCCGTCGTTCGTTAACACCGGAGCCTCTGGCCGCGTCCTCCTCTGTGAAGGGGGACACGATGCCGCGTGGCATCCCCCTCGCCGCCGTCTGGTCGCGAAAGGAGACCCCGATGACCACTCGTCTTCCCGCGTTCGGCATCGCGGCCGTCATCCTCGCGGACCTCGTCCTGGCTTCGAGCGTTCCGACCCGTTCCCCCAGGCCCGGCGGCGCGCTCGCGCCCACCGGCAAGATGCAGGTGCCGCGGGCCGTCCACACGGCCACGCTCCTGCGCGACGGTCACGTGCTCGTCGCCGGCGGCATGCAGAAGAACGGCGTTTATGAGGACACCGCGGAGCTCTACGACCCGACATCCGGAGGCTTCGAGAAGTTGCCAAGGCTGGCGACGGCTCGAGTCGGGCACAGCGCAACGCTCTTGCCGAATGGCAAGGTCCTTCTCGCGGGTGGCTCCGCCGGCCGGCGCTTCGAGGGCGGCCGCTGGGTCGGCGAGGTCGTCTCCTCAGCCGAGCTCTACGATCCCGCGTCGAGGACCTTCCAGCCTGCCGGGCGCATGGCGCAGGCGCGTGCCCATCACGCAGCCGCTCTCCTCGGCGACGGCCGCGTCCTCGTCGCCGGCGGCTATGCGGGAGAAGACTCCCATGCCCTGGCGAGTGCGGAGATCTACGACCCGATCTCCGGGGCCTTCCGACCTGTCGGGTCCCTGCGCAAGGCCCGCGTCGTCGACACGTCCGTGCTCCTCTCGGACAGCCGCGTGTTCATTCCGGGGGGCACGGATGCCTCGGGCTCCGTGCTGGCGAGCGGCGAGATCTTCGATCCGAAAACCAACGCGTTCGCTCCGGCCGGTGCCATGATCGCCGCGCGGCACAAGCACGGCGGCGTCCTGCTCGCGAGCGGACGGGTCCTCGTCGTCGGCGGCTCGGACGCACGCGACTGGAGCGGACAGAAGACCGAGGCGGAGATCTACGACCCGGCGTCGAACCTCTTCGCGCCGGCCGCCTCGATGTCGCTGCGCCGCTTCAAGATAGGTCACGCCGTCTCGCGTCTTCGTGACGGGCGCGTCCTCGTGGCCGGCGGCGCGGCGGCTCCCGAAGTCTACGACCCCATGAGAGGCGAATTCCTGCCGGTTTCGGGAGGCTACGGCCAGCCGCGCTATTACGCGACGGCAACGCTGCTCGCGGACGGCCGTGTCCTTGTCGCCGGCGGCTACGGCACCGGAACCGTCTCCGAAGGCCCTCTCTCTACGACTGACGCCTGGCTCTTCGCGCCCGCGTCCCAAACAGCCGACTGACCGCGGGCCAGTCGCCCTGCCCGGAGCGGAAGCTAGAATCGCTCTCGCGAAGGCGACCTGGTGATGTCGATCGTTGCGGTCAAACGGCCTGCAGGGTCAAAATGAAGAACGCCGGCACGCTCTTCGAGCTGATCCAGCGTCTGGACCAGTTTGAAGATGGAGACCGCTCCTCTCCGTTGGTCCTCTACGCGCAAAAAGGCACCGATGCCGGGCGAAACAGCCCGGCGCTGGTCTGTCCGCGCGGCGATGAGGCCAGTCTCACCTGTCCCCTCGACGCCTCCCTTTCCGAAGTGCTGAGCGTGGGCAAGGCGCGGGAGGCGATGGAGGTGTGGTCGGAGTGGCGCGGCGGACCGACCCCTTCGCCCGAGGAAAGATTTCGCGCTGTCATGTTCTTCTCGCAGCACAACGCCTTCCTCCCCCTCGAGACGGATCGCGAAGGCATGTAGACGAAGCCGATCGGCTAACCGCGGGCGCCCGGGGGCGTCTAACGGGCGATGGATGCGATGAACGCCGTCCTTTCCCCGGCTTTCCCCCTAACTTATGCAGCTCCCTGCCGTCTAAGAATCCAGATGGAGGGGAGGCAGGCGGCCGGCTCCGAGGACGCCGAGGAGGTTTTTCGCGTCCTCGTTGAGCAGCACAGCCGGATGGTCTTCCGGCTGGCCTATCAGCTCACCGGCAACGAGCAGGACGCCGAGGATGTCGTCCAGGACGCGTTCTTGAAGGCGCATCGCCACTTCTCTCGGTTCGACTCGCGCGCGAGCTTTGGAACATGGATCCATCGGATCGCCGCCAACTGCGCGATCGACTTGCTGCGCCGGCGCAGTCGCCGGATGGGATGGGGCGGCTCGGATGGAGCCGTCGATGCCGAGAGCCTCGCCTCTCTCCAGCCCGGCCCCGAGGCGCGTGCCCGCAGCCTCCAAATCCAGGACCGAGTCGCCGAGGCGCTCGACGCGCTCTCGCCCTCCGAGCGGACCGCGTTCGTTCTGCGACACTTCGAGGGGCACTCGACCGACGAGATCGCCCGTTCGCTCGGCGTGGGCGTCAATGCCGCCAAACAGACCGTCTTCCGCTCCGTGCGCAAGTTGCGGCGTCTTCTGGCACCGCTCGTGGAGGAGCAGTCATGACGCACCCGACCGACGACGAGCTCGATTGGCGCACGATCGATCTGGTGACGTCTTCGTTTCCCGTGCCCGAGCGCGGCGAGGACTACGGCCGCCGCGTCTGGACGCACCTTGCGCCGAAGCTCTCCGAGGCGCCTGCCCCGCGCCGGACTGCTCTTTTCGCTGCCCTGCGCCCCTTTGCTCTGGCGGCTTCCGTGCTCCTTCTCGTGGCCGGAGCCTTTTTCGTCGGCCGGGCCTCGTCGAACCGTCCGCCGGAGGGGCCGTTGTCAGCCGACGCCCGCCGGCGGATCCTCCTGGTCGCCCTGGGCGATCACCTCGAGCGATCCCGGATGGTGCTGCTCGAATACGTCAATGCCACCCCGCGGGAAGCCGCCGGTGCGCGCGAGCGCGCCTGGGCCGAAGAACTCGTGGCGTCGAACCGTCTCTACCGGCAGACGGCCGCGCGCTCGGGCGAGCCGGGCGTGGCCGAGGTCCTGGATCAGCTCGAGCGCGTGCTGCTCGAGATCGCCAACAGTCCTGCGCCGGCCACGCCGGAGGCCCGGGAGGCCCTGCGCCGGCGCATCGAGTCCGAAGGTGTCCTCTTCAAGATCGAGATTATCGGCTCGCGCGCCGGCGAGCAGGCGGACCTGCCCGTCCCGCGACCGGCGGGCGTGCGCTCGTAGAGGAGATGAATTCCATGCATCGATCATTCACTCTCGCCGTTCTCACGCTCGCCCTCGCGGCGGCTCTGTCCGCGGGGGGGCCGGCCGCGATCACCGTCGACGCCCTCGAGGACCGGGACGAGGATTCGCGCCAACAGGAAGCCTACGAGAAGGGCACGGATGCCCTGGACGACGGCAAGTGGGCCAAGGCCGTCTCGGCGTTCACGGTCGCCGCGGGACTGCCGGGGGACCGCACCGACGGCGCTCTCTACTGGAAGGCTTACGCCGAGAACAAGCTCGGCCGCCGGGCCGACGCTTTGGCGACTCTCGAAGACGTCCAGCGCCGCTTTCCCGGCAGCCGCTGGTCGAAGGACGCCCGCTCGCTCGAGGCCGAGGTCCGCCGGGCCTCCGGACGTCCTGGCAAGCCCGAGGCCGAGAGCGACGAAGACCTCAAGCTGATCGCCATCAACGGGCTCTTGTCGAGCGACCCGGAGCAGGCCGTGCCTCTGCTCGAGAAGTTCCTCGCCGGCAACTCCTCGCCCAAGCTCAAGGAGCGGGCGCTCTTCGTGCTCGCGCAGAGCGGCTCGCCGCGGGCCCGTGATGTCGTCGCCGGCATCGCGCGCGGCCAGTCCAACCCGGATCTCCAGGAGAAAGCCATCAGGTACCTCGGTCTCTTCGGGGGCGACAGGAGCCGACAGGCTCTCGCGGAGATCTATGCCGCGAGCGCCGACCCCGCGATCAAGGAAAGGATCCTTCACAGCTTCATGACCTCGGGCGACCGCGCGCGCGTGCTCGCGGCGGCCCAGTCGGAGAAGAATGCCCGGCTGCGCGCGGCAGCCGTCCACGAGCTCGGCGTCATGGGCGCTCGGGCCGAGCTGTGGCAGCTCTATCAGGCCGAGGCCGCGAAAAACGTCAAGGAGTCCATCCTTCACGCCCTCTTCATTGCCGGCGACGCCGAGCACATCGCCGAGCTCGCCCGCTCCGAGAAGGATCCCGAGGTGCGCGGCGAGGCCATCCATCGCTGCGGTCTGCTCGGCCGGGACCGGACAGGCGCCGGGCTCGTGTCTCTCTACAAGAGCGAGAAGGACGCCGGAATGAAGGAAAAGGTGATCCACGCCCTCTTCATTCAGAACAACGCCGCCGGGCTCGTCGAGCTCGCCCGGGCCGAATCGAACCGCGAGCTCAAAACCGCCATCGTCCACAAACTGTCGCTGATGAAATCGAAAGAAGCCACCGACTACCTGATGGAGATCCTCAATAAGTAGCGAAGGAGTCGACATGAGACGACAGATCCTCTCCGTCCTTCTGTTTTCTTTCGCGGCTTCCGCCGCGCTGGCGGGCTCGGGAAACCACTCGATGAGCGTTTCGACCCATGGCGGATCTCCGGCAGGCTGCTCCGACCTGGATGTCACCATCGAGCACCGTGCGGCTCTGCGCGCCGAGCAAGTCCTGACGATCGCGGCGCCGGCTGGCTCGGCTCTGCGCATCCAGGCCGCGCACAACTCGGGGGTGTACGTCGAGGCCTCGGACCGCCGCGACGTCCTCGTCCTCGCCTGCAAGGCGGCGCGCACGCCGGAGGACCTCGCGGGAATTCGGCTGCGGTTCGAGAACGGCGTCCTGACCGCCACCGGCCCCGATGAGGAGCCCTGGATCGCCTCTTTGCTCGTGCAGGTGCCCCGGTCGGCGGCGCTCGACCTCGACGCCTCGAATGGTCCCCTTTCTCTTCGCGGCCTGACGGGGCGCGTGACCGCCCAGACGCGCAACGGACCCATCCAGGTCAAGGACTGCCCGGGAGACATCGAGGCCCGGGCCCAGAACGGACCGATCCAACTCTCGGGCTCCGGAGGCAACGTGCGCGTCGAGACGCAAAACGGCCCGATCAGCGTGAAGCTCACGGGCAGCTCGTGGGCCGGCCCCGGCCTCGAGGCGCGGGCGCAAAACGGACCACTCTCCCTCAGGATTCCCGACGGCTACCAATCCGGCGCCGTCGTCGAGTCGGCCGGGCATTCTCCCTTCCGCTGCAAAGGCGGCGCCTGTGACCGCGCGCGGCGCTTGGGGGGCGATGATGGCCGCCGCGTCGAGCTCGGAGCCGGAGCACCCGTCGTGCGGCTGTCGACGGTCAACGGTCCGGTCTCCATTGCTTCGGCCGACGCGGACGTCGAGGACTGAACCGCGCCATGCGAGGTCTCACGCCTCCCCTCGTCGCCTTGTTCTGCGCGGCGGGAACGGTCGCCGCGCAGCCGACCAACGTGACCGGCGGTTCCGTCACGGTCCAATCGGCCGGACGGGACTTCCCTCGGCAGATCCGAGGCCTCGCTTCCGAGCCGGCAGCGCGGTGGATCGCCTGGGCGACGCCGGCCGCCGATGGCCGCAATCATCTGTGCTGCTTCGACTCCGTCGGCTCCTCGGACGATGTAATGTGTTGCGGCCGCTGCCGGCTCGAGCGCGGCGGAAGGGCTTCGGCCGACCTCGTCGAGGACCGATCGGTGCGACCCGTTCGCCTCGAGGCCCCGTCGGAGGTCCAGATCTTCTTCCGCGTGGAGGCCGGCGGCATCCGGAAGATCCGCGCCTTTTCCGCTGACTGCGCGGTCGACGCCGGTGCCCTGCTCATCGTCTGGATCTCGGGCGTCCCGGCCGAAGCGAGCGTCGCCTGGCTCGAGTCGCTCGCCGCAACGCAGCGGCAGGCCGCCGGCGACGAAGGCGACTCCAGCGTGGCTCATTCTGCCGTTGCCGCAATCGCTCACCATGCCGGTGCGCCGGCCGACCGGGCGCTCGAGCGGCTGATGGCCCGGGACAAGCCGCCGTCCCTGCGTCGCAAGGCAGCCTTCTGGCTCGGAAACGCGCGCGGGCACGCGGGGTACGAAGCTCTGAACCGGGTCGTGCCGAGCGATCCCGACGAAGACTTCCGCAAGCATGCGACCTTCGCTCTTTCCCAGAGCCGCGAACCCGAGGCCGTCGGATCGCTGATCGCCATGGCGAAGAGCGATGCCTCCCCGCGCGTGCGCGGTCAGGCTCTTTTCTGGCTGGCGCAGAAGGCGGGCCGCAAGGCGGCGGTGACGATCGAGGAGGTGATCCGCGACGACCCCGACACCGAGGTGAAGACGAAGGCTGTCTTCGCGCTGACACAGATGCCCGACGGCGAGGGAGTTCCGCAGCTCATCCACCTGGCCCGCACCAACCGCAACCCCGAAGTGCGAAAGAAAGCCGTGTTCTGGCTCGGCCAGTCGAAGGATCCTCGCGCGCTCGCCTTCTTCGAAGAGATTCTGACGAAGTAGAGCGGTCGGCCGCTCTACTTCGTCTGGAACGGATTCGGCCGCCGGTCGCGCACCGAGCGCTCGAAGAGCGCGACAGCGGCGGGTTCGCCGTCGCTCACCGCCGCCGCGGCCGAAAGTCGCTAAGATAGCCCCCTTGTGATTCTCGACGAAGCAAGACGAGTTCTCCAGATCGAAGCCGATGCCATCCGC
>Ga0137373_10000306_pt1 | contig 46260 bp, 77 predicted proteins | sample SagtaG_5_FD_104912 | JGI IMG/M metagenome (GOLD analysis project Ga0137373, IMG submission 104912) | Vadose zone soil microbial communities from Sagehorn Ranch, Mendocino, California, USA - Sage1_R_80_16 metaG | ecosystem: Environmental > Terrestrial > Soil > Vadose zone | place: USA... | reverse complement strand
TAGCGGTCGGCCGGAACCTCCTCGCGGCGCGGCGTGGCGTTGCGCGGGCGGCGCACGGCCGACAGCGGAACGCGGCTCGGGCCGGTGCCCGACGCGACGAGGGCAGTGTCCTCGACCGCAGCCGGGGCGTCCCCGGCCGGGGCCTCGTCCTCGACGGCAGGCGCCTCGACGACGGGCTCGGTCTCGCCGCCGAGCGTGATGCCAGCGGCCTCCGCGAGCGCGGCAGCGCTGGCCGAGCGCTCCGCCGAGGCGGTGGTGCGCGCGTCCTTCTCGCCCTTGACGCGGGTGATGCCCTCGGTCAGCGCAGAGAGCGCGTCGACCTGCGCGTCGGTGAGGTTGGAGCCGTCGCCGTAGATGTCCTGGAACGCCTCAAGGGCGCCGTTGAGCAGGGAGTCGACACCTGCGTCGTCGAGACCAGCGAGGTCTTCGGGGAAGACAATCTCGTCCGCCGAGCCCTGGTCCTCGTAGTTGGTCGCCAGCGGGAAGCGCGAGACGCGCAGTCCGCCGAGAATCTTCGCCATGTGGAACTCCTCCTGTGAGGGAGGTCCGGCCCTGCGCGCCAGCGACGTATCTCTAGTCCGCGAGAGTAGCACCTATGCACACACGAAAGAGCCCCGACCACCGCAGTTGTGCAGTAGTCGGGGCTCTTTGCTGTGCTCAGCGTCAGACGGCGCGGCGGATGTAGGTGGCCGAGGTGGCGAGCGAGGTGCGGCGGAACACGCTCGGAGCGGTAGCCGGGCGCTGAATCAGCCACTCGCCCTCGATCTGCGTCACCTGCTTCCCGGTCATGCGGGTACGCGCCCTGGTGACGAGCACGACCGGGACGCCGTTGGCGTCGAGCAGGATGTCTCCGGGGAAGACGCGGCGGGCCGTGGTCACGATGTCGGTCTGGTCCGGGGCGGCGACGGTGAGCATGTTCATGATTCCTCCTGGATACGGGGTGGGTGTGCTGACTTGCGCGCCCCGGGCCGGATTCGATCCGGCGCCCTCGCGGCTGCTGCCGGGGCTGCTCACCGATGCGCGTCTCCGCAAGGCACCGGTGAGGTAGTGCGGTCTGGGGACTACAGGTGGGGCATCGGGCGGATGTTGCCGAACAGCGCCCCGTACGTGCCGCGTTCCTCGTCGGAGTCGGTGTCGTAGACGAGAGCGACACCGTTGCTGTCGATCCGGGTGACCGTGGCACCGATGTGCGGCAGGTAGGTGCAGATGACCCGCTGCCCGACCTGGTAGCCCCGCTTCGGCTGCGGCAGCGCCCGGGCGTCGTCGGAGGTCAGGCTCAGGTTCTCCGTACGGGAGAAGGCAGCCAGGATGTCCTCGACGGAGGCGAGTCCGGAACGCTTGGCCTGCTCCTCCTCGATGATGCCGATCACCCGGTCGATGCTGGCGATCCGCTCGGCCCGGTCCTGTCCGGTGTAGAGGTTGACCAGTTCGCGACGCTCGGCGTGCGCCGTGTCCCGCAGGATGTCGAGGATCGGGCTGGCGAACTTCGAGACGAACTCGGCGCCGGTGAGGTTGCTGTCCATGATGACCTCCAGGTTGTGGCTTGTTGTGCTGACATACGTAACATTAGACCTCCGGCGGGATCAGCACAACCCCCAGATAGCAAAAATCCCCTGACCAGCGGTATAACCGCAGGTCAGGGGACTTAAACTGCTCAGGAAGCCGGAGTCGGAGCCGGAGCGGGCTTCGGAGCCGGTGCCGGGGCGACCTTGGCAGCCGTCTTCGACGCGCTCGTGATCGCCGGGTTCTTCCGCTTCTGGTTACAGGCGCACATTGGAGTCCTCCTTGTCGCGTGACATGTCCGATCCAGGGTACAACCGGCTACCGGCTGAGGCCCGTGGCGAAGGCGAGCACCTTCACCCGCTTGGCCATGGCCGCAGCAGCGGCGAGGCGGTCCGGAGCGGCCGGAGCCTCGCGACGCTGCCGCTCCCGCTCGGCGTTGGCCAGGTGCTTGAGGTAGCGCAGGTCGTCCTCGCTCAGAGCGCCGGGCAGCCCCGGACGGATGACCTGCCGAGGCGCGAGCATGCCTGCCGCGACGAGCGACTGCATCTGCCCGCCCGCGACGAGCGCGCGCGTGCGCGGCACCGGGAAGCCCGGCACGTTGACGCCCAGCGCGGCCACCAGTTCCATCCCGGCGCCAACCTTGCGCCAGTCGCCACTGATCGGCGCAGCGCGCAGAGCACGCACCTGCTCCGGCGTCGCGTCAGCGCGCAGCGTGCCGCTGACCCAGATGCCGTGCGCGTCCTCGCCCGCCGCGACGTAGGCGACGGCCGTACCCGTGTTGTCGTAGTGGCTGATGGCCGGGAGCGCGCCCATCTTGTCGCCCGCGTGTCCGGTGTCGATGGTGATCGAGCCGACGGCGATCAGGCTGCCCTCCTCGGTCATCACCTCGCCCGTGCGGAAGTACGAGTAGTTCGTCGAGGACTCGGGTGGGGTGACGCACTGTCCCGCGTAGCCGATGTGGCAGGTGCCCCACACGGCGATGTGCCCGAACACGCGCCCCGTGTCGCTGATCGTGAACGGAGTCGGCTCGTCGAGGTCCGGCGCGGCGAACCAGGCCTGCGGCGGCAGCACGGGCGCAACGAGGTCCCGCTCCTCGACGGCAGCCGACGCCGTGACGGAGGCGCCGGAGTTGCTGCCACCGGAGAACGGGCACTCCGGCCAGTCCTCGAACTCGGCGCGGATCTTCGCGTACAGGGTGCAGATACGCGAGCGCACGCGGCCCTTGTCCGCGTCGGGGATGTCCGTCGCGTCCACGCCGCGCCCGCCCGCTGTCGCCGCGACACCGCGCGGCACGATGCGCAGCGCGCCGTCGATGATGTCCGCGAATCCGAGGGAGTAGGCGCCCTTTGTGGTCGGGTCCGCGTCGGCGTCGCGCCAGAGGAACGCCCGGGCCACGCCCGCCGTGTCCACGGTGTCGCCGTCGGTGTAGAAGTCGAACACGCGGGTCGCTGCGGCTGCGCCGTCCCATGCGACATCCCGACCAGCCACGGGCAGGTCGGTGGCGCCGGTCACGGAGGCGACGAGGGCGTCGGCCGTGTCCAGGGAGATGAGCGCCTTGGCGAAGGCGGGCGTCGCGACGAGGGTCGCGCCCCGGATGCGGGCGGACGTGGTGACCATCAGTTCGTCGTCGGAGGCTGCCTCGTACACGACGACGCGGCCATCTGCGTCAACCTGCGGCTGCATCGGCTCCTCAGGCATCGGCATGTCGCCCTCCGCGCTGATGCCCATCAGTTCGGCCTTGACGCGCACCTCGAACGACACGTCGTCCAGGTCCATCGAGATGCCGGGGGTCAGGCCCTCCTGGACGTGCCGGTATGCCTCACGGCCGACCTCCGAGCCGAGGTCGAACGCGCCGCTGCCCATGATGGCGCTGCCGTCGCGCGTGATGTCGGTAATCCACCCGACTACCTGCGCGCCCTGGTGTCCGCCGTTGTTCTCCGGCGCCCACATGAGCGGGACGGGCGTGTCCCAGGAGAGCGCGTTGGCCTCGATCATCCGGCCGTCGCCCGTGGCCTCGTTCTCGAAGCCGATCGGCCCAGACCACGCGGCAGCCGGGCGGTCCCCAGCGGCGACGAGCGACACCAGCGCCGCGACGGTGCGCTGTACGGCGTCGTTGGTGTAGCCCTCGTAGTTGGCGCGGAGCGTGCACGGCGCGCACTCGGCGTCGCCGGAGGCGACCAGCGCAGCGGCTTCCTCGACGGTGCGCGTGAGCGTGGCGTAGGTGGTGAGCCGACGGGGGTCGGGTCGCAGGGTCTTCACGAGGAAACCTCCGTGGGTACCCGTGCGGCCCGCTAGCCAGCCACGTTCATGTCTGCCGCCAGGGTAGCCCAACGGTCTAGAACAGTACGCTCGCGCCGATGAGGGTACAGCGGCAGTTCACCGTCTCGTGCGCCGGGCCGGTCGGGTCACCGGGCATGAGCAGCGCCGAGGCGCCGACCTCGAACGGCGCCGTGATCGGCACGCGCTGCCGGTCAGCAGCGGCGTGCGACGGGCGGGTGCGGGCGTCCTCCGTGGCGATCCACACCTTCTCCGTCTCGTCTTCGTCAGCGAGCGCGGCGATGCCCGCAGCGTTGTAGGCGGCAGTGGACTCCGTACGAGAGATGCGCTGCGCGCGGGTCTGCCAGTAGGTCTGCTCGGCGTCCAGTTCGAGGCGCGCGCGGCTGCGCTGCGCCTGCAACTGCGCGACGTTCGGGTCGCTCTCCCGCGCGTGCTCGCGCGCCGGGGTACCGGGTGGACCGAGCGGGTCGAGGATCGCCTCGATGCCCGTCGTCAACCGCTCGTACTCGGAGCGCCAGTACGCGCCATCGGTCTCCCAGTCCAGGTCGGCTGCTATCCGGGCGGACAGTTCGTTGTTCGACCAGCCGAACGACGCGGCCAGCGTGACGGCGACGCGCACCAGGTCCATCGCGGCGTCGGGCAGGGGCGGCACCAGCCCGCGCACCAGCCGGTCACTCACGCGAGCCACGTACTCGTCCAGGTTGTCGAGGGAGGAGACGGTCTCCTCGCCGTCGGATGTGGCGCCATAGCCCGCGCGCCACGCCGCCCGCACGGCGGCGACCACGTGGTCCGACACGAACTCCTCCCACCAGGAGGACAGCGTGCCAACGGTCAGCGGCCACACGCGGGTAGCGCCCGGGGTGAGCGCGGCCACGAGCGACTGTGGGTTGGGCGCCTGCCGGATGCCGTAGTCGGTTGACTCGGTGACAGCCGCGAGGAACGCGCGCACCGCGCGATCGACTGCGGGCGCCACGACATCAGCCTCGATGCCGTCCAGGTCGCGCAGCATGGAAGCGGCTGACCGGTCGCGCAGCGTCATGAGTGCTCCTCAGGGAGAACGAGCCCGAGCCGGTTGCTGAGCCAGTACCGCAGCGACGACGGCTCGTGCTCCAGACCGCGCTCCAGCAGCAGCCGGACGTACTCGTCGAGGCAGGTAACCACCTGCTCAGCGGAGATGCCGAGCGCGTCGGCGCGGCGAGCGGACAGCAGCGCGGGCAGCACGTCCCACGCGGAGTCGAGCGTGCGGTCCACATCCTTCACGTCCGGTCGCCACTGCGTGTGCGCGACGTGCCACGGGCGCCCGTTGAACTCCTTGAAGCGACTACGCGGCTGCCGCACGATCTTCCGGCCGAGCGACGCGAGCGCCGTGACGACGAGCACGTTGCACACCTCCAGCAGCGCTGAGCGCTCCGCCAGAGCGGGCAGAGACCAGGCGCCGCACGCGGGGCATGGAGCCACTGGGGACGCGGTGACGGGCACGGTGGCGGTCATACGGGCTCCTCTGCTGTGATCGGGGCGGCGTCCCCTGCGGTGTGCGGCAGGGTTTCCTCGGCAGTCGGCTCCTCCACAGGCGACTCCTCGGCTGGCGGATGCTCGCTCGTCTGCCCGGCCAGCACCTCGCGCACCTGCTCCAGCAGAGAGGGCAGGCCGGGGTTGGCGGCGAGGGCCGGAGCCTGCGTAACGAGGGAGAGCACCATGGCGATGTCCGGGTCCATCTCCTCCGGGGCATCCGTGTCGTTGAAGCCCGTCGCCGTGCGCAGCGAGTCGTCGGAGATGACGCCGCGCTCGTGCGCGGTGAAGGCGTCCGCCGCGTTGTTCGGGCGGCTGAGCAGGTGCTGCACCGAGTAGTGGATGACGTACTCGGTCGGGTTCGCGACACCGCGCGCGGCGAGGATCGGGTGCAGGAACTGCGTCGTCGCGGCGTCGCAGAAGCGCGCCAGGGGCGGCTCGACGTGCGTCGTGATCGTGTCCGCCTGGACCAGCCACGCGCCCCAGTGGTTCATGTTGCCGACACCGAGCAGCAGTTCTGGCGGAGCGTCCTGGCCGAGAGCGAGACGGCGGATGGCCTCCTCGCGCAGTTCGCGTGTCTCCTCGTCGAACGGCGTGTGGAACGTCTGGTAGTGCACGTAGTCCGAGGCCGACCGACCCGTGCCGTCATCGGGGATCGGGACGGTCAGAGGGACGACGGCGGCTGCGGATGAGCGGTCGCGGATCGGCGTCAGCATCGCCTCCATGAAGGCGTCATTGAAGTCGACGTCCTCGTCGTCCTCGCCTTCGCTGGCGATCTTCGCCTGCGCCGACTGCATCATGAACAGCACGCCAGCGCCTGCGAGGCGGCTGTCCGTCTGGGCGGAGATGTGCATCGTCAGGCCGACCAATTCGCGCAGCACGGGCAGGCTGGCGCGCGTCGGGCTCGTGGCGTCGCGACGACGGCGCGGATGGCTGTGCCACACACGGATCAGGTAGATCTCCTCCTGCGTGAAGGCGATCTGGTCGTTGGTGTCCGCAGCGCGAGCGTCCGCCCACTCCAACTTCACTTCGTCGCCTTCGATCGTCACCTCCTCGACGGACATGTAGCGCCACACCAGGTCCTCGACTGCGGTCTCTGGAGGGGTAGCCGTCGGGGACAGCCGCAGCATCGGGTTTCCAACGACCTCCTCCGAGCGCACCTCCAGCCGGGCGCGCGGCACGCCGACAAGGTAGCCCTCGCCCGCCACGCGGTCGTTGACGCCGTAGCGCGCCAGCATCTGGGAGCGCTCGCTCTCGGTGCCGAGCAGGTCGAGCACGTCTGCGGGGTCGCCGTCCTCGACAGGGATCGGCGCTCCGAGGTCGTCCTGGTCGCTGACGTGGCCGACGTACAGCCGCGCTCGACCGATCGTGTTGGCGATCGTGTCGACGATGTACCGCTGCTCGCCCACGAGGTCGTACAGGTCCCACGCCTCGCTCTGCCAGCCCCCCTTCTGCGTCGAGAAGTTGAACACCCGGTCGACGGTCTGCCCGACGATGCGCGCGGCAGAGGCGCGCAGCGCCCGGCCGACGCGTCCCCAGGTGCTCGGCTGCTGGCTGGCCGCAGGCTTGCGGCGGGGAAGGGTCGTGCTCGGCGTGGTCATCGGGCCTCCTGGTCGTCATCGCCATCGTAGATGTCCAGACGAGAGGCGGCGTGCGCGACGAGGTAGTTCAGCGCCAGCGAGCCGACGACGAGGCGCCACGCGATGAGCCAGCCTCCGCCGAGCAGGTCGGCGCCGTACCAGAGCAGCACTGACGCGAGGCCGATCCACATACCGATGCAGAACGGACAGATGAACCCGTCCGCAACCCACTGCCTCGACTCGCTCAGACGCCCGCGCAGGCGCGTCTCCAGAGGGATGAGCATGCGCCGACCGAGGTCGTCCGCGATGAAGAAGCGCACCAGGCGCAGCGTGCCGACGGCGAGGATCAGACCGTCGAGCAGGTCAAGGAGGAGGGGAGACATGTGACGATCGTATCCCGCACAGCACAACGGCCCGCCTCCACTTGGGAGACGGGCCGCTGCTTGAGGCTAGCCGAAGGCTGCCCGCTGTACCGCCTTCACAGCGGCGTCCTTGCTGTCGTACGAGCCGATCCGGCTGCTGCCCGCCTTGACCTGGAAGTCCAGGTAGGCGTACCACTTGCCGCCCGGCTTGGATGGAGTGACGACGAAGCCGACCACCTGTCCCTTGAGCCGGACATCGGACCAGCCGGGGTAAGTGCTGCGGTCTGCCATCAGCGCTCCGGGGTGATGCGGATGCCTCCGAGGGTGACAGCCTGTCCCTCGGACAGAGCGCCCGCCACCTCGACGCGCTCACGCGGCGTCGTGCTGATGTGGTTCGCCGCGACGATGCGCGACACGAGCCCGTTCCAGGACTTGTCCTCGAACGTCCGTCCGGCCGCTGTTGCCTTGGCCACGGTCACTTCTCCTTCACGGGCTTGATGAGGATGCCCGCGATCTGTACCTCACGGCCGTGCATCAGCGCGTCGACGGCGCGCATCCGCTCCTCGACGGTCGTCGGGCGCTTGCCCCGCGACGCGAGCGCGTCCCCGACTGCCCCCCGCCACGACGGCGCCTCGAAGATCTTGCCCCCAACAGATACCTTCACTCGCGTGCCCCTTCCGGCTTGATGAGCACTCCGCCGATGACGACGGTGTACCCCTTCTTCATCTGGTTTACAGCAGCCAGGCGCTCTTCCCTGCCTGGACGGTGCGTGGCCACAGCCATGAGGACAGCGGCCAGCACCTCGGCCCAGGAACCGCCCTCGAAAGAGCGGCTCCCGACCGAAGCCCTCACTCCTCGTACTCCGGGACCGGCTGGCCCATCAGGCGCAGCACACCATCGGCCACGTCCTCAGCCGTAGTGAGGTCCGGGCACTCCGGGGCGAGCGTATCGACGATCTGTTCCCGGCTGTAGCGCGGGACGGCGACCATCGGCACGATGTCCTCCAGGTCCTGGTCAGCGAACCAGCCACCGCCCGGCCAGGTGTTCGGCACCAGCGCGCGCCAGTGGATGTAGTCCTCCTCGTCGTCCGGCACGTAGGCCAGAACGAGGCGCTTGAACCCGCCCGCGTGGTAGACGGTGGCTTCGATCAGGTCACCGATCTGGTATTCGTCCATGCTGCTCCCTCAGGTAGTAGGTGGCCCGCCCCGTGGAGGGGCGGGCCGGTAGATCAGCGGAACTCGCCCTCGGGGTGAACTTCAGCCAGGTGCTTCTCGAACGCCTTGGCGCTCGTGATGACCCAGTGGCAGTCGTACCCGGTGATGTCGCCGCAGGTGTCGGCCGAGAACACGGCCTTCCGTAGCGCATCGAGGGCCTCGCGGTGCCTGCGGATTTCCTTCGACATGTCGCCTCCTTCCGTCGGTTTGTGCTGACATACGTAACACTACACCCGACAGGGGCAACACGCTACCTATACCGGGCAATTAGCGACGCTGGATTCTGGCAGCCGTCAACGCACTGCCCGTGCGGGCGCGCTCCGGCTTGCGCGCGCCGGATGGGTTTCCGATCTTCATCGGCTCGGCGGTGCGCAGCCGGGCGAGGCAGTGCACCAGCACGTCCACCATGTCGTCGTGCGCGCCTGTCGGGAAGTTGCGTGTCTCCGTCAGCAGGTCCGTCACCCACTCGCAGCCGGGCTCCGAGGGGTGCGGCAGCAGCACGTTGCCAGCCTCGATGGTCGGGGTCTGCGCGCGGGCGCGGACCTCCTTGCTGTCCTTCGGGTTGACGGCGATGATGCCGTCCACCTCCGAGCGGAGCACGTCGATAATCGCCGTGCCGTTCGCCTTGTCCTCAATGATCCGCGTCGGAACGTGCGGCGCCGAGAACGCGCGCACCTGCGGCAGCGTCGCTGTGAATGACCACCGGTCGCGCACCTGCGCCGTGAGGATGCGCTGCACCCCGCGCCGTACCCACCGCTGCCCGACCACATAATCGGAGGACTTGGTGTCCTTGAAGGCCATGTCCCAGCCCTCGACCCAGGTCCCGCCTCCGTGTGGGTCATGCACGTCCGGCAGGTACAGCACGTCCACACCGTTGGCTACGGCCGGGTTGGTCGTCCAGTACCGCCACCACTTCATGTCGAAGATCGCCCCCTTGGCGGGAGCCGGGCGCTGCTGGTACAGCGCGGACCAGACGTACGAGCCGACATCGCTCTTCACTCCAGCCCAGCGGACCAGGGCCTCCTCAGGCGTCTCATCAACGAGCGGCGTGAGCAGCGGCTCCCCGACGGCGCGCCCGAGCACGTCGTCTTCCTCAGCGATGGCCGGGAACGAGATGACCTCCCACTCGCCCGGGTCGCCCTCGTGCTCAGCGGACAGCAGGCGCCCGATGAAGTCGTCCTCGTGCCAACGGGTGCCGATCGCGATGACGAGGGCAGGCGGCTCCAAGCGGGTGCTCGCCGTCGAGAGCCACCAGTCCCACACCGACTGCCGCAGCACCTCCGAGTGCGCCGCGCCGAAGTCCTTGATCAAGTCGTCGAGCAGCAGCACCTTGAACCCACGCCCGGTGATCGACCCGCCAACGGACCGCGACAGGATGCCTCCGCCCTCGGCCGTCTCCCACTCCTGCGCCGCTCCGGCGTCGGGCGCGATGCGGATGCCCAGTTCCGGGTGCTCCGTCGCCCAGCGGCGCACGGCGCGCCCCCAGGTGGTGGAGAGGCTAGCCTCGTGCGAAACCATGCCGATCTTCCACTCCGGGTGCCGACGCAGCAGCCAGACCGGCAGGTACTGGCTGGCGAGCGTGCTCTTCCCGGCACGAGGCGGCATCGAGATGGCGATGCGACGGCTGATGCCGTTCTCCACGTCGCGGACGGCCTGCTCCAGCCGGGCGGACAGGTACTCCAGATGGGGCCGCTGCCTGTACCCGTCGTCCAGTTCGACGGCCTGCTCCATCGGGTTCTGCGGCAGGCCAACCTGGCTCGCCGGGAGCGCTTCAAGCAGGGCACGCGCTGCGGGTTCGGGCAGGCCGTCGAGCAGGTCGTAGACCTCCTGCTCGGTGAGCGTGGCGAGCAGCGCCACCAGGTCATCGGTACTCACGGCGCTCCTAGTTGACGGGAAGAGGCGGCAGGTGCAGCCCCGGCAGCCGCTTGAGGGTGACCTCGGCCGTGCCCTTTGCAGCGGAGCGACGGTACGTCAGCAGGTCCGGCCACTGCGCGACGAGGCGCCGCGTGCCGTCGTCCTGGTAGGTCGCGTCGCGGTAGACCTGCATCCCGCCCGGCTCGGTGTAGAAGCGCGTCTTGAGCGTCACGTTGTCGAGGCGGAGCACGGCGCCGTCGCGCAGGAAGTGGCGGATCGTGCGCTCGTAGTCCTCCTTCTCGTCGAAGTTCAGCACCTCGGTCGGGTCGTGCCGGAGCGTCATGCCCCAGAACGTCCCGACGATGTGCCGCAGCCCGAGGTGGGCGCGGTCAGCCATGAAGAAGGCGTTCCGAGCGGGGTAGACACCCCACAGCGACACGTCCTGCTGGTCGGCGTAGTCGAACGCCCCAGTGATCAGCGCGTCCAGATTGCGCACGGGCGCGAGTACGCGCTCACTGACGCGCCGCTCCACCGCGCGGATGTCGTCGTCCGCCTGGACTAGCCGGGTCCCGCGCGGATACTGCGCCTGGAGCACGTTCCGCGCCCCGCGCAGCCCGGATATGCCTCCGTGCCCCATCACCGAAACCTGAGGAAAGTGCTTGCCGACGGCGGCCTCGTACTCGGCCCGCTCCTCGTGCAGCACCCAGACGTGGATACGCGCCGGGTCCACTCCGCCAGCGACGAGAACAGGGAGCGTGCATTGCGTGAGCAACCCGGACCTCTGCCGCGAGGGGATAGCGACGGTGTAGCCGCTCACGCCTGGCCCGCGTTCTCGTTGCGGATCTTCGCGTTGATGCGCGGTTGCCCGGTGCGCTTGCCCTGCATCAGCCGGTCTGGGGTGTATCCGGGCGCGGCCATGCGCTCCTCGCGCTCGGTGCGCCGCTTGCGCGCCTCGGCCGTCTCGACAGCGTAGGTGTGGCAGTCCTTGAGGCCCTGGAGCGCGTAGTAGACCACGCTGATGCGGTAGCCGCCCTTCGCCGTGACGCGCATCGGCGTGACGCCGTGCACCAGGCCCTTCCCGTAGAACATGACCGCGTAGCCGTCCTGGCAGGGCACGGTCATGCCGTACTCGGGGATGTGCAGGTGCCCGCCCGTGACGCCCCGGCGCACGACCGGCATCGCGGACCACGCCTCGAAGTTGTTGCCGTCGCGGTGGTAGGGCAGAGCGCTCTCCGAGTTGATGACGCCGCTGGTCCAGAGCGACTCGTCCGACAGGCGCCACTCGGGCAGCACCTTCTCGATCGTCTGCCGGTCAGCCAGTTCTATCTCCGGGAACGCCTCACCGAGCGCGCTGCCCATGACGTTGCTGTAGGCGACGAGGTAGGCGTGGACCTCGGGCTGCTCATCCGCGAGCCGGGCCAACATGCACGCCTCCTGGCCCATCATCGGCTTGCGCGGTCGGTTGCCGAACGTCCGGCTGGTGTTGCGCACGCCGGACGCGCGCGGCGTCGGGCTGCTGCTCCCGCCCATCTTCACCTGGAGGATGTTGCGCCGGAACGCTGCGCGGTCTGGCATGGCGAGGTTTGCGAGGACAGGAGCGCTCGTGTCCGCATCGACGAACAGCACATCGCCCCGGAACGTCGGGTCGAGCGCGGGCGCCTGCGTACCGACCAGCGCACCCGCTTCCGCTGCGGAGAGCACGCGTTGGATCGGCACGCGGGGGATGTCATGCATCGAACGTCTCGACGCCCAGCGCCTCGCTGATCGGGTCGAAGTCGTCCGCGTCCGGCTCGGCAACGGCAGCCGTCACGTCGCCGTAGCGCTCGCTCAGCAGAGCGCTCAGGGCCTCCGCATTGTTGTTGACGCCGTAGTCCACACGGAGCGCCTTGAGCCGCGCCTGGACGAGCGGGTACTCGCTGACGGAGTAGTCGATGATGACGAGGCGGCGTCCCTCCGCCGCGTAGTCGTCGCTGTCGCGCTGCGTCGGCACGTCGTCCTTCTTCGTCACCTTCGGCGCAGGCTCGGCGGACAGTTCCTCCAGGCGAGCGCGCAGGTCGTCGGTATCGTCCTCGGTGAACCCGACGCCCGTGAAGTCGTCCAGATTGTCGAGCAGGTCGAGCAGGCTCTCGTCCACCCAGCCGCCCAGTTCCGTTGTGCGGTTGAGCGCGATGAGCGCAGCGCGCGCCTCCGCGTCAGTGCGAGACGACCAGCCGACGATGACCGGCACGAGCCAGTGCCCTCCGGCATCGACGCGGACGCCCTCGGGCGGGTTGTCGCCCCGGTCGCGCATCCGGCGCAGCGTCTCGTCACGCCCGTGCCCGCTGATGATGTAGCCGGTGCGGTCGTCGCGGACGATCTGGTCGATGATGCCGAACCGCCCGATCGAAGCGTCGATTACGTCGACGTTGTGCGCCTTCGGGTTGGCGGGGTCCGCCTTGAGGTGATCGAGCGGGATGTACTCCGTACGCCTCGGCGCGGTCTCAACGGTCATCGGTGTTCTCCTCGGTGTTGGTACAGCCCTCGTGGTTGCCGCAGCAGTGGTAGCAGGTGACCTGGATACGTGCTGGGTTCGCGAGCGAGCCCGAAGCCAGACCCTTCGGCGGTCGCCCTGGATCGTCGCTCGGCGGGCGCTTGCGCGGTCTGCCCCAGCCGCCCGTCACAGTTCCCTCCGCTCATTCCAGTAGACGCGACCGTTGCGGATCGGGCAGACGAACCGCTTGCTGCCGAGGTGGACCTCGATCGTCTTCTGGAACGGCTCGACGTTCACCTCCCGGCCGTCGTCCGGTCCGCCGACTATCTGTGCCTTGGCCATCAGAGTGCATCCTTCTCGTCGTCGGTCATCTCGGGCAGTTCCGCCTCCCCGCGTAGCGCGTTGATGCGCTCCACCAGCAGGCTCTTGGCGCTCTCGCCGTCGATCACGGTCGCCGTGCGCGGCACGCCTGCGCGGTCGAGGACGCTGTTCGCGGCCCGCTGCCGGTCGGCGCTCTTGTCCGCGTTGACCATCTCCCGGGCGAGCACGGCGATGGCCGGGTCCACCAGTTCGAGCAGGCGTAGGGCTGCCTTCTTGCGCACCTGCGGAGCGGATCCACCGTGCGTCTCGCACACGGTTCCGCCCCGGATTGCGGACTTGCCGCACCGGTTACCCGAGGTCGTGGACTTGGCGGTGCACTGCCTCGCTGGCCCCTGGGTTGCTGGCCCCTTGGGTCCTGCTGGAGTGTCTGTCAAGGCGGGTACCTCCTGTACGTAACATGCGGGCGGATGTGCTGATGGTAGGGATGATACATCTGGAGGGTGGACGGCGAAGAGCCCCGCTCAGGCCCGTGGTCCCTGTTGGGCAGGGACGTGGACCATGAGCGGGGCTCTCTGCTCCCCTGGGGTGGATGAGTACCCCTGGTGCGAGCGTACAGCGTGCGGGAGCGGGATCTAGGCTCTGTGCCCCGCATGCTTGAATTTCTCGGCGGAGGCCCGCTCGATGTAGAGCCAGTGCCCGCGCCAGGTGCCGGTAAGGCGCTTGCGCGCGACCAGCGGCGCGAGACGCTCGAACGGGAGACCGAGATAGGCAGCGGCTTCCGTGCGGGTCATGTAGCGGGTGCGGTCGACGGAGCCCCGGTTCGGGTCGGCCATCAGTACACCAGCACCTCTCCGCAGCGCTTGCAGTCCACCAGGTAGCCGCGTTCCCCGCCGGGAGCGCCGGTGTTCTGCCAGCGGATGAAGCGGGCGAACCGGCCGCAGGTGCACTGCCACCCGCCGACGCCCCGGTTGCCGTGCCGGGGTTCAGTGGTCTCGTCGAAGTACCACGAGATGTCGTCGAGTGGGTCTGTCACCACAGCGTCACCCGCTCCCTCGGCTGCCACTCGCGGTTACGGTTCGGCTTGGACAGGCCGAGCACCCACCGCTTGCCGCAGCGCGGGCAGTTGTGCTCGACGCCGAGCCGCGCGAGGTGGCGGCTCGGAAGGTGCTCGATGCAGTCGTGGCGAGGCATCAGAGCATCGCCAGCCCGGCGGCGTCGGTGTCGTAACCGCACACCGAACAGGCGATGTCGTCGGCGGGGATGTGCCCGTTCTCCTCGCCGGGCGAGTCGGTGCAGTTCGGGCACGCGCGGCAGATCGGCAGACCCGCAGCGGCATAGGAGGGGTCGGTGCAGATGTAGCAGTCTGTCCGGTATGCGTACGGCAGGCGGACGTTCAGCGCTGTCATGAGGTACTCCTTATCGGGATGAACAGGAAGAACAGGAAAAGATCAGGCGGCACCGAACAGCCATATCAGACCGGACCAGCAGACGGCGCCAAGGACGACGACGGCGAGGCCAGCGAGGGCCATGACGAGGTGGTCGCTGGTGTGGGCGTGGTGGCGGGTCACGAGGCACCGACGAGGGCTGTGACGAGTGCGAGGGCTGCCTTCCGGCGCCGGTAGATGTCCATCGCCTCGGCGCGCTCAGTGAACGACATCCAGTCCGGGCTGCGGTACAGATCCTGTTCGTCCTGGGGCCAGTCCCGCACGTACTCGGAGACCTTAGCCACCGGGATAAGAGCGAGGATCGCGTCGAAGTCGACGGCGCGCAGCAGGCGCCAGTGGGCTTTCCAGAGGTTGGTGACCGAGGCCGCGTCCGGCACGAACTCCGTGCACGCGCAGTCGGGCCAGTCGATGTACGACATGCACGAGGTGTTGCCCGGCTTGCCCGCGTGCCGGTTGTGCCCGTGCCCGCAGGTGCATGTGAGCGGCGTCGGGTAGTGGTCGAACAAGCACACGCAGCCCAACTCCCCGGCGCCGTCGGCCAGGTACGTCTCGCGCAGACTGGCGAGGCGGTCCTGCATCACCTCGATCTGGTCTTCGATCGTCACAGTTCCTCCAGGTAGGGGTTGGTCTCGCCAGTCTCCCCGCGCGACGCCTCCCAGGAGGCCGCGAGGACGATCCCGATGTCGACGGGTGGGGGAGCGTTGCGCATCTCGCGCTCGGTCATAGGCCTGCTCATCGCCTCGATCAGTTCGGCCTCGAAGTCCTGCGCCGTTGCGAGGATCCGGTGACCGGTGGCCGAGTGGAAGACGGCGAGGTCGCCCGCGAGGATGCGCCGGGCTACCGCCACAGGGACCATCAGCGCTTCGCCGCAGGCCGAGCACGGCGCCTTCACCTCGACGGGCGGCAGAATCTCCAGCGTCACGCGCTGCATCGGGTCGTCGCGCAGCATCCAGGAGATGTGCTCGACGGCGGACTCCAGAGCCGAGAACGACGCGACCTCGCCGCCGTCCACCCGCACCCGGTAGAGCCGTGCATCGGGCAGCAGGCGCGTCCCTGCCGGGACATCGGGCAGGCGGGTCATGAGCCGTCTCCTTCGTCGAGCACGAGCAGCACACGGTGAGCCAAGTTGCCTGCATAGCAGCCTGTAGACGTAACGCCATAGCCCCCACAGGAGACGTCCGGCCCTTCGGCGGTAGCCAGCGCCCGCAGGCGCTCCACCCGCTCCTGAGCGGCTACGAGGTCGGCCTCCAGACGACGCGCCCGGTCTGCCATCGTGACGATGCAGTGCTGCTGCTTCTGTGTCAGGTTGCGCTCCAGCGACAAGGCCGTGAGCCGCTTGCTGAGCGGTCTGCCTTTCGTCATGGTGTTTCCCTTCTATGAGAGGTGAAGCGGCCCGGCCGGGGAGGGCCGGGCCGCTTGCGGGGTTGGTGCTCAGCGCTCCCAGCGGGAGAGCGCGCGGGCCGGGACGGTGACCTCGACGCACGAGTGCTGCTCGCCGTCCCAGGTGACCTCGAAGCCCTCGGCCTTGAACGCCTCGACGATGCGCTCGGCTGAGCCGTTGCCGTGGTTGAAGTAGACCGTCTCCGTGGTGACCTCGCTGTAGCCGTAGGAGCGGCTGTTGTCGCGGATAGCCTTCTCGCCGTCCTCGGCCCAGCGGAGCGCCCTGCCCTGCCCACCGAAGTTCCAGGCGTAGGGCGTGGTCTCCGGGTCGAACGACTTGGTGGTCTTGAACGGCTCGGCGCAGCCCCGGCAGCAGGCCATCACGTTCTGCCGGATCGCGACGCCGGACTTGCGGATCGCCTTGACCGCAGCGGCGTAGCGCTCCTTGGTCGTCGGCGGCAGCGGGTTCTCCTCGATGGCCGCGACGGTGAAGCCGAGCAGGATGGCCAGTTCGGCGTCCTGCGCGTTGAGGGCGAGCCAGCCCTGCTCTCCGGCGTGCACGGCGTAGGAAGCGGCCCAGGAACCCCGAGGGGTCAGTTCGCCTGCGCGGTCGCGGGCCTGGCTGCGGAGAACGGTGCCGGTGGTGTTGATGCTCATGATGAACCTCCTGTTTGGGTGCTTCGTTGTGCTGACATACGTAACACTACACCCTAGTAAACCACCCCGCTACCAAATTAGGTAACGGGGTGGTTACGACTTCTCAGGACCAGGCGATCAGCGCGCCGAGGACGATGCCGAGCAGGCCGGACACCACGAACCAGCCGCCGCGCGCAGCCCGCGCGTAGTCGCGGCGCAACTGCCGCAGCCTGCGGTCGATGTCTGCCCGGAGCGGAGGAACTTCTGTCCGGTGCCAGGTTGGCTCAGTCATCGGGGTTGTCCCGGTGCGTGGCCTGACGCTTGAGCAGGCCCTTGACCTCGGTCTCGTGGTAGCGCCTGTGCCCGCCGAGCGTGCGGATGCTGGTCAACTTCCCGGCTTTCGCCCAGCGGGTGACCGTCTTCGGGTCCACCTTGAACAGCGCAGCGACCTCAGCCGGGGTGAGCAGATTGTCAGACATGTTGTGCCTTTCGGTAGTGCAGGCCCCCGCCTGTAGCGGGGACCTGCGGTGGTTACTTCGTGGCCCGCTCACCGGTCGTCCCAGGTCTTGCCGGTCACGCTGTCGCTGTGGTCACCGCTGGAGTGCTTGGGCCGGTCGCAGATGCTGACCGCGTAGTTGCCCTTCGCGAGACCGGTGGGTGAGAACTCAGCCGCGTGCTTCTTGCTGCCGCAGATCGTCGCTCCAGCCACCTTGATCTTGGCCATCTTGTTCCTTCTGGGGTCGGTTTGTGCTGACATGAGAACCGTACCCCGTGCGGGCGCTTTGCGCTAGTTACGCTGCCCCAGGACGAGCAGCAGAAGCATCCCGACGAGCAGCACGAACGCGGTCAGCCGCGTGCTGATCTTGGTCTTCCGGTCGGCAGCCATACCGAGCGCGAGCACCGCGAGGAAGGCGAACACGATCCAGTGCATCCAGGTCACGCGGCGCCCTCCCGCATCTTCGTGGCCGCTGCGACGACGTGAGAGCACTGAGCGGCGCCCAGAGCGTTCTTCCCATGGGTGCAGGTGCACATACGGCTCCGGACCGTGCCGTCGCCGTCCAGGACGATCTGGACGCGGTACGGCGCACCCTGGCGACTGCCCTCGATCCACCACACCGAGTCGTCGAGGGCGTCCTGCATCACGCGGCCTTCGGCCAGGTACTTCCGCGCCTTGGCGATCACGCCCTCGCTGAGCGTCACCACGCGACACCCCCGACGAACTCGGCACCCCACTCGCGGCGCGGCTTGAACCGCGTCTTCGGGTCGTAGCCGGGCGGGATTCCGTCGGCCTGACGGTCGCGGAGGATCGTGCGCCAGGAGACGCCCAGCGCCGCGCCCATCTCCGCGTCGGTCATGCCGGTAGCCGCCATCGCGCGAACGCGCTTGCGCCGGTAGGCGATGTCCTCCGGCGTGCTGCGCGCCTGGATCTGGCCCTTCCTCATGCGGTCTGTCCCATCTGCGAGTTGAACAGCGCGTCGCGGTCGTTCGGAGTGAGGCCTCCGTAGATACCTGCGCGCCCATTCGGCATCTCGATCTGGAGAGCGAATTCGAGGCACTGCTCCCGAACCGGGCATTCCGTCCAGCAGACGCGCTGGGCTGCTGGCACATTGCTCGGCACCCTGCGCGGCTTATTGACGGCGTTCTTCGTCGGGAGCGTCTGGTCGTAGTCGAAGTCCGGCGCCTGCCCCTGGCAGTGCGCCTCCTCCTGCCAGTCGAGGCTGACCTCTGGCGCGTACCGCTTGACGTACGAGTTGCGGCGCGCCTTGCTGTCACCTGCCACGGGTTGCCTCCGTCGCGGCTGCCTTGGCGAGACAGGCATTGGCGGCTTCGCGGAAGGTGGCCTCAGCGTCGTCGCGCTTGGCGCGCCACTCCGCCTCCTTCGCGTTCTGCTCTGCGATCGGGGAGAGCGCCTTCTTCATCAGGTCGGCGTCAGCCGCGAGGGTTGACAGTGTGACCTGTGAGGCGAGCACCTCCGCCTTGGTCTCGTACTGGTCCACGCGCTCCCGAGCGGCCAGACCGGCGAATCCGGCCTGGGCCGCGTCGGCGCAGACGGTCGGCACGTCCTCAGAGACGGTGACGACCTCGGGCTGCTGCGTGAGGTTCATGGTCGCCGCGCCCGCGACGAACCCGCCCACGAGGGCGAGCGCGAGAAGGGAGACACGGCGGTGCGTCGGAGTGATCTTCACGAGGGCTTCCTCTCGCTGGCCTGGCGGTCACCCTGCGCACCGCCGATGTGGATGTACATCTCGTCGTAGGTCTCGGTCGGCATGACCTCGACCTGCGTCAGCGTGAGGACGTTGTGCGCTGCGAGCAGCACGACAGCGAAGCCGAGCGCGTAGTTCTGGCTGTCGGCCTTCATCGTCAGAACGACGGTCCCGTCGCCGTCGACAACGGGAGAATGAGCCGACAAGGCTTCGACGAGGTAGTCGGCGTCGCTGTCGCTGATGTGGCCAGAGGAGGCGATGACATTGAACGAGGGCATTTCGTTCCTTTCGGTGTCGGCGCTCACGGCTTGAATCCGTCGCGCTTGAGGTACGAGAGCATGTTCTTCCACGCTCGGTGGTCGCTCGGGGTACCGGCGATCGTCGTGATCTTCCGGCCGTCCCGCATGACGATGAAGTGGTTGCCACGCGTCGTCTGGCGGACCTCATAGCCCTGCTCCTTGAGCGCCTTGAACAACTTGCGCAGTTCCTTGTCCATGAGGACCTCCCAGTCGGTGTGTTGTGCTGACATACGTAACACTACACCCTGACAGGAGAGGCCGCTACCCAAGGGACTTACCGAATCGGGTAGCGGCCTGCCTGCGGACTAGTCCGCGATGCGCTGAGCGTCAGGAGCCGAGGGCACCTTGGCCGCAGCCATGCCGAGCGCCGCGCTGACCAGGAGCAGCCACAGGGCCGCTTCCTGGTCGTTCACGACGCCGTAGCCGACGAGCACCAGGAGCGCTGCGTTCAGCACGTTGTAGATCCACTGACGGACCTTCGGACCAGGCAACTTCATGTTGAAAACCTCTCGTGTAGGGTTTCTGTAATGGAGACGATCAGATGCAAGGTACCCGACTGCGAGGCAAACGTCCGTGCGCGTGGCCTCTGCCCAAAGCACTACGAGCGACTCAGGGTCCACGGTGACGTGAGCCGGGGCCGTGTCGCGACGTTGGGGTGCTCCGTCGAGGGCTGTACCCGAAGCCACCTTGCCCACGGGCTGTGCGGCACCCACCTTGCCCGCTTGAAGAGCAACGGCGACCCGGAGAAGGTGCGGCGAGTTGTAGACGGAATCAAATCGAACCCTCTCTGGACCACCTGGACCTCGATCAAGCAGCGCTGCCTCAACCCCAACAGCCGGGGCTACAGGAACTACGGAGGCCGGGGCATCCGTATGCACGAGCCCTGGGTCAATGACAGCCGAGGCTTCATCGAGTGGGTCGAATCTACCCTCGGCCCTCGCCAGGCCGGACTGACTCTGGACCGTATCGACAACGAGGGCAACTACGAGCCGGGGAACCTGAGGTGGGCTGACTGGTCAACCCAACTCAGGAACCGCAGGCCATATCGAACTACACGGAGCCCTCTTCGAGATGACGCTGGAGCGCCATGATCGTACGGGAGTTGCGCGACAGAACGCCGTCGTGCGTGCTCGTGCCCAGGTGCGCCTGGAGGCGGCTGATCGTGTACGGCCCGACGAGGCCGTCCCGCTGCCCGTGCGGCAGTTCGAGCGCGTCCTGGAGGGCGAAGATCACCTGCGAGCCGCGACCACGCGCGGTCCAGCGCCAGCCCGTCGTCAGACCCGGGTTGCTATCGCGCCACCTCGCCGTCTGCGACGAGACGATGCCGTCGACCGGGGTACCGAGCACGCGCTGGAGCCGGGCCGTGGTCGCCCTGCCCCAAAAGCCGTCGACGAACGTGCTCGGCGGCGTCGCGGGCTTGGGCGGGGTGATAGGCGGGATCGGGTTGTCGACGAAGACCGGGCCGTCGTCGAGCAGGGTGCCCGACTCGATCGCGTCGAGGTGGCTGTAGACGTTGCGGCCCGGGCACGCCGTGGACTTGTAGTCGCGGTGGCCGTTGACGGGCGCGTTGAACAGCCACCAGCGGTTCTTCCCCTCCTCGTAGATCCGGGCGCCCGTGACCAGCGCGGCGTCGCTCGGGAAGTCCGTCTCGAAGTTGCCGACGAAGCAGATCGACCGGACGGTGCTGTTGTGCCCGCCCGTGTGCGTACCGCGCCGGTTGAACGAGACGCCCTGGTAGGCCCGCCCGGACGGGAAGATGACCACGTTGTAGGAGATGCCGGTGCCGAACCGCTCCTGGCCGATGCCTTCGAGGAACCGCATGTGCGCGCGCTCGGCTTCCTCAGTGTCGCCGTCGGCGTGAGTCACGGTGTGGTGCGCGACGACGGCTTCGGCGGTACCACTGAGGTTCAGGTCGCCGTCCTGGTAGCGGGGCGACCAGGAAGAACGGGGGAGGATCAGGGTGGTCAAGGGGGACTCCTTCGGTCTAGGTAGGGCCAGCGTAACCTGTCCGCATTGTCAGGCGGACGGTTCATCAACAGGCATCAACCGTTAGCACGACGTTTTCACCGCACGGACATTTGGGATGCATGTTACGTGCATTTGCATAACCGCAGGTCAGAGGGTCTAAACGTTCTTCGTTCATCACTCACCCTCCCCTATAAGGGGGAGGGTGAGTGATGAAGGAAGAACAGAACGAGGTCAGAGCCCGCCCGGCTCGTTCTGCTCCAGCCAGCGCCGGAACCGCTCGTGCTCCTTCGGGTGGCCCTGGATCTGCATGGCGAGGTGGTCGTAGCAGTAGAAACCCGACTTACCCGGCATCGGCGGGTAGTTGCCGTGCGGCTTGAGCGCCGTGAACCGGAACCAGCCGCGCCGCTTGCACTTCGCCCGCTCCTGGATACCGCGAGCGGGCTTCCCGCCCCGGGAGTGGATGTCGCGCATGGCGGCCTTCCCCCACTTGATCCCGTCGCAACGGTGCTCCGGCATCGACGACGGCAGCCGGGTTACCCACGGCAGCCGGGCGAGCAGATCCTTGCGTTCCTTCAACGTCCTCACTGTGTGCCCCTTCCAGAGCCTCGTAGAACGCCGAGGCGCCCGGGTTACCCCGGACGCCACGGCGGCTGCTCCTGCCTCGGTTACGCGACGCTCAGCGCGATGTCCTGGGCCATCTTCGCCGCCGACTGCACGAGGCGGTCGCGGTCGAGGAAGGACCGACGGAACAGGTTCTCGGCGCGGTCCTGGTCGTTCTGGCCGCGCGTCGAGCGGAACCACTGGCTGTACTCGACAGCGCCCTGCACCAGCCCGTAGGCCGTGTTCTTGACGCCCTCCGAGGTCTCCGAGGCGAAGATCGTGCGCAGGTCACCCCGGGCGTTCTCGATGTTCGTCAGCACGCGCTTGCTGACGATCGCAGCCTCCGGCGCCGGGACGAACCGCTCGATGAACTCCTCGCGCTGGGCGTCGGTGACCTTCATCGTGAGCAGGTACTCGTTGAAGACCTTCCACTCCTCGACCGACACGCGCCACATGGCGAGCGCCTGCTTGGCCTCCTCGATGCGGTCCTTCACGTTCTTCGTGTGGCGGAAGACAATCTCCGTGCCGGACGCCTTGGCGCTCATGTCCGCCATGCGGCTGGTGTTGGCGCAGACGATGCGGGTGTTGATCGCCTGGCCCCGGAACGAGCCGCCACCGTCGTGGTTGTTCTGGAGGGCGAAGTACTGGAGCGTCGCGCCGTTCGGGTCCCCGGCGAGCACCAGCGGCTCGTCCAGGCGGAGCAGCAGCCACACCTGGCGACCGCCGCGCAGCGAACCGCCCGTCTCGTAGCGCACGTCGCCGCCGAGGCCCTGCACCGCCTCCGCGATGTCGTACATCTCGCTGTTGCTGACGATGCCGAGGGTGTCGTTCGTGACGCCGATGTGCGCCCCGTTGTTCCCGCTGTTGACGCCCGGGTTGTCCTGCCAGACGACCTCCTGCGTGCCCTCGATGACCTCGTAGCGGGTCGTCGGCTGCGGAGCCTCAGCCCAGGTTGTGGGGCAGGTGCTGCACTGGTCCGAGGGCAGGAAGTGCCCGCACTCGTCCAGGACGCCCTCGGTGAAGCCGGGGACCGCACGGTAGACGGGAGCGGTGACCGGCTCCCAGTTGTGGGCGATGGCCTGCGCCTCCTCGCGGGTCGGATACTCGCTGAGGATGGTGCCGAGCCCGTGCCACGGCATCTGGCGGACCGAGAAGAGGTTGTCGGTGGAGGTGATTTCGTGAGCCATGATGGCGTCCCTTCGGGTTGGTGTTGCGCTGACACTGCGTGCCCCGGCTAGGCCGTGAACCTGCGCCGCCTACGCGGAGCCGGGGCGACTACTCAGAGAGCAGCGAGGGCTGCCTTCTTCGAGGCCCGGAGGCCGTCGGCCTTACCAGCGGTCATCTTGCGGTTCTCGTCCCAGACAGCCCAGCCACGCACGTTGGAGTCGGTGTGCCCGTTCCAGGCGTTCGGACGGACTCGGGCCGAGATTTCGATGATGCGGTCCCCGGCCTCGTTGTAGCCGTAGGTGACGCCCTCGTAGGTCTCCCACTCGGTGACCGTGCCGTGTGCCTTGTTCATGATGCTCTCCTCGGTTGGTGTTGCTCTGTGCTGACATACGTAACACTACACCCAGTAACTCGGGCTGACTACCGATTCCGGTAACGAACATGTTACGAAACTGGCAGAGGCCCGGAATCCGTTGGGACTCCGGGCCTCGGGATCAGTGCGAGCGGACGACGACCTTCGCCGGGTCGACGCCGAACCGCGCCGTGCTGCGCTTTGCGCTGCCGAGAAGGTCGAGCGTGAGAGTGCCGTCCGGGTCGACGTGCCGCACCTCCCAGCGCGGGGCGACGCCCTTGCGGGAGCGGTGCAGGGCGTACGAGACGACATCGCCCTTCTGCGGGCCGGTCGTCTTCGGCGGCTGCACCTCGGCCAGCGACTCGGCCTCCGTGCCGTCGTCCTCCAGGAACTGCGAGCGCAGGATCTTGCCCTGCTCCGCGAGCGGAGGGACGGTCTCCAGGTCAGCCAGGGCGACGACGTTGCCGTCGGCGCGCCGCACGAGGTTCATCAGCGTGAAGCCGTTGGCGCCGCTGTTGTCCCCTTCGGTCCCGACGCGACCTTCAGTCATACGGTAGGCCTCATGGCTGGTGACCCAGGAAGGAACGCCGGACTTCTTGAGGGTCATGTAGGTGGCGAGGATCGCGTCGGTACGGGCGTAGCGGTTGCGGGTGCTGCGAGACATGGTGTGCTCCTTCGGTTCGACGAGTTGGGGGAGGTCAGCGGACGATCGCGGCGTAGAAGGCCGGGACGGTGAGGACAGTCCAGGTGCGGCTCTCGACGCGGCCCTTACTGTCCAGCCGCTCCAGGTACACGTCCAACTTCGTGTGGTCGTACACCCGTCGGTCGAGGCCCGAGATGCGGTACTCGCCGGAGTCGAGCCGGATCATCTTGCCGATGTGGCGCTTGCGGAGAAGTTCGACCTTCGCTGTGGTGATGTCCATGATGACCTCCCGGTTGAACTGCTGTTGTGCTGACATACGTAACATTAGCACGGCAGCAAGGGAGGGCGCTAAGCAATCAGGTAACAAACATGTTACGGATTTGGCAGGAGCGCCAGCACCTCGTCAGCGCTGAGCACGACGGCGGCGACTCCGCCCGCGCGCCGGATCTGTTCAATGACGGCCTGCTGCCGCAGCGTCGCGCGCCCTCGCGCGTGCTGCTCGCTCTCGCCCTGTCGCTGCTTCTTCACCTCGAAGCCATACGCCTTGCCATCGAGGATGACGAGGAGGTCCGGCAGGCCCGCCGACTGGTAGGGACCGCCCGCAAGTTTCACGACCAGAGCGTCCGGGTATGCGCGCTGCACTGCGCGGCGGATCTGTCCCACGAGCAATGTCTCTGGTTGTGCCACGAGGCTCCTCCGGGAGTTGAACCCGGCTGCGCGGCTTTGCAGGCCGCTCCCTAGCCGATCGGGCAAGGAGCCAAAGCACGAGGCCCCATCCGGCGGGGGATGGGGCCTCGCTACGGCAGTCGGTGAAGTCTGCCGGGTCTGGTGGTCGGGATACCCGACTCCACCAGGTTAGAACCGGGACGGGGAGCGCCGAAGGAGGTTACGTGTCAGCACAACCACCCGCTCTACCCGTCCCGGCCGTCTGCAACCCTACAGGCTGATGTCCGACAGACTCAGCATCTCGGGCTCGTCCTGCGCCTTGAACGGGCTCGGCGTAGCCGGGGAATCGTCCTCAGCGGGCGTGGCCTCGTCCCCCTGCGACGCGGCCACCGCCTCCTCCAGCGGCACCGGGCCGTCGGTCTCGAACGCCTTGACGGGCTCGTTCGAACGGTCCATCTCGGAGTACGACTCGTCCACCTCGACGGTCGCGTCCTGCTCGGCCGTCTCCGGCACGTAACGGACGTAGCCGTCGATCTCCGACCGGCCCGGACGACCCCGGTAGGGCTCGCCGTGCTTCGTGTCGATCCAGACCTTCCGGCCCATCCACTGCTGCGTGTTGAGCGACAGGCGCTTCTTCGGCGTCGGCAGGCCGAGCCCGTTGAGGAACGCGACGATGCGGAACAGCGCCTTGTCCGTGATCGTGAGCCGGTCGATGAGGACGGCGCCCGCGTGCGGCCCGTCGATGATCCGGACCCAGACGTTGAACATGTCCTTGTTCGTGCTGGTCGTCTTCGTGAGTTCCACGTCGTCGATCTGCGCCAGGTACCGACCCTCGGGGACGGTAGCGCTCAGACGCTCCTTGTAGCCCGTCAGGTCGAGCGTGTACGAAGGTGCCATGTGAGTTCTCGCTTCTGTGAGTTGCTGCTGTTGAGGTGCTGCTACTTGGTTGCGACTGGAGCCGCAGCCGGGATGCCGCCGATGCCCAGCGTGCGCCCGAGGCTCACGAGGGACAGCGGCGCCTTGCGCCCGAGCACCGGAGGGATCCGGCCATGCAGGTTCGCGGGGACGCGCGCCTTGATGCGGTACTCGACGTCGTTGCCGAACCGGGCGACGTGCCGCTCGATCGGGTTTCCCTCGTCGTCCGTGTTGTCGAAGTCCTTCTCCGTCTCGCAGAACATCACGTAGTCGGGGGAGGCCAGCGTGATCGACTGCGCGCCGCGCTGAACGTCCACGGTACGCGTCGTCTGGTTGTTCACCTCGTCCTCGGTGATCTTCGTCTGCGCCGTCAGGATGACGTGCATCGGGCTCGGCCGCTCGGCGTCCGCGAGGCTGTACCAGAACGTCGGGATGTCGCTCATGATGTCGAGCGCCTGTCCCCACGTGCGCTGGTCAGCCGCTGCGACGCCCTGCGCAATCTCGCGCACTGCCGTCTCGCTGTGGCCGAGCAGGAACCGCATCGTCATCTTCTGGACACCGGTCAGGCTGTCGAGGATGACCGCCTTGAAGTCGCCCTCGCCACGGTCCAGCGCGTAGAAGATGTCGTCCATCTGCTGGATCGACTTCGGCCGGATGACCTGGATGTTCTTCGCCCAGGGCGTCCCGAGCCAGGAACGCGGGCCGCGCTCGCCGCGCAGGTCCACCATCAGCGTCTTGCCGAGGGCTGCGATCGTGCTGGCGAGGTACGTCTTGCCGCTGCCCTGCGAGCCGTGGAGCAGGAAGCGACCGTAGTCGTCTCCGATGTCCTGCGCGCCGTACAGGGTCAGGCCAGCGATGCTGTTGCTCATCTGTCTCCAGTTGTCAGGGGTGCTGTCTCATGACTTGCACCCTACATACGTAACCTTACCCTACCGGAGCGGCAGTCGGCTACTCGGCATAGGGTAGGGCTGCCATTAGTAAACCGCCGCAATTGGAGGCATCAGAATGACCGCACCGATCCTGTTCTACTTCGGCTTCGAGCACCTGCCGGAAGGGCCGCTGCGCGACACCAGCGCGAAGTTCCACGCGCTCGCGTACGACCTCGCCGCGACGCTGCCCGACGGCGCGGAGAAGTCCGTCGCCCTGCGCAAGTTGCTGGAGTCCAAGGACGCCGCCGTCCGCGCCACCGTCCCCCTGCCGCCTCCGCTCCCGGAGCCGACGCCGACGCCGGTCTGACGGCGCCCTGCTCAGCCCTCGACGTCTACGGGCGCCGAGGGCTGTGTCGTGTCCTTCGAGGAAAGCCCGTACGGCTCCGGGTTGAGCCGCTCGTTGGTGCGCATCTCGTCGAGGCAGAGGTGCACGAAGTCGCACGACTTGCAGCCCTGCCGGGACAGGTTGCGCGGGATCGGCTTGAGCGGGTCGTCCGCAAGGAACCGGCGCCGCGCCTCCGCCTGCCCCTCGCCCGTAGCGACGGCTTCGAGCAGGTGACCCCTGATCATGCGCGGGTTGGTCGGGTCGAGCGTGCGCCGGTTCCACTTGTCGCGCTCGGTCGGCGTCTCCAGGCGCTTAACGACCTTCTCGTCGCGCAGGTACTCGCGCGCGCCGGAGCCGTCCTTCTTGGGCCCGGGGAACGGCACCGGCTCGTCGGTGAACGCGAGGTAGGCGTGCACGTCGTAGTCGGTCGTCGACTTCGAGAGCGTGCCGGACTTGGTGAGGGCAGGCTGCGACGCGGGCTTGCTGCGCGCCCGGTCGTAGCCGACGGCGCCCACGTTGACCCCCAGGGCGACGGAGACGCCCCAGGCGTACAGGTGCAACTGGCTGTCGAGCAGGTCGTCCAGCGACTCGCTCGCGTCGATGTTCCCGTTCGTCTTGTGGTCCCGGACGACGACAAGGTTGCGCTTCACGTCGTAGTAGACCTCATCGACACGTCCGCGCAGCGCGACGCCCGTGTCCCCGATGGGGACCTCGAACGCCAACTCGACGGCGATCAACTGCTCGTTGGGCTGCTCGTCCGCCCAGGCTGCTGTCCACCTGTTGTCCATCTCGGCAAGGTGCTCGGGCAGCGGCGCACCGGTCTTCTCCTCCCACCGCTCCCGCGTCTCGAACGGCATCGCCTCCCAGAACCGCTGGGCCGCGAGCAGCACGTCCGGGGCGTACAGGTCATCGGTGACGGGAATCTCCGGTCCCATGTCGCCCGTCGAGAGGGTGGTGGGGATGTGCTTCGGCGCTGGGCCGTCCTGAGTGCGGCTGCGGCTGATCGCGTCGGCAGCGCGCAGCGCATGCCACCACGAGCCGTACTCGCGGAGGATGAGCACGCCCATGTCCTTCGGGCGCAGACGGCGCAGACTGGAGTACTCGAACTTCTTCGGGCAGGTGCGGTAGGTGCCGAGGCTGCTGGGGGACACCACGGTCAGGTCGGTCATGTGACTCCTTCAGGTCCGCGTTCTTCTTTCATCATCACCCTCCCCTTACAGGGGAGGGGTGAGTGATGAACGAAGAACACGACTAGGGGATTAGAGGTACAGAGTGAGGTACAAACTCGCTGACCAGAGCGCGATGTAGGGTTCTGGAACCGCTCGTCGCTGCCCGCTGCTGGTCGATGTGCTGGTCAATGCGTGTACTAATGTATCATGTGCTCGGACGTGCCGAACGTCCTCGGTGAAAGGAACCACATGACCTCTGACATGCCGAAGGGCCGCTCCCCCAGAAGCGGCCCTTCACGTAACAGCAACCCCACCCCGAACCGCCGCGACGAGAGGACGGCGGAGTGAACCTCTCCTCAGATGATACCACCGCGCACGCTGTAGAGGCATACGAACGTGGGTATGTTCCGGTGCCGATCCGGCCCGGCACGAAGCGCCCGTTCGACCCGAACTGGACCACGCTGACCTACGGCTCCGCAGCCGACGTGCGCACGCTGTTCGCGCAGGAGCCGTCGAACCTGGGCATCGCACTCGGCGCGCCGTCGGGCGGGCTGGTGGACGTGGACATCGACCACGCCAAGGGCCTCACCGCCGCGCAGGTCTTCCTCCGGGGCACCACAGCAGCCGTAGGCGGACGTGTCAGCCGTCCGGGTAGCCACTACTGGTATCGGGTCGAGGATGGGCTCCCTGAGGGCACCACGCGCTACATGCACCCGGACCGCCAGCGGGACGACCGCGTACTGGTCGAACTGCGGTCCACCGGAGGGCAGACCGTCGTCCCTCCGTCGATCCACCCGGACGGCGAGCGGTATGTCTGGGCCGACGAGGCGTGGGGCGGTGCCGAAGGCCCGGCGCTCATCGGTGGCGCAGAACTGCGCAGCCGGGTCGGGTGTCTCGCCCTGTCGACGCTGCTCGCCATCGAGTGGCCCGTGCGTGGCGGTCGGCACGACGCCTACCTCGCGCTCGCGGGCGCGCTGCTCGCGGAGGGGTACGGCGCCAGCCGCCGTGTCTCGCCGGTCTGGCGGGAACTGGCTCCCGGCATCATCGCCGTGATCGTCCAGGCGACGCACGACGAGGAGGGGATGCAGACGCGGATCGACCAGTCCGTCGAGTCCACGCTCCAGAAGATCGCCCGGGGCAAGCCCACCCAGGGCTGGCCCACGCTCGCGCAGCACCTGAGCGAAGACGTGGTGCAGCGCTGCAAGGACTTCGTGTTCGCCGTCGAGGAGGCCGAGGGGCACGTCCGGCCTTGGTCCCTCGATGAGCCGGAGAGCCCGTACGGCTCGTACAGCGACTCGCAGACCCTCGTCGGCCCGGTTACCCCGGAAGTCCCTGACAGGCTGCTGGTGGCCGAGGAGGACGATGAGGACGAGGACATTCAGCGGGTCGCTTTCGAGCGCATGGTCGAGCACGAGGTCCTCCGCATGGAGGTACGTGAGGAGGCGACTCAGCGCTACCGCGCGAAGCAGGAGCCGGAGGACAGCGAGCCGCTGGTTCGGCTCGTTGCCGAGGTGCTGGAAGCCGAGCCGGAGCAGACGCCCCGTATCGAGCGGGTCCTCCCCTGGGACAGCACCCTCTGGCTGTCGGCGCAGCGGAAGACGGGCAAGACCACAGTGCTCGTCAACATGGCCTATGCCCTGCTGACGGGGGAGAAGTTCCTCGGGGAGTGCGCCGTCGTCCCGCTGGCGCCGGACGAGCGTGTGGCGATGCTGAACTTCGAGGTCACCCCGGCCAAGGCTGCAGCGATGTTCAACCGGCGTGGCGTGCCCCTCGACCGCGTGGTGCAGGTAGACCTGCGCGGCCGGGCGAACCCGTTCCACAACACCAAGCAGTTGCGGTCGCTCGGTGAGCAGTTGAAGGCGCTGAACGTGAAGTCGGTCTTCATCGACACGTTCTCGCACGCCTTCACCGGGGACTCGCAGAACGACGCGACACAGGTCCGCGCTTGGATCCGGCAGGTCAACCAGTGGGCGCGGCTCGTCGTCGGCGCGACCGACCTCGTGGTCACTGACCACGCGGGCCACGCTGAGGCTATGCGGGCAGCGGGCTCCTCCGCGAAGGAGGCGGACGCCGACCACATCATGCACCTGGCACTGAGCGACCCGAAGGACCAGAACTCGCCTCGGCACATCCGGACGTTCGGCCGGACCGAAGATCTGGTGAAGGGCGAACTGCTGCTCGACAAGGAGACCGAGACGAACACCTACCGCGAAATCGACTCGACGGAGAAGCAGGCCCAGCGCGCGGACCAGGCTCTCGCAGACATGAACCGGGCGGAGGACGCCGTGCGGCTCGCGCTGCTCCAGGCCCGCGAGCCCCTGAGGTCGCAGGAACTCTGCGACCTCGCGGGCGAGACGGAACAGGGCAGGCCGCTCAGCAACCGCTCGCTCGACCAGGCCCGGCAGCGTCTCGTCACCGTCGGGGAAATCGTCACCAGCCGGGGGACGGGCCGGGGCACTCCGCTCCTTCACGCGCTGAACCCGGACTACGTACCGGACTACGCGCCGGAAGATGGAGAAGACGGCCAGTCTTCACCAAACGACATCAACGACTAGAACGACGTTTTCGCTACATCGCATTTCGGACACATGTTACGCTGTGTAGCGTTTCCCCTGGTCAGAGGCACAATCGTTCTTCTCTCATCACCGCACCTCCCCTATAAGGGGGAGGTGCGTGATGAACGAAGAACAGAAGGATGAGACATGACCCTGGACTACAGACCGCGCGGAGAGCCGCGCTACGACCACCAGAAGCGGGCGCTCCGGCGCATCATCGAGACGCGCGGCGTCTGCGCTCTGCTGATGGACCCCGGCACGGGCAAGACCGCCGTGACGATCGACTACGCGTCCGCGCTGGCGCTCAAGGCCGACCGGCCCATCCGCGTGCTCGTGCTCGCGCCGCTCGTCGCCCTGGACTCGTGGGTGGGGCAGGCGGCGAAGTATGCCGCCGAGGGTGTGGGCGTCTGGGCAGAGGCCCTGGGTGGCTCTGTCGCGCAGCGCTGCCAGGTGCTCGTGGCGCGGAGCGAGCGCCGCGCCGACCCTCGCGAGGGCATCCGTCGCGCCGTCGCGTGGGCGGGCGTCTCGCAGGACGGCTCACACCAGCCCGCGCAGGGCCGCGTCAAGCGCCTGCACTGGGACACGATGCAGACCGGCCCGGGGATCATCCTGGAAGTGCTGAGCCTGGACTCCCTGAGCCAGCGCCGCGAGGTGACGCGCTCGAAGAACATGTCCGACGTGGTTCACCAGTCGGTACAGCGGTTCGGCCCGGACCTGATCGTGATCGACGAGAGCCATCGCATCAAGTCCCCGAGCGCGAACGTGAGCCGGACGGCAGCCCGGATGGCGCGCCTGGCGCCCCGGCGCCTGATCCTCACGGGCACGGTGATGCCGCACAGCCCTATGGATGTGTGGGGACAGTGGCGGTTCCTCCAGCCGCTGGCGTTCAACGAGCCCGACCGCAGGTACGGCGGGATCAAGGAGATGCCGTTCGGCCGGTTCCAGGAGCGCTACGGCGTGTTCGGCGGGCACATGGGGCAGGAGGTTGTCGGCTACCAGAACCTGGGCGAGATGCAGGACGTGATGGCCCAGAACAGCATCGTTGTCCGCAAGGAGGACGCTCTCGACCTGCCCGAAATCACCGATGTGATGGTGCCCGTTCATCTGGGACCGCGCGAGGCTGCGGCCTACCTGTCGATGAAGGACCAGTTGGCCGTTGCGCACGCCAACGGCGCACTGTCCAGCGTGCCGAACCGGCTCGCGCAGATGATGCGCCTGCGGCAGATCACGAGCGGCTACGTGCCCGACGACACGGGCGTGATGCAGGCCGTTGGGGACAGCAAGGTCACGGCCGTGCGCGGCATCGTCTGCGACACCCTCGCTGGCGAGGACCGTGTGGTCGTGTTCGCGCACTTCCGGCAGGAGATTGCCGACCTCGCGGCGGCGATCCGCAAGAGCGAGCCGAAGTCCACGGTCATCGTCCAGATCACGGGAGATACCCCGCCGAAGGAGCGGATCGCGCTGCGGCAGCGGTTCGGCAGCAGCGAGGGGGTCCGGATCGTGATGATCGCCCAGATGCGGACGATGAGCCTCGCCGTCAACGAACTGGTGACCGCCTCGCACGCCGTCTACGCCTCGCTCAGCGAGCGGCGCGACGACTGGGTGCAGTCCCGCGACCGGCTGCACCGCATCGGCCAGAAGCGGCCCGTGACGTTCTGGAACGTGCTCGTACCGAAGTCGGTGGACGAGGTTATCTACCACGCGCACCTGACGCGCGAGTCCGTCGAGGACGCCGTGCTGCGCTACATCGAGCAGAACCAGGACTGACCAGCGACTCCCCCGGTTTCGTAACATGTTTGTTACCCGGGGGAGTTGTTGTTCCCGGTCGGGACGTGTAATGTTACGTATGTCAGCACAGCAGGAACCGCCAAAGGAGAACATCATGAGCAGCCTCAAGAACATCACCCCCGACGCCCCGGCCGGTACCCTCGCGCAGATCGTCAACCGGGTCACCGTCGGCACGGTCATCCGTCACGCGGCCAACGGATACACATTCATCCGGGTCGACGGCAAGAGCCGCAAGATCAAGACCTTCAACCTCTACGTCCCGCAGGTTGGTGTCTGGGGCTACAAGGGCTGACTCATCAACTGGGCGGGCGCCCTGCGGCGCCCGCCCCTTCCCGAAGGAGGACAGCATGTCCGGCACTGTCAGCAAGTACGTCGTCCTGGTCGATACAGGAGGTCGCCCCTACACCGTAGATGGGGCGTCGCAGTTCTCGCTCGGCTTCGTCCGCGAGTCCGAGGCGTGGGCCGAGTTCTGGAAGCAGGTCTCGCAGCAGCCCGACGACGGGCTCCCGCTGCGCGGCTACGACCCCGAGTGGGTGCTCGCGGCCCGCACCGGCTTGAACCAGCCGGAAAGCCCTTCCCGCTATCGCCGCTGGACCATCAGCATCATCAAGGAGGAAGCATGACCGAGAACCTGCCCGACTGGGCCGTCCTCGACGCCGAGGTGGTGTTCGTGACCAGCCCCACCGGCATGGGCAAGGACACCGTGACCAAGACCGTCATCACGAAGATCACCCCGAGCGGGCAGATCGTCACGAGCGCGAGCGACCTGCGGTTCAAGGCGCGCGACTACTCGACGCGGGAGAACCGCTTCCACCGCTACCGCAGCGAGGGGCGCTTCTCGTACGGCAGCATCTCGCTCTATCCGCGCACCCACCCCGAGGTGCCGAAGATGCTGGCCCAGGCCGAGCGCAACGACGCTTGGTCCAACGTGCGCAGCATGATCCTCAAGATGGAGCGCACCCCGACGCTGGAGAAGTCACGTGCCTTACGCATCGCGCTGGAGGTCTGGGAGCGGGCTGTTCAGAGGGTGGAGGAAGCATGACCGTCAAGCACCTCAAGGACGTTCCCTACACCGACGACGCCCAGGTGCGCGAAGTCGCGGTGCGGCTGTGGCGCACCGGGCGCGACTCGGGCCTCGGAGGCTCCTCCACGATCACCGGGAACGAGAGCCTGCTCCACGCCGAGAAGGTAGCCCGGAGACTCGCGCTCCAGTACCTCCTGATCGAGAACGAAGGCGGCAACCAGTACGCCGTCCGGTACGCGAAGGCCGCAGCGCTGCTCGGCGCCCTCGTCTATCACTCGTCGATGGCGCAGTCCACCGTCGCCTGGCGTAGCCTCCAGGCTCGCCTGACCGAGCAGCCGGGAGTCTGAGATGACCCTGTTCCAGAACACCCAGCGCCTCACCTCTGCCGAGGGCGTCGGCACCAGCAGGAACGGGAACGTGACCTACCGGCTTCGCTTCGAGGACGGCAGCGTCTATCTGACCGAGCCCGACTCGCAGGTCGGCAGCCAGGTCACGAACCACGTCGGCAAGATGGTCACCATCCGCCTCCGGCACAACCGCGTCACCCACGTCACCCCGGCGTGAGGTAGGCTACCTACATACGTAACAACTGAGAGGGCGCCTTCGGGCGCCCTCTCTCGTGAGGAGGACCATGAGCGACCCCTACCAGCAGGGCGATCTGTTCGACCCGACGCGCGTCGCGTGGATCTGGGACGCCGATGACATCGACACGGTGATCCGCGAGATTCACGCGCACCCGTTCATCACCTTTGATATAGAGGGCACGGGCCTCGACGAGCACGCCACCGAGGGCGGGCCGACCAACGGTGGCGTCGCGGCGCGCGTAGCGCTGCTCCAGTTGACGATGGCCAAGTCCCTCGACGACCTCGACCCGGTGACCTGGAACATCCCGCTCAGCCACAAGGGCGCCTCGCTGTTTCCGCAGTGGGTGCAGGTGCTGCGCCGCTGCGCGCAGGCGCTCAAGGACTCCGGCGCCGACCTCACAGCGCACAACGGGCGATTCGACTGCCGGTGGATCTTCGCGCACACAGGGGTCGATCTGACGCCGGATCTGACATGGGACACGATGGTCGTCGAGCACCTGCTCGACGAGAACAGCAGCACGCGGCTCAAGGTACGGGCCGTGCGCCGGTTCGGCATCGACGACTGGGCCGATTTCGACCTCTCGACGCCGGGCGCCGCTGAGCGCGTACCGCTGATCGACCTGGGGATGTACGGCGCCCGAGACACGTACTGGACGTGGCGGTTGCGCGTCGCGCAGCAGTGGGACCTCTGGCTGTCCGACCACCAGGAGGTCATCGGGGACGAGGACGACGACGAGCGCACCGCGATCCGGCTCGGCAGCCACGTCGAATTCTGCGTCATGCCGATGGTCCGCAACCTCGCAGCCGTCGAGCAGCGCGGGTTCCGGCTGGATCAGGAGTGGGTAGCAGCGCGGCTCGCGGAGTGCGAAGCGATCGTCGCGGCAGCGTCCGCCGAACTGGCCGCGCTGTGGCCGCTGCCCGAGGAGCACGCTCATCTCGACGTGTCGTGGGCGCCTACCTCGAACTGGTTCCGCGCCTGGTCCGACGAGGCTGTGCGGCTGAACCGGCTGCGCATCGACTCGATGACGGGCACCGGACGCCCGCAGTGGAACAGCGCCGTGCTGCGGCGGCAGCAGCGTGAGGGAAACGAGGTGGCCGGGCGCCTGCTCGAACTACGGCAGGCAGCCAAGCAGGCCGAGTTCCTGCGGTCGTGGCAGGAACTCGTCACCCCGGCTTCCCGTATCCACGCGGGTTACAACGTTGGCCGCGTGTCGACCGGACGGCTGTCGTCGAGCGAGCCGAATCTCCAGCAGGTGACGAAGAAGTTGAAGGCCGCGTTCGTTCCCGACCCCGGAATGCTGATCGTGGAGATCGACTACTCCCAGATCGAACTCCGCGCCGCTGCGTTCATCGCGCGCTGCCAGCCCATGCTCGACGCCTACGCGCGCGGCGACGACCTGCACCGGCTGATGGCTGCGCAGATCACCGGGAAGGACCCGGCAGACATCACGCCGGAGGAGCGCCAGCGGGCCAAGGCGTCGAACTTCGGGCTGCTCTACATGCAGACCCCCGAGGGCTTCCAGACGTACGCCGAGACGGCGTACGGCGTCATGCTCACACTGGAGCAGGCGTACGAGTCGTACGACGCGTTCTTCTCGCTGTGGGACGGCATGGCGCAGTGGCACCAGCGCGTCATCACGACGCTCACCCACGAGGGGCAGATCGTCTCGCCGCTCGGCCGCGTACGGCGCTTGGAGGACGCGCTGACCGGTGACCCGTACCTGGTAGCGGCAGCGGCCCGGCAGGGCTGCAATGCGCCAGTGCAGTCGTTCGCGAGCGACGTGATGCAGATCGTCGCGGCGGACATCGGCGGGCAGTTCGGTCACCCGGTCGAGGGCGTCCAGATGGTCTCAACCGTCCACGACTCGATCGTGGTGCAGGTCCCGGCCGACGACTGGAAGCGCGCCGTCGGGCAGACGATGCAGCGGATGATCAGCCCGCACCGCCTGCTTGAGCCGATGGGCTGCTTCCTCGACGTGCCGCTCGCCGTCGAGGCCACGGTAGGTACGCGGTGGGGAGCCGGGGATATCGCGGTCGTGACATCCTGATACCCTACGTACGTAATATCTACTGGAAGGAGGGATCATGACAGCCACCGGAAAGGGACGCGCGATCCGCGTTCCCGAGCCACTGTGGACAGCGGCCAAGGCGCAGGCCGAGGAGCGGGGCGAGAAGAGCATTGGCGCAGCCGTGCGGAAGTTCCTCGACGCCTACGTGAAGTCGTCCCGTCCGGCCGTCAAGGACGGCGTGGGCGTGATGCGTGCGCGCACGGGCGGGGCGAAGCGGATCGTGTGTACGTTCTACGTGTCCGACGCTCTGTGGGACGGCGCACACGCGAAGGCCGAGTCGGTGAACGAAACGCTATCCGCAGCAATCCTCACCTTTCTCATCGCCTACGCGGGCAACTACGAGGACTGAGGAATTGAGCAGCAACCCCACCCCAGTATCAGATGAGGACCCGGAATGGGATTCTCATATAGAAAGAGACCCAGAAAAGCGCGCAGCAATCAATCAGAGATTGCAGCATTGGCGCCCGCTTCTTGCGGCAAGAAACAGCAATGCTTACCTGGAAGAACAGATCAATCTGATAGAGGAATACGCCAACACGAGAGGCTAGACCGATGACCGCAACCCTCATCCTCAACAGCACCACAGGAATCCGGTTCCCCCAGGAACCGCTTCCCACCGAGTACGCCTACCTCACCCGGGAGGAGCCGCCTCGTCTCGCCGGAGCCGCCGACGTGCCGCTGTGGTTCTATGCACCCGAGCGCGGCAGCCGCCCGCTGTTCCTGAGGGACTTCTACCGGGCTGTCGTGACCGATCGCGGCCTGCTGCCGCAGGTAGCCGAGCACGACGCGGAGCCGTTCTTCGGCGGCGTCCGGGAGGCGCAGGCGCTACTCGGTCTCCAGCAGGCCGCGCAGTCGTTCGCGTTCGACGCTCACCCGGTCGGCGGTCGCCGTGCGGGACGGGCGCGCTGGCTGCGCGCGATGGCGGACCGCTACCTCGAAACCGCAGGTCAGAGGCCAGGCCCCCTCGCGGAGTAGTAATCGCCCAGGATAGGTGCTAGTGTTACGTATGTCAGCACAACAGCAACCCCCACCAGCAAGGAGAGGACCCATGTACGACACGAAGATGAACCGCATAACCGCTCAGGTCTCGTTCGGTCGCGACTACAGCGACCGCACCTCCCCGGACCTGATCACCTCTGTCCCGACAGGGGGCAGCGAGGGCGACAGTCCGACGTTCGCCTTCCCGGCGCCGAGGCGTCGCGGCTGGTTCCGCAAGTGAGCGACCATCAGCACGAGAAGTGGCAGATACAGCCCGACGCCGATGGCGGGACCTACTGCGGCGCCTGCGGGGAGTCCATCACGAAGTCCGTCGAGCGGGCTCTCAGGGAGTATCGCGCCGCCGTGGACGAGTGCCGGGGCGCTGAGCACCGGAAGCAGCAGGCCGCGCAGGCGCTGTACGAGGCGCGGCAGGTAGCCGTTCAGACCAAAGACCAGGCCGCGTGGCCTGGCGTTATCACGAAGGGAGTTCTCTGATGGCATCTTGCCCGCGCTGCGGTGAGAGGGGGACCAAGTTCATGCGGCTGTGTGGTCGCTGTGAGCACGCGGTCAGCCTGCTGAACAACCTCAAGTCGAAGGACCCGAAGCGTCCGATCAAGGAGGAGGACGACGAGTGAAGATCGCCGTCATCCCGTCCGACCTCGGAGCCTGCGGCTACTTCCGGCTCATTTGGCCCGCCGAGGCGGTGCGCTCTGTCCGTCCTGACTGGCAGGTAGATGTCTACCGGCCGCAGGACGTGCGGATCGGCATGGGGCCGAAGGGCCTCGCCGTGCACGGCCTGAACCTGGAGGGCCTGGACCTCGCGATCTTCCAGCGCATCGGCACGCCGAACCAGGTCGAACTGGTGCGGTCGCTCCAGCGCGCCGGGATCGCCGTCGCCATCGACGTGGACGACGCGCTGTACTGCATCGACCCGGACAGCGCGTCGTACCCGGCGTGGAACGACCGCCGCGCCGCGACGCACTGGGCGAATCTCGACGAGGGCTGCCGCTACGCCGACCTCGTGACCGTGACCACCGACGCGCTCGCGCGGCACTACGGCAAGCACAACCGCGTCGAGCGCATCGTGAACGGGCTGCCCGAGGGCGCCTACGCGCCCGAGCCTGCACCGCGCTACGACCCGATGGTCACCCTCGGCTGGTCAGGCGTCGCCGCCTCGCACCCGCACGACCTGGAGGCCGCAGGCGACGCTCTGGCGCGCGTCATGGCGTCGGACCCGGATGTGTGCCTCCGGGTCGTGGGAGACGCCGCATGGGCCGCAGGCGTCTTCCAGGTGCCCGAGGAACGCCTCATCGACGCCGGGAGTCACCCGCTGAACGAGTACCACGCCGCGCTACGCGGCACAGACATCGGCCTCGTGCCGCTGGCCGACACCCGGTTCAACGAGGCGAAGTCCGCTCTCAAGGCGCTGGAGTACAGCGCGGTCGGTGCGCGCGTCGTCGCGAGCCCGACCCCGGCGAACATCGAGTTGAGCCTCACGACCGGGCTCAGCATCGCGAAGACACCGGACGCCTGGGTGCAGGCGATCGAGATGGAGGTCGAGCGCGTCCGCCACGACCGGGAGCGGGGCGAGGCTGGCGGGCCGTCTGTCCGGCACCTCGGTATCCTGCCTCGCGCCGAGGAATGGGCGCAGGCGTGGGAGCGGGCAGTCGCCCGCCGACAGGGCATGAACAGATGAGGGAGACCATGGAACTGGAAAGCCGCTTCACCGACAGCCGCCCGGACTGCCCGCACCCTGAGCGCTGGCACAGCCCGGACAGCGACTCGACCGAAATCGAGGTGAGCCGTCTGGCTGCCGCGTTCGTCGAGGCGCTGCGCCCGGACCTCGTAGTCGAGACCGGCTCGGCGTTCGGGCAGACGGCCGAACTCATCGGTCAGGTACTGCACACCGCAGGCGTGGGACACCTCGTCACGTTCGAGGTGGACACGGCGCGCGTCGCCGCGACGGCGGACCGCGTGGCCGGACTGCCTGTGCAGGTCCGGCAGCAGCCGAGTCTGGAAGGACTCGCTGCGCTCTACGACGAAGGACACGCTGGAAGCGTCAGGTTCGCCTGGCTGGACAGTCTGTTCGAGTTGCGCGTGCCGGAACTGCGCGTGATCCGGCCGCTGCTCACCGAGGGCGCGATCGTCGGCGTGCACGACTGCGGCGAGCCCGGCTTCACCAAGTACCCCGGCTTCTCCGACGAGGTTGCCGCTGCCGCTGAGAAGTTGGGCTTCAACCGCATCAGCCTGCCGACGCCACGCGGCGTGACGTTCCTCCAGTACTGGAAGGGCAACCGGTGAGCGAGCCGACGGTCAAGACCATCGACCTGGACCAGCCCGACGTGCTCGTCGTCGTAGCGACGATCCCCGGCCGCGAGGATCTGCTCAAGCGCGCCATCGCGTCGATCCGCGAGGACATGAGCCGGGTGCTCATTGTCGGAGCGATCGAGGTGGACCTCGGTGGTCTCGGCCCGGCAGCGGCCCGCAACCGGGCCGTGGTGCAGGCGCTCGGTGCCGGGGTCAAGCCGACGTGGATCGCGTTCCTGGACGACGACGACGAGTTCCACCCGGACCACTTGCGCAAGTGCATCGAGCACGCCGTCGAGAATGCGGCAGATGTCGTCTACCCGTGGTTCGACCTGAGGGTCGGAGACAGGACCGACAACAGCAGAGACCCGCTGCTGATGAACGGGGAACTGGCGTTCGGTCAGCAGTTCGACGGCGCAGCGCTGGCGGCGAACAACTTCATCCCGGTCACGGCGCTCGTTCGCACGTCGAAGTTCGTCGAGGTTGGCGGCTTTCCGGAGCCGAACAGCGAGGCGTGGCCACATCCTGACTGTGAGGACTGGGCGCTGTGGTTGCGCCTGCTCGACGCCGGGGCTAAGTTCTCTCACCTGCCCGAACGCACCTGGACGTGGCACTGGCACGGGAAGAACACCTCGGGCAGACCGGACAGGGCTCAGCAGATCTACAGCAGCAACTAGCAGGGGGAAGCGTGGCGAAGATGGAGGACATCTACCGCAGCCCGGGCCGCGACTGCAAGAAGTGCGGTGGCGAGGGCGTGGTGATGGAGGGCAGCAAGGCAAATCCGCAGGAGATGCCGTGCCCGGAGTGCAACGCCGACAAGAGGAAGGGCGCCTACCTGTGAGCGTCGTCATCAGGAAGTCCGGCTACGCCTGGACGTGGGTCTGCAAGGTGCCGGTGACGCGCAACGGCAAGAAGGTGCCGTGCAACCACCAGGCCGTCGTCGCGACGAAGGCGGAGGCCGAGTCGGACTACGCGAAGCACAAGAAGACGGCGCAGGGGCACTGATGAATGAGCAGCAGAGGATCTGGCGCATGATCGCGCTCGACTCGAACCACGACCCGATCTATGGCCCGCGCGAGACGAAGGGCGAGGCCGAGCAGCGCAAGGCCGACGTGGTGGACGGTCACTACATCGTGAGCGCAGAGGTCACCAGCAGGTAGCCAGAACAGAGAAGAGCCCCACCATGACGGAGCGGTGGGGCTCTTCTCTGCGTCCAGACTACATCGGATCGCGAGGAGCCCCTCGTTGCGTGGTGCTCGTGGCGATGTGCAGGTCCAGCCGTCCGGACAGCGTACGCACATCCTCCCGCACGCCCTCCGTCTCGCTGCGGGAGGCCTTGCGGTCCTCCTCCACCGTCGAGGCCAGGCGCCCCATGACGGCTGCCGTCTCCTTGCTCGTGACGGCCGTCTGTTCCGCCAGCAGGCGGATGGCTGTCACCTCGTCGCGTAGGTTCGGATATTCGGTGTGTTCGTGGCTGTTCTCCGTCTGCCCCAGTACCCGCTCCAACCGACCCTTGACAGCGCGCCAGACGAACCACAGCCCGATCAGCAGCGCGCCGCTGAGAATCGAAGCGATGAAGCCTGTGACGGTTGTCGGGTCGAGCACGTCGTTCCAATCCATGGTCCGAGGCTAGTTACTGCCGAGAGCGCTTACCGCACCGAAGCCGCAGGTGAGCGGGTGAAATTTGCTAGAGGATGGGAACAGCCGCCGTCGTCTCGTAGGAGAACCAGGCGTTCAACTGGTCGCTGACCGTCCAGTCGAACGGAACCAGTGTGCCCCACTGCGAGGCGGGCACATCCGTCGGCGTGAAGCGGATGTCACCGACCGAGCGCAGCAGGACGCCACCCTTCTCGATCGTCGCTGCGGAAGCGTCACGCGCCCCCGCGAGGCCCTGCAATGCGACAGAGTTGACGCCCGTGATCTGCGAGAGGTTCGCGGCCAGCGGGAGCGCCATCGTGAACGGCGAGGCAGTCACGTCGCCGCCCGTGCCGAGGGTGAAGTGAACCGAGACGTGGACCGTCTGCCCGATCTGCACATACCGGCCCGTGTTGATTGCCCCGGTGCCGAGGGTGACGTTCGTCCAGGACGGCGTGAAGTTCTGCCACACGCCTATCGCCGCAGTCTGCCCGCTGAGCAGAAGCACCTGGCGTTCGAGGGCGGAAAGGCGCCGCTGGTAGTCAGCGAGAATGCGCCCGATGTCGTAGTCGCGCGGGAGCGTGTTGATAGCCATCAGCAGTCCACGCAATCCTCGGGCGGAGCGGACAGCATGTTGTCCGGGTAACTGTCGACGAAGACCTGCACTGTGACCTGTTCTGGCCCTTCCAGGCCGACGGACACGGACACCCGACCGATGCTCGGAATGTGGGTACCTACCTCCGGCATGTCGGGTCCTCCATAAATGGCCCAGTTTGGCGTCAGGATATCGACGTTCACCATGTTGCCCGGAATTAGGTCATCGAGGCTGAGCGTCTGGTCACCAGCAGCCGTCCCGTAATCGACCCCGCTGAACTGCAACTGGAGGTTCATCGCCGGGTTGCGGTGGTCGTCCTGGTAGCCATAGGCGTGGTTACTGAGCGTGGTCGGGTTGGTCACACCCTGGAACGACGGCGCAGCGTCGAAGCGCGGCAGGTAGGACGTTGGGCTGTCCGCCGTCGCGATGAGCGGCACCCCATTGGCGTCTGCCTCTCCGAAGGCGTCGATCTGGTTCGCCATGTCGTTCTGGTCGAGGTTCACCGTGAAGTCGGTGATGTGGTGCCACGAGATGAACGGAGCCGGGAGCGTCTGCGGCCAGGTGTCGTAGAACCTCATCTCGCTGTACCAGCCGTCGGTGAGGCCGACGATTGGTCCGGAACGGAAATGGGTCATCTTGTAGATGGGACCGTTGAGGATCTGGAGGAAGTTCTTGATCGCGTCCCCGATGACCGTGCGGTCGATAGCGAGATAGGTGCGGTCTCGCAACGTCGTGACGGCGCCGCCTATCTCCCCGATCAGCGGTATGCCGAGAGAAGGCGAAGGGTCGGTGCTGCCGCCAATGGTGTTCGTGCCGCGTGCATAGAGGACGAGGTTCTTTGCGATTGCGTTCTGGTTGACCCCGGTGAATGTCAGGTCGGAGCGGATCATCCGGTAATCGAGGTACTTCTGTATCTCAGCGAAGCCGAGAGTGACCGTACCGTCGCTGTTGCCCTGGACCGTCTCGATGAATCCGCCGAACATGTTCACGGGGCTGGTTGGCGTCGCTGCTCCACCAGCAAGGCGCTGGAAGAAGATGCCAGTTGCTCCCGGGAACACGTCATTCGCAGAGACGTAACCGGAGTCGAGGTTTGTCCCGTTGCCTCGTCGGTTGAACGTGATCGTGCCGCGTCCGGCCTCAAGGAATGCGGTCTCGAACTCGAACTGGATAGGGGTGATGGAGTGCTTGATTTCCCCCGTCAGCAGGTCCGTCAGTTCCACGCGCCAGTTAGCGGCGCACTCGCACACATCGACCATCAGCCGCTCACCACCGCGTTCTCCCATTCGACGGTCGCGTTGCCGCTGTCCGCCGAGTTGCCTGTGCTCACGATCACGTCATGCACGCCCGGCTCCAGAGGAGACGAGAAGTCCCCCGACAGGTTCTGCGTGGCGTCGACTGTGCCCTCTGAGGCCCTGCCCCAGCGCGTGTCGATGGTGACGCTGCTAGAGGAGACGTTCGCGTTGTAGACGAAGACGTGCGTGCCGTAGGTGACGGTGATGGGTGCTGTCATGGTCGAGAACAGCACGATCCGGGGATAGACGCACAGGTCACCCACGACCGTCATAGTGTCCGGCGCCGTAGCGGCAGCACCGTGGTTCATCCACACCTGGGCGAAGTCGAGCCCCTGCCCGACGAGGGCCGTGCCTGCCCAGGCGAGGATCGGCTTCCCGAACGCGGCGGTGGCGGGCGCGACGAACGTGCTGGAGAACCGGCTCCACGAGGTGCCGACGGCCTGCGTGCTGCCGCTGCTCGTGGAGATGAACGCGCCCGCTGCGGTGTACCAGGACATCTGCGCCTGCGTCGTCGGACCGCCCGCGATGCTCTTCTCGGCCCACCACGACACGGTGTACGAGTTGCCGACCACGACGGGGACGGCGGACGTTCCGGAGGCTGTGACATCCATGGTCATCGGGGATGATGTGTTCGCGGTGATGATGTCCCGCGAGAAGTACGACCCGCCGTCGGGCGCCCCGCCCGTGAAGAAGTTGTCCGTCACGGTGGCGCCGTTCAGCGTCATCGTCTTCCCGGCGAGCCGGTAGGAGGACGCCACCAGGTTCTCGTTCGCGTCCGGGATGAGGCTCTGAACCCCGGTCCAGGCCTGGGACCCGGAAGGGACATCCGCGAGGATGAGTCGCGCGTCCTCAGCGTCGAAGCGCAGAGTGATTTCCGCGCAGCCAATGTCCGACCGCTGCCAGGCCACCTCAGCGACGCGCGGGCGCCCGTGCACGATGTACGGCCCGCCGTAGGTCTTCTCCTCCTCGGTGGCGTTCGGGTCGTAGCAGTCGGGGAAGAGGACCAGCGAGGCGCCGTTGCAGTTGCGGGACCATTCCTTCGTCAGCCGCTTCACCTTCTGACGAGCGGTCAGCGGGGGAGTCCCGGGCGTCGAGGAAATGACAGCGGGAGAGAACACCTCCCAGATGTTGCCAACACCGTCCTCGAAGACCGTCGAACCAGCGCCCACCGTCGTGAAGTCCGGGTTGGCTTCGACGACGTTCCCGTTCACCCGGATCACCTCGGCGGAGTACACCTTCCCGCTCATGCGGTCGAGAGTGCCGCTGTCCCGCGCGCCGATGTTGATGGCTGCCGTGCTGTTGAAAATCGAGGTGACCCCGGCCTGCGTGACCGTCGTACCCAACTGCGTCCACGTCACGCCGTCGGTGCTGGTGTAGAAGAAGATGTCGCGCCCTGCCGCGCCGTTGTCAACGTCGATGAGCGAACGCACCCACAGGTCCGCACCATCAGCGACGGTCGGTGCGACGGTCGAGTCGGCCGTCAGGACCGTGGATCCGTCAGCGCTCCATCCGAAGCGAATCTTCCCGTTGGTCAGCACCGTCAGCCGCCAGGAAATCTGGTTGCCAGAGGTCATTGACTTTGACAGCAAAGACTGGGACGCGGCCGGAGTCCAGTCGTCGAGGGCTGCGTGGATCCGGAGGTCCAGGTTGCCCAGGATGTCGAAGTGGTCAGCGTCCAGCGTGCGGGCGCGGCCAGGCGATACGCCGTTCAAAAGGAGGAACGTCTCGGCAGGCCCCACAGGATCGCACCCCGGGCAGCCCTCGTTGCAGATGGTCACCTGGAACGTGAGGATGCGCGGCTCGTAGTAGTCCGCGAACTGCACCACGCCGTCCCGCTGAGCGAACGTCACGTCGCCGTTGCGTACCGGGGGTACCCCGAGACCGTCCGGCGGCTCTGTGAGCCAGCCCAGTGAGTCCGTGGCCAGGTACGGGATGATCGCGTCGCCGCCGTCGAGGCTGATCCCGCTCAACTGCCCGGGGAAGGTGTTGTCGTCCCGCCACATGGAGAAGCCCCATGCGCCGCTGTTGCCGGTCATCGCGCTACACCGCCAATCGTCTCGCGCCGTGCCTGCGTGGCGTAACGGACATTCCAGTTGATTTCCTGCAAGCGCCCTCCGCTCGTGGTCGGGCCGGTGAAGATCTGCGTCACGCTGACATCCCCAGCCCGGTTGACCGGCGCAACGGCCACCGAGGAGGTGCTCTGCGCGGCGCCCTGCGTGGCGCGCCGCAGCGGCTCCAGCGCGCGCCCGCCCGGGGCGACCGGGGCGAGCGCCTGCTGCATCGCGCGGGAGGGCACGTTGACGTTCTGCGTAATGCCGTCCCCGACCATCTGCGCGATCTTCTTGCCGGACTGCTCCGGGTTACCGAGACCAGACAGCGGTCCCTCCTTCGCGGGCGAGAACGGCAGGTAGTTACGGATCGTGCCAGCCATCGAGGAAGCCGCTGATGCCAGGCGCCCGATCATCGCGAAGATCCCGTCGATGAGTCCCTGGACGACGTTCCGGCCTGCGTTGAAGAGCAGGCTTCCGAGGCTGCCGACTGCGTTCACGATCCGCCCCGGCAGTTCGCGGAATGCGTTGATGACGTGATCTACCCCGGTACTGGCAGCAGTGAGCAGCGTCTGCACACCGAGGCGGAACAGGGAGCCGAGCAGGTTCCAGAGCGCCCGCACGTTGGCTATCGCCTGGTCCCGCAGAGCGATGAACCTGCCGATGAGCCGAACCACCCAGGAGATGACGCCGCCAATGATGCGCGCCTGGAAACTGGTGAATGAGGCCAGGACGTTGATCCACCAGTTTGTGACGAAGACGAGAATCTGGCGCCCGCCGTTGTTGAAGTAGGTCTGGAGCGTCTTCCAGAGGAATTTCACAGCAGCGCCGAGGATCTTCACGATGCCGCCGAAGATCTGGACGAGTCCCTGCCACGCCTTGTCCCAGTCGCCCGTGAATACCCCGGTCAGGAAGGTGATGAGGCCACCGAGGATGTCGAAGACGCCGCCGATGACATCGACGATGAAATTGATGGCGTTCACGACCTGCGCACCGAACACCTTGAGGAAGATGTTCAGGATCGGCAGAAGAACCGGTATCAGACCGGAGATGGCCGGGTAGAGGTTCGTCATGAACAGCCCGGCGATGCGCTGGATCGCGCCGCCGAGAGCGGTGAGCACAGTACCGACGAGGGGCGCCAGCGCGGAGACCAACTGGAGGATCAGTCCGATCACGGCGCCGAGCACCGGGGAGAGCGCCGTGAGCGCCCCGCCGATCGCCGTCCCGAGGATCTGCGCGATCGGCAGGAGGATCGTGCGCAGCGTCGCGATCTGCGGCAGCAGCGCTCCGATCACGGAGAAGACGCCCTGGAAGATTGGCACCGCGACGGAGCCCAACTGGCGAATCGCCTGCCCGGACTGCTGGATCAGGCCGAAGAACTGCTGGAGACCCTGGCTCGCGGTCGCCGTCTGGAGGAACGCGGCCAACTGCCCGGTCGCCTGCTCGAAGATGTTGAGCAACGTCGCACCCTGCGCGGCCCCGGCGCCGAAAACCGAAACGAGGATCGAGCCGACGTTGGTGATGATGCCGACGAGCGTGCCGAGGATGGCGTTGGAGGTCGTCAGGAAGGCGTTCAACTGCCCGGACTGCGCGACGC
>Ga0137373_10000304_pt1 | contig 46283 bp, 35 predicted proteins | sample SagtaG_5_FD_104912 | JGI IMG/M metagenome (GOLD analysis project Ga0137373, IMG submission 104912) | Vadose zone soil microbial communities from Sagehorn Ranch, Mendocino, California, USA - Sage1_R_80_16 metaG | ecosystem: Environmental > Terrestrial > Soil > Vadose zone | place: USA... | reverse complement strand
GCCTCGAGCGGCAGCGCCGTCGTGTACTCGTCGGCGCCGCGCTGCTGCCTGTAGCCCGCCGGTGAAGCTGAATGTCGCGGTCTGCTGGGCCCTGGTACGGGCTCGGGGCGATCGCTTATGATCGGCGCGGCATCCGCTCGCGGGGGAGGGGAAGGCCCGCCGCAGCGATGCGTGGAGAGATGACCTTGACACTTCGGGGTGGCATCACAGCAGCCGTGCGCACTTGATCGCGGGGGCAAGCACCTCGGCAGGAGCCAACTTGCCGCAGGGCACGCTGACGTTCCTTCTGTCCGACGTCGAGTCGAGCACTCGACTGTGGGAGCAGTACCAGGATGCCATGGCGGCCGCGCTGGGGCGTCACGACGAGATCATCGAACATCTAGTGGCTGATCACCACGGCGTCCTTGTTCGACCACGTGGTGAGGGCGACAGCCGCTTCGCCGTGTTCTCCGACGCGACGCACGCAGTCCATGCCGCGTGCGCCATTCAAGTGGCGCTCAGCCGCGAATCGTGGCCCTTGCCAGAGCCGTTGCGCATCCGGGTCGGTCTCCATACAGGTGCGACTGACATTCGCGCCGGTGACTACTACGGCAGCACGGTAAATCGCTGTGCGCGGCTGCGCGACCTCGCGCAGGGCAGTCAAGTCCTGTGCTCGGCGGCGACCGCCGGCCTCGCTCGGGCCAGCCTGCCCGCGGGCGCGCGCCTGCGTTCACTCGGCAGTCATCGGTTGCGCGGCTTGCGCGAGCCCGAGACGGTCTTCCAGTTGGTACACGCGGCTTTCGCGCAGCAGGGCACGCGGCTCGAGCCGACTGAGTCGGCGCTGCCCGCGTACGTTCCGGCGTACCCATTCCCGATGCCGCGACGGCTCGTGGGTCGCGGAGCAGAGCTTGCGGCACTCAAGTGGGTGCTCGCGCGCGGTCAGGGCAGTGCGCAGACCGTCTTTGTCGGCGCACCAGCTGGGACGGGCAAGAGCACATTAGTCGGGACGCTCGCGCGTCAGGCCTCTGAGGACGGCGTACTGGTCCTCGCCGGCGGGTGCTTCGAGTCGGAGGCACTTATTCCGCTGCGACCGTTCCGCGACGCACTCGCCGACTACCTGCTGACGCGCTCCGCCGACGTGGTTCGGGCCGAGGTCGGCGACCTCGCCAACGACCTGGCGGCGATCGTGCCCGAGCTCAGGCATCACCTCAATCTCGCTCCACAAGCCCACGACAGTCAAGCGTTCGACCAGACGCGGATATTCGGCGCGGTTCATAGCCTGCTGCGTGCGATCGCCCAGCGAACGCCGGTTTTGCTCTGCCTCGAGGACCTGCACGTTGCGGATGCACTGACCCTCGACCTCATTCAGTACCTGACCCGGCACATGCGGCGGCTGCCGACCGTGCTTGTCGCAACACTGCGCAGCGACGAGGTTCAGCCAGGCGGCGCCTTGGCGCAGTTGTTGACGGCGCTCACCCGTGACGGTGCGGAGCGCATTGAGCTAGGCGGCCTCGAACGCGCGGACACCGCGCTGCTAACCGCAAGTTTGCTGGAGCGTGCGCCTAGCCAACGATTCGTGGACGCGCTGTTCACCACGACCGAGGGCAATCCGCTCTTCGTCGAGCAGCTCCTCCTGGCGCTGCGTGAAGAGCACGGTCGCGAAGACTGGCATGCGGTCACGGAGATTTCAGGCCCCACACCGAGTGTCATTGGCGACGTGCTCTTGCGACGCTTCGATCGGTTGACCGCGTCGTGTCGAGACACGCTCGCGCTGATCGCGACATTCGGCCACTCGGTCGATCACGAAACACTGGTTGCGCTTGTGGAGAGACGGTCCGAGGACGACCGTTTGGCACGCTCCGAGCTGGACCTGCTGACGGACCTTGACGAAGCGCTCGGTGCGCGCGTCTTGCGGGAGACAGCTGGCGAATACGCGTTTGCGCACGCGCTGCTGCGTGAGGCAGTCTATTCGCGCCTCAGCGGCGCCCGTCGCGCATTGCTGCATGCCCGCGCTGCACAAACGCAAGAGCGATTGGCGGGCAGTCACAGCCTGGAGCACGCGGCCGAGCTTGCGCACCACTTCGCGCGCAGCGGGCCGGATCGAGCGATGCGCGCCAAGGCGTTGCAGTACAGCATCGCCGCGGGACGTCAGGCCGCCGCGCTGTCGTCGCACAACGCGGCACTCGCACACGCTCAGCAGGCATGGCGAATAGTCGAGACCACCAGGACGGAGGTCGACGCCACGGTCCGCTTGGAAGTACTGGAGCTCCTGGGTGAGGCCGAGTGCAACGTCGGGCTGTGGAGCGCCTGTATCGGCAGTTACACGCTTGTCTTACATGAGAGCCCAGTGGCTCTGCAGCGTGCGCGCGCGCAGCGAGCAATCGGTCGCTCGCTCGAGCAACTCGGGCAGCCGAGCGCGGCGCTTGCGGCTTACGCGGCCGGTTTGACCGAACTTGGCGATTCGCTCGATCGCGACTCCGTGCGGGCTCGCCTGCAGTTTCGGTACGACGAGGCCTTCTGTCACCTGCTGACGGGTCGATTTCGCTTCGTCCAACAGCTTGGCCAGGAGCTTCTCGATGGAGCCGTCGATCTGGGCGACTTGAGTCTCATAGCGCGAGCCAACAACGTGGTCGCGTCGGCGCACATGTGGCAAGGCCAGTTCGACGCGGCGACGGAGCACTACACAGCTGCCATGGAGGCCGCCCAACGGAACAACGAAACGAGCTTTCTGGCCGTGGTCCACGAAAACCTCGGCGCCAATTGCTTCTACAGCGGCCGAATGCATCGTGCGGAGTCAGAGCTTACAACGGCCATCGGACTCTACCAGGAGTCGGTGAGTGAGCTGCGCGCGGTCCTCGCGCTGCAGATTCTGAGCCGCGTCTGGGCGGCGCAGGGTGAGTTCACAAAGGCACTCGCCACAGTCGCGCGTGCGCGTGAGCTGGCCGCGGAGGGGCATGACCGATGGGCCGCCGAGTGTCTCAGCGCTGAAGGCGAGATCAACTTCCAGCGTGGCGCGTGGGCTAACGCCAGCGCGTGCTTCTCGGGTGCGCTCGCGCTCCATGAGCAGGTTGGGCACACCTCCGGCATCGTCGAGGCCAGCGTCGGCCTGGGTACCGCGGCCGAGCGTGCGGGAGACCTGCCTGTGGCGCTCGAGCACTATCGCCGAGCGGCCGACGTCGTCGCGGCAATCGACCCGAGTTTCTTGACGGTTGCCGCCAAGCGCCATTTGGGCGTTGCCCTGCTCCGGAGTGGCCAGTTAGAGGAGGCCGCGGCGCAGCTCGAAGCGTGCCTCAAACTCGCGGCGACAATGCCGCAATCACTCGAATTCGCACCGAGCTTGCTGGCCATCGCGGAGCTCGCCCGGATGCGCAGCGAGCCCAGTGCGATGGAATACGCGCAACTCAGCTCTCAGGCGGCATCGACGCCTGAGAGCGCGGTCCTGGCGCAGCATTTCATCATGCGCTTGGCGCTTCAGGATCATCTGGTGGATGACGCACGGCAGGCCGCGGGTGCCGCCCTGGCAATTGCCGAGCGGCACCCTGAGGCGTGGTTCAGTCAGCTGGTCCGCGACGACGACGTAGCGGACCTCGCCACAGTGCCTGCGCGCTAAATTAGTGTCCGGTGCCGTTGAATAGCACGAAGATATTCGCGTAGATCTCCTCGCCGTACTCGGTCGTGTACTTGTACGGAATGCGTAAGCCCTTGGTGATCTGGAACGAGTCGGTGCCGCCGTCACTCGTTGGCACGCGGAGCTGAAAGATGCCTTTCTCGTGCGCGACCGGCCGACCCGGTACGTCCACCGCTCCCGTGTCGGGGTCGACCTTGACGCCAGTAACTGGGTTGTGACGTCCGTTCTGCCACAGAGCGCCAAACACGTCGACCCTGTCGAGACGGCCTGGCTCCTCCTGCCTGGCGGGCCGGACGCGTGCGGGTCGCTGGCGGTGCGGCTCCTTCTTCGCGGTGTCTGCCTTCTCGATCAGAGCCTTGTTTGTCAAGTCCGGCAGGACGTACTTGGCGGCGTACGGCACATGCTGATTGATGAAGTCGGCCAGCTCGAAGTAGCTCGATGGATTGAAGAACTCAGGCACCGTACTCTCTGCCCCCGTCGATGGTTGCGCGGTTTCGATCGTCACAATGTGCTCCCTTGTCGGCTGTTCAACATGTCTGCAATTCGTCCAATTGCTGGCGCGAAGAAGTATCCGCTCCCGGTGACGTGGACAAAACGTGGCACCGTCACGCGCACGAAGTCGTCCCACTCGGAACCCGTCGTCCCCTTGTGGTAGAGGACGGTGCGGTTACCTGAGACGTCCCAGCCGGTAAATGGATCCGCGCCTGGTGCGCGCAGGACGGACAGCTCTGGGCCGCCATTGGCACCTGGGTGCGGAAACAAGTTGGTGCCGAGCCAGCGCGTTTGTACGAATTCGAAGCCGCGCGCGATGCTCGCCTGATACGCGACGAACAGCATGCCGCGGTCAACATTGGCAGCGTCCGGCGGATCGCCTGGCTCGAATTTCGGTCCGTACGGAATACCACGGCGAATGATGCGGTGCTGGCGGGACTCCGCCTCCGACTCTTCACGCGGATTGGCTTTGCGAATGTGGGCGAAAAGCGGACAGCCCTTGCCGTCCGCATCATTGGCAAAGTCGACCACCGCCTCCGAACCTCGCGCCCGGCCCAGCAGCTTGGCGGCCACGATGTCCTCGTCTGCTGTGAGGTTGTGGGCAGCAAGCTCGTCCGTCACGTGCGACAGGGCTGCTGTCCACTCCGGGATGCTCTGTCGCATCTTGCGAAAGGTCAGGTAGCTGCCACTCCTGGCCCACTCCGGGCCAGAGAGCGTCGACTTCCCCTCTTCGTTCTTCGCGCCGAGGATGAATTCGCCCGGTGCGACATAGCTGGGATCGGGATCCCACTTGTCATCGTCAGCTAGTGCTTTGCTGAGCGCTCCGGGGACCGGTTGCGACAAGCTGTCGATGAAGCCGAAGTGCTCTCTTCGTTTGCCCAGCGATCGGCCGCGAAAATGGGCGAGCAGGTCCACCTCGCCCACTTTGCCGCTCGCCGCATCAAGTCGGAACGTCGTTTCGAGGTACGTCTTCATCTCGTCGTCGTTGTTCGTGCCGACGATCAAGAGCGCATCCGCCTCCGTAGTCTTGCCGCCTACTTCGAAGGTGCCGAAAACGTCCGAGTCGCCGAGATGCTCGGCTCGGTCCGCCGGCGAGTAATTGAACTCCTTCTCCAGGCCGGATGGGTCCACGCCAAGTTTGGAGAGTCCGGTCGCCGAGATGGCTACGCTTGCCCAGGACGGAGCGGTCGGCGGCGGCGATTTCGGTTCAACGCCCGGCGGCGCCTCCTTCTTGAGTCGGTCCTTTTCCGCCAACCAGGCTGCGTTCTCCTCGTTGACGCGGCGGGCCGGGGACAACTTTGCCGGCAAGCTTGTCAGCCACGTCTCGCCGGCCTGCCGGGATGGGAAGCTCACAAACAGGAAATCCTGTGCGTCCTTGAAGAAGCCGGGAAAGATGTTGCCCTGGATCTGGTCAAGCTCTAAGCCCGCGTCAGTCATCATGTCGATCACCCCTAGTCAGCTAGCCCCGTGTGCAGCGTGTGTAAACACCAGTACCCCTCCCAGCGCGACCCCTTGCCGAGCAAGCCCGAGCATAGTGGTCGCTTCCGTGATAGGTGTCAAGAGCGGGCTTCTGTTACGCCCGAGCCGACCTGGCCTCGCGCGCAGGCGGGAGATGTGCCGGTGACTGAACGCCAGACTTCAGGGTCTAAGCGATGCAACCATTCCGGTCTACCCAGGCCTAGACCGTCTGCCGTGGGACGCCGCGGAGTGAAGGCTCAGGACCAGAGGCAGAACGGATGGCCGGCCGGATCGAGCATGATCCGCAGCCGACTCCGATCGCGATCCTCGGGTTGGTGCTCGGCTTCCGTTGCGCCGCAGGCGACCGCCCACGTGACGCCGGCGGGCACGTCCTCGACCCAGATGTCGAGGTGCATCTGCATACCTTGTGCGCCGGCCGCGCCGGGCCAGACCGGACGGACGTAGTGCGACTCGAACTGGATCTCGATCTTGGTGCTGCCGTCGGCAGGACGAAGGACGGCCCACCCGTCACCCGCCGGGTACCCCGGCCGGGGGCCCTCGAGCGACTTGACCTCCCAGCCGAGTAGCTGCTCATAGAACCGGGTGAGCGCAGCGACATCGAGTGCATTGAGCACCGGACCAGTCACCCGCATTTGTGGGCGTTCCACAGTATGGAACGTAACACGCGGGTAGCTGCGGCGCCCCGTGGTCGCGGGGTTGACGAAATAACCGTCACGGGACCGCCGGAAAGCGTCACGGGAACCGTCACGGCGGCGCGCTGGGGTTGGTGAGCAGGTGGGCGATGGCTTGGCTGATGGGGCCGCCGGCTGGATCGAAGTAGGGGAAGGCGGGCGACGGGTTGACTTCGAAGCAGTACCACTCGCCGGCGGGGGTGCGGCGCAGGTCTAGGCCGGCTACTAGCAGGTTCTGATCGGCGGTCAGTCTGCGGCAGCGGTCGGCGATCTCTGCCGGCAGTACGCACGGGCGCAGTTCCACCGATGAATCGGTGTAGCGATAGTCATCTGCGTCGGAGATGATCTCGCAGGCGAAGATGCGCTCGCCGACGACATGAACGCGGTGCTCGCGGCCAGGTACGTACGCTTGGAACTGCGTCGGACACCACGCCACACTGGCCAGACGCATCATGTGCTCGGCGCGCAAGCGCGTCACGCGACTGCGCACGCCACTCAGTGACTTGTAGATGACCTGGCCGTGTTTCCTCCAGAACGCGCGCGCAGCGGCTGGGCTGGTGGTTACCAGCGTCTCCGGGACACGAAAGCCGGCGCGACTGATGGCCAGGGACTGAAAGGGCTTCGACTGATTTGGCGCCATCGCCGAGGCGCGGTTGACCACCATTGCCGGGGTCAGCTCGGCCCAGGTCCACAGGGCGTGCTCGACGTGCTGTGCGTGGCGCAGATCAGCGGCGTGCCTGGAATCGGAGACAAGCTGATCGGCGCCGAACGGGCGCGCGTACATGGCGTGCACGCGGCGCAGATCTACGCGCTCGCCCGGCGTCCGGATATAGCCATGAAAGCCTCCGGAGCGAAAACTCAAGCGAACATCGGTGTGGGCGACGGCGCGTTGCTCCAGGAACAGCACCTCTGCGCCGAGGCGCGCGAGCTCGGTCGCCACGTGCGCCATCGGCGGCTCGCGCTCGAGGCCCCATAACACGATCATCTGCGCTGCAGATACTCCAGCAGGGCGTCTGCGAGCTGTGGGCGCGCGACGTCGGGCCACGCGTCAATGCCAACCACGCGCAGATCGGCGTCGAACCGGACGTCCAGCAGCGCCAGGCCGGCCGCATCGGCCAGGAGACGTGCATGCCCACGACCGGAGTCAGCACCGAGGCTGCGCTCGCCAACTACGGTCACGCGGCTCGCGCGATGGCCACGCGGCGTCACGGCCAGACCTAGCCGACGAGCCACCTGGCGCCACTGCTCCGGGCCCCAGCCCGGACCTGCCAGGCAGACTGCGCTTGGTCGATTCACGACGCGGCATGGGAGCTCGGAAAGCCAGGCAGTCAGAAACGCGGTCATCTCTCGAGCGACATAGCTCCGGTCGGCCGGGACAATGTGCGCGAGCTCCTCGACCGGCACGTACGGCAGTCGCACGAGCACGCCCTCGATCTCAGAGGCGCGGACGCGCCGCTCGCCGGTTACCGCCACGCTGCGGCCGGCGGCGCCGGGCGAATACCGCCAGCCAGGACGCGACAGATCGCGGCACGTCAGCAGCGCGGCTCGGTCCGCGCCCCAGCGCGTGACGAGCCGCGCCGCGATCCTATCCCGGCTGCTTGCGACGACGACGAGCACGCTTTGGACGTTCCTTCGTGGCTGGCGCAGGTTCTTCGCCGCCTGGCACGGGTTCTTCGGTGGGTGGCGCAGCTTCTTGGAGCGCCGCACCACCGACGTCTGGACGTTCCTCGGGCATGATGAACGCGCGGCCGGTTGGCTCGACCTCTGACTGGCCAGGTGCTGGCTGCAGAATCGACGGGAAGAACGGCGCGATTTGCTCGCGCTGGAGCTTGCCCCCGCCGTCACCGCCATCACCGTCGTCCTTGGAGTCTTTGGAATCCTTGTTGTCCTTCAGGGCCGACTTCGTTGGCCCGCGCACGGTCAGCGTTGTCGAGGCCGTGGACTGCCCGGGAATGGACGCGAAGATGGACACAGACTGCACTTCGCCTGTCCCAAGCTGCTGGGTCGCAACGCCGAAGGCGGCGGTGGTCGCGCCGGCTGGTACGACGATGGATCCGACGACGGCACCGGCTGGATTACGGAAACTGACCACGCCCGGGTTGGCGCTCAGATTGACCACCGCACCTTCACGCGGTGCCGGACCAGTGAGCGTGACCACGCCGTTGACCACGCTCCCGCCAGTGACGGTCGAGGAGCTAAGCCCAACACTGCCGACCAGCGAGGGCGAGACGACGATGCTTCCGGAGCTCGTGGCACCTCCGACCCGAAGAGTTGCATTGACGGGCAGGCTGGTGCGCCCGAGCGATCCCTCCGGAATGGCTCGGAACGTGGCGCTGCGATTGCCCGCCGTAACCACGATCGTCGTGGCCGGGTTGCCTTGCAGGTCGGTCAGGTTGAGGCGCTGTGGCGGGCTGAGGTCGACCGGCGCGCCACCGGCCGGCGCCGGGCCACTCAGCGTCAGCGTGCCCACCGACGCCGTGCCGCCGATCACCTCGGGCGGACTGAACGTTGGCCCGCTCACCGTCAGACGGCGAATGGTCAGACTCGCCTGGGCCGGCCGCCCCGGAGCCGACGGCGTCGCCGAGATCGTCGCCGTCACGTTGCCGACGGCCGGGTTCGTCGACACCCGAACCGACAGGGTGCTCTGACCGGCCGGCACGAGGGCGGTACCGCTGGGGACATCCGGGAACGATGTCGCGTTCGAGTCGGTCGTTGCCATGCGTACTGACAGCCCACCGGCTGGCGCGGGACCGGTCAACGTTAGCGCCGCCTGCGCGACACCGCCGCTGTCAAGTGTGGCCGGATTGAGCGCGAGTTGATCGATAACCGGCGATTGCACCGTCAGATTCACCGCGCGGCTCTCGGATCGATTGCCCGTCGTCATGACGACACGGATGGAGGCGGTGATGGTCGTCGCCACGGGTTGCGTGACCACATCGAAGGCCGCTTCGCGGGCACCTGCAGGAATGCGCACCGTGTCGGGCACACGGATCGTCCCGGTCGGATCGCCGTCGACGAAGATCTGGATAGTGGTGCCCGCCGATGGCGCAGGACCAGTCAAGGTGATGCTCACGTGCGCGGGCGAGCCACCCACGACGACCGCGGGGGTGGGCGTAATGGTCACGTTCGCCAGACCAGCGTTCTGGACCAGCCAGAACCACAGCTCGAAGTCGCCGCCACGATGGCCATCGCCACTGGGCAACTGGATTGCCGTGCGGTCCCGACCCGACGAGCCGAACGACTCGCCGTCGAGCAATGACGGCGCGGTGTTGGCATCCGGCAGGGAGGCAATGAAGTTGCCCTTCAGCGTCAAACGGGCGAGGATGCGGTCGATCTGAGTGACTCTCGTCACCACGTCGAATAGGACCGAGCGCAGCCAGTTCGCAGTGGCCGTAGTCGGTTGCCAGACGATCGAGGCAGCGGTCACGTTCACCTGGCCATCGAGAACCAGCGGTTCGAAGCCGAGCACGCCACTGGTCAAGTTCCACAGCGAGCGGTCCGTGGTACTGAGTGGATAGGGCAACTCGAGCGCCAGATAGCAGGTCGCGCGATTGATCGAGACCGGATTCAACGCTTGCCCGGCGCGTTGATCGAACGCGCACTGCACGTTGATGCCTTGCGCAACCGCGTCGACACCGATGTCTGTGTCATTCGCTAGCTCGGAGCCGTTCTGCAAACCAAGTTTGACAACGTGGATCGCAGGTTCGCGTCCCGAGCCCGTCTGGCACAGCTGGTCCAGCGCGTCCTGAACCGTGCGGACGTTCGACAGCGCAACGCATGCGCCGGGCGTGTAGGCGACCAGCGAAGCACGATTCAATTGCGCGTCGAACGCGACCGGCGAGCGCGTCGTGTCGTTTTCCAGCAGCACTGCCACAACGCGCTGCGTGTGGTGGCGCTCGTCCTCGTCAAGTGTCCAGAAGCAGCTCGCGATGCCGTCCGCGCCGGTGACGACGCGCACCTCCGAACCGGTCGTCGAACCAACGCTGAGCGCGCCCCTAACCCGTCCAGCCGCGTCTGGAGTCACGATTCGGAATACCACGGTCGCGCCCGCGACCGGCCACTGCCCGTTGAGGACGCGCGCTTGAAGCGGCTGCGCGAGCGGTCGCAGGCCGGGCCCGCCGGGATTAGCCACCGCCTGCTGCCCGCCCCCGCCGACATAAGTCAGGCTGACAAGCTCCGTCGTCGACGGGAACAGACTCCGTAAGTCGCTGAGGATCGTCCAGGTCGTCCCATCGGACCGCAGCAGCGCCAGCGGACAATAGTGGTGCTCGGTGCCGTGCCGTCGCTGGAACACCGGCTGGTCGGCAACGCGCGGCCAGTCGACATCACCAATCGAGCTACGCGCCGGGATCAGCCAATAGTCGCCTGTGCGATACGTGCCGCCACTGAATTCCACTTCAACGCCGTCCTCGAGCTCGAGGAAGACTGGCTGATCCGGTGAACCTGTCCGAACGGGGTCGAAGCCATTAGTCGAATCCCAGCGGCGCACCTGCCAGAGCTCGAACGAGAGGCGATCGTTATCGGGTCGGTCGACGGTCGCTGGCCAATCTGCGACAGTCAGGCGGTTGCCACTGACGCCGCTGAGTTGGACCATGATGCCCGGTCTGCTGGACAGCAGGCGCTGCTCGTCGATCAGCTCGACCCAATTGCCGGCCGCGAAGCCGCGGGTCGCGTCTCGCGCCGCGTCAGATACCGTCAGCAGCGTGTCCTCGCCGCCCTGACGCGCCACGATCTGCACGCGCTCCAGGCGCGTGGCCACGCTCGCGTTCTCACGGGACCATTTGAAGGTCGTCGACTGTGTCTGTGCGTCGCCCGCCGGCGGTGTATGGATCTCGACGCGATAGAGCTGGTTCTCGAGCCGCCGAAAGCCGGCGCCCGGCGGCACCAGACAGACGCTGTTGGACTGCGCACTCGGCTCGGAGCGCGCGCGCAGGCGACCCGTACTCTCCACATCTGCCGGCGCCCACCCATCGCCAAAGGTCGAGCGCGTGACATTCGTCGTCGCATTGCCTACCGGCTCCAGCTTGACCTGCCACACGGTCCGAGTTCGCGTTGTCGTGTCCGGACCACCGAGTGCAACCTCGAGCAAGTCGGGCTGTTCGAGCGCCGACACGTGGCGCTGCCAGACATCCAGGTAGGCGAGATAGGTGCCACTCGCCGTCGGGAGCGTCGCTCCGATAAGGTCGGGTTGGCCGCTGAAAAGCGTCTCGAACTCGTTCTGGCACAGGATGCCATCAACGTAGTACCGCCCCGCGCCAAGAATGCCGCTCCACACGTCGGTGGTGCCGGGCGACGGTCGCAAGCCGAAGCCCGCGTCGTGCAGTGGTGCGCCGCAACGACCGATGGTGTCGTGCAGCGATGTTTCGCCGCGATACGCTGCGATGTCGACCTGCTCGTTCCAGTCGGCGTCCAACAAGAGCCGACCCTGTTGCAGGCGAACTCCAGAGTAGTGCCGATCCGGGCGAAACGTCAGGCGCGTGAAATCTCCGTTCATGGTCTCCTCTACGTCACCAGGAACAAGCCGGCTTCGAGACCGAAGCGCAAATGCTCGTCAAGGCTGGCTTGCAAGCTCCCGACGCGCTGCGTTTGCTGCAAGAACTGAAACGCGCCCATCTCCCCTTCGTCGTCGGCGCCAGCGCTGATTTCGCTTGGGCACGTGGGCGCGAGCTGTGCGTAGCCTGGCTGGCCATAACGCACAGAAGTAAACCGCGGCGCGACGCGTACGCTCCCGGCACCATCAACCGGCTGGCAGCGGAATCGGCGCGGGACCAGCGATCCGGGCGGCACGAATGAGAACCGCACACAGCCTGTCTGGCGCCGTTCCACGCCCAGTTCGCCATTAAAGATGCTGTTGCTCGCGTCCAGCCGGTCGACGAACGCGCTGCCGAGCACGGTGCTCCCGTCCACGCCCAGTGCCGACCCGACGATGGCCGTGCCGCCACCGGACGTTCCATCGACAATGCTTTCGACGAGCCGCAGCCGACGGACGGTATTGGCTAGTCGAATGGCGCCGACGATCGACCGCTCGATCGTGACTTCAAGGCGATCATTGCCCACCGCTGAGAGGACAAAAGCCGTCGGCGCCACGGTCGTGTGGCTGATGCGTAGCTCCGACAGATTGCCTGACTGAACCGAAACATTGCCTTCGATCAAGAGTCCATTCAGGCAGAGCCTGCCAGGCGTAATCGCGTCCCCCGACGCACTGCCGCGCAAAGTCAGATCGCCCAGAAGATGGGGCCGCTGCCGTTCTGCCGCAACCACCAGCAAACGACTGTCCTCAGGGACGACAAGCTCATGCGCCCCGGTATAGGTCTGACTGTCCAGGATGGTGATGACGCCGTCCGCACCCGGCGGTTGCGCATTCCACTGCGCGACGGCGTCGCCGAGGGTGGCTGTCGCTCCGCCAACGGCAATCTGAAGCAATGGGCGGGAAGAACCGGTCAACCACTGTGCAACGGAGCCGCGACGATTGTACGGGCCACCGCCGAGGTCGGCGCTGAATCCGTAGGCGTAGTCCACCTCGACACGCTCGGGCACGACTCCAGCTGGCATTGCCAGCCGGCCCAAGACTGGGTCAACTGCGACGCGCATGGACGACGGCGGACGCCGCCAGCCTTCCGGCACCTCCGCGTCGCTCAGATCACAAATCACAATCTCCTCGGGTGCGACTGGTATCAACGGACCGTTGCCGGACATTTGCACTCGGACCTGCAGCACCGGATCGGGGCCAAAGTACGCTACACGCGGAGTCCGGCCGTCGGCGAGTGACTGTCGGCGCGCATCGAGCTCATCGTGCAACGGTTGGCGGCGCAGCCGTCCGGGCACACTTGCTTCGCTGGCAGCCTGCTCCGAACGCGACAGATTGAACAGCGCCGCATCGATACCGAGTGGATTGAAATGGAAACGGCCGCGCAGCTCCGGTTGGTCCGCGGCCACCCGGCGCGCCGTGGACCCCGCCATTGCATAACTCTGGAGCCGCCACAGGAAAATGCCGAGATGGGGAATGTCGTATTTGCCGCGAGTACTTGCAACCCGACGCACCTCCGCCGTGTGGGCGGCCCGCTCGAAAGGTCCACCGAGCAGCTCGAGCTGGTCCGCGTCGCGCAGATCCACGGTCGCCGGCCGATTGGGCCGGACATGATTTACATGCTGCACTGTTGCTAGTAGCTCGAAGAACTCCACGACTCGTGCGGGCCAGCCCGTCACATCACGCGCGAGCTGCTCGAGCGCCGCGCCGGTGCCCTTGCCACGTCGCTGCGCAAGCGCGTTCGCGACCCGGCCGCGTTGGCTAAACGCTCCGCCACTCGTCGGCAGCAAACCGCGCACGCCGACCAGGTCGCCAATGTACGGCACCACCCACTCGGCGCAGGTCTCGATAAACCAGTCGTCGTACAGCGCGTCGATATCGCCCCGCAGGGTGCTCAACTCACTCTCGAGTACCTGCAAGAGCGCGCGCAGCGGCTCGCCGTGCTCGACATCGCGAATGCGGTGAATCGCCGGCAGCAGGTTGTAGAGCCGCTCGGTCGTCGGCTCAGTCATGTGGATACCGCCATTTCGGTGAGGGAGATAGCTGCTGGGTCAATCAGGATCAACTCGGCGGGCTGTACATCTGAGCCAGTCCAGCGCGCGCCGGCGGCAGCCAGAAAGGGCGCCAGATTGGGACTCGAACCTGCGAGCTCGACGAAATACAGCCGCACGAGATTGACCGCCTGCACGCCGGCAACAGCCTGGACGAACGTGATGATTTCCGCCGCGGTGACCGCCTGGCCGAAGCTGCGCCGGGCGAATGAAAACGCATCGCTCAGCGCCGAAACAGTCGCCGCAAGCACCTGGGTGGCCACGAAGCGGCGATCGACGAGCACCTCGGCAGCAATCCCGAACGAGCGCGGTGTGTAGTTCTGCACGCGTACCTCGTGCACCGGGTCGCGGACGCCTTCGATGGCAGCGATCAGGTTCGGCAGCGTTGCCACCGGGTCGACCGGGCCACCTAGCGCGCCGCCGACGGTGATGTGCGCAACGTGCGCACGACCATTCCACAAGCGTGTGGCCTGCGCCTTGCCCACACCGGCGAAGGCGCGTGTGAAGTCCTCGAAATCACGCAGGGACACGATGCGATCCAGCGTGAGCACCGTCAGAGGCGCGTTCGCGCGCGCATCGTCCAGGCTCTCCGGCGCGGCCGCGCCGGAGGCCGGCAGCGGGTTGCTCAGACTCCGGACGCCAAGTGGTCGGGCCGGCAGCAGGGCGAGGCTGCCAGCACGCACGTTGCCCTCCGGTCCGACGCCCGAGCGGTAGGTTGCGACGACATTCTCCGCGCCGCTGGTCAGACGAGCGCCCATCGTGCCGTCGCCAAAGGTGATGTTGGTGCGCCCGTCGTCCTCGATTCGGACGATGAACTTCTGATCGCGCGGGCCCAGTCCAAAGAGGGACGGCGCCTCATGCCACTGCACGCCGTCGACGCGCACTTCGAGCGTTGACTGCGTCCCGCTCGGCGTCGACGCCGAAACGTGCGTGAGTGGCGGCTGGCGCAGTGTAAACCGCTGATTCGCTACACCGCCCTGGCCACTGCCCAGTACCTCGTCGCGGATGGTTTCGCCGTGCGTCGCGTGCGTCACGTTGGCGCCGATCGAAAGCGTCGCTGCGTCATAGGCATTGGCGAGGGGTGCGACGAGCGTGACCGTTGTCCGCGCGTCGTCGTCCACAACCGAGTCGACAGTCGCGCCTTCGCGCGAGGCTGGCCCGCTAAAGAGCAGGCGCTGTCCCGCATGCAGCCCACCGACGAGCCGATCGAGCGCAATCGTACTGCCACTCACCGGCGTGACCACGGGCCGCTCCGCGAGCGGCAGTTGTTCGGCTTGCGCAAGTACGAGCGTATCGCGCAGGCCGAACGCGGCAAGTCCCGTGCTGCTGCTGTCCAGTATCAGCCGCGTGACTTTTGCGCTGAGCGTGTAGTCAGTCCGCGCCGTCTGTACGACGTCGTCGATGTAGTACAGCTCGGTCCCGGCGGTGCTGGTCAGAATTACCCAACTATCGGCGACGATGCGAGGATAGATCGCGTCCAGATCGACCTGAACGCCGCTGATTTCGAAGTCTGGCCATTCCGTGCCGGAACCACCGAACGCGGTCTTTACCGTGTCGGGCATCATCCGAAAGTCTGGGGCGTTGTAACCGAACAATGCTGCGCGCTGGCGGAGCACGAATACCTCGAAGTCATCCGTCAATGCGACTCCGGAGTTGTCCAACGGTTGCGTCCAGGTGACCCGGGTGTGGGCTGGTGGCAGAGCCTCGACGGTGCGCACAAAACGGAAGTCCCAACGGGCGGCGTCGGCGCCAAGCAACAGGAGACCGTCTCCGGGTTCGAGCACATGGCCGACGCCGCGCAGGAGCAGCTCCGTGGCACTGACATCGAGCGTCTGGGGTTCGGTCGTGCGCGCGCGGAGGACGTTCCAGTCCGCCCGAACGGTGAGCGGCTCGACCGTTTCGAAGGTCTGCGGCCGCTCGTTTTGGCCAGGAATGCTCAGCACCTTCACGCCGGCATCGAGTGCGGCCTGGCCCGGTGCACCGGCCGCGTCCTCGACGACGAATGCCAGGAGCGCGTTCGCGGCGACGCCGGGGTTCAGCTCGTAGCCGATGGCTCTCGCCAGCTCGAGCACCGATTGGCGTTCAGTGGCTGTGCGTAGGTACCCCTCGTTCGCGATGCGCTCCTGGTAGAAGGTGAGGACGTCCGCGACGGTCGCCCACGCATCGATCAGAGCGATGGCTGGATCGTTGCTCGAGCGCGTGGTCAACTGCGCCAGCGAAGGCGTCGCCAGGCGCTGCAGCATGCGCTCGACGAACGTGGCGTGGGTGCCCACGCGGTACGCGAGCGCTTGCAGACCGGGCCGGTTATCGGGACGCGTTGTGCTGATCACGCTGTCACAGCCCACCCTGCATGAGGAAGTCGATACGTCCGTTTTCGGCACGGTTCAAGTCGTTGTCCAATCGCGCGATCTCCAGTCGGCCCATACTGATCCGACCGGCGGCCACTTCGCCGCGCGCGGGCTGGCCCCAGCGCTGGAAGCGATTCGGCTTGGGCGGCGTGTCGTCCGCGTCCACCCAATACACGCCGGGGGTGGCCATCGCGGCGGCGACGATCTGGCTCAGGAAGACCGGTTGGCCGAACGTGAAGTTGTCGGGATGAAAGAAGCCGCGCTGACCGCTCGGCAAATCGACACTGCTGAAGCGTTCCAGTAAAGCCTGTTTCACGATGCTGCGATAGAAGCCGGGCGCAACGCAGATCGTCAGCGCAATGTCCAGCGGGACGAAGCGTGGCGCGTCGATCTCCAGGTCGTGGCCGGCCAATCGAAAACGCTCCAGATGTGCGCGCATGTCCGACTCGAACGCGCTATCGACCGACCGACCCTGCAAGCGGTCGACCGTCACGAACATCGTGTACCAGCTACCCGTCCAGCGCCGCGTGGCCGCTGCGCGCTGCACCTCCGGATGGCGCTGGGCGGCAATCCCGTAGTCGGCCGCGGTGATCGCGCGCTCCTGGGTCCGGAAGGCTTGGGGTGCATACAGCCGGACCTGGTCGAGCGGTTCGGGATCGGTTCCGCCCTTCGCCGTCAGCGGGTTCCTCACGGCCGTGATGCCCGCCAGATGGCTGACCACGCGCGCGATGGATCCGGCGCCAACGTTGCCCGCACTGCCATTGCCCACGCGGTATGTGGCGCTGAACGACGCGCCGGCCGCGGGCGCGCGGCCCAGCACGTCATCGCCAAAGCGCAGGTGGGCGCTGCGGTCTTCTTCGATCTCCACGACGAATTCGGGCCCGAAGCGATCGCTGGCGAGCAGGTCTCGCCGTGGCAGCCACGTCTCGCTTTCGCCGACCAGGACAATATCCGGCGCCACCGTGCGTGGGTCCTGAATGGTCGCTTCGGCGGCCGACGCGCGGCGTGCCTCATCGTGAACGTAGGGACTGCGCTGGGTCAAACCGACCTGCCGCAACACGGGACGGTAGCGCTCCGTCGCCGGCACCCGCGGCGGATCGAGCGGCTCATCCGCGAACGTTCGGCCATGGTCGGCCAGGGCCACGTTGGCCCGTGCCACGCTCGCAGCGCCATTCGAGAATTCACGCAGCGACAGTTGAAATGGCAGCGCATCCTGTACGTACCAGCTGATGTCGAGCACGGTCGTACCGGTGAGCGGATCGGCACGGATCACCGGCTGAACATTCAGCCGCACGACGTGCCGATGGGCCGGATCCGCGTCGACCGCGCGCCCAGACTCCGTGCCCAACACTTCTTCGAAGACTAGCGTGTCGCCAGACGCGAGACCGAGCTCACCGCCGCCGACCAATGTGGCCCGTGTCGCCCCTACGGACAGCACACAATTCGGATCACCCCACGTGTAGAACGGAATGCTGTTGCCCGACGCGCGCACGCGCACATCGTGCAGCGTCTCGAAGACGACCGGCTCTCCCGGTGACTCGCGGCTCAGCAGGCGCGTGCCGGCCGGCAGTGTCGCACCATCCGCATCGCTCTGTGGAGCGACGGTGAAACACACCCACGCGCGCGCATTCGCTCCATCGTGTATGAAGTAGTCCACCAGCCGCGCGTGACGGCGCACCGAGATACGTCGTCGCGCCGTGTCCAGATAGGCCTCGGTCGCCACGGCGTCCTGGAAGTAGCTCAGGTGATCCGCGGCGTACGCCAGGACCTCGACGAGCGCGACGCCGAGGTCCGCCAGGTTGCGCTCCGTCCACTCGGGCATCACGACTGCGAGTCGATCCAGCATCAACTGGCGAAAGCTGGCGTAATCTTTGGCCAGGTAGTCGATGGCTGCCTCGGGTGCACCAGGCGCGGGACCTGCCTGGACCGGCTCACAATCGAAGTCGCTTGGGCACTCGATTTTGAACGCGAAAGGAGTCGCGGCGAGCAGCGGGTCGAATCCTGGCGGAGCTTCGTCGACGAGCGATGATTGCGACACGCGCAGCACGTACGTCGAGAAGTCGCCAGGTCGATCCGTGCGCACCACCAACAACCGGTCGAGGTCCTCCAGCTGACCGATCAGCGCCAACAGCTCAGCCTCATCTGGGTCGAGCTGCACCGCCAGGTCGGGCGAGTCGCCGGGAAATGCCCACTCCAGGCCAATGTTCGTGACGCGCACACCGCCGTCGATGCGCAGGTTGTCCTGGTCGAGACCGCCGACGGGCCGCAAGCACCGCACCAGCAACGTCTGTTGGCGCGGCGAACCTGACGGCGTCGCCTGATCCAGCACCTCCACGTAGTCGATGCCATTGAGCGAGCCGTTGGCGCGGGCCAGCGCCTTGCGTGTTTCGTCGGGGCAGTACATCGTCATCCGCTAGATCTGCCGACTGAGCTGCGCCACCTGACGCTCCTGCGTGCGGCGGACCACGTACTGTACCGAGACGCGCACGACGCCATCGTCTCGTTCCACTGCAACAGCCTCGACCTGGATGATGTCGCCCAGCCACTGTTGCAGCGCACCCTGAACCAGGAACTGTGTCGCGGTAACCATTTCGTCACTGCTTGGCATGAACACTAGCTGGAGCAAGCCGCTGCCAAACGTCGGCCGATTGACGCGTTCACCAGAACCGGTAAACAACACCTGTTCGACGAGGTCGCGGATGTGCTCGTTCGGGGTCGTCTGCGCAGTGCGGCCGCGGCTATCGATCTGGAATGGATAGTCAACAAACATCATGTCGCCTTGACGCGCACCTGCGTTGCCACCACTCTCGGCGGCCCTTGCGGAATCTGCTCCGCGCTGAGACACATGCCGCTGCTGTTGTCGACTATGACTGGCTCTTTGTTCACGAAGACACGTGTCGCGGGCACGAGCCACTGCACGCGCACGCACGGTTGTGGCTTGGTGCCGACGGTGAACGTGCAGCCAGCAATCGGGTAGTTGTCCGAAAGCAGCGCGGCAGGCTGGCCACTCAGCATCACGCGCGTGTTGGACGACACGATCGACACCTGCCCGCTGTGTGGGCACAGCAGCGTTACGCCGACGGTCACCATCTGGCCCGGCATGTATCAGATCACCTCGAGTGCGCCGTTGTTCACGGACACGCTCACCGGCGTCAGCTTGACACTCGCCGAGCCATGCGTGACCTCAATACCAGACGCGTTGAACACCATCTTCAGTGGCGCTGGCACCGCGGGCGGGTTGGCCTCTATTGTGAACCCTCCTGCGCCGGGCACATCGCTCAGGATCAGCGTGATGCAATCCGTCTTGAATACTTTCATCTCTGGAATAGCGGGTGAGGCAGGCACTTCACCCGCGGCCCAGAAACAACCGGCCAGGATGGGATAGTCGGGATCGCCGGCTTCGAACTCGACCCACACGTTGGCGCCGATCGGCGGCACCAGAAACAGACCGACCTGGACGCCAGCGTACGGAGTGCACGGCATTGCCCAGCTCAGCTGCCCTCCGCCCAGCACTGCCGGCACACTGACCTGGACACGGCCCAGCAACAGCGGATCGATGTTGTTCGTGATGACACCGCGGTACTTGCCCAGGAATTGCTGCTGCCCGTGCATATCTACGGCACCACCACGGGGCTGAGCGAGCCGGTTCCGTCGCGAGTCAGCGTGAAGCGCTGTTTGTACGTCTCCAGACTCAACGTGTGCGTCACGCGTTTCACGTAGTAGAAGCCGTCGTGGGCGAGTCCTGCTCCGCGAACACCAACGACGCCGCCTGCTTGCAGGATTCCGCCATAACGCAACCCGTCGACCTCACCTTCCGCCGTCATGGCGTCCGTGGACGCATCGGTGATGCCTTGCGCGCGCGCAAATGCCTGCACAGCGGACGGGCCGCTGACGCGTAGTTGTGTGCGGTGTACATTGGGTTGATTGACCAACCACGCCGGCTGCGCCGACAGTGGCGTACGCGTACTGGCAATCGTCCGAATTGGCAGCGTCTGGTTCGACGTGCGATCGCGTAAGTGGCCATCAACCAGTGTTGGCTGGAGCGCGCTATTGCGGAAACTAAGCGATTCGACATTGCTGTCCGGGCCCATGTTGATGGACAACGCGCGTTGCGGCACGCCGAGCCGTTTGGGCGGTCCCCAATAGGCGGTGTTCGTAAATGGAGCCGGGCCGGGCGAAATGTAGAAGACATAGCCGTTGCGCTGCGCGAGCAGCGTCAAATACGCCAGATCGGTACCCTGCTGGACCGGTGTGCGTTCGATCGGCAGCGGCACGTCGAGCACCTTCGGCGGGATCACGAGCGGCACCAGTCCGTACCGCGCGTACAGCGCAATGAGTTTTAGGGCGATCACGGTCTCATCCTGAGCCGGGTGCTCGACCGATTTCTCCTCGAGGTCCATCATGACGCTCACATCCTCACCGGTGACCGTAAGGGTGGATGCGCCGGGGTCGCTGCTCGGCGCGAGCTGTTGGTCGGTGATGATGCCGTCGACGAGCACTCGCGGGACACCGTTGAACGTCACGATCAGGATGACCCGGTTGAACGGCTTGAGGAGTGGCAGCATCACGAGCGGGTAGTCCATCAATCCGATGATGCCGCCGCGCCCAGCAGTGAAGGTGAGCTGGAACCCGGAGCGACCCTCGTCGGTGTGCGTGACCTCAACTTTGTCGAGCGCCTCGACCACGACCGGTGGCGCGGGCGCGGCGACGGTTGGTCCGACGAGGAGCGTGAGCCGGAGCTGCAATGGCATGATGTGATCGACACAGCCTCAGGGGTGCGGCACCGGCACGCGCAGGCGCTGCCCGGGCACGGCAACCAGATCAGGCGGATACATCGCATCGTTGGCATCGCAAATGCGCCAGAACTGCTCCGCATCGCCTATGGCACGCGCGCTCAGCACGTCCAGGCGCTCGCCCTGGCCGACGCTCAGTTCGGCCAGCACCAGCAGCGATTCACTGCGCGGCAGAAAGCGACGCCGCTTGAACGCCACCACGCGGCCATCCGCCTGTGTGCGGGTGACAGTGGCGATGGTGTAATACCGACTGGTAGGTTCGAACATCAAGCCTCCTATGGCCCGGCACCGTTCAGGCTGCCGATCATCGCCATCACTTCCTTGGTCACCTGGTGTGCGAGAAAGAGGTAATAGCCAGGATGCGTCAGCGACAGGTCACTGTAGCTGAGCACGCGTAGACCGAGGTTGACACTCGCGCGAATTGGATTCAGGTCGACGTCGTATGCCTCCTCGGTGATGCTGAACGTGGTCAGCCGCACCGGCAGGACCCGCTTGGGACCCCATATGAACAGGGTCAGTGGCGCCTCCGGTGGGATCAGCTCGATCGAGCCGGTGAGCGCGAGAATGGTGTTGGCAATGACCAGGCTACTTTTGGGGTAGAGCAACATCTCGAGTGCTGATAACTGCGGGTACACGCCCATGCCGGCCGCCGTCGGGTTGCCGCTCGCGAGCTGGTCGGTGGCGTCAACCTCGATATCGAGTGTGATGTTCTCGACCGGTGCCCCGCGCAGGCGCAGCGCTTCCGAACGAGCCACCGTGCTGGTGGTCTGCGTCGCACCGGCCGCCTGCGCTTCCAGCGTGCGGCGCAGCGTGTCCGGGTTGTATTGAAACGTGATGATGCTGGTGTACGGGTTGATCGGATCCACGCCAATGATGGCGCCTTTCATCACCCGCGGCGAGCCCGGAAACGTCGTCATGCGGTCACATCTCGCGCTACCCGACTACCAACGGCCACGCCCACTCGCGCTGCCGTCTGGGCTGTCAATCCCCGGTCGACTAATGCATCCGTCAGGTGGGTGTTGACGGCATCGGCGAGCGCCGCGGTATCGGCCGGAACGCCGTCGAGCACGACCTCGTCGATGTGAATGCGAATCAGATCCATCCGCCAACCTCGGCTTCCGTGAGCGCGCGCTCGAGCTTGACGTACTCGGCGCTCGCCGCGTGGAACAGGTGCGTCATGTTCACCGGTTGATCATTGCCAGCGGCGACGAATGCCGCGTTCATGGCGATGGTGCGGATGTTGCCGCCGGCCACGTTCAGCCGAGCCAGCTTCAGGTGATCGAGTGCCGTCACGGGAGTCAGACTGGGAAAGACGCGCCGCCAGATCTCGGCCCGCTGGTCGGCATCGGGGAATGGAAACTGCACGACGAAGCGCAGGCGGCGCATGAACGCAACATCCAAGCCGCCCTTGAGGTTCGATGTCAGAATGGCAAGGCCGCGGTACGCCTCCATCCGCTGCAGGAGATAGCTGACCTCGATGTTGGCGTACCGATCGTGGCTGTCTTTGACCTCGGTGCGCTTGCCGAACAGCGCGTCTGCCTCGTCGAACAGCAGAATCGCGCCGCCGGCCTCGGCTGCGTCGAAGACACGTCGCAGATTCTTTTCCGTCTCGCCGATGTACTTGCTGACGACGGAGCTCAAGTCGATGCAATACAGGTCGAGGCGCAGCTCGTTGGCCAGAACTTCAGCTGCCATCGTCTTGCCGGTTCCACTTGGCCCGGCGAACAAGGCCGTTATTCCCAGTCCGCGCGCACTGCGCGCGGCGAATCCCCAGCGCTCGTATACAGTCGTGCGCTCGCGGACCTGCTGAGCAATGTCATACAGGGCCTGCCGCTGCGGCTGTGGAAGCACCAGGTCATCCCACGTCGCGACCGGCTCGATGCGCTGCGCCAGATCCGCCAACTGGGTGCGCGCCTGGGTACGGCACGCGTCCCACAACAACTCTGGCGCGGCGCCGGTGCGTGGCAGCTCGCTGATAAGTTCCGTGCCGGCGGCACGCAGGCTGTGTGTGCTCAGCTTGAACTGCGCCACCAGGGCATCGATTGCGCCTGCGACTTCGACGTCCACCGCACGCGGTCCGAGCAGGTCCGACCACAGCTGTCGTTGCTCACTCGGAGTTGGCTGAGCCACGTCAAAGCGCAGCGTCGTCCGCTGCGTTCGTATGGGTTCCCGACTACTCACCAGGACTGCGCCCGCGACGCGCTCGACGAACCGCATGACGCTTGTCTGGCGAGCGGTGTCGCCCGGGTCCAGCGTGTCGACCTCGATCAGCAGCGAGCCGCTGCCGAGCACCGCCTCGCGCTCCCAGATCCGCCGCAGGCTCTCCAATTCCAGGGCGCCGATCGGGATGACGTCGGCCGGCAGCACGTGCAGGCGCAGTCCAGCGTCGTGACTCGCGGCCACAGCAACCGCGCGGGCGCCACCGATATCCGCACCGCACAGCTGGATTGCTGGCCAATTCCCGTTCGAGCCGTTGGTCGAGGCGGACCAGGCGCGCACGATGCGCTCGGCGAGCGCTGCGTGTGATGGCACCAGGTCGTCTGTGTGGTACACGGGAGTGGCCAGGCCGTGCAGGCGTTCATCCAGGTAGTGCTGACCGGCCAGATAGTGGAGAATTCGTTCGTCGATGCGCAGGGGAGTCGCGGTGATTGCATCGCCCAGGCCTGGCTCGACCAGCCGCCAGTAACGCAGCGGCGCGGCGGGCGTGATCGCACTCCAGTGCGCGTCTGGCAGCGCAGCCAGCGCAAGGCTGAATGTCGGACGCGTGCAGCGCGAGTCCGCCTGAGCGCTGGCGCACAATGGACCTATCGCCGCGTGCAGCTCGACGCCGGCGCACAGCACCAGCAGATCGCGCTCGAACGGTGACAGGCCAAATGCGTCGCACAGCACGTGCAGCGCCGGTGGCGCAGGCATCAGTGCGGCTGCCTGGGCAAGCTCTTCCTCGACGCGTTGGTCGGCGTCCTGTCCGATGTAGCACGTGAGTGCGGCGCGCACGACACCGACCGCGGCCATCAAGTACCGCTGGTTCGCGACGGCCCAATCAGCTATCACAGCGTGATCCGTGGCGCGTCATACTGGCCTTCGTCACCCACACTCGGCAGGCTCTCCGTACTGTCGACCTGCACGCGCACCACATAGCTGCCCGCGGGCACGCCACTGACGCGAAACGTCACGGCATCGCTCTCGGGTGCCTGTCGGGCTGGCGACGCGAATGTAAATCCGCCCGGCTGGCCGATCTGGCTGAGGAGGAGCACCACGCGTTGATCTCGGCCGACAGCCGTGTCGAACCTGACGGTCACGTCGGCGCTGCGCGGTTGCGCGCCACTGCCGGTCACATTGTCCGCGCTCACGGTGATGGACGGTCTCTGCGTGGGCAGGCTGCCGATGGCGGTCTCCTGTTGCACACCGGGTACGGCAAGGACGCGTGGCTCGCGCACGGGCAGATGTGGCGGCGTCGGTCGATCCTCGGCCTCGATCAGTACGACCGCGGCGTGGTATGCAGCGGACAGCGCGTACGGCGTCTGAAAGAATACCGACCACAGCTTGGACAAGTCGTCGAGCGGCAGATGGAGTGGCGTGACCTTGACCCGTTCGACCTGCTGGGCCAGGTCGGATTGGCCGACCGCGGCAGCAAACGTCGGATCGGCGATGGCCGCCTGAATCAGCTCGCGGGTAAGGATCGGTCGACTGTGGAGCGTGCGCACAGCACTCCCGAGCATGCGCTGTGGTTGCAGCTGCGCTTCGTCGCCGTAAAACGTCAGCAAGTAGTGCAGATCCAGCGCCGCGACGGGCTTCTGGACCATGCTTCCGTCCGAGCGCCGCGTAGGCAGATCGGCGTTACGCACGGACGCATTGGGCACGACCTGATAGAGAAAGATGTTGACAACCGGCGGATTCGTCGCGGACGCTGACGCGTCGGGCCTGACGGTCGTCACGGTCGCGCCGGGGACGTCGGCGCCGACCGCGGCTTGCAGCGCGTGACTCAAGCTCGCGGTGACCGCGGCGACGCCCAGGAAATTGCTCAACGCCGGCTCCCACTACGCTCAGCCAGGTATGTGTCCAGCGATACGCGTGGGTCCTTTGGCGGCATGGCCGCGGGTGATGCGGTGCGCGGTGCAGGCGGCGCGGCACGGACAACGATGCGGCCGATGCTGACGCTGATGGTCGGTTGTTGCGGAGTCTCCGCCTCGACACGCCGTCGGCGCGCAGCAGGTTCGGCCAGCGTCGCCTCGTCGTGCTGACCGACGGACACAATCGACTGCGTGGGCGTACCGTCGTCCGGCCGTGCGGGGCGGTCCGTCAGGACTGTCGTGGCGGAATCCATAGCCAGCGGCTGTGCGGCGCTTGTCGCTGGGGATACCGGCGTCGCCGCAGCGGTCGGTGTCACAGCGCGCCCCGACGGGACGCTGACCGCCGCGGAGCGCGCTCGCAGGCGTGGTGCCGTCGCGCCTGCCGCGTGTGGTTGGGTAGGCGTGGTCGGCTCGCGCAGCGCCTCTAGCTGCTCCTGCTCTTTCATTTGGCGGCGCGGCATGGCCGGCTGTGGCAGCGCCGGCCGAGTGGCTGGCGGCGGCGTCACGGCCGGCCGCGGTTCCACGGCGCGGCGCTGCGCCACGGCCGGCGCGGGTGCGGCCACGACCTGTGGTGGCGCCGGCACTACTGCTTCGACCTCCACCAGTCCAGTGGTGACCCGTCCCGGTAAGCCCAGGTTTAGCGTGGAACGCATGGGAGGCCAATCTGGTAGCGGAGGCGCCTCGACGGCGGCCGCGTCTTGTGGCATAGCGACAGCCGCCGGCCACACTCCGTGTTGGACCTGCGCCTCGACCTCCTCGGTCTCCGGCGCGACCGCGAGTGGCGTAGTCCACGACGGCGCAAGCGGCTCGAGCACCGGTATCTGCCGCAGCGCACGTCCGGCCAGCCGTGTCAGAAAGTCACTCATACACCGACCAGCGCCAGATATGCCTCACGGCGACGACTACTCATTGCTACGATGTCGCGCTCCCGCCAGCCATAGGCCATCGCCAGCGTGTGCACGTCGTGCAGCAGCCGCTGCGCACGCGCGCGGAGCTTCGACCAGAGAAAGACCGCCACGTCGAGGAGCACGGTCCACTCGTGCCGACACTCCGGACAATTCAGGTGGAGCAACGATTCGGCCCACGGATCGCACTCCGCCAGTCGCTGCCCGAGACGTTCGACCACGCCCGCGGGCAGGTTGGCATGCCGCACCCGACGTCCACGCCGCGACGCGGACGCAACTGCCCGCTCCAGCAGCAGCGCGTGCGCCTCGGCCACGCTTGGACAGCGCGCCGCGTCGACCAGGTCCGCTCCGGTGAGCGCACGAAAGTGAACGCGATAGCCGTGATACTCGAGCACGTCCGTGCCTGATGGGCTGGCGACCGCCGCTCGCAGGTCCGCAATATTGAGGCCGAGCTCTAGCGCCTCGCCACAGTTAGGGCACGTTGCGAATCCGTTCAGCTGACCGCCGAACATCGCTTCATGCAACGCCAGCAGCCGATCCTCGCACTCGCCGACGGTCAGCATCGCTGGCGCTGCGTCAGAACCGACAGACGCCAGTATCACCAGCCCGCGCTGCTCGGGCGGGCACGCGGACGCGCGCTCCCACAGCGCCAGCACGGTCTCAGCCGACAGGTCGTGCATCACTGAAACCAGTCAGCGCCTCAGGCGGCCGGCTCTGTGAAGCTCGGCTCCGTTGGTTCCGTCACCGCCAGGTCGCGCTCGATGCCCTCGTTCTCGAGCTTGATGTGCTGAATCGCCACCGCGTTCGCGTTGGCGTCGAGATCGGGCAGAGATTGGTACTCCGAAACCCAGCAGCGGAAGACGTGATAGGCGATCGCAAGCTGGCCGGCTTCGTTGTAAACCTCAATGGTAATGTCCTTGCGAAAATCCCTGAGCGATTGCTCGGCGCCGAGTCCGGAGCCGAAGTTCCATACTTTGTTCGCCCAGCGCTCGAACTCGACGTCGTGCGTTACGCCGCGTTCCAGCGTGATCGGATCGTATTCGGTGCGCCCTGGCGACTTGCGACTGCTGCTCGGGTCGCCGCCTTCGCGGTGTTTGACTACTTCGGTGGTTCGTTTCAGCGCGCTGACTTTGCTGACGCCGGCGACGTATCGCCCGTCCCACTTGACCCGGAACTTGAAGTTCTTGTAGGGGTCGAAGCGCTGTGCATTGACCGTGAATTGGGCCACTTTTGGCTACCCTCCTGTTGCAAGCTTTCCGCCTGGCGGCGGGGCGGCCGGTTCAGAACTGATCACTACGCCGCCTCCCGAATTCACCGCCGAAGGCGGAACGCCACTGCGTCACAACTTGTGGTGGCTGCGCACGGCTTCCGCCTGGCGGCGGGCTGGTGGGGTCTAGACAGGTCATGCGGGCACATGCACTATCCGGCTTGAACCTGGCCAGCCATCTGCTCGATCTTGATCACGACAAACTCGGCCGGCTTGAGCGGCGCGAACCCGACCAGGACGTTGACGATCCCGCGATCGATATCGTTCTGGGTCGTCGTCTCCTTGTCGCACTTCACGAAGTACGCTTCGGCGGGTGTCTTGCCCTGAAACGCGGACTGGACGAACAGGTTGTGCATGAACGCGCCGACGTTCAATCTGATCTGTGCCCACAGGGGTTCATCGTTCGGCTCGAACACCACCCATTTCAGCCCTTGATAAAGACTCGTCTCGATAAACAGCGCCGTCCTGCGCACTGGCACGTACTTCCACTCGCTGGACTGCTGATCTGCGCCGACCAGCGTCCGCGCACCCCAGCTGATGTTGCCGAAGATGGCGAAGTTGCGCAGCGCGTTGATGCCCAATGGATTAAGTGCGCCGTTCTCCGGATCGGTCAGCGTCAACGCGAGATTGGCGTTGCGCAGCGTCGCGTCCGTCCCAGCCGGAGCCTTCCACACACCCCGTGCCGCGTCCGTCCGAGCGAACACACCTGCGAGCGTGCCGCTGGCTCCGACGTCTCGCGCACGCCCTTCATTCGCCGGATCCGGAATGGCCAGCCGCGGGAAGTAGACCGCCGCGTTGGGGTGGCGTATCCCTTCGTTCGTCGCCATCCAGGTGTTCATTTCGACCTGCGTATTGACAGACGCCGGGACGTCGACGATCAGAAACGCACGCTTCGCCTCGCAATAGGCCTCTGCTTCCGCCACCACGGCGCGCAGATTGGGCGTGTCCAGGTTCGCCGTCGGCTGGTCGAGATTGGCCGCCGCTGGCAGGCACAGCAGATTGAAGATGAAAGGCTCGATGCGATCCAGGGCGTACAGGCCCGTTCGTGAATCCGGATCGCCGCGCAGCGCATCGCTGTCAGGCGGAGACGTATCGGTGCCGCCCGTCAGGCGTTGAAAGGCAGCCTCCGGTACGTCGCCACGCGGTGTGAGCGCGGTGGTGACCGGCAGGTTGCCGAGGCCTCGATCGACGAGCTCGACGAGCTGCGAATCGGCGCCCACCGCGGTCACCGCGTAGCGCGAGCTTCTCTGGTCCATGCTCAGATTGCGGTGCGTCTCGATACCCACGATCTGAGGCAAGCCGTTGGAACCAAGGACCGGCTGCCCATTCGCGGTGACCACTTCGCGAACGACGAGATTAAAGCGATCCGGTGTGCTGCCAGGAACGGCCGCGACCTGGAGTGCGTTGCCCCAGGTACCTGGATTGGCCGCCTGCGCCGTCAGGGTGTTCTGAAGTGGCGACCCGCCGCGCAGCGTGAAGGATGCGGCCACTGGCTGCGGCTCGCGGCTGACGCGCACCACCCACGCGACGCTGCCGCCGTTCAAGAAGTACTGCTGGATGGCGTAGCTGGCTTCGCTAGTCGGATCGAGGCCGCCGAACACGCGTTGAAAATCCGCCAGACTCGTAATCCGCACCGCCCGGTTCATCGGGCCGCGCCGGAAGCAGTCCACAAATGCCGTATCGGCTGTACTGACCGACGCGATCGTGCGCACCCCGCTGGGGACTTCCTCGATATAGACGCCGGGGTAGGTCAACGTTGTTGGCATCGCTTCTCCTCAGTTCTCCAGAGACCGCCACAGTGCCACGTGGCGCTCGGCAATCCGCGTCCAACTGTGCTCGTGGCAATACGCCGTTGCCGCTTCGACCAGGCGATCGCGCAGCTTGGTGTCGTCGAGCAGGCGGTCCACACCCTGCGCGAGATCATCTGGCTGATAGGTCACCTCGCTTAGGTCGGCGAACCAGCGCGTCGGCGAGGTCAGTACGGGTACCCCACTGGCGAGACCCACTCGGACCGCGCCACTGACCGAGTGCTCGTCGACCTGGTCGTACCAGAACACCAGCACGTCGGCCTCGGCGGCCAGCCGTGTGGCAATCTCTTCGACCGGGAGGAAGCTTGTCTCCCGTCGCACTGCGTGTCCCTCCGCGGCGGCTGCCCACTGCGCCTCGTCCGCCGCGGAGCCGCGCGCACTGAACAGCACCACCCGCAGGTCGCCGCGCGTCACGGCGAGCAGTCGCGCGAAGCCTTTATGCGGCGCCATGAAACCAAACGAGCCAATCACTCGTCCGCGACCACGTTTGCGACGCGGAAACCAGGTTGGACAGCCATGCGGAATGTGCTCGACGCGCGTGCTCGGCCAGCGTCGGCGCAGCATGTCGGCGCCCGCGGAGCTCATGCTGACCAACACATCCGCTTCGCGCTCGCACGCCGGCGGCGCGGTCTGCACCATGTGCTCAGTCACCACCACTGGTACGCCAGCCTGGCGCGCAGCCGCGCACGTCCGCGCCAAGCCTGGTTCGTCGTACAGACCGAAGTGGTGCTGTACGTGGAGCACGCGCGTGCTCCCGAGATCTGGTGCCGTAGCCACGACGCCAACTCCAGTTCCCGCCGGCATCGCGTCGGCGAGGTGGCCGGTGTATTCGGCGATACCGCATGGCGTGCGCCAGGTGCTAACCCACACTTGAAACGTTCTTCGGACCGGACGCCCCGCCTGCGCGTGATGTTCCAGCACATCCAGCACCGCCGGGCCCTTGCGCCAGATATTGCGTTCGCGGGCGGCCCACTCGGCCGCGGCGCGGCCCATCTGGGACGCCAAGTCTCGATGCGTCGCCACCCATCGCAGTCGGTCGGCGATGGCAGCCACGTCTGGCACACCGCGCATGCCACATCGGCCGAATTCGGCACTGACATACGGCTCCCAGCGCGCCGGAGCAACGCTCATGACATACTCGCGCGCGTCGGCGCAGAGATCGGATTGACCCTCCGAATCGAGAGCGACCGCCGGCAGTCCGGTGGCCATGGCTTCGACCAGCGGCAATCCGAAGCCTTCATTGCCGAGCGCGAGCAGCACGTCGGCTTGGGCGTACCAATGCGTGATCCCGCGGCTTGGCTCCAGGTGCGCGACGACACGAATGCGGTCGTCGTGGTACTCGCGGCCGCAGTTCGTCTTGACGATGAGCCGCGCATGCGGATCTTCGGCGAAAGCGTGCTGCCAGGCCGCGATGCCTTCGGCGACGTGCTTGCGGTCATCCACCGGCGCCACGATGAGCGTCGTCAGCGCTCCGTCAACTGGGCGTTCGACGTAGTGATAGATGGCCGGGTCGATGCCCTCCGGGATCACCTCGATCGGCACATTCACCCCACTCGCGCGACACACCTGGGCGACGAAACGCGTCGGCACGATGACCGCGCGGGCGCGATTCAGCGCGGCCGGCCAGTTGGCTGGCAGCGCGCTGCTTTCCCACATCGTGTTGATGAACAGGTCCGCTGACCGAAAACGGTCGAGATTGGCGCTCGGCCAGGAGAAATACACGGTTGGTCCATCGTGGCTGTGCTCCGTCGTTGGCAGCGCCTGGAATTCCGCTGATAGTCCGGCCGCTCGACGTGACAGTGGCATAACGTGCACATTCGCGCCGGCGCGCGCCATGCCCAGCGCCAGATACTCGGCCATGCTGCCGTAGCCGGTAGTCACGTCAAACGACGCTGCCACCGCGACTTCGGCAAGGCCAGCACGCCCCGGCCCTTGGATGGACTGCGCTCGACCACTACGCAGCCGAGCGTAGAACGCGCGATCGGTCCAGATGCGCTGCGTAACCTGGTCGAGCGGCCGAGACTCCCAGGCAGCGTCGTACAGGTTCTTCGCCGCGGTATTGTCCGCGTGTAGCAGGCCGACGTAGAAGGACGAATCGGTCGCGGCGTGGATCTCGCCGGGGGCGAATTTGGCCAGGAAACTGGTGTCTTCGGCCACCCCCGCGTCGTCGAAGCGGTGCGCCTGCCAAGCCGTGCGCCGATATACCAGCGTGCACCCGACTGGCCACGCCCGTGCGTCGCGCGGGCCGCGATACAGCCACGCGTCGCCGACTTGAACCCGGTAGTACAGCACGTCGCGCGCGCCGGTAACCTGCGCATTCGTAGCGAGCAGTGCCGACACCTGCACGCTCAACCGATCGGGCGCCATCCAATCGTCGTCGTCCCAGTGCGCGATCAATTCGCCCTGGCTCGAGTGGCAGGCGACATTGCGTTTGGTTCCCAGTGGCGTTCGGCGGTCGAGCCGTACGTAGCGCACGCGTGGATCCGACGACGCGAGATTCTCGACACGATCCTCACCATCGTCGACGACGATCAATTCCTTGTGCGGGTAGTCCTGCCGCAGGAAGTACGCAATCGCCTGAGCGACCAGGTGTCGTCGATTCCTGGTCGGCATGATGCAACTGACCAGCGCCGAGTCGCTGCGCATCGCCTGCCCAGGCTAGTTCGATGGCTCTGGCGAAACTCAGCCGGGACTCAGGCGACGCTTCACCCGTCCCCGCCTGACGCGGCCTCCTGAGCGACGGCTGAGTCGTGCCTGAGTCAGGCGCGTATCGTGCGCCGCGCGACGGGCGATCGGGTCAAACGCCCGAAGTGAACAACAGCGTGCTGCGACGCATCGCTTTACTGGTCCGCATCACTCCCCAAGCCTCGAGCTCGGAGGGTGAGCTACGGGTATCGGACGTCGACACGCAGTGCGAATTACCTCTGGAGCAGAGCTCATTTGTTCTGATGTTGGAGAACGAGCCACGCGACACGTTCGCGCGCGGCCAACTCAGGATGCTGCGCGACGGAACAACGTTTCCGGTCCAGAGCAACGTCGCGCTGTTCGAGATGTTGAAAGGCCTGATCGATCGGGCTGCCGGCATTGACTGATGACTACTCGCAAAACTCGCAACTTTCGATTTCCCAGGGGCCTGCAGGCCTGAGAATGAGCGCATGCGCGACGGGACCTCAATCGACATGATCGACTCACCTGCTGAGGTGGTGCAGGTGGTCGAAGGCCGCGTCCTGGCCGAGCTACATGCTCTGCGCAGTCAGGTCGCGACGCTACAACGACTGGTGCTGCAACGCGAGCCTGCGTGGTCGGCGCCGCTCGCCTCCTCAGCGGCACGCGGGCTGGACGGCGTCGCCGGCGTCAACGCGCCACCGCTGTTCGCAACGTTCTTCGGCAACTTCACGCTGTACCGCGGTCAGCACCAACTCTCAATCGGCAGCAGTCGACCCGTGTGCGAGCTCGGGACGTATCTGATGGCCCATGCTGGCAAATCCATCACGCGCGACGCGCTGATGGACCTCCTGTGGCCTGAGGTCGATCCTGGCCGTGCAGCCCATCGTCTCCACGTAGCGGTCAGCGACCTGCGCCGGATTGTCGATGCACCGGGCCTCGCGAGCCTCGTCCGCCTGCGCGACGACAGTTATCACATAGCGGCATGCAATGTCGCGACTGACTGCGAGTTGTTCGAGCAGCACTATCAGCGAGCTCGGAGATGCCTGACCCAGGGCGACGACGAGACGGCGGGGACCGCTTTCCAGGCCGCGCTGCAGTTGTATACCGGCGAATTCCTGGCCGATCATCCGTATCTCGAGTGGGCCGCGCAGAAGCGCGCCCATTACGCCGAACGACATCTGGGTGCACTCACCGCCCTATGTGAACGTGCCGCGCATCGCCACGACTTTGGCGCGGTCGAGGAGCATGCCCGGGCAATTCTGGCAGTCGATAACCTGCGCGAGCAGGCGCATCGGCACCTGATGCGCGCGCACTACTACCTGGGCCAGCGCGCGTCGGCCATCCGCCAGTACCGAACATGCGCTACAGCGCTCGAACGCGAGCTGGGCGCCGCGCCGTCGTTACTCACCCAGCAACTGCACGACGCAATCTGCCACGACTACGAGCTACCAGGAGAGATGGGTCCGACCGACTAACTTCACCCCACGCGTATTCATGGGCCCGCTGCGTCGGCCACCACAGACGACCGCGATAGCTGGACAGCTTGCGCCACCCATCGTTCATGAGGTCCTGGACACACCGGGTCAGCCTCTAGACCGTGCCACGCGCGCATTCGTGGAGCCCCGCTTCGGCCACGATTTCGGCAGTGTTCGGGTCCACGCCGACTCGGTGGCTCACCGCTCCGCGCGCGCCGTGGACGCGCTGGCGTACACCGTCGGACAGCACATCGTGTTCGGCGCAGATCCCTGGGCGCCTGCAAGCACTGATGGTCAGCGGCTGCTCGCGCACGAGTTGACCCACGTCGTTCAACAACCGGCCATGCTCGCCCGGCAGCCTGGTCCAAAGTCCGGTGGCACCAACTTCGACGACCTCGCCCGCCTGTTGGCCAAGAAACTCAAGGCGGGCCAGCGCGCGGACGTGCTGCGCGATCTTCAGGGGCGGCAGCCGCAAGACCTCGCTACCCTCGAAGCCGCGGCGCTCAAAGTGCTCCTGCCGCACGAGGCCGAGCCGCTGCGCCGCGCGCTTCAATTCGTACGCGTGCCCGCGCCGGCGAACCAGTCCGTGGTGTCAATCACGCCCAGCACTGGCACTGATGTCCCGAAGGCGGGCGCGAAAGTGGGCGCTGGCAGCGTCACGGTCCAGACCGGCCTGACGGTCAGCGCCGGAGTCGCCGGCCAGAGTGACTCCGCATACGCCCTGAAGTACACCGGCAGCGATGCCGGTGAGATGCGCTGGATGCAATTCGCCTGGCGTGAGGTGGTTCCTGAGTTCGCGATCAAGGGTCGCAAGCCCGAGCGCGTGCCCGCGCACCGAAAACTCGAGCACTCCGGTCAGGTCTATTACCTGACCACGGATCCGGTGAAGCCGCACTGGAACACCGATACCGGCACGTCGCGCTCACCGTTCTTCGAACAGGACACGACCGTCAACCGCACGAGCAACGAGCTGACAATGGTCGACTTTCCGAGCCCGATGGCGCCGCTCATTGGCGAGCTTTTCGCCAATCCCAAGCGCACTCCATCGCGCGTCGTATCTCGCTTCCACGCTGCGACCTATCTCGTGCATGGGATGGACGTCATGTATCGCGCCGACGTCGACCTGACGTGGGACTTCACGGACCCCAAACACTCTACGATGAAATCTGCGGCAACCGGCGGACCGACCAAACAGCTCGAGGCCGCGCACCGTACACGGCTGGTCATCCAGTTTCCCGACTTTGCCTATTTGCCAGGTCCGGCGGTCAACGCGCCACAGCAACAGCCCGCATTCGACATCGTCCAGGATCTGGCGCCGAGCGGGTCGCTCAGCGAGGCCGCATGGTCCGACCCGAGCCGGACCGATCTCGAGCGGTTTGCCGATATCGCCAGGGTGGCCGACGCGTACAACCTGACCGATGTTGTCTCCGGAACCAGCCAGGCGGCCATCAATCCGGCCGGCAAAGTGCCTGGCGGAACGCTCAAGCCAGGCCTCAATTACGCATCCGAGCTGCGCTCGAAATTCCCGGATGCGCCATCGGGCGAGACGGGTTATCTCGACAAGCAGGGCATCTATCACAATCCCGATCTGCCAGTCGAGCGCGATGGTGCGCTGCCGCGTATCGTCATCATCCTCGGACCCAACGCATTCAAACGGGGCAAAGCCCACGCGCTCGCGACGCTGCGCCACGAGATGGAGCACGCGCGGCACGAGGAGCTCGCACTCGGCTGGCTCGTCAAGTGGCGGGACGAGCGGCCGAACACGTCTTTCCAAGACTGGCTCGCCAGTCAGCTCAGAGCCAGGAAGATGTCCCCTGTGGAAGCGGCCGTGATCTCATCGTCCACTGGCGGTGGGCTTGCCGGCACGGAAGTGCTGGCGTGGACCGAAGGCCTGGTGACATCGCTGCCGTTCATCCCGGCGGTCGATGTCAATCTGGTCCTGTCGGACGACAAGTATCCGGCGGCGGTCAGTGCGCTGCGTGGTGCCGGCAAGCACTTCACGCTCATCGCCGGCAACAAGGACGTGACCCAGGCGGCCCTCGATCGAATTCGCAAGGTCTGCTGCGACGTGCTGGCACAGCCGCAGCGCGACCGGCTAGTCGAGTGGACCGAGTTGCTCATGAATCCGGCGTCGCGCACGATGCCCACGTCCGCGCGCAGTCTGCTTGTGGCCAATTTCGGTGGCTCGAAAGACTTTCTCACGCGAGTTCGAGACATTGCCCGCAAGCCGTGTGCGGCCAAACGCACGCCGTAACCCGCTCATCGACGACGTGTCTCCGGCAGCAAGCCCTCCAGTCCCTCCGAAGGAGAAAGTTCCATTCCTGCGCAGGCGCGTGCAGTGGCGGTCGCGTAGCCTCGTTGCCGCGGCGACCTGGCCAGTTAGATCTTGTGCCAGGAGATCAGCGCGTCCGAAATTTCGCGCAGCCCGGAGTCCAGCCGTCTGACCCACTCGAGAATGAGGCCCTCGCGCGGATACTCCATCATGTTCCAGAGCCAGTCGGCCGCGGGCGGCAGCCCTGACCCGGCTGAGAATTGTCCGCCCATGACCATCACTCCGCGCAACGCAAAGGGCCGGTAGCTGTAGAGCTGGGTCGTCCCACCAAGGCGCCACATCTTCGGCTGCGGGTTGCCACTGGCATCCAACTCGACCTGGAGTTGTCGTGCGATCAGGGGCTGGATATTCCAGACACCCCCGGTGAACACGCGCTCGTACTTGGGCCTGTACGTGCCGGCGATGCCGCGCAGGTTGTTGCGCTGGGCCGGCTGTTCCGTTCGTTGGGCAGCGCCGCTTCCCGTAAGCGCCGGCAGGTTGAGTTGGCCGGTCAAGAACTGGAAGCCCGGCCGCGGTCCGGTCCCAGGCACCGGATACTTCTCACCCATCTGGACGGCGATCTGCTGTTGGAGCGTGAGCTCGTGTGGATCCCGCTGCTGCGGGTCGCCCGGCGCAAGGTTCTCCCTGACTACGGGGTACTTTTGTTCAACCGTGGCCGGCTTCGAGACGCTGCTGATGTACATCCGCTTGAAGTACACGACCTGGCCCGGATCTCCGATGTGCGCCCACTGGGCGGCGATATCGACCTGCTTCGGCGCTTCGACGACAAGCGTCACGCTCACACCGTAGCCCTGTTCGCGATACGCCTGAATGGTCGGCGTGAGCTCCTCGAGCTTTTTCAGTGCCGCGGACACCTCCGCGCCGCGCAGTGCACTGAGCTGTGCGGCGACGAGTTGGACGCCCACTGCCGAGGCGGCACCGGTCACTGTATTCAACCTGGCGGCCGGCTCGGGCATGGTGATTGGCGCAACCGGTCCGCCGAGACTCGCCGTTACACGCGCCGGCGGCGGACCGCCTGGACCGCCTGGACCGCCACCGCCACCGGTTGACGTCGGGGGGACCGGTTTAGGACCCGAGATCTCCCCCTGCACCGTCCTGGCCGGGGGCTCCACAGGAGCTAGCGTTGGCGGGCCCTCGACTGTTTGAGTGCGGCGTTTGCCGGCGGGCCCTGCACCTCCGCCAGGAACCACCGGCGGCGCCGGCCGCAGCGGCACCGGCGCCGATGGGCCAGTGAGCGTGCCGACGTATTCGAAATACAACCGCGGAATTCGGTCCTTGGTGCTGTACTCCGAGTAGCCGAACCTCGTTCCACCTTCGACGAAGTTGGTTTCGAAGTATTTGGCGTCGACGGTCAATCGGTACTTGTATGCGACTGAGGACCTGACCGCCGTACCGGTGTAGCGTGATGCCTCCTCCTGCGTTGTTCCCAGACCGTAGCCGGTCAACCGCGGATATCGGCGTGGCGATTCGAACGCCCGGTCCTGTGGCCACGCTTCGAGATCACCGTAGAAAAAGAGCTCGACCGTGCCGGACGATCCGTCACCGCCATAGATCCTGGTCGGCGCGCGCTGGAGTCGGGGCCGCGTACCGTCCGGGCGCGACTGCTGGATGACATGCGTCAACTCGTGCGCAAGGAGGTTGCGGGCTTCACTAGTATTGGGCGAGTTCTGGCCCGCGCCGAAAACGATATGGGTGCCCACGGTATACGCGCGTGCGCCGATCTCGCGCGCCGATTGCTCGGCCGCCGCGCCGGCGTGCAGCCGCACCCGGCCGAAGTCCTGCCCGAAGCGCTGTGCCATGTCGTGCTGGAGCGCCGGGGCCAGTGGTTTGCCCGGGCTTGACAGGACGCGGTAGACGCCAGCCGGTACACGCTCGCGTGGCTCGTGCTCCGCGGCGTCGAGGCTCGAACCGACGCGGCTCTTGCGCTGAATCACCGCGGCCTCGGTCTTGTTCGGCATATGCGCTCGCGTGGCGATCACGGCAACCTCTAAGCGCCCCGACGGGTTCGTCGCTACCAACATAGCAGGTGGGGCAAGGCACCGCCTCAGGCGGGTGGCCGCGCAGGCGCGTATGCCCGACCGTCGGCCATGATCTACCCTGGCGCGAGCATGCGCATTGCTATTGCTGGGGTCGCCCACGAGGCGTTGACGTTTGCGCCGATACGGGCCTCGCGGGCGGATTTTGATGTCTGGCGCGGAGACGAGGTGCTTCAGTTTCCGGGTGTGGCGGATGCGGTGGCCGAGTTGGGCTTCGAGCCCGTGCCGTTGCTGGTAGCGCAGAGCCACACACCTGGTGGACCAGTCGAATTGGAGACGTACCTCGCGCTGCGGCGGGCGATTCTCGATGCGCTGCGCGCGGCGGGTGAGGTCGATGGCATCTGCCTGGTGCTGCACGGATCGATGCTCGTCGAGGATCTGGGCAGCGGCGAAACGGATCTGGCGCGTGAGGTGCGCGCGCTCGTCGGTCCGGAGCCAATAGTCGCGGCACGGCTCGACCTGCATGCCAACCTGACCGAGGAGTTCGCGCGCATGGTCGATGTCTGGGCGGCCTACCGCACCGCGCCACACCGCGACCTGCCCGAGACCTTTCTCCGCGCGACGACCAGATTGGTCCGGGCAATCCATTCCGGGCAGAGGCCGCGGCCAGCGTTCGTGCGCTTGCCGCTGCTGCTGCCGGGTGAAAACGCCACGACCGACGTCGAGCCGATGCGTTCGCTGTTGCGCCAGGCCGCCAACCTCGAGCACCAGCCGGGCATTCTGGCCGTCGAAGTGCTGGTCGGCTTCGGCTGGGGCGATGCGCCACACGCCGGAGCCAGCGTGACGGTATTTGCGGAAGACACGGCGGTGCTGCCAGCAGCGCGAGCGGCCGCGACGAACCTGGCAAGCGAGATGTGGGCGCAGCGCGCGGCGTTTCAGATCCCACAGGAGGTTGCGCCGAGCGTGGACGAGGCGATCGACCGCGCCCTCGCCGCGCACGCGACCGTCTTCGTCACCGACACGGGCGACAACCCGACGGCGGGCGCGACCGGCGATGTGCCGTACTTTTTGTCGCGGCTGCTGGCGCGCCAGGTACCCGATGCCGTCGTGGCGGGCATGTGCGATGCCGAGGCGTATCAAGCCTGTGCCGAGGCAGGCGTGGGCGCAACACTGACGCTGAGCCTGGGCGGCAAACTCGACACCGCGCACGGCGCGCCGGTGACCGTCACTGGCGTGGTCGAGCACCTGTATCGGCCTACGCCTGGCCAGCGCGGAGTCGCCATCGCGACGCTGCGCGTGGGCGGCGTGTGGATCCTCATTCCCGCGCAGCGGCGCGCGTTCTACACGCTGGATGATTTCCAGCGTGCTGGCGTCGATCCGCTCGCGCATCGGCTGGTCGTAGTAAAGCTGGGCTATCTCTTCCCGGAGCTGCGCGATATTGCCCCGCGCGAGATACTGGCGCTCAGCCCGGGCTGCTCCGACCTCGACCTGACGCGGCTGCCCTATCAGCACGTCATGCGGCCGATCTATCCACTCGACCAGGACTTCGATTGGCGACCTGAGTGGCGGGTCGGTCACCATGCACTGTGCAACTGAGCTCAGCGCCCGAAATCGGCGTCGGCGTGATCGGTTATGCCTTCATGGGCAAGGCCCATACCAATGCGCTCAAGACGCTGTCGTACATGATCTACCCGCCGCCGGCGCGGCCGCGTCTGGCGGCAATTGCAGGACGCACTGAGGCAGCCGTCCAGGAAGCGGCGGCGCGCTATGGCTATGCAAGCGCATACACCGACTGGCGCGATCTGATCGCCGACCCGACCGTCGACCTCGTCGACAACGGTGGCCCGAACGACATCCACGCCGAGGCGTCGATCGCCGCCGCGGAAGCGCACAAGCACGTGCTGTGCGAGAAGCCGCTGGCCCGCGACGCGGCCGAAGCTCGGACCATGCTCGCGGCCGTCAACCGCGCCGGCGTCATCCATATGGTCGCGTTCAACTACCGTTTCGTGCCGGCGATTCGCCACATGCGTGACCTGATCGCTGGCGGCGCGCTCGGCACGATCTATCACTTTCGCGCGCGCTACCTGCAGGACTGGCTGTCGAGTCCCGCCGCCGCGCACAGCTGGCGACTGAGCCAGGCCACGGCCGGCAGCGGGGCGCTCGGCGATCTCGGCTCGCACGTGGTCGATCTGGCGCGCTTTCTTGTAGGCGAGCCTACGGCAGTCAGCGCGACGCTGAAAACGTTCACCACCCAGCGGCCGGGCGGCACGGTTGACGTCGACGACGCGTTCGCCGCCTCGGTCGAGTTCGCCTCGGGCGCGATCGGCACGCTCGAGGCCTCACGCGTTGCGACGGGTAACAAGAACGGCCTGATCATCGAAGTCAACGGCTCAAACGGGTCGCTGCGGTTCAACCTGCAGCGCCTCAACGAGCTTGCCGTGTGCTCGGGTTCGGATGGCTACACCGACGTGCTGATGACCGATCCCGCGCGGCATCCGTGGATGAACCACTGGTGGCCGAGCGGGCACATCATCGGCTGGGAGCACACGTTCGTGCACGAGTTCGCGCATCTCTTCGATGCCATTGCGAACGGCACGAGCGTCGCTCCGGATGGCGCGACATTCGAGGACGGCTATCGGGCAGCGGTCATCTGCGACGCCATAGCCACTGCCGCGCGCGACCACGCCCAGGTGTCCGTCGTCTACTAGCGAACCGCCCGGACGTGAATGGCCGGTGTCCGTCTAGTCGACCGCAGGGGCGTTCCGGCTTTGGCGGGTAAACAGCGATTCGGAAGTGGCAAGTGTGGGGCGGGGCGTGGCGGGTACCCTCGGGGGCACTCATGCGTGCAGTCGTAACTCGTCCGGGCGCCGGCCGCGCCTGGCTCGCCGACATTCCCGAGCCGTCCATCGCCGATCCGCATCAGGTTGTAGTGAAGATGCTGCGCGTAGGCGTGTGCGGCACCGATCGACACGTCATGAGCCCCGGGATTGGTGGCACCCGTTCGCTGCCAACCGGCGATGACTATCTGGTCCTGGGCCATGAGGCGGTCGGCCGCGTCGAGAGCGTCGGCAACGCTGTGCACTCGCTGAACATCGGCGACCTGGTGGTGCCAACAGTCCGGCGCGGGTGCCAGGAGTGCCCGGCGTGCCTCGATAACCAGGCTGACCTGTGCTTCACCGGTCGCATTCGCGAGCGCGGCATCGTCGGACTGCACGGCTTTCTGGCCGAGCGCATCATCGAGCACGAGGCTTTTCTGATTCACGTACCCAACGAGCTTGCCGAAGTCGCGCCCCTGGTCGAATCGCTGACCACGCCTGAGAAGGCCCTGCGCCGCATCGGCAACGCCCGTGCGCATCTGCCTGGCGGCGAGTTACGCCGCGTGCTGGTCACCGGCAGTGGTCCGATCGCGCTGCTGGCAGTCCTCGCGCTGCGTTTACGGAACGTCCCCACGTGGGTGCTGGCGCGGCAGCCGAGCGGCGGCCCAGCGGAGGCGCTCAGCCAGGCATGCGGCGCCGCGTATGTACATCTGGCCGAGGTAGATCTCGAGCGCGCGCGTGAGTCGATGGGCGACTTCGATGCGATCGTCGAGGCCACGGGTGCGGTGGAACTGGGCGTGGCGATGCTCGGCGCGCTCGCGCCCAACGGCGTGCTCGACCTCGTCGGCGGCGTCGCCGAGTCCAAGGCGGTGCCGATCCATGCCACGGCCCTCGGCTCGATGGTGGGACGCAACCTGACGCTGCTCGGCAGCGTCAATGCCAACACCGACGATTGGCGCGCCGCCGTGGCCGACCTGACCGCGATGCGCACCACCTTCCCAGGCAGCGTCGAGAGCCTGATCACCCACCACTTCGGCATGCACGACGCCGAGGTCGCCTTCGATCGCGTGCCGGGCCAGATCAAAGCGGTCGTCGATATCGACTCGACATGACCTGGAGCTATGTGGCGCGCCGGTGCGCCACGTTCGTGCTCGTCGTCTGGCTCGCTTTGACCGTGAACTTCATCCTGCCGCGGGCGGCTACGCCCGACGTCTCTCGCCCGCGTGGCGGCGTCGCGCGCGACCTACGCCTCGATCAACGTGATCGCCGCAGGCCCTGCCGTGGACGATCGTGCTGATCATCGTCGTCTCGATCGCGCTGGTCACTCTCGTGCTCGACCTCAGCTACACTTTGCTCGACCCTCGTTTGACACGTTCCGGACGCCACGCGTAAGCTCGGCCACGGCCACGGAGAGGGGTGCTTGCGCATCGACGCAGTGCCGGGTCACGCCGGCCAGGGCAAGGAGTGTGTATGGACGAGCAGGTGAGAGCTGATTCATCACTGAACCGCCGCCAATTCCTGCGGGCCGCGTTGATCACAGGCTCCGCGGCGCTTGCGGCGGTGTCGATGCCCGGCGCCGTCCTGGGTGCGCCAGCGGCGTCGAGTCGCCAGGTCGCGACGGCTCAGATCGTCGGCTTGAAGCAGGTACCGCGCAACCAGACGCTGGTGACCGTGCGCGGTGGCACGCAGGGCAAGTTCATCGAAGATCAACTGTGGAACCCGTTCATTCCGACCGCGAACCACCAGCTTGGGTCGCAGTTCCTCTGCGAGCCGCTGGCGTTCTACAGCGCGTACGAAGACAAATTGACCATGTGGTTGGCCGAGTCATATCAGTATTCGCCCGACTACAAGACGCTGACCATCAAGATACGCAAAGAGGCGATGTGGAGCGACGGTGTGCCGTTTACGGCCGAGGACGTCGCCTACACCTATAACGAGTTACTCAGGGTGGGCGCGAAAGCCCGCTGGGGTGTCGACGTCCAGCAAGTGCTGCAATCAGCGCAGGTCCTCGATCCGCAGACGGTGCAGCTGAATTTCTCGATTCCAGCCCCGCGCTTCTTCGAGTACAGCGCCTACAAATACGACATCGGCATCTACATGATGCCGAAGCACATCTTCGAGAAGCAGACGAACGCCGACATTTCATCATTCCCACACTTCGACGTGTCCAAGGATTGGCCAGTCACGACCAGCCCGTGGAAAGTCGTCTACTCGGCTCCGGACCAGAAGATCCTTGACCTGCGCGATAACTGGTGGGGTGTGGCCGCCGGACTGTCGCTGCCGAAGGTCCAGCGCATCGTGTACCTGCCCGACCCCGGTGAGCAGAACCTGGCCCAGGGCATCATCTCGAATGCGTTCGACATCACGACTGGCATCCAGCCGACGACGTTCCCAACGGTCTTCGCCCAGAACCCGAAGGTGACGACGTGGGCCGGTCAGGAGGCGCCGTTCGGCTACATGGACTGGTGGCCGCACTCGCTGTATGTGAACACGCGCACCGGTCCGACGGCCGACCCCGACGTGCGCTGGGCGATCAGCAATTACATCGATCGGAATCAGATCGTCGATTTCGCCTGGGCGGGCGCCGCAAGCATCGCGACGCTGCCGATGCCGCAATATCCGGGCACGCAGATCTTCTACGACGCGACCCAGGACCTGCTGAACCAATACAACACCATCGAATACAACCCGGCCAAGGCTGACGGCATCCTGCTGAGCAAGGGCTTCGCCAAAGGCCCCGACGGCATCTGGGCCGCCCCAGACGGCACCAAGATGCAGTTCGACATCACCAGCTTCTTCGACTTCACGTCGGTCGGACCGGTGCTGGTCGAGCAGCTCAAGCAGGGCGGCATCGCGTCCACCTACTCGGAGCCACCGAACTTCTTCGATCGCTTCTCCGTCGGCGACTACACGATGTCGCTGTTCGGCCACGGCGGCTCATACGGGCCCGATCCGTTCTACACGTTGCGCCTGTACCAGTCGTCATCGGAAGCCATTCCGGGCGGCCACCAGGTCAACTTCTCGCTGTGGAACAGCCCCGAGTACGACGCCATCGTCGACGATACGTACCGAGCCAGTCCCACCGAGACGCAGCGCATGGTCGACAATTGGGTCAAAGCGATGTCGATCTGGCTGCCGCAGCTGCCCGACATCATGATCGAGCAGGGCTATCACCGCCTGCCGACCAATGAGACGTACTGGACTGGGTGGCCGAACGCTCAGAACCCGTACGTGAACACTGCGTTCTTCCACCTCACACCAGCGATGATCGTCCACCGGCTACAGCCGGCGAGCACCTAGTCAGCCCTGTCACCCGAGCGTGCGAGGGATCTCGCCTGTATGACTCTCGCGTGTCTGCGAATGTCGGACAGGTGAGATCCCTGCTCCGCTCGGGATGACACCTGGCGTTTGATTTGACGCCGTGCCGACCGACTACCTGCTCAAACGTGCCGGACTGTTCCTGCTGATCCTGTGGTTGGCGAGCACAGTCAATTTTTTCCTGCCCCGCCTCGGCGGCCAGGATCCGATTCGCGCCCAGCTCGGCGCTCAGGCGGCGATGGGCGGCAACAGCCAGGTTGGCGCGCGCCAGATGATCGAGGAGTACGACAAGAAGTTCGGACTCGACCGTCCGCTGTGGGTGCAATACCTCAGTTACATGGGCGATACGTTGCGTTTCGAATTCAACTTCTCGATGTCGTCCTATCCGACCAAAGTGGTCGACATCATCTGGCGTTCGATGCCCTGGACGCTCACCCTGCTCGGCGTGACTACGCTGCTGGCGTGGACGATGGGCACCGTGCTCGGCGCGCTGCTCACGCAGCCGAACGCGCCGCGCATTCTGCGCTTTATTCTGGCGCCGATTCTCACCCTCAGCGCTATCCCGTTTTTCTTGCTCGGGCTGCTGCTGATCTACCTGCTCGGCTTTCAGCTCAGGTGGTTCCCGCTGGCCGGCGGTTACGACCAGGGCCTGCTGCCGGCGTGGGACCCGAAGATCATCCTGAACATGGTCTACCACTCGATTCTGCCCGCGTTGTCGATCATCCTGGCGTCGATCGGGTTCTGGACGCTCGGCATGCGCGGCCTGATGGTCAGTACCCACGGTGAGGACTACCTGCTGTTCGCCGAGGCCAAAGGCCTGCGCGGTCGAACGATCTTTTTGCGCTATGCGATTCGAAATGCGCTGTTGCCGCAGCTCACGGCTCTCGCGCTGGCGCTGGGCAACATCGTCTCGGGTGCAGTCCTGGTCGAGGTCATTTTCCAGTATCCAGGCGTGGGCAGTCTGCTGTATCAGTCAATTCGAGCCTCGGACTTCTACATGATTCAAGGCGTTGTGTTCATCATCATCGTTGCCATCGGATTGGCAACGCTGATCCTCGACCTGATTTATCCCATGCTCGATCCACGCATCACGTACGCGAGGAGATAGAGCGGTGGCCACAGTCGCCCGCGAACAGGCACTCCCGCGCTGGGATGCTCGCGGCAATCGCCTGGGCGAGATTGCTGTTGGCACGCTGCGCTACATGCGCCGTAATCCGGAGCTGGTCGTCGGCATCTGCCTGATTGCCGCCCTGTTGGCATTCGTCGTCATTGGCCATTTCGTCGTCGATCTCGACAAAGCCCGACCGCTCTCGACACGCCCGCTGGCGCCGCCGTCGCCGAGCTTGCCGCTGGGCAGCGACAAGCAAGGCCGCAATCTGCTCGCGGTGCTGGTCGTCGGCACGCCGCAGACGATCGAGATCGGTCTCGTCGCCGGGCTGATCGGAGTCTTCATCGGCACCGTTCTGGCGCTGGTGGCGGCGTTCTATCGCGGCGTCGCCGATGCCGTTATCAGAGGCGTGGTCGACGTCGGGCTGACCATCCCCGGGCTGATGGTCCTGGTCACGCTGGCGATGAACGTCAAAGGCGGCTTGTCGATTCCACAGATGATCCTGGTCGTCGCCGCGCTGGCCTGGCTCTTTCCAGCACGCGTCATCCGCGCTCAGGTGCTATCGGCGCGCGAACGCGCGTACATCGACGTTGCGCGGCTCTCGGGTGCACCGACGTGGGCGATCATCATCACCGAGGTGCTGCCGAACCTGATGCCGTATATCGTCGCGTCGCTAGTCGGCTCCGTGTCGGCGGCGGTGCTCGCCTCGGTTGGACTGGAAGTGCTCGGACTGGGCTCGTTCGATTCGTTGACGATCGGAATGACCCTGTACTGGATCATTTATTACGCGGCGATCATCAACTCGTGGTGGTGGTGGTGGCTGCCGCCGATCATCATCATTATCGTGTTGTTCACCGGGTTGTTCATGATGGCCGTCGGACTCGACGAGTTCGCCAATCCGCGTTTGCGCCGTCGGGTCTGAGTTGTGACGGCGCTGCTCGAGGCTCGCCAGGTCTCCAAGGTCTTCGGCGGCGGCCTGTTCCGCAAACATGCGACCGTCGCGCTCGATCACTTCTCTTTCTCAGTCGACAGCAGCCCGCCCACCATCACGGCGATCGTCGGCGAAAGTGGCAGCGGCAAGACGACGCTGGCCCGGCTCCTGCTCGGGCTCGTCAGTCCCACGACCGGCGCGGTCCTGTACGACGGGACCGACATTCGCCAGCTCGCGCGCGAGGGCCGCCGGTCGTTTCTGCGCGACGTGCAGATGATCTTTCAGGACCCGTATGAGGTGTACAACCCGTTCTATCGGGTCGAGCACGTGCTCGAGGCGCCCATTTCGTGGTTCAAGCTGGCGTCCTCACCGCAAGCGCGCCGCGCGCTAATCGAAGAGTCGCTGCGCGCCGTCGGGCTGCGACCGGAGGAAACGCTGGGTCGCTATCCGCACCAGCTGAGTGGCGGGCAGCGCCAGCGGATCATGGTTGCGCGCGCCGTGCTGATCCGGCCGCGGCTGATCATTGCCGACGAACCAGTGTCGATGGTCGACGCGTCGCTGCGGGCGACGATTCTGGACAGCCTGCGCGAGCTGAATCGCGAATTCGGCATGTCGATCGTGTACATCACGCATGATCTGACG
>Ga0137373_10000303_pt1 | contig 46468 bp, 41 predicted proteins | sample SagtaG_5_FD_104912 | JGI IMG/M metagenome (GOLD analysis project Ga0137373, IMG submission 104912) | Vadose zone soil microbial communities from Sagehorn Ranch, Mendocino, California, USA - Sage1_R_80_16 metaG | ecosystem: Environmental > Terrestrial > Soil > Vadose zone | place: USA... | reverse complement strand
TTCGCCGCTTGCGTCAGCGCGCCGCCCAACTCGGCTTCGCCCTCATCAATCGCACCACCGGCCAGGTGCTTGAAGGGGCAGTTTCTTAGGAGACGAGGCCCGAGGGCGGCAGCAGCCCGAGGCGTACGTGGGTGTACGTTGAGGGTTGCTGCCGACAGAGAACGAAGTATGGCGAAGCAAATTGGCCCAGTACCCGAATTTGCGCACGTTGACAACCTCGAAGGCACAGCGTAGGCTAAGTTGCCTTCGGGCAAAGGAAAGGAGTCCCGCCATGTTCGGTCTGGGCTATCAGGAGCTACTGCTTATCCTGGTGATCGTGCTTATCCTCTTCGGCGCCCAGCGTCTGCCCGATCTCGCCCGCTCGCTGGGCTCGAGCGTCAAGGAGTTCAAGAAGGGCGTGACCGAGCTCAAGGACGAGACGCCGTCGGCGCCGAAGAAGGACGACGACAAGAAGGCCTGACGCGCCCGCAGCGCCCGCCTCCATCCGCCTCGTCGCGATTGCTTGTGCCTTCCGATCGGTATGCCGTCGGCATTGACCTTGGGGGCAGCAAACTGCGCGGCGGCCTCCTGACCTCCGATGGAGAGCTGCTCGGGCGGCTGGAAGTGCAGACGGAGGCCTGGAAGGGCGCGGCCGGCGTGCTCGCGACCCTCAAAGGCATGATCAGCCGGCTGCTCGATTCCACCGATCCCGCGCGCGTCGCCGGCATCGGCATTGCCGCCGCGGGGCAAATCCATCCCGTCACGCAGGCCGTCGTCTATGCGCCCAATCTCCGCTGGGACAATGTCCCCATCAGGGACGAGATTGAATCAGCCTTTGGACTGCCGACCTACGTGGAGAACGATGTGCGAGCGGCGGCCTGGGGCGAGTATCGCTTCGGGGTCGGGCGAGGAAGCAAGAGCCTCATCGCCATCTTCGTCGGCACCGGCGTGGGCTCAGGGGCGGTGATGGATGGTCTCCTCCTGCAGGGCGCCGCCAATGCCGCGGGCGAGCTCGGCCACACTCAGATCGTGCCGGATGGTGTGCCCTGCGCCTGCGGCCAGCTGGGCTGCGTCGAGGCCTATGCCTCGGGTCGCGGTCTCATGCGACGCGTGGAGGCAGGACTCCTGGCGGGGACGGGCACGCGACTCAAGGACGACATCGGGGGTGACCTCTCGCGCGTGACGGCCGCGCTCGTCGCGCGAGCGGCCGCGGCCGGCGACGAGTTCGCCCAGAGGATCTGGAACGAGGCCGAGCGGTACCTCGGCGCGGCGATCGCCAACTATGTCACCCTGCTTAACCCCGATCTGCTGGTCCTGGGCGGCGGCGTCATGACCACGGTGCCCTCTCTCTCCGCCGCGATCGAGCATCAGGTGCGTGCGCACGCGACAGTGATGGCGCGGGGCGTGCGCATCGCGCGCGCAGCGCTCGGCGACTCGTCGGGCATCTTCGGGGCGGCCGACCGCGTCTGGTCCCGGGCGTGAGCGCGGCCGCGCTCTGGGGCGAGCGCGCTGGGGCCCATCTCGCGCGCCACGCCGACATCTGGATCGCCAGTGGGCTCGCGGCGTTGACCCTCGTCTCGCGTTGGCCCTACCGCGCCCGCATGCTCTACAACTGGGACGCCGTCCAGTTCGCGCTGGCGCTCCGAGAATTCGACGTTGCCAAGCACCAGCCTCACCCGCCGGGCTACCTTCTCTACGTCGCGCTCGGTCGTCTTCTCAACACCTCGCTCGGCGATCCCAATCTGGCCTACGTGACGCTGGCCATGCTCTTCAGCGCCGCCACGACCTTCACGATCTACTGGCTGGCGCGGGCCCTGCACGATCGCGTGACCGCCGCCGCGGCGGCGACGCTGCTCGCCGTGAGCCCGCTCTTCTGGTTCTACGGCTCGGTCGGCCTCACCTATGCAGGCGAGGCGTTTGGCGCGGCCCTGGTCGCCTGGTTCGCCTGGGGCGCGCTCCAGGGCAAGCCGCGCGCGCTGTACGCCGGAGCGCTGGCGCTGGGGCTCGTCGGCGGCATACGCCCGTCTGTCCTCGTGCTGCTCTTCCCGCTCTGGCTCAGCTGCGCCGTCGTGGGCTTGAGGAGCGTGCGACGGCTGGCGCTGGCGCTCGTCGTGCTGGGCGGCGCCGTGCTGTCCTGGCTCCTGCCGATGCTGTGGCTGAGCGGAGGCCTCGAGGCCTACGTCCGCGTCTCGACCCAGCTGTACGGCTCCGTGGTCCTGCCGACCTCCGTGCTCGGTGGCTCCCTCGACGTCACGCTGGCGCAGGCGCGCTACGTCCTGGCCTCGGTCGTGATCGGGCTCGGGCCGCTGTCGCTCGCGGTCCTGGCGCTGCCGTTCTACGCCCGCCGGGCGGGCTGGGGGCCGGCGGGATGGTTCCTCGCAGCTTGGATCGCGCCCCCCGCCGCCTTCTATACGCTTGTCCACTTCGGCCAGGCGGGCTACGTGCTGACCTTCCTGCCGGCCCTGGTGATCCTCTTGAGCCACGTGCTCGTCGAGTCCGTCGCGGCAGGCTCGGAGCGGCTGCGTCGGCCGAACTGGCGGTGGGGCCTGACGCTGGCCGCCCTGATTCCACTGTGTCTGGTGAACACGGGCTTTTTCGTGAGCGCGAGGCCGCTGCCGCGCGATTTCAATAACCGCGCCGGCGAGTCCTGGATGTGGCGCGCCCGAGACGAGGCCCACGACTGGATCATGAGCCGGACCGCGGCCGCGCTGCGCGAGCACGAGGCCGTCATCCGCACCTATGTCGAGACCATCCGCGCCGTCTACGACCCGGCGGACACCGCGCTCCTCACGGAAGTGGGCAATCCACGCTCGTACCCATGGCTCAGGCACGCGATGTACTACCTGCCCGAGTACCCGATCTATCAGGTGCAGGTCGGTGATATGCCGCGCGGCTTCTATGCGCCCCAGTCGGCCGCGACCATGATCCTCACGCCCGGCTCGGCGATGGTGGTCCCGCGCCGGGTCCTGCAGCTCGTATGGTTCGTCGACCACTGGGACCCTGACGTGCCGCGCCCGAAGGAGCTCCAGGAGATCCAGCTGCCGTACGGTCGGTACCTGTACGTGCTGCCGCTCGGCCGCGATCGCGTAGAGTACGCGGGCTATACGTTCGTCCGCATGCGGCGGTGAAAGGCAGGGCCGCCGCGGTCCTGACCCTGGCCGTGCTCGCAGCGGGGCTAGGTCTCTTCCTCCTCCGCGAGCGCCAGATTGCCGGCCCTGTCGGCCTCCAGGGTTTTCCTCTCGACGATTCGTGGATCCACTTGCAGTTCGCGCGAAACCTCGCCGAGGGACGGGGCTTTGCCTACAACCCCGGCGTCCCGGTCGCGGGCTCGACTGCGCCGCTGTGGACCCTCCTGCTTGCTGTCCTCTTCGCGGTGGGCGGCGCGCATGTCGTGTGGGCCAAGTTCGCCGGCGTCCTGGGCGCGCTGGGTGCCGCATGGCTCGCCCGCCGCCTCGCCATCCAATGGACCGGCGAGCCGGGTCTCGGGCTCATGGCGGCGCTGCTGACCGTCGGGAGCGCGCCTATCGTCTGGGGGGCCCTCTCCGGCATGGAGGTGACGCTCGCTGCGCTCCTCGTGACGGGGGCGCTTGCCGCGCATGCTGCGGGGCGGTCGACGCGAGCATCGGCGCTCATCGGCGCGGCCGTCCTCGCGCGTCCGGAGTCGGTGCTGCTGGTCCCGCTCCTCTGGCTCGGCGGTCCGCTGACGTTCAGCCGGAGCGCGGCCTCGCTCGGCATCCCGGCCGGCCTGCTGCTGCCCTGGATGGCCTTCAACGTGAGGACATCGGGCTGGCTGCTTCCCGCCACGGCGGCCGCCAAGATCGAGGGAGGGCTCGTGGGCTTCCTCTCGGGCGCGCGGGAGTCGGCGGCGGCATTCTTCTGGCGCCCGTGGCAGTTCGAGCGTGAATGGGTCGGCTGGCTGGCCTCCGTCAATGTGCTTCTGCCCGTCCTCATCGTGCCCGGCCTCTGGATGCTCTGGCGCCGCTACGGTCGTGCGGGCGTTGTGCCCGCCTCGATCCTGATTCTCCATCCACTCGGTATGGCCCTGCTCGCGCCGTATCGCGGCCCGGCCTTCCAGGAAGGACGCTATTCGATACAGCTGCTCCCACTCGCGGTCGCGGTGGCACTGATGGCGCTGCTGCCACTCGTGTCGGTGGCCCGCTCTCGACCGATCGTGGGCCGCGCGTTCTGCGCGCTCCTCGTCATCACCTGTGTGCCGCCACTGGCGCGGGGAGCGGAGCGCTACGCCTGGGCGGTCCAGAACATCGATGCCATGCAGGTCCACCTCGGCCGGTGGGTCGGCGAACATACGCCCGGCGGCGCGCGGCTGGCCCTCAATGACGTGGGCGCCATCGTCTACTTCGGCAGGCGCGAGGCCGTGGACGTGATGGGGCTCATCACGCCGGCCATCATTCCGTACCGGCGCCAGGGGGAGGCGGGGGTGCTCCGCTACCTCGAGCGCGCGTGTCCCGACTACCTGATCATCTTCCCCGCGTGGTTTCCGGAGCTGTCGGCCCGCGGGGACCGCTTCAAGCCCGTCTACCGCGTCAGGCTCGAGCGCAATACGGTGGCGGGGGCCGACGAGATGGTCGTCTACGAAACGGTATGGAACCGCTGGGGTCTGTCCCCGCGCTCTTGCCCCGCGGTTTCGTGAAGGCCCGGTGGGCAGGCTATAATCTTCCTGCCATGATCCGGACCAGACTTCTCGCGGCCGCGCTCCTGTTCGTGCCCGCTCTCGCCGGCTCCGCGGGTCTCGCCTGGGCCCAGATGTACCGCTGGACGGACGATGGAGGCGGCGTGCACTACTCTCAGGGGCTCGACAGCGTGCCGACGCGCCATCGCAACGGCGCCCAGCTCCTGGCGTATCCCGAATTGCCGGTCCCCGCGCCGAGCACTGGCGCGCCGCCCGACGCGGCGGCGCCGAAGGTGACCAGGATTCCGTTCACGCCGGGCAACCCCATCATGGTGTCGGCGAGGATCAACGGCGGCGGCTCGGCCCAGCTCATGCTGGACACGGGGGCGAGTGTGACGGTGATCAACCCGCGCATCCTGGCCGGCCTCGGCATCAGCAACCGAGAGGCCCTGCGCGGCTCGGTCCGGGGCGTGGCCGGCAGCGCCAACGTGCTCTTCGTGCCTCTCCAGAGCATCGAGGTCGGCAGCGCCAAGTCCGGCCCGCTTCATGTGGCCTCGCACGACATCGACTTCGGCGGACTGAGCGACGGTCTGCTCGGGCGGGATTTCCTCGACCAGTTCACGGTCAACATCGACAGCACGGCCGGCTTCGTCACGCTCTCGCCGAAGTAGGCGGCGACCCCGCAAGCGGCACTTTCGAGTCGCCATCGACCACGCCCGGGGCGTCGTCGAGCGCACGCCCAGGTCACGGCGCGCCTCAGCGCGGGCGGAAGCTCGTCAAGTCCACCTGGGCCTGGGCCCGGATCACCCCGCCGTCCTCGCTGTGGCACGGATCGGCCGTGCCCTTGAGTCCCTGCACGCCGGCCACGGCATGGCACAGCTCATGGGCGAAAACCTCGTAGAGCCAGTCCGGCATGCCCTCTGCGCGGGGCAGGATGATCGTGGCGCCGGTCGGTCCTGCGATGGTGCAGGCAGTTCCAAACGGCTGGCAGCCGCCCTTGAGCACGATGACCGAGGAGAGATACGCCTGCGGAGCGGTCTGCCCCTTCTGGAAGACCATGGGCCGGCCGGCGGGCTCGCCAAGCGACTGGGTTGCGGCGCAGCCGGAGAAGACCACCAAGCCCAGGACGAGCAATAGCCCCCGGGAGGCCCGGGTGCTTCGATTCGGTTTCGCGATCTGGCGGCTCATGATGTCCCCTCACAGGGGACGTCGGCTCGATATCGGAATACCCGGAGAAGTCGACCAGAAAGCCGTCGAGAGACCTCGGCCGGCGGGATTCTGGGCGGTCCTCGAGGCCCCTTTCTTGCCCTAAACCTCTATCGGTGTTACGTTTCGACTCCCATGGATTACAAGGAGACGCTGAACCTTCCGAAAACATCCTTCCCCATGAAGGCCAACCTCTCGAAGCTTGAGCCGGAGATGCTCGAGCGGTGGGAGGAGATGGACATCTACGGCCGCCTGCGCCAGGCCGCGGCTATCCGTCCGCTCTGGATCCTTCACGACGGCCCGCCTTACGCCAATGGCCACATCCACATGGGGCACGTGCTCAACAAGGTGCTCAAGGACGTGGTCGTCAAGGCCCGCACCATGCTGGGCCACAACTCCCCCTATGTGCCCGGCTGGGACTGCCACGGGCTGCCCATCGAGCATCAGGTGGACAAGGAGCTCGGTCTCGACAAGCCGGGCGCGGATGTGCGGCTGGCCATGGATCCTCTCGAGAAGATCCGCCGCTGCCGGGAGTACGCGCGCCGCTTCATCGACATCCAGCGTGAGGAGTTCAAGCGCCTCGGCGTCTTCGGCGACTGGAAGAACCCCTACATCACGATGGAGCCCGCCTATCAGGCGGTGATCGTCCGGGAGTTCGGCCGCTTCGTCGGACGCGGCCTCGTTTACAAGGGCCTCAAGCCTGTCCACTGGTGCATGTACTGCAAGACCGCTCTCGCCCAGGCCGAGGTCGAGTACGAAGACCAGACCACGCCCTCGGTCTATGTCAGGTTCCCGCTCGTCACTCCCTCGGCGGGACTGGCCAAGGCGCTCGGCGGCCGGCGCGCCGCGCTGGTCATCTGGACGACGACGCCGTGGACGCTGCCGGCCAACCTCGCGATCGCGGTGCACCCCGGCGAAACCTACACGGCCGTGGAGCTCGACGGCGAAGCCCTCGTGATCGCTCGTCCGCTCGCCGAGGCTTTCGCCGCGCTCCCCGGCGTCAAGGGCCGGGCCCATCCGATCGACCTGACCGTCTCCGGCGCCGCGCTGGAGGGCTCAGTCACACGCCATCCGTGGATCGAGCGGGAGAGCCCGGTGCTCGGCGCCGACTTCGTCGCCATGGACACGGGCACGGGCCTGGTCCACATCGCTCCGGGGCACGGCGAGGAGGACTACGAGCTTGGACGCAAGGCCGGGCTCAAGATCTACAACCCAGTGGATGACGACGGCCGCTTCTTGCCGGAAGTGGCGGACTTCGCCGGCATGACGGTGTGGGAAGCCAATCCGAAGATCACCGAGCACCTTCGGGACAGCGGGGCGCTCGTCGCCCAGGTGTCGCTTCAGCACACGTATCCCCATTGCTGGCGCTGCAAGAACCCGACCCTGTTTCGCGCCACCGAGCAGTGGTTCATCGCGCTGGACAAGGACGGGCTGCGCCAGAAGGCGCTGGACGGCATCCGCAAGGAGGTCGAGTGGATCCCGGCCTGGGGGGAGGAGCGAATCTACAACATGGTCGCCCACCGCCCCGAGTGGGTCATCTCGCGCCAGCGCGTCTGGGGCGTGCCGATCGTAGCCTTCTACTGCGTCGCATGCGAGGCCTTGCTGGTCGAGGAGCGGCTGGTCGAGCATGTGGCGGAGATCATGCGGACCGGGGCCGGAGTGGACGAGTGGCACGCCCGGGCGGCCCGGGACCTGCTGCCTGCCGGCACGCGCTGCCCCAAGTGCGGCGGCGCCGACTTCCGGAAGGAAACCGACATCCTCGACGTCTGGTTCGACTCGGGGTGCAGCCACGCGGCCGTGCTGGAGACGCGCCGCGATCTCCGATGGCCGGCCGAGATGTACCTCGAGGGCTCGGACCAGCACCGCGGCTGGTTTCACTCTTCGCTCCTCGAGGCGGTGGGCACGCGTGACCGGCCGCCGTACAGATCCGCGCTCACCCATGGCTTCGTCGTCGATGGCGACGGCCGCAAGATGTCGAAGTCGCTCGGCAACTACGTCACGCTCGAGGAGCTGCTGCCGAAGTACGGGGCGGAGGTCTTGCGGCTGTGGGTCGCGGCGGAGGACTACTCGGAGGACATCCGGCTCTCCGACGAGATCCTGAACCGTCTGGCCGACGCCTACCGGCGCGTCCGCAACACCTGGAGATTCCTCCTGGGGACGCTCGCGGACTTCGACCCCGACCGAGACCGCGTCTCCTACGCGCACATGGAGGAGCTCGACCGCTGGATGCTCCTCCGTCTGGGCGAGCTGATCGCGCGCGTGCGGAAGGCGTACGAGGAATACCAGTTCCACGTGGTCTTCCACGCCACGCACAATTTCTGCGCCGTGGACCTGTCAGCCCTCTATCTCGACATCATCAAGGACCGGCTCTATACCTCGGCGCCCGGCGACCCCAAGCGCCGCGCGGCGCAGACGGTGTGCTTCGAGGTCCTGACCGCGCTGGCGCGGCTCCTGGCGCCCATCCTCACGTTCACCGCCGACGAGGTTTGGTCCCATATCCCGGGCGGCGGCAAGCCCGCGAGCGTGCATCTGGTGACCTTCCCAGAAGAGCGGGGCGAGTGGATCAACGAGCGGCTGCGGGGCGAGTGGGACCGGCTGCTCGAGATCCGCGCCGAGGTGCAGCGGGCGCTCGAGGCCGCGCGGCAGCAGGGACGGATCGGCAAGGCGGTGGACGCCGTCCTCTTTGTCGTCTCGGTGCCGGAAGAGGAGTGGCGGCCGCTGCTCGAGGCCAAGGGCGAGGCGCTCCTGGCGACGCTCTTCAACGTCTCGGCCGTTCGTCTGCGCGCCGCCCCGCCGGCCGGAGCCGGCATCCGCTACGAGGGCCAGGACATCCCCGGGCTCGCGATCGAGGTGGTGCCGGCCGCGGCGCTCGGGTGGAAGCGCTGCGACCGCTGCTGGACGTGGAGCGAGGGCGTCGGCGCGGACCCCGCGCTCTGCGAGCGCTGCCTGCCGGTGGTTCGCGCGCGCGCATGAAGCTGGTCGCGGCCCTGGCCGGGATCGTCCTGATCCTCGACCAGGCGACCAAGTGGCTGGCCCTCGAGCGGCTGCCCTTCGGCATTCCGGTGCGAATCGTCGATGGCTTCCTCTCGCTCACCCTCATCATGAATCCCGGCCTCGCCTTCGGGATGCTCTCCGCCGTACCGACGGGCTGGCGGTGGATGGTGGCGCTCCTCTCGCTGGCCGCGCTCACCGTGCTGGCGGTGCTGGCGGTGAGGCTCCTGCCGGACGGAGGCACACCCGCCGCGGTCGCCATCGGCATGATCTTCGGCGGTGCAGCCGGCAATCTCATCGACCGCGCGCGCTTCGGCGCGGTGGTGGACTTCCTGGATTTCTACTGGCGCGGGTGGCACTGGCCGGCCTTCAACGTGGCCGACTCGGCCATCAGCGTGGGCGTGGCCCTGCTCGCGCTCCGCATGCTGACCACTGCGCCGCCGCGCGCATGACGGATGTGGCCGCCCGGCGCGTGGCGGCCACCGTCGGAGCCGCCGAGGCGGGGCGCCGTCTCGATCTCTGGCTCACCGGGCGGCTGCCGGATCTGTCCCGCTCGCGCATCAAGACCCTCGTGGACGCCGGGCTGGTCAGGGTCGACGGGGCGCTGCCCAAGCCGTCTTACCGGCTCAAGGCGGGCGAGCGCGTGGAGGCCGAGGTCCCGCCGTCTCCGGACGACGAGATGACCGCCGAGCCCATTCCGCTCGCCGTCATCTTCGAGGACGCCCACGTGCTCGTCGTCGACAAGCCCGCGGGCATGGTGACCCACCCCGGCGCGGGGCAGCTGACCGGCACGCTCGCAGCGGCCGCGCTGGCGCACGCGCCGGGCATCAGCGGCGTCGGCGGCCCGCGTCGTCCCGGCATCGTCCACCGCCTCGACAAGGGCACGTCGGGGCTCATCATCTTGGCCAAGACCCAGCAGGCATACGAGTCGCTCACGGCGCAGCTCGGGCGCCGGACCGTGTCGCGCCGCTATCTCTGCCTGGCCCACGGCGCACTCCGGTCCGAAGAAGGCATGGTCGACGCCGCACTGGCGCGGGACCCGCGCTCACGGGTACGGATGGCCGTGGCGAGGGCCGGCACGGGCAAGCGCGCCCTCACCCGGTTTCGCCTGCTCGAGCGCTTCCGGGGATTCACCTACCTCGAGTGCCGCCTCGAGACGGGGCGCACGCATCAGATCCGGGTACACCTGGCGTCCATCGGTCATCCGCTCGTCGGCGACGACACGTACGGCGGCCGCGCCCCGCGAGGCGGGACGGCGCTGCCTGCCGAGCTCGTCAGCGGTCTCGGCGGCGTGGCCCTCCACGCGGCCGGCCTGTCCTTCGTCCATCCCGCGACGGGCGAGACGGTCGACCTCGCGTCTCCTCTGCCCAACAGGATCTCGCGCATCCTGTCTCATCTGCGCACCCGTCATGAGCCGGGCGAGGCGTAAGTGTCGGCCGGAGCGGGCTCGCTGCCGGTGGCATCCAGCGTGCTAACCTAGGACCATCATGAGTTCGCTCACCACGGTGATCCTGGCGGCCGGCGAGTCGAGGCGGATGCGCTCGCGCCGCCCCAAGGCGCTCCACGGCCTGGGCGGCCGCCTCCTCATCGACTATCCCGTGCGTCTGGCCCGCGGGCTCGGCGCGCGAGTGGTGCTGGTCGTCGGGCGCGGCGCCGCGGAGGTGCGGGCCGCGGTGGGCGAGGCACCGGACATAGTCTACGTCGAGCAAAAGGAGCGGTTCGGCACCGGCCACGCGGTGCTCCAGGCGCGCGAAGCCTGCGGCGCGGGTCCGGGCGCCATCCTCGTGCTGCCCGGTGACCAGCCGCTCATGTCACAGCGGATGCTTGCCGCCCTCGTCGAGCACCACCGGAAGACGGCCGCCGCCGCGACCCTGCTCACGGCGCTGGCGGACGATCCCACGGGCTACGGGCGGGTGGTGCGTGAAGCCGGCCGCCCCGTCGCCATCGTCGAGCACCGCGACGCTACGGCCGCGCAGCGCCAGATCCGAGAGATCGGCACGAGCGTCTACTGCTTCGATGCCGGGGCCCTCTGGTCCGCGCTCGGCCAGGTCAAGCCCCAGAACGAGCAGGGCGAATACTACCTGACCGACGTGATCTCGATCCTCGCCCGGAACGGCGCGCGCGTGGAGGCCGTGGAAGCCGAGGCGCCCGAGGAGTGCATGGGCATCAACGACCGCAAGCAGCTGGCCCAGGTCGCCACGGTCCTCCGCCGCCGCGTGCTCGAGCGCCTGATGGAAGAGGGCGTCACCGTCCTCGATCCGGCCGCGACGTACGTGGACGACACGGTCGCGGTCGGCGCCGACACGGTCATCTATCCGGGCGTGATCCTGGAGGGCGCCACGGCGATCGGCGCCGAGTGCGTCGTCGGGCTCGGCTGCCACGTGCGCGGCAGCCGCATCGGCGACCGGGTCACGCTCAGGCCTTACTGCGTCCTCACCGACACCGTCGTGGAGGCAGACGCGCAGCTCGGCCCCTTCTGCCATCTCCGGCCGCTGGCGCACGTCGGCGCTGGCGCGAAGATCGGCAACTTCGTCGAGCTCAAGAAGTCCAGGATCGGCCGCGGCGCCAAGGTGCCGCATCTCTCCTACGTGGGCGATGCGACCGTCGGCGCCGACGTCAATGTCGGCGCGGGCACCATCACGTGCAACTACGACGGCGTCGACAAGCACGAGACGGTGATCGGCGCCGGCGCCTTCATCGGCACCAACTCGAGCCTCGTGGCGCCCGTCACCATCGGCGAGGGCGCGTATGTCGGCGCCGGCTCCGTCATCACCAAGGATGTGCCGCCGGGAGCGCTGGCGGTGGCGCGCGGCCGGCAGGAAGTTCGCGAGGGCTGGGCCGCGCGCAAGCAGAAGGCTCACGAGAGCAAGGGCAAGGCCTGAGCCATGTGCGGCATCGTGGGCTATATCGGCGACAGGGACGCGGTCGGTCTCATCGTGGACGGGCTCAAGCGGCTCGAGTACCGGGGCTACGACTCGGCGGGCGTCGCGGTGATCGGTCCCGCGGGACTCGAGGTGCGGCGCGCGGCCGGCCGCATCAAGGTGCTCGAGGGCATCCTGCGCGAGCGGCCGGTCAAGGGCAGCATCGGCATCGGGCATACGCGATGGGCGACCCACGGCCGGCCGACGGACGACAACGCCCACCCGCACACCGACGGCTCGGGCACGCTCGTGGTGGTCCACAACGGCATCATCGAGAACTACCTGCCGGTCAAGGAGCGCCTCCAGGCCTCGGGACACGTGTTCACCTCGGAGACCGACACGGAGGTCATCGCGCACCTGATCGAGCGGCACCTGCAGGACACGCCGAGGCTCGACGAGGCCGTGCGCCGCGCGCTGGGCGAGCTCTCGGGCTCGTACGCCATCGTGGTGCTCTCGAAGCGGGTACCCGACCGACTCGTGGCCGCCAAGCACGGCGCGGGGAGCGTGGTGGTCGGGCTCGGGCAGGGGGAAACCTACCTGGCCTCCGACATCCCGGCGCTGCTTGCCCACACCCGCGACGTCGTGATCCTCGAGGACGGCGACGTCGCCGTGGTCACGCGCCGTGGCGTCGACATCACGGATCTCCAGGGGGCGCCCGTCACCCGGACGCCGACCCGCATCCTCTGGGATCCGATCCTGGCGGAGAAGGGCGGGTACCGCCACTTCATGCTCAAGGAGATCTACGAGCAGCCGCGCGCCGCGGCCGACACGCTGCGGGGCCGCGTGGCGCCCGAGGGCGGCACCGTCGTGCTGCCCGATATCGGGCTCGATCCCGAGGTCGTGGCGGGTCTCCAGCGCGTGGTGCTGGTGGCCTGCGGCACCTCCTACCACGCGGCGCTCGTCGGGCGCTTCCTCGTCGAGCGACTGGCCGGGCTTTCGGCGGAGGTGGACCTGGGCTCCGAGTTCCGCTATCGCGACGCCGTGCTCGGGCCCGACGTCCTCGTGGTGGCGATCTCCCAGTCGGGCGAGACGGCGGACACCCTCGGGGCGGTGAAGGCGGCCCGTGACCGGGGCGCGCCCATCGTCGGCATCACCAACGTGGTAGGCTCGGCGCTGGCGCGCGAAGCCACGGGGGTCTTGTACACTCACGCGGGGCCGGAGATCGGCGTCGCGTCGTCCAAGACCTTCACCGCCACGCTCTGCGCCTGCTATCTCCTCGCCCTCTGGCTCGGCCGCCGGCGGGGCACGCTCCTCGCCGAGGACGGCCGGAAGCACATCCAGGGCCTGCTCGAGCTGCCGCGTCTTCTGGAGCAGACCCTCGAAAAGGAGCCCGAGATCGCGGACCTCGCGCGGGCCCTGGCCGGCTACAAGAACTTCCTCTTCCTGGGCCGCGGCATTCAGTACCCGATCGCCCTCGAGGGCGCGCTCAAGCTCAAGGAGCTGTCGTATCTGCACGCCGAGGGCTACCCTGCCGGCGAGATGAAGCACGGGCCCATCGCCCTCATCGACGACGGCATGCCCGTCGTCGCGCTCACGCCGCGCGATGCCTCCTACGACCGGATGATGGGCACCATCGAGGAGGTGCGCGCCCGCGAGGGCCGCATCGTCGCCGTGGCCCACGAGGGCGATCGGGAGATCGGCGCGCGCGTCTCGCGCGTGCTGACCGTGCCGGCGGCGGCCGAGCTGCTCTCGCCTATCCTCATGGCCGTGCCGCTCCAGCTGCTGGCCTACCATGTCGCCGTCCGCCTCGGCCGCGACGTGGATCAGCCGCGCAACCTCGCGAAGTCCGTCACCGTCGAGTAGGGCGCGGGGCGCCGCCCGGCGCGCCCGCTGTGATATCGTACGTATCCATGCTGCGTGCCACCGTCGCACCCGAGACCATTCTCGCCTCCCTGAATCCTGCGCAGCGTCACGCCGTCCAGGCCACCAAGGGCCCCGTCCTGGTCCTGGCGGGAGCGGGCAGCGGCAAGACGCGCGTCATCGCCCACCGGATCGCGTGGCTGCTCGGCGTCGAGGGCGTCAACCCGCGCCACGTCCTCGCGGTCACGTTCACGAACAAGGCCGCGGGCGAGATGCGCCGGCGGGTGGAGGATCTCGTCCTGCCGGCCGGCATCCGACCGCCGCTCATCGCCACCTTCCACGCGACGTGCGTGCGCATCCTGCGTGAGCGGGCACGGCTGGTCGGGCTCACGCCGTCCTTCGTGATCTACGACGAGGACGACCGCCTGAGCCTCGTCAAGGAGGCCATGCGCGAGCTCGACATGGACGAGCGGCAGACGACGCCCGCGTCCGTGGTCCACCGCATCAGCCATTGCAAGAACCACATGCTGACCGTCGAGGAGGTCGAGCGCGTGGCGCGAACGCCTCGCGAGGAGCGCATCGCCCAGCTCTTCCGCTCGTACGAGCAGCGGCTCAAGGCGGCAGGCGCCGTGGACTTCGACGACCTGCTGCTGCTGGTCGTCCGGCTCCTCGAGAGCTCGCCGGAATCCCTCGCGTGGTACCGGACGCTGTGGACCCACGTGCTCGTGGACGAGTACCAGGACACCAATCGCGCGCAGTACCGCATCATCCAGCTCCTGACTCAGGAGCACCGCAACCTCTGCGTCGTGGGCGACCCCGATCAGTCGGTGTACCGGTGGCGGGGGGCCGACCTCCGGAACATCCTCGATTTCGAGAAGGACTTCCCGGACTGCCTGGTGGTGCCGCTCGAGCAGAACTACCGCTCGACCAAGCGCATCCTCGGGATCGCGTCTTGTGTCATCGCCCACAACGCGGCGCGACGGGACAAGCGGCTCTGGACCGAGAATGACGAGGGCGAGCGGGCGGGCGTCTATCGCGCCTGGGACGAGAGCGAGGAGGCGGGCTGGGTCGCGCAGACGATCCGCTCGCAGCATGCGGAAGGCGTCGCCTATCATGAGGTCGCGGTGTTCTACCGCACCAACGCGCAGTCGCGCGTGCTGGAGGACGCGCTGCGCCGCGCCAGTATCCCGTACGTCATCGTCGGGGGCGTGCGCTTCTACGAGCGGCGCGAGGTCAAGGACCTCCTCGCCTACCTCCGCCTGGTGGTCAACCCGACGGACGACGTCGCCTTCCGCCGCGCCATCGCGGCGCCGAGCCGCGGCATCGGCAAGGCGACCCTCGACCGTCTCGCCGAGAGCGCGCGGGCGCGCGGCATCTCGCTGCTTGCCGCTGCCGCGGGACCGCCCACCGAGCTCACGGCCAAGGCCCGGCGCGCGCTCGAGGACTTCGGGAAGCTTATCGCGCGGCTGGCGGAGCGTCGCGCAAGCCTGGCCGTGCCGGCCCTCATCGACGAGGTGGCGGCGGCGTCCGGCTACCGGGACGCGCTGAAGGCCGAGCGCACGGCGGAGGCGGAGGCGCGGCTCGAGAACATCGAGGAGCTCGTAGCCGCCTCCGAGGAGTTCATCGCGACCCGGCAGGCAGTGGGGCTCGGCGAGGTCGGTGTCGAGGCATTCCTCGACTCGGTCGCGCTCGTCGCCGACGTGGACGCGCTCGACGAGAAGGCCCAGGGCGTGACGCTGATGACCCTGCACTCGGCCAAGGGGCTCGAGTTTCCACTGGTGTTCCTCACGGGCATGGAGGAGGGCGTCTTCCCGCACTCCCGGTCCCTGGACGACCCCGAGGAGCTCGAGGAGGAGCGGCGGCTCTGCTATGTCGGCATCACGCGCGCGGCGCGGCGCATGTGGCTCTCCTATGCCTTGCACCGGCGCATCCAGGGCTATGGCCTTGGCGAGCCCTCGCGCTTTCTGCTCGAGGTGCCCGAGGACCAGATGGTGCTGCTCAATGCCGGACGGTCGGAGCACGTCATCCCGCGGCTCCCCGCATCGGCTCGGCTGCCGGCCGAAGCGGAGGACGACGATCTGCCCTTCCGCGTCGGCGCCAAGCTCAGGCACGCGCGCTGGGGTGAGGGACTCCTGGTCGGTATCCAGCGCGAAGGCGCCGATGTGATCGCGACCGTGCACTTCGCCAGCGTCGGCCGCAAGCGTCTCTCGCTGCAGTATGCGCACCTGGAGGAACTGTAGCCTTGCCCGAGCCGAAGATCACCATGAAGGAAGTCGAGCAGGTGGCCAGGCTCGCCCGGCTGACGCTCTCGGACGCCGAGAAGGAGCGCATGCGTCGCGAGCTCGACGGCATCCTGTCCTATATCGACAAGCTGCGCGCGCTCGACACCGAGGGCGTGCCGCCGACCTCCCACGCCGTGCCCATGACCAACGTGATGCGCGAGGACGAGCCCACAGCCTCCTTCCCGCGTGAGGACATGCTGGCGAATGCTCCGGATCCCGCGGGCGAATTCTTCCGCGTGCCCAGGATCATCGAAGAGTAGGCGATGCCGACGAGCCTGACGATCCATGAGCTGGGCGCCCGCTTTCGGTGCGGCCTAGTCCGGCCGACCGAGGCCGTGCGGGCCTATCTCGACCGTGTGGTGGCCCTCGAGCCCAAGGTCAAGGCGTACCTGACCGTGACGGCCAAGGCGGCGCTCGAGCAGGCCGCGGCGGCGGACGCGCGCTTCGAGTCGGGCACCCCCAGGGGACCCCTCGACGGCATCCCGCTCGCGATCAAGGATGTCCTCTGCACGCGCGGCGTACGGACGACGAGCGGCTCGAAGATCCTCGAGAGCTTCGTGCCGCCCTATGACGCCACGGTCGTGGCCAGGCTGCGCTCGGCGGGCGCGGTGATCCTGGGCAAGCTGAATATGGACGAGTTCGCCATGGGCTCGTCCACCGAGAACTCGGCCTACTTCACCACGCGCAACCCCTGGGACCTGGCCCGGGTGCCCGGCGGATCGTCCGGGGGTTCCGCGGCGGCCGTGGCGGCCGACCTCGCGGCCGCCGCGCTCGGCACTGACACCGGGGGCTCTATCCGCCAGCCCGCGGCCTTCTGCGGCACTGTCGGGCTCAAGCCGACCTACGGGCGGGTGTCCCGCTACGGCCTCATCGCCTTCGCGTCCTCGCTCGACCAGGTCGGGCCCTTCGCGAAGGATGTCGAGGACGCCGCGCTCATGCTCCAGGTCATCGCGGGGCACGACCCCATGGATTCGACCTCGGCGACGGTGGCGGTGCCTGACTATGGGGCCGGGCTCGGGCAGGGAGTCGAGGGCCTGCGGGTCGGCATTCCGGCGGAGTACTTCATCGACGGGCTCGACCCCGAGGTGGAGGCCGCGGTCCGGGCGGCCATCGAGACGCTCAGGGAGCTGGGCGCAAAGACGGAGAGCGTCTCGCTGCCTCACACGGAATACGGCCTCGCCGCGTACTACGTGATCGCGCCGGCCGAGGCCTCGTCCAACCTCGCGCGCTACGACGGCGTCAAGTACGGCCTCCGCGTGCCAGGCGCCCGCGACCTCATCGACATGTACAGCCGCACCCGCGGGGCGGGCTTTGGCGCCGAGGTCAAGCGGCGGGTGATGCTGGGCACCTACGCGCTGTCGGCCGGCTACTACGACGCGTACTACGGGAAGGCGCAGAAGGTCCGCACGCTCGTCCAGCGCGACTTCCAGCAGGCCTTCGAGCGCGTGGACGTCCTCGTGGCGCCGACCACGCCGGGCGTGGCGTTCAAGATGGGGGAGCGGGAAGACCCGCTGCAGATGTACCTCAACGACGTCTTCACGATTCCCGTCAACCTGGCCGGGCTGCCGGGCCTCTCGATCCCGGCCGGCTTCACGCAGACGGGGCTGCCCATCGGGCTGCAAATCATCGGCAGGCCCTTCGACGAGGCGACGATCTTGAGAACCGCCAAGGCTCACGAGGCCGCGACACCCTGGCACGGAAAGAAGCCGGAGCTCGCGCCATGATCCATGCGTACGAGGTCGTCATCGGCCTGGAGGTGCACGCGCAGCTCCTGACGCGCACCAAGATGTTCTGCGGCTGCTCGACGGCCTTCGGCGCGCCGCCCAATACCCAGACCTGTCCGGTCTGCCAGGGCATGCCGGGCACGCTACCCGTCATCAACCGGCGCGCGATCGAGTTCGGGATCAGGACCGCGCTGGCGATCAACTGCACGGTCAATGCCGACAACCGCTTCGCGCGGAAGCACTACTACTATCCCGACATGCCCAAGAACTACCAGATCAGCCAGTACGAGGAGCCGCTGGCCGAGCACGGCCACCTCGACCTCGAGGTGGGCGGCGCCGCGCGCCGGATCGGCATCCAGCGCCTGCACCTTGAGGAGGACGTGGGCAAGCTCATCCACGAGGGCAACCTCGAGACCGCGCAGTCGAGCCAGGTCGACTTCAACCGGGCCGGCGTGCCGCTCATGGAGATCGTCTCCATGCCCGACATGCGCACCTCCGACGAGGCGGCGGCGTATCTGAAGTCCCTCCGCGCCATCGTCGTCTACCTGGGCGTCTGCGACGGCAACATGGAGGAGGGCTCCATGCGCTGCGACGCCAACATCTCGTTGCGGCGCCGCGGCGCCACCGAGTACGGCACCAAGGTCGAGATCAAGAACATGAACTCCTTCAAAAACGTCCAGCATGCCCTCGAGTACGAGATCACGCGGCAGGCGCGCGCCCTCGACTCGGGCCAGCGCATCGTGCAGGAGACCCGGCTCTGGGATCCCGACCGGGGACACACGGTCTCAATGCGCTCGAAGGAGTTCGCCCACGACTACAGGTACTTCCCGGAGCCCGACCTGCCGCCCCTCGATGTCGAGCCGGCATGGATCGAGGCCGTGCGGTCGAGCTTGCCGGAGCTGCCGGCAGCCCGACGCCAGCGCTTCATGAACGTCTATGCGCTCAACGTCCACGACGCGGAGGTGGCGACGCAAAGCCGCGGGCTGGCCGACTACTTCGAGACGGCGGCCAAGGCCTCCGCCAACCCGAAGACCATCGCCAACTGGGTCCTCAACGAGCTCCTGCGGCTGGTCCCGGGCGACGATGACAAGGCCATCGCGGCGTGCCCGCTCACGCCGGTCAAGCTCGCGGGACTCATCACGCTCATCGAGGACGGCACGATCAGCGGAAAGATGGCCAAGGACGTCTTCGAGACGATGTACCGCTCGGGCGAGGATGCGCGCACCATCGTCAGCCGTGAGGGGCTGGCCCAGGTCGCCGATGCCGGCGAGCTCGGGGTGGTGGTGGACCAGGTGCTGGCCCAGCACGCCAAGGTCGTCAAAGACTGGAGGAACGGGAAAAAGGCTGCCCTCGGCTTCCTGGTCGGCCAGGTGATGAAAGCCACCGCCGGCAAGGCCAGCCCCGCTGTCGTGAACTCCCTTCTGACCGATAAACTTCCGAAAGTCTGAAGGGTTAGATAGAATAGGCGGAGCCCCATGATACGGCTCCACCGTGTCTGCAAGGTCTTCGAAGGCGGGCCGATGAAGCTACCGGCCCTCAGCGACATCTCGTTCAACGTCGAGAAGGGCGAGTTCGTCGTGCTAACGGGGGCCAGCGGGGCGGGCAAGACCACCCTGCTCCGCCTCCTCTATGCCGGCGAGCGGGCGACCGACGGCGAGATCGAGGTGGCCGGCTTCGACGTCATGGCCCTGCGCCGCTCCGAAGTCCCCCTGCTCCGCCGCTCTCTCGGCATCGTTTTCCAGGACGCCAAGCTCCTCTCCGGCCGCACCGTGTTCGAGAACATCGCCTTTGTGCTCCGGGTGCTCGGCACGCCGAGGCGCGAGATCACGCCCAAGGCCTTTCAGGCGCTGAAGGCGGTGGGGCTGTCGTCGCGCGCCCAGGCCTACCCGGCGCAGCTCTCGCAGGGCGAGGCCCAGCGGGCAGCGCTGGCGCGCGCCATCGTGAAGTCCCCCGCGCTGCTCCTGGCCGACGAGCCCACGGGCAACCTCGACGACAGGATGGCGGGTGAGATCCTCGACCTGATCAAGGACATCGGGAGCCGTGGAACAACAGTGCTCCTGGCAACGCATCAGGCGCGTCTGGCGACCCAGCTCAAGCGCCGCACCCTCAAGCTCGAGAGCGGTCTCCTGACGAAGGACGAAGGATGAGCGGGGCGCAGCGCGTCGACCCGATCAGGGTGGCCCACGGTCAACATGCCTGCGGCATGTTGAGGATGAAGGACGAAGGATGAGCGGGGCGCAGCGCGTCGACCCGATCAGGGTGGCCCACGGTCAACATGCCGCAGGCATGTTGAGGATGAACGACAGGGTGAAGGAATAGGTCCAGATGCTGGGCTTTGTCTTCAGCGAGGCGCTCGTCGATCTCCGGCGCGCCGGCCGCGTCGGCGTCAGCGCGATCCTCCTCATCACCCTCTCGCTGACCGCCCTCGGCGGTTTCTGGCTGCTCTCGCTCAACCTCGGCCGCGCCGTGAGCCAGTGGCGCGACCGCGTCAGGGTCGTCGTCTTTCTCCGGGAGGAGCCGACGAGTCACGCGCTCGCCGATCTCACGAGGCGCGTGGAAGCTCTCTCCGGCGTCCAGCGGGTCCGCTACATCTCCAAGAGTCAGGCGCTCCAGTCGCTCCGCCAATCGATGGGCTCGCAGGCGGGGGTGATCGAGCAGCTGCCGCGCAACCCGCTGCCGGCCTCGCTCGAGGTGACGCCGGACGAGGACGCGACCACGCCCGAGGCAACGCGGGCGCTCGCGGCGCGCCTCGGCGCCTTTCCCGAGGCCGAGGAAGTTCAGGGCGGCGCGGAATGGGTCGAGGGACTCGCGCGGTGGCAGCGACTCTTCCAGGTGGTCGGGCTCGGAGTGGGTGCCGTGCTGGCCTTGGCCGCCATCCTCACCGTGACCACGGCGACCACGCTCGTGCTCCACGCGCGCCGGGCCGAAACTGAGATCATGCGACTCGTCGGCGCCAGCGAGGCCCTGATCCGGCTGCCGCAGCTGCTGCAGGGCATGGTTCAGGGGCTTCTCGGCGCCGTCGTGGCCCTGGGCCTCCTCGAGACGGCCTTCGCGATCGGCGCGCCGCGGCTCGAGCCGCTCCTGACCCTCACGCTCGGCCTGGCGCGCGCGGTCTTCCTCTCCCTGCCTCAGACCCTCCTTCTCATCGCCGGTGGCGCCGTGCTGGGAGGCCTGGGCGGCCTCCTGGCCCGGAGACGGGCAGCCGCGTGAGCCGGCTCGCGCGAGCAGGTCTCATCGGCGCCGCGCTGCTTCTCGCCGCGGCCTCCGCGGCCGGCGCGCAGCAGCGGAAGGACGGCGCCGAGCTCGGCGAGAAGGAGCGCGCGCTCCAGCAGACGCAGAAGCGGCTCAAGGAGGAGCGCGCCAAGGCCGCCGACGCGCGCAAGCGCGAAGCCTCGCTGCTGGCGGAGCTCGACACCATAGACCGGCGCTTGACGGACAAGCGCCGCCAGGTGACCGTGCTGGACACGCGAGTGAGGCGCGCCCAGGCCGAGATCGGCGAGCTCCAGCGCGACATTGCCCGGCTCGAGGCCCAGAGAGCCGGACAGGAGGATGCCCTTGGCCAGCGCCTGCGTGCCATGTACCGGATGCAGGTGCAGGGCGGCGCGCTGCCGCTCCTGCTCTCGGGCACCGACCCCGTCGACCAGTCCGTGCGCCTCCGCCACCTGACCACGCTCGCGACGGTGGACGCGCGGACGATTCGAGAGTATCGTGTCACTTCTGAGGGTTTGGCGGACCGCAAGAACCGTCTGGAGGCGAGCCGGAAGGAGCTCTCGGCGCTTCGGTCCCAGGCCGAGGAGGAGCGCGCCGAGGCCGACCGCGAGGCGGCCAGGCGCCGAGTGATCCTGGCGCGGGTCAAGGACGAGCGGGCGTACCACGACCGCATGGTCGGGGAGCTCAGCGAGGCGACGCGCCGCCTCGAGGCTTTCATCCGGGACCTGCAGGAGAAGCGGCGGGTGGCCAAGATCCCGCCGTCGTCCGCGAAGCCGCCCAAGGCGACGCCCGGCGAGAGCACTCCGGGGGTGGGGCTGGGAGCGATGCGCGGGCGACTCGCGTGGCCAGCCGAGGGGCGGGTGGTCGAGGAGTTCGGCGCTCGGGTGAACCCCCGTTTCGGGACGAAGACGTTTCGTAACGGGATCGACATCGATGCCCAGGAGGGCTCGAGTGTCCATGCGGTGTACCCGGGCCAGGTGCTCTACACGGGCTGGTTCCGCGGGTACGGCAACCTCGTGATCCTGGACCACGGCAACGAGTACTACACGCTCTACGCTCACATGGCCGACATGAAGGTGGCCGAGGGAGACGAGCTCAAGCAGGGACAGGTGATCGGCACGGTCGGGGACACGGGCTCGCTGCAGGGGCCGCGCCTCTATTTCGAGGTGCGCTACCAGGGCAAGCCACTGGACCCCGCCAACTGGCTCAGGCCCCGCGGCTGATGCCACGGGTGATGAGCACAACGGCGGTACCAAGGAGATCACGATGAGCTCGCTCAGACACGTGAAGAAGGCGCTGATGATCTCGGCCCTCCTGCTCCTGCTGACCCTGTCGCTTGGCGGTGGGGTGGCCAGCAAGGGCAACGACCAGGCCGCGACCTACGAGAACCTCCGCCTCTTCACCGAGGTGCTCTCGATCATCCAGAGCCAGTATGTGGACGAGATGCAGCCGAAGGACATCATCTACGGCGCGATCAAGGGCACGCTCCGCGGTCTCGATCCCCACTCGTCGTTCCTCGATCCCGAGATGTACCGGGAGATGCAGGTGGAGACTTCAGGGAGCTTTGGAGGCCTCGGTATCGAGATCACGCTCCGCGACGACGTCCTCACCGTGGTGACGCCCATCGAGGGCACGCCCGCCTACCGCGCCGGCGTGGCTCCCGGCGACCGGATCGTGAAGATCGAGGGCATCTCGACCAAGGACATGCAGCTGACCGATGCGGTCAAGCGCATGCGCGGAAAGCCCGGCAGCAAGATCACGATCAGCATCGTTCGCGAGGGCTGGACGGAGCCCAAGGACCTCTCGATCACGCGCGAGCAGATTCGCGTCCAGTCGGTCAAGAGCGCCGAGCTCGAGCCTGGCATCGAGTACATCCGGCTCCGGCAGTTCCAGGAGCAGACAGGTAGCGACATCGAGACCGCGCTCGACAAGTACAACAAGGACAAGAAGATCCAGGGCCTGGTCCTCGATCTCCGCAACAACCCGGGCGGGCTTCTGACCGCCTCGGTCGAGGTGAGCGAGAAGTTCCTCGAGCCCGGCAAGCTCGTCGTCTATACGGAGGGGCGCGTACGGAACCAGAACATGCGCTTCCAGGCCAGCGGCAAGCACGTATACACGGACTTCCCCATCGTCGTGCTCGTCAACCAGGGCAGCGCGTCGGCGTCGGAGATCGTGGCGGGGGCGCTCCAGGACTGGGGCCGCGCGGTGGTGCTGGGCACGCAAAGCTTCGGCAAGGGATCCGTTCAGACCATCATCCCGCTCTCGGACGGCTCGGGCCTTCGCCTCACCACCGCCAAGTACTTCACGCCCAAGGGCCGCACGATTCACGGAAAGGGCATCACGCCCGACATCATCGTCGAGGCGCCGAAGCCCACGCCCACGGCCGCCGGAGAGCCGGCGCCGCCGCCGCAGCCTCTGGACGAGCAGACGCGGCTCATGGACCAGCTCAAGAAGGACCCGCAGCTCCAGCGCGCGCTCGACCTGCTCAAGGCGATGAAGATCATGGACAAGACCACCCGCCCGCCCGGCACGACGCCGCAGGCTTCGGCCCGCTGACGGGAAGGTATGCCGGCGCGAGTCTGGACGGCTCTCGCCGGAGTCATCGTCGTCCTGCTGGTCGCTGTGGTGGGTCTGGACCAGTGGCAGGCCCGACGGGGTGAATCCAGCCTCTTCGGTGTTCCGTGGAAGGAGTCTCGAGCGCCGGCCGCCGCGCCCGCTGCGGGCCGGCCGGCGCGGCAGCGCACCACCAGCGTGCCTGCACCCGCCCCGCCGCCGGTCCCCGGCACCGCGCGCGTGGCCATCATCGTCGATGATCTTGGAAGCCGTCGCGACGTCTTCGATCCGCTCCGCGATATCCGAAGGCCCCTGACCGTGGCCGTCCTGCCGGGCTTGCCGCTGTCGGAATGGACCGCACGCGAGGCGGTGCAGGCGGGGATGGAGGTCCTCCTCGACCTGCCCATGGAGCCGTATCGCTACCCCGAGGTGGACCCCGGCCCGGGCGCGCTGCTCATGACGATGAGCCCGCGGGAGCTGCAGCAGCAGCTGGGTGCCCACCTGGCGAGCGTGCCGGGTGCGGTCGGCGTGACCAACCACATGGGCTCGAGGATGACCGAGGACCGGCAGCGCATGCGCGCCGTCCTCGAGGTGCTGGCCGGCCGCCGGCTCTTCCTGGTGGACGGGCTCACGAGCAATCTCTCGGTTGCCTATGACGAGGCCAAGGCGGTGGGGATCCGGGCGAGCCGGCGCCACATCGTGATCGACCACACGGCCGGCGAGGCCGGCGACCGCGTGCGGTGGGACGAGGTTTCATGGTGGGCGGAGCACCGCGGCGAGGTTCTCGTGATCGTCCACGGGCACCCGCTGACGGCGCGGCTCCTGCGTGAGTACGTGCCGCGCTGGGAGGCGCGGGGCCTCCGCCTCGTGCCGGTGTCCCAGCTCGCCCGTTAGGAGTTCGAGCTGGGGGCGGAGCGGCGACGGTGCAGAAGAAAGGGGCTGAATGAATGATCGTGCTGGGCATCGAGACATCCTGCGATGAGACTGCGGCCGCCGTGCTCGACGGCGGGCGCAAGATCCTCTCGAGCGTGGTGGCCTCGCAGGACGACGTGCACGCTCCCTATGGCGGCGTGGTGCCAGAGCTTGCCTCGCGGCGGCATCTCGAGGTCGTGGTGCCGGTGATCCGACGGGCGCTCGGCGACTCCGGCATGTCGCTCCGAGACCTCGACGGCATCGCGGTGACACAGGGACCGGGGCTCGTGGGCTCGCTTCTGGTCGGCGTCCAGGCCGCCAAGGCGCTCGCCTGGGTCCACGGCGCTCCGCTCTGCGGCGTCAACCACCTCGAAGGCCATATCTACGCCGCCTTTCTCGAGGAGCGGGTACCCGAGTACCCGTTCCTCGCCCTCGTCGTCTCGGGCGGGCACACGGCGCTCTACCTCGCCCGCGAGCCGCTCCGCTACGCGCGCGTGGGCCACACGCGAGACGATGCCGCCGGGGAGGCCTTCGACAAGGTCGCCAAGCTGCTGGGCTTGGGCTACCCGGGCGGCCCCGCCATCGAGCGGGTTGCGCTGGGCGGCGATGCCACTGCCGTCCGCCTGCCGACGGCGCAGATGAGCGACGGCGCGCCCGACTTCTCGTTCAGCGGGATCAAGACCGCGGTGTCGCTTCACGTGCGAGGGGCGGGTGCCGTGTCGCCGGCGCAGGTCGCCGACATCGCCGCCTCCTTCCAGGCGACCGTCGTCAAGATGCTGGTGCGAAAGACCCTCGTCGCCGGGCAGCGGCTCGGCACCCGGCGCGTGGTCCTCACGGGCGGCGTCGCCGCCAACGCGGCGCTGCGCGCGGCGCTCGGGCGTGGGTGCGCCGAGCGGGGCTGGGAGATCTTCGTCCCTTCCCGCCAGCTCTGCACCGACAATGCGGCGATGATTGCCGCCGCCGGCCATGACCGCCTCGAGGCCGGCGAGCGCGCGCCGCTGACCATGAACGCGATCTCCGACCTGGCGCTCGCCTGATGGACCGAGGCGCCGTAGACTACGAGGCGCTGGTGAGCGGACTGCCGGATGCGCTCGTCGGCGTGGACGTCGATCTCCGGATCATCCTGTGGAACCCCGCGGCCGAGGATCTCCTCGGTCGCTCGGCGCGCCGGGTCACGGGCCGGACGCTCAAGGAGGTCTTCCCGCCCGAGACCTCCCTGGTCCGGCATCTGACCGACACCCTCGCCACCGGCGAGAGCCGCTCGGAATCCTCCGCCGTCATCGAGGGCCCGGACGGCCGCCCGGTGCACGTGAGCCTGCTGACGGCGCCGCTGGCCGGTCGGAGCGGGGCCGTCACGTCCGCCGTCGCCGTGGTGCGCGACATCTCGCGCCTCCGCCAGCTCGAGTCCGAGGTGCGCCGCGGCGAGACCCTGGCCGCGGCGGGCCAGATGGCAGTCGGCCTCGCCCACGAGATCCGCAACCCGCTCTCGGCCATCCGCGGGGCCGTGCAGCTCATGCAGCGCGAGCTGGGAGACGAGGCGCGCTGGGGCGAGTACACGTCGGTGCTCCTCAAGGAGGTTACGCGCGTCAACAGCATCATCGAGATGCTGCTGGACCTGGGGCGCCCCGTCACGCTGCGCGCCGTGCCGCTCAACGTTCACCAGCTCCTCGAGCGCGTGGCGCTCTTGCTCGAGGAGGAAGGGGCCTCGCTCGGAGTCCAGCTCGTGCGGCGCTATGACCCCAGCCTGCCGCCCATCCTGGCGGACGAAGACCGGCTCGTCCAGGTCTTCCACAACCTGATGCGCAACGCCATCGAGGCCATGCCCGGAGGGGGTCGGCTGACGCTCGTCACGCGCCTGTCCATGAACCCGCTTTTCGCCAAGGTGGACCTGGGACAGGGCCAGCGCAGCATGGCCGAGATCCAGGTCGCCGACGAGGGTCTGGGCATTCCCGAGGCTACGCGTGACAAGCTCTTCACACCATTCTTCACCACCAAGGATCGCGGCCTGGGCCTGGGGCTGGCGCTCTGTCACCGGATCGTCGAAGAGCACAAGGGCGCGATACAGGTCATGAGCGAGCCCGGGCGCGGTACGGCCGTGTCCTGCTTCCTTCCCATCGCGAGATGACCGCCCGATGAACCGCAGGACGTCGCGGGGCTGGGGCCCCGCCGTCCGAGGTGAGCGAACTGACAGGCAGTGCGAGCCGCAGGACGTCGCGGGGCTGGGGCCCCGCCGTCCGAGGTGAGCGAACTGACAGGCAGTGCGAGCCGCAGGACGTCGCGGGGCTGGGGCCCCGCCGTCCGAGGTGAGCGAACTTAAGGAAAACGCAAGGTACTATGGCGACCATGGCTGAAGGCCGCATCCTCATCGCTGACGACGAAGACGGACTGCGCTGGGTGCTCGAGAAGGGCTTCCGGGGCGCCGGCTACCAGGTCACCGCGGTCAAGGACGGCACGTCCGCGCTCCGGGAAGCCGAAGCGCAGCCCTTCGACCTGATCCTGCTGGATATCCGCATGCCGGGCATGGACGGGCTGACCCTGCTCGGCCACGTGCGCGGCAAGCGGCCCGACGCCCAGGTCGTCATCATGACCGCACACGGCACTGTCGAGACGGCCATACAAGCCATGCAGAAGGGCGCCTACGACTACCTCGCCAAGCCTTTCGACCTCGACGAAGCCTTGCTCCTGGCGGAGCGGGCGCTGACGGCGCGGCGGCTGCTGCAGGAGGTGACGTCCCTCAAGACGGGACTCAGGGAGGTCTGGGAGTTCGGGGCGCTCGTCGGCCGGCACCCGACCATGCAGGAGGTCTACAAGACGATCGGCCGCGTCGCGGCGAGCGATGTCAGCGTGCTGCTCCGGGGAGAGTCGGGGACCGGCAAGGAGGTCGTGGCGCGGGCGCTCCACCACTACAGCCGCCGCGCTGGCCGCCCCTTCGTGGGCATCTCGGCGGCGGCCATCCCGGCGACCCTGCTCGAGTCGGAGCTCTTCGGCCACGAGAAGGGCGCTTTCACCGACGCCAAGGACCGGCGGCTCGGCAAGCTCGAGCTCGCCCACGGCGGCACCGTCTTCTTCGACGAGATCGGCGACATGCCGCCGGAGCTGCAGGTGAAGCTTCTGCGGGCGCTGCAGGAGCGGACCTTCGAGCGCGTGGGCGGCCACGAGCTCATCCGCATGGACGTGCGCGTGCTCGCGGCCACGCATCGTGATCTGGAAGCGATGATGAAGTCGTCGAAGTTCCGCGAAGACCTCTTCTATCGGCTCAATGTGGTGAGCCTCTCGCTGCCCGCGCTGCGGGAGCGGCGGGGAGACATCCCGCTCCTGGCCGAGCACTTCCTTTCCAAGTACAGCGAGACGCTCGGCGAGCGGGTGGTCGCGCCGGAGGCGATGGACCGGCTCATGGGCTACGAGTGGCCCGGCAACGTCCGCGAGCTCGAGAACGTGATCCAGCGCGCCATGGTGATGGCCTCGGGCGGGGTCATCCTGCCCGAGCACCTCCCGATCGGCCCCGTCTCGGCGGCGGCAGGCGTGGGCGCGGACGCCTCGCTCGAGGAGATCATCGAGAAGAAGATGGTCGAGTGCGTGCGCGGGCTGCGGGGTCACGCCTCGGCGAACCTGCACAGCCTCATGGTGGGCCTCGTCGAGAAGCCGCTGCTGCGCGCGGTCATGCGCGAGACCAAGGGCAACCAGGTTCGCGCCTCCCAGCTGCTCGGCATCAACCGGAATACGCTCCGCAAGAAGCTCAAAGAGCACGGCATAGACCCCGACGCGGCCTGACCGGCCGCGACGACGTGACCAATCGCTTCGACGAGGCGCTCGGCGTCGAGCTCGAGCGCTGACAGGACCGTGCCCATGATCTCCACCCTGACGCGCGCCGCCCTCGCGGCGCTCGCGCTCATCGTGTCCGCGGGAGGCGCGCCGGCTCCGGCGCGGGCCGCCGAGGGCACGATGACCTGGGGCGTCCACGTGTCGCTGACGCCGGCCTTCTTCGATCCGGCCGACGCGACGGGCACGGCGCTGCCCCTCATGGTGCATTACGCCGTCCATGACGCGCTGGTGCGGCCGCTGCCCGGTCAGCGCATGGGCGCCGCGCTCGCCCAGTCGTGGTCACACAGCGCCGATGGGCTCGGCTACGAGTTCGTGTTGCGGAAAGGCGCCAAGTTCCAGAACGGCGATCCCGTCACGGCCGAGGACGTGAAGTTCTCCTTCGAGCGCTATCGCGGCGCCAGCGCCACCGTGCTCAAGGCCAAGGTCGCGTCCGTGGAGATCCTCGACCCGCTTCGCGTGCGGTTCAGGCTCAAGCAGGCGTGGCCCGACTTCCTGACCTTCTATGCGACCCCCGCGACCGGCGCGGCCTGGATCGTGCCGAAGAAATACGTCGAGCGGGTCGGGGACGAGGGCTTCAAGAAGGCGCCGATCGGCGCGGGCCCGTACCGGCTGGTCTCGTTCAGGCCAGGCATCGAACTCACGCTCGAGGCCTTCGACGGATACTGGCGGAAGGCGCCCGCGATCAAGACACTCGTGTTCAAGGTCATCCCAGACGACGCCACCCGCCTGGCCGCGCTCAAGCGCGGCGAGGTGGACGTGGCCTATGGCCTGACGGGGCCGCTCGCCGAGGAGGTGCGGCGCACGCCGGGGCTCACGCTCAAGGCGGCGAAGATCCCGGTGACGCTCTGGCTCGTCTTCGCCGACCAAGGCGATCCCAGGTCGCCCTGGCATGACCGGCGGGTGCGCCTGGCTGCCAATCTCGCCATCAACCGTCAGGCGATCAACGAGGCGGGGTATCTCGGGCTCGGCAAGATCTCGGCGAGCTTCATCCCGCAGAGCCTGGAATACTACTGGCAGCCGACGCCGTATGCCTATGATCCGAAGCGCGCCCGCCAGCTCCTCGCGGAAGCCGGTTACCCGACTGGCTTCGACGCGGGCGATCTGTCGAGCGAGCCCTTCGCCGGGGCCGGCATCGGCGAGCCCGTGGTCAATGACCTGGGCGCGGTGGGTATCAGGCTGCGCCTGCGCCTGCTCGAGCGCGCGGCCTTCCTCAAGCAGTTCGGCGACAAGACGCTGAAGAACGTCATCCTCGCGGGCAGCGGCTCGCCGGGCAACGCGGCAACGCGGCTCGAGCAGTATGCCGTGACCGGCGGCCTCTACGCCTACGGCAGCTACCCGGAGGTGGACGGGCTCTTCAATGCCCAGGCCGGCGAGGGCAACCGGATCGCGAGGCGGCAGATCCTCGCGAAGATGCAGCAGCTCATCCACGAGCGCGTCATGTTCGGGCCCGTGCTCGAGTACGCCTACCTGGTGTGCGTGGGGCCCCGCGTCGCCTTCGACGGCGTCAACGCCATGCCAGACAATCCCTACACCGCGCCCTACGAGGACCTGAGGCTCAAGCCGCGATGACGAAGCGCGAGCGGGTTCTGTCGGCGCTCCGGGGCGAGCCCGTGGATCGCGTGCCGATCGCCTTCTGGCTGCACAACTTCGCCACCGAGAACTCCGCCTCAGGGCTGGCCGCAGAGACCCTGCGGCTGGCCCGAACCTTCGACTGGGATTACCTCAAGCCGCAGTCGCGCGCGCAGTGCTTCGCCGAGATGTGGGGACTGCGCTACCAGCCCTCGGACGCCCGCGCGACCCCGTTCACGGTGACCCAGACGCCGGCCGGCGCGGCGGCTGACCTTGTCACGCTCGAGCCCGTCGACCCGCGCAGGGGAGCTCTCGGCGAGCAGCTCGAGGCGCTCCGGTTGATCCGCGCGGCCCTGGGGTCGGACACGCCGATCATCTGGACGGTCTTCTCGCCGCTCATGGTCATCCCTTTTCTTATGAAGGGCGGACGCGAGCAGGCCCTCGCGGTGATGCGCGAGAAGCCGGCTGCGATGGCACACGCCCTCGACGTGGTGGCCGACACGCTCGGTCGTTACGCCGCCCTCTGCCTCGAGGCAGGCGCCGATGGGCTCTTCTACGCCACCAACGTGGCGACGCGGGACTTGATGACCGCCGCCGAGTGCCGCCGCTTCCAGCGGCCATTCGACCTGCGCGTGCTGGCGGCTGTCAGGGACGCGACCTTCAACCTGCTCCACGTCTGCGGGAGCGGCGTGCTCTTCGACGAGTTCGTCGACTACCCGGTGACGGCCTTCTCCTGGGCGACCGTGCCCGGCAACCCGACGCTGGCCGAGGGTCACCGCCGGACGGGGCGCGCTGTCGTCGGCGGCTTCCCGGGCAAGCCCGAGATCGCGTCCATCTCGGGCGAGGCGCTGGCCGGGCGCGTGCGGAGCGCCATCGCTGAGATGGCGGGCCGCTGGCTGCTGCTGGGGCCGGATTGCTCGATCAATCCCGATACGCCTGAGCCGCTGCTCCACGCGGCCGGGTCCGCGGCACGCGAGCCACGACCGATCTGAGGCTCGGCGAGCCTGCGCGAACACGTGACCCTCTGACCCTGCCCTCTCCCCCACTGGGGGAGAGGGACCAGAATCAAGGGAGCAAGCGTGGCGAGGATGTTATCTTCCCTCTCCCCCGCCGCGGGGGAGAGGGCAGGGTGAGGGGGCCGTACGACGAGACACTCTCCTTCATGAATAGTTCAGGCTAGGGCTTGGGGACGTAGAGCCGGGTGCCTGCCTTCTTGAATTCCTCGGCTTTTTCGCGCAGCCCCTGGGCGATGGCGAGGCTCTCGTCGGCCAGCCCCTGCTGCTTGGCGTATTCGCGCACGTCCTGCGTGATCTTCATCGAGCAGAAGTGCGGCCCGCACATCGAGCAGAAGTGCGCCACCTTGGCGCCCTCGGCGGGCAGGGTCTCGTCGTGGAAGACCCGCGCCGTCTCCGGGTCGAGCGAGAGGTCGAACTGGTCCTCCCAGCGGAACTCGAAGCGCGCGCGCGAGAGCGCGTCGTCCCACTCGCGCGCGCCCGCATGGCCCTTGGCGAGATCCGCGGCGTGCGCGGCGATCTTGTACGCGATGACGCCGTCCTTGACGTCCTGCTTGTCCGGCAGCCCCAGGTGTTCCTTCGGCGTGACGTAGCAGAGCATGGCCGTGCCGTACCAGCCGATCATCGCCGCGCCGATGGCCGAGGTGATGTGGTCGTAGCCAGGCGCGACGTCGGTCGTGAGCGGGCCCAGCGTGTAGAACGGCGCCTCGTGACAGGTCTCGAGCTGCCGGTCCATGTTCTCCTTGATCAGGTGCATGGGCACATGTCCCGGGCCCTCGATCATGACCTGGCAGTCGCGCTCCCAGGCGATCGTGGTCAGCTCGCCCAGCGTGTCCAGCTCGGCGAACTGCGCCTCGTCGTTGGCGTCGGCCTGACAGCCGGGCCGGAGCCCGTCGCCCAGCGAGAAGGCGACGTCGTAGGCGGCCATCAGCTCGCACATCTCCCTGAAGTGCGTGTAGAGGAAGCTCTCCTGATGGTGCGAGAGGCACCACTTGGCCATGATCGAGCCGCCCCTCGACACGATGCCGGTCACGCGCTTGGCCGTGAGCGGGATGTAGCGCAGCAGCACGCCGGCGTGGATGGTGAAGTAATCGACGCCCTGCTCGGCCTGCTCGATCAGCGTGTCGCGATAGATCTCCCACGTCAGCTCCTCGGCCTTGCCGCCCACCTTCTCGAGCGCCTGGTAGATCGGTACCGTCCCCAGCGGGACCGGCGAGTTGCGCAGGATCCATTCGCGGGTCTCGTGGATGTTCTTGCCCGTCGAGAGGTCCATGATGGTGTCGGCGCCCCACTTGGTCGCCCACGTCATCTTCTCCACCTCCTCCTCGATCGAGGAGGAGACGGCCGAGTTGCCGATATTGGCATTGATCTTCACCAGGAAGTTCCGGCCGATGATCATCGGCTCGGACTCCGGGTGATTGACGTTGGCGGGGATGATGGCGCGCCCGCGCGCGACTTCCGAGCGCACGAGCTCGGGCGAGACCTGCTCGCGGAGCGCGACGAACTCCATCTCCGGCGTGATCACGCCGATGCGCGCGTAGTGCATCTGCGTGACCGTGCGACCGGGCTTGGCCCGCAGACCCCAGCGACCGCCCGCGCCCGGCTCGACGTCGTCGCGCTCGAGGATCCAGTGGCGGCGGAGCGGCGGCAGCCCCTGTTTGAGATCCACCGCGTGCTCCGGGTCTGTGTAGGGGCCGCTCGTGTCGTAGAGCCGGATGGACTCGCCGTTGGTGAGCGTCAGCGCGCGCACCGGCACGCGGATCGAGGGATTTCCGCCGGATAGATAGGACTTCATGTGGCCTCCCTTCGCTGGCATTACCCAGGTCAGGTTGTTAGCGGTCGGCAGCACCCTCGCTGCCCTCTCAGCCCGGGGAACCGAGCTCCCGCGTGAGGGACTCTTGCTCCGCATGCTACGGCCAAAGAGGGAAGGGGTCAAGCGCCACGGCACTGGGCCAATTTGCTTCGCCATACTTCGTTCTCGCTCGCCGGCAGCCCTCAACGTATACCCACGTACGCCTCGGGCTGCCGACTCGCTCGGGCCTCGTCTGGCTCGCAACTTGGCCCAGTGCTGGGGCATCCTGACCATTATCGTGGCTCGTCCGGCCCCGTCGGAAGTATGCGGATGAGGACGCTTGTCCTGGCGGCGAAACCGCGGCGGAGATAGCGGCCCATCCAGAGGGGCACGAGGATCCAGTACTTGCGGTAATAGGCCGAGAGGATGGCCGCCTCGAGGTCGGGCCTGTCGTCCACCCACGCCGCCCGGCCTTCGAAGCCGGGGCCGTCCTTCCGGCCGACGTGGATGGTGACGCGCCCGTTGTTCTTGATGCGCCGTGCTTTGAGGCTCGCGCGCTGGGTCGTGAAGTACACCGCGTCGTCGTGGAGCCAGCACCAGGTAGGGACGGTGCCCGGCTTGCCGGCCTGGCTGTACGTCGTGAGGTACATGTAGGCCGCGCGGCTCAGGGCTTCCGCAAGATCGGGTTTCAGAGCGGTTTCCGATCCCTCGCTCCTCGATCGGCGACCACCAGGCGATAGCCGAGATCGATGCTGTCCTGCTCTCGCAGCTGACCAAACCTGGTCTCCCAGCGGCCGCTGTGTAGATCGTCGGCGAGGCGCGTGAGTCCGAGGTCGGCGCGCCCCGGAGGCAGCTGGGCAAAGGCGGACATGGCCTGTCGCACGGCGGGGTCCAGGTACGCCTCGGGACGGCGCCAGAAAGCGCCGAGGAACCCGTCCACGCAGTCGTGAGGCACCGGCAGCGTCTGCACCTCGGTCTGCCCGAGGCAGTCGGCGAGCTCGGACAGCGGAGGGAAGCGCGGCACGTCGAGATCGGCGATCTCGGGCAGATACTCGGTCGTGAGCCAGAAGCGGTCACGATATGCGGGGTCCCAGGTGACGATGGCGACACGCCGCGCCACGCGGGCGAGCTCGGCGAGCCCGGTGCGACGATCGCTCCAGTGATGCACGGTCAGGACCGCCAGCGCCGCGTCGAACGCATTGGTCGGAAAGGGCAGATGCTCGGCGAGCGCCTGAACGATCGGGACTCGGCTTCGTGTCCGCTGGGCTATCATCTCCCGCGAGGGCTCGACGGCCACCACCGCGAGAGAGGGGGGCTCGTAGGAGCCCGCTCCGGCTCCCACATTGACCACGCTCGCGACATCGCCGAGCGCGTCCTGGACGGCCTGCGCGATGCGCGGATCAGCCCGTCGCTGCGCGATGTAGCCCGTCCCGATGGTGTCGTAGACGGCTCGCACGTCTCGAGACCTCCTGCCGGCTGCGGTGTCGCTACTTGCGCCCACGCGGTCTCCATCCTACCATTGCGCTACACCGGGAAGGGGCGAAGCGGCCGCCGGCGCTCGTTCGCATGTTCGAACGTGGCCGTGCGAGCTGAGCGGTCGTACCGCGAGACGAGGACTGGAGCAGAGGAGAGGGCATGAAGACCTGCTGGTTCCACCTCATGCCGTCCGGATGCTGCCCGGCGGCCACATGCTTCACCTCGAGTCTCCCGACGCGGTGGCGGATGCCGCCGTGAAGTTTTTCTCGTCCTAGCGCGACCCGAGCACCCCGGAGGAACCATACCGCCTCATCGTCACGCCTATCGTCCCGTCGTCATGGGTCGCCGCGGCGCGGTCGCCTCGGCCCATCCGCTCGCCTCCATGGCGGGCATCCGCATTCTCCTCGACGGCGGCAATGCCGTGGATGCGGCCGTCGCCGTCGGCTCGACGCTCAACGTGGTGGAGCCGTTCATGTCGAGCGCGGCCGGGATCGGGCTCATGTTCATCTCGCGCGGCGGCGGCAGAGAGCGCCACGTCCTCGACTTCATCGGACCGGCGCCGGCCGCCGCGGACGCGTCTCGCGCGACGGAGGACGAGCTGGCCGGAGGGCCCAAATCCTGCGCGACGCCGGGCAATCTTGGCGGCTGGCTGGCGGCCCTGGAGCGCTTCGGCACCATGCCGCGCGCCCGCGTGTTCGCGCCCGCGATCGACTGGGCCGAACAAGGCGTCCCGCTCACCTTCATGAACGCGCGCTTCATCGAGCAGGCGCGCGCCCAGCTCGGCCGCTCGGCCGAGGCGGAGCGTCTGTATCTGGGCAATGGCGGACCGCGGCCAGGCAAGATCGTCACGTACAAGGAGCTGGCGGCGACCTTGCGCCAGGTCGCAGAGGGCGGAGCCGAGGCCTTCTACCGCGGGCCCATAGCCAAGGCCATGGCCCGCGCCGTTCGGGAGGCGGGAGGCTGGCTCGCCGAGAGCGATCTGGCCCAGTTCAAGCCCGAGTGGCGCGAGCCGCTGCGCATCGGCTACCGCGGGCTCGACATCTGCTCGGTGCCGCCGCCGTTCTCCGCCTTCCAGATGCTCGAGACTCTCAACATCCTCGAGGGCTACGATGTCCAGGCATGGGGACACAACTCCGCGGACTATCTCCACCACCTGATCGAGGCCATCAAGCTGGGTTCGGCCGACCGCCTGGCGTTCGCCTACTCGGGCGCCGTGCCGATCAAAGGGCTCCTGTCGAAGGCGTACGCCGCCTCCCAGCGCGCACGCATCGATTCCGCCCAGGCGGCCGTGAGCGAAGGTGAGCGCCACAACCGCGAGAAGCTCCCGGGGCAGATATCCGAGGGCCACCCCGCGCAGTTCGAGAACGAGCAGACCACGCATTTCGCCTGCGCAGACGCCGACGGCACGGTCGTCTCGGTCACGCAGACGCTCGGCGCGCCCTTTGGCTCGGGCTTCGCCGTCCCGGGCACGGGCCTGGTCCTGAACAACATTCTCAAGTGGGCGGACCTCGACCCGACCTCACCCAACGTGTTGAAGCCGGGACGCAAGGCCGGCACCATGATGTCGCCGACCCAGGTCTTCGCTGACGGCGCGTTCAGGCTCTCCATCGGCACGCCGGGGTCCTACGGGATTCTCCAGACCCAGCCGCAGATGCTGCTCAATGTCCTCGAGTTCGGCTTCAATATCCAGGAGGCCATCGAGCAGCCTCGCGTGCGGGTCTACCGCGACCGGCTGCTGGACGTCGAGTCGCGGATTTCCGAGGAGACGCGCATGGGCCTGGCGAAGCGCGGGCACACGGTCAACGTGATCGACGACTGGACGTGGGTGGTCGGCGGCGGGCAGGGCATCGTGCGCGATCTCGAGTCCGGCGCCTGGATGGCCGGCGCCGACCCGCGCCGCGACGGCTACGCCCTGGCCATCTGATCATCGCACCCTCACCCTGCCCTCTCCCTCAGTGAGGGAGAGGCAGGAAGTCGAGGGTGTGCACAATAATCCCTCTTCCCCCGGGGGAGAGGGTGAGGGGGTGCGGGTTTGGCAATGAATCTCAAAGATCGGATGGCCGTGGTGACGGGAGCAGGATCAGGTATCGGGCGCGCGGTTGCTCTGGCGCTGGCTCGAGGCGGCGCTCCGGTGGCTGCGGTGGATCTCGACGGCGCCTCCGCGGAGGAGACGGTGGCGCTCATCGCCAAGGCCGGCGGACGCGCCAAGGCCTTCCAGGGCGATACGAGCCAGGCGGCCGACGTGAACCGCGCCGTGGACGGGGCTGTCGCCGCCCTGGGCCCTCTCCAGATCATGGTCAACAATGCCGGCATCCTCGACGGCTACTTCAACGTGGACGACATGGACGAAGCTCTGTGGCGGCGTGTCATCGACATCGACCTCACCGGCGTTTTCCTCGGCTGCAAGCGCGCGCTGAAGGACATGCTGCCGCGGGGCCTGGGGCGCATCGTGAACATGGCCTCGGTGGCCGGGCTCAACGGCACGGGCGGCGGCGCCGCCTACATCGCGGCCAAGCACGGCGTCGTGGGGCTCACCCGACAGATGGCGGTCGTGTATTCGGCCCGCGGGATCACCATCAACGCGGTGTGCCCGGGCCCGATCCTGACCAATCTGCGGCAGCACTCGCAGGAGATCCTCGGCCCCGGCGCTCCGGACATGACCGGGCGCGGCATCGCGGTCAATGACGAGCAGGTCCGCGCGGTGGTCCCGGCTGGGCGGCGCGGGACGGTGGAGGACATCGCCTCGGCGGTGTGCTATCTGGCCTCGGACGAGGCGGGCTATATCACGGGGCATTCCATGGTCGTGGATGGAGGGTGGAGAGCGAAATGATCGACAAGTTTTCAGTGCTCTACGTGGGGCAGATCGAGCTCGACAATGTGGGGCTCCGGGGGACGCCCGCCGACGAGCGGAGATATCCCAACGAGCGACTGGCGGAGGCTTTCCAGACGGCGAGGGACATCGCGCAGCACATGGATGAGCTCGGCTACTACGCGCTCTGGACGGCCGAGCACCACTTCCAGCACGAGGGCTACGAGGTTTTCCCGAATCTGATTCTGCTCGGCACGTGGCTGGCCACGCAGACCCGGCGGCTCAAGTTCGGCTGCGCGTTCAACGTGCTACCGATGTGGCACCCGATCCGTCTCGCCGAGGATTACGCCCAGGCCGACATCATGACCGGCGGCCGCGTCATCATGGGCGTGGGACGCGGGTACCACACGCGCGAGGTCGAGACCTTCGGGGCGCCCATGCTCGACAACAAGGCCAACCAGGAGCTCTTCGAGGAGCAGATGGAGGTTCTCCTCAAGTGCTTCAACGAGGAATCCTGGTCTCACAAGGGCAAGCGCTACACGATCCCGGCACCCGTCGAGTACCGCGGCTATCACCTCAAGGAGATCACCGTGGTGCCGCGGCCCATCCACCTGCCCGTGGAGATCTGGCAGCCCATCGCCTCAGGCAAGACGCTGCCGTATATCGCCTCCCGCGGGATCAAGGGCATGGTGACGCTCAATGGCGAGCGGATCTTCGATCAGGTCGTGCGCGCGTACCAGGCCGAAGCCGCCAAGGCGGGACGGCAGCTGGCCCTCGGGCAGGACATCTGCTGGGGCGTGGGCCTGTACCTGGCCGAGACCGTGGAAGAGGCCGTGCACCGTGTCGAGCCCTATCACGACGAGCGCTACAAGTGGTTCGCGCCCTTCGGTTTCGTCCGCTACGCCGACGAGGAGGGCCGCCCGTGGGGCATGCCGGGCGCCCCGGCGCGCGTGCCGAGCATCCGCGACGGCGTCGCGCAGAAGGCGTGGCTCTGCGGGCCGCCTCGCCTCGTCATCGAGCAGATCCGCGAGTTCGAAGCGCGCTACCCTGGACTCGAGCACATGATGATCCACTGGGCCGAAGGCATGTCGCCCAAGGAATTCAAGGAGCAGCTGGCCTGGTTCGCCCGCGACGTGATGCCCGCTTTCGCGGGGCAGCGGTAGCGCTCCGAGACCTCCCGTATACCCCCACCCGGTAGCGCCCCCTCGTGGGGGCCCCCCTAGGGGTTGTATTTTTCGCTTGCGCTCCCTCGTAGCCCGGTGATAATACCCTCGGCCCTATGGGAGGCGCCGGGCGGCGATCCCACACCCCATTCGAGGGAGGATAGAGAGCATGGCGAAGAAGAAGCTGGCGTTTGGCGGCTACTCGATCAACTTCAAGGGATGCAAGGACACGATAGAGTCGGTGATGGGCTCGTCGCCCATCGGCCCTTCCGAGATGACCAAGAAGATCTGGGGGTACGTGAAGCGGAAAAGACTCGCCAAGAAGTAGACGCGCCACGTCTCGGCCGGAGCGTCCTGAGCCCGCCCGGCGCCTCCAGGACGTTCCGGTCCTCTTGACTTGATCCGGGCCTGCGACGACACTTTCCCCATGCGGGCCATCCTCTACGACAAGGCGTGCGATTGCCCCGCCTCTGAGCTTGCCCGCCGCGCTCTCGCCAAGGCCGGCGTCGATTTCGAGCGCCGCTCCCTGGAGGCGCACGCCGTGAACCGCGACGGCGCGCTTCGACTGGCACGGGACGCGCGGTACTTTCTCATCAAGTCCGGCGCCGGCTTCGTGCGGCACGATGCCGGGCGAGACCCGGTCAGCGAGGCGCAGGCGCTCGAGTGGCTGCTCCACGAGGACGGACTTCTCCGCGTGCCCGTGCTCGTCTGGCGGAATCTGCTGGTGCGCGGCTACACCGACGAGCTGTACGAGGAGGCGCTGGCCCAGCGGCCGGCGCCGAGCTCCACACCTAGCCGAGCTTCGAAGGGATCTCGTCGAGCCGAGTGATCTCCAGGTCTGGCGCGACGCCGAGAAGATCCATCACGGTCCCGGAGCGATTGCACCAGCACGCCCGGTAGCCGAAGGCCTTGGCTCCGGCCACATCCCAGGCGTTGGACGAGACGAACAGGATCTCGCGCGCCTGCACGCCGAAGGCCCGCGGCCCCAGCTCGTAGACCGCTGGCGTGGGCTTGTAGGCCTTGACGGCGTCCACCGAGAGCATGTGGGCGAGACGTCCCTCGAGCCCGCTGGAGGTCACCGCGGCCGCCAGCATCCGCGGCGAGCCGTTCGAGAGGATGCCCAGCGGGGTCCCTGCCATCGCCTCGAGCGCCGGCTTGACCTCGGGGAAGGTGGCCAGGGTCAGATAGGACTCCATGAGCCGTGCGATCTCGTGCTCAGTCGCCCGTATGGCGAGACGCATCAGGCTCCAGCGCAGTGCCGCCTCGGTCACCGCCCAGAAGTCCTCGTAGCGCCGCATGAGCGTCCGCAGCCACGTGTACTCGAGCTGCTTCTGGCGCCAGAGCGTCGAGAGCGCCTGGGGATCGGCTGTCACGGCGCGTCCGGCCTCGATCACGGAGTGGACGTCGAAGAGCGTGCCGTAGGCGTCGAAGATGATGGCTGCGGGTCGAGCCATGCGTGGTCCTCCCCGGAAGGAGGCCGCTACGGGCGTGGCGAAGCGGCCGACAGCTGGGCGTGACGACGCCGCTCACCCGGGCGGCGCGAGGGCGGGGGAGGCGTCGACTGCCGGCGCGGCTCCTCCGCGAGCTCGATGCCGGACTCGACGAAGCCGTAGCGCAGGAGCTGCTTCGCGTCGCGGAACGAGAGGCTGCGCGTCTGCGAGCCCAGGACGATCAGCAGGAAGCGCTGGCCGGAGCGCCAGGCGGCGATGGCGAGGTTGTAGCCGGCCTCGCGCGTGAAGCCGGTCTTGAGCGCCTGCACGCCGCCGGGGTCCTGGAAAAGCGGGATGCGCCGGCTGTGCACGCGGCCGCGGTAGACGAAGCTTGCCCCGCCCAGGAGCGGGCGCGAGGCGGGGAGGTCCTGGACGAGGTGGCCGATCAGCCGCGCCATGTCCTGCGCCGTGCTGCGCTGCCCTGGATCCGGTAGGCCGTGGGCATTGGCGAAGTGCGTGGAACGCAGGCCGAGTTCGGCCGCCTTGGCATTCATCCGCGCGACGAAGGCCTCTTCCGTCCCGCCCAGGTGCTCCGCCACGACCGTGGCCGCGTCATTGGCCGAGGCGATCGCCACGCCCTCGAGGAGCGTGCGGAAGGGCACCTCGTCGCCCACGCGAAGGCCCATCCGATACCGCGGCGTCTCGGCCGCGCGCCGGCTGACCACGACGGGATCCTCCCACTGCACGCGACCCGCCTCGAGGTCCTCGCAGGCCAGATAGAGCGTCATCAGCTTGACCAGGCTGGCCGGAGCGTGGTCCTCGGAGGGGTTCTTCGCGAAGAGCACCGTGCCGTCAGGCGCGAGCAGAAGGGCGGACTCGGCGCTCAGTCGGAGGGGCCGGCCATTCTGGGCCCAGGCCGGTGCCGTCATGAGGACGATCAAGATCAAGACCGCCGAGAAAATGCGCACTGCTCCTGATTGTACCGATCCCGCGGCGCCAAGGCCTAACAAAATGCCTAGCGGACGGCCCGCTTGAGCTCCGGCGAGGGCTTGAAACGCGGCGCCCGACCGCCGGCCACGTGCATGGGCTTGCCCGTGCGGGGATTCTTGCCGTCGCGCGCTTTGCGCCGGGTCAGGGTGAAGGTGCCGAACCCCACGAGCGTGACAGGCTGGCCACGCTTGAGCGAGGCGCGGATGGACGCGAGCAGCGCTCGCAGCGCGCGGTCGGCCGCGACCTTGGTCCAGCCGCTCTCCGCGGCCATCGAGGCCACCAGGTCCGCCCGCGTCATGAGGGGAGCCGCACGCATCTCATACGTAGGGCGCGGATGCTAGCAGAGATCGAGCGCGAGGGTCAAGCGGCCGGCCCGCGTCGATGCTATCGTTGAGTCGCTGTGAAGCGCGTGCTCCTGTTCACGATGGAAGGCAATGACGACGGCGAAGCTGCGCTCGCGTTCTTCCAGTCGCGCGGCGCTGCCGTGGACGTGCGCGACGTGGGGCGCGACCCCGAGGCGAGCGCACAGGCCTTCGGCCTCGCGGGGCGGCTGGCGGTGCCCACCGTGGTCATCGACGAGCGGGTGTTTCTCGGCTTCGACGCCCACCGCGAGGAGATCGAGACGCTGGTGCGCGAATGAGGGGTTGCCATACCCGCCCGCCTGCGTGCCCTGAGCTTCTGGAGCGTGTGCTTGCCGGACGAGTTCAAACGAACAAAATCACCACCTGGTGGTAAAATCCTCTCCGCCACGTCTGTCGGTCCGCGACATGCCGGGGTAGCTCAGTGGTAGAGCAACTGATTCGTAATCAGTAGGTCGCGGGTTCAACTCCCGCCCCCGGCTCCATGTTTTCCGCTGGCAGACTATTGTCGCTTCGTGAGGGGACGATCGTAGAAGCGATAGCCACAATCGATGCAGTGATAGACCCGCTTGCGACGCAACCTCAGCAGCAGCGTCTCGAGAACATCCTGGCGAGCGCAGCGCTCGATCGCCTTACTCCGACATTTGGGACAGACGTGTCTTGTCGTCATTGCCTCATGCGGGAGCGGGTGTTTCGTGGGCCATGGCTCGCCCTCGCGCCTTCTGGCTCGTCTTTCTGGACGCCTCTACGAAAGAGCAGAGCAAGCGCTGCGCCAGGAGCCGCGTGAAGAAAAACAGCGGTTTGGGACGCGTCTATCTCGGAAAGTCTCCAAGAGCGTCAGGTAATGTCTGAAAATGTGGTATCCCACGGCCTGTCAAAACGGTCGGAGTCGACTCAGATCCCCCTGGGCTACGCGCCTCCCAGCGCATCGCCTCATCTTTCCGCTTCTCGATGTCGGCGACCCTGAGCCCCTTCGTGCGGACCGCTTCCCTCGCGATGTCGTCGGGGAGCGGAAAACCGTCGCACGATCCACCGAATGACGAAGAAGGCACCCCACGGAAGGGAGGCCAGCGCCACTACGATGATCGCCAACGGTCCCGAGGTCGAAAAGGGTATGGGCCCGGGGCGGGGGGAGTCATAGTACCTCTCAAGCTCGCGGAATATCGCAGCCGCCACCTTCTGGCCCGAGGCTTCCGCTTTGAGAGCTTGCGCGCGCGTGTAGAGCATCGAGCCGTGGCTCGATGACGATGGACTGTACAGGTGGCTGATGTGATCGCCCTGCGCTCTCTTGAGGTACGTGGGGGGGATCTCGGACAAGAGCGTGACACGGCGACCATCGCCGACCGTCACCTCGGATAATGCGGACCATTTGACCGGATCGCTGCTCAGGAGCTTGTCTGCGAGCCCCGAGTCTGTCAGATGAGCGTACTCAGGATAGCCTTCGCGGAGCGAGAGGAGAGCGCTCGTCCTTCTTCCTGCTTTCTCGATGGCCCCGGATGCCGTTCGATCGAGGTCCTCCTTGATCTGCTGGTCGGTGAATTGCAGCGGAAACTGAACGACTCCCAGATGCTCGACGTAGATCCCAAGGTGATCGGAGCGCCCCGGTCGGGTTGCTTCATTCCATGCGGTTGTTTCCTCCCACCACATGTGCATGACACCGAATCCGCCGATGACGAGGATTGCCAGCGATATGACCCACGTCATCCTCTGGAATGCGCGTTCGAGATTCATCCTTCGGCGTCGTCTCAGGGGCATTCTCAGGGCAGCTCCTCTGCGCGATCATAGCACTCCGCGGGATGCGTCAGATGGCCGAGCATGGATCTCAGCGCACGAAGCTCGCGCTTCTGGCTCGTCGTGAATCCGCTGGAAAGGCGCTCGGGGCACGGCCAGCGAAGAGGCCGCGAACGGCAGAGTAAGACTTACCGGGTAGAGAGTCATCGATCACTCTCGCCGGCATGGCTGAACGCGAGCAGGTGTCGGAAAATCTCTCAGAAGTTGACAGGGGTCCCCGGCTACCGCTGGTCGTCGACTTCGGGTAGGCTTGGAGGCCATGAGCCACGCAGAGACGATCCGCGGACGCGCCGTCGTCGTGCAGCCGGGACAGGGCCCCTCCTACTGGCAGCCCATGCCTGCCAATGGCCACGCCGACCCGGCCCTCTTTCCCGGTCGAACCGGCTTCGACGGGCTGTCGATGGGATTTCAGACCATCGCGCCGGGGGGCCGCATTCGCGAGCACTCCCACGGCTCGCAGGTGGAGCTACAGATCTGCTTTCGCGGGCGCGGCCGGGTGCTGGTTGACGGCGCGAGCCACCCGCTCGTGCCCGGCACGGCGTGCTTCCTGGGCTGCGACGCCAAGCACGAGATCCTGAACGAGGGAGACGAGGAGCTCGTCATGCTGTGGGTGGTGACGCCGCCCGGACTCGAGAAGTTCTTCGAGGCCATTGGACGCCCCCGTGAGAGCGGCGCTCCGGCGCCGCCGCCGTTCGAGCGCCCGCCGGACGTCGTGGCGGTGGAGCGCGCGATGGGCATGAACGATACGGTCCGCTAGTGCCTCGCGGCACATCGCAAGCGCCAGGGACGCCGGCGTTGTGACGGCTTTGCCGTGTTTTCGTGTAGGCTCTCAAGAGGCGTGGGAGTTCCGCCGCCTGACGCAGGGATCCTCGCGGAGGAGGAGCGTATGATTCGTCGAATCGTGCTGGCGATCTTGGTGGTGCTGTGCGGCCTGGGCTGGCCGCCCGCGTGGGCGGACTACGGCGGCGAGTGGAGCGCCGAGGAGCCCATCGAAGCGAAGATCACGCTCGAGATCCATCCGCTGCACGCCCAGGTCTGGTTGGACGGGTTCTGGCTCGGCACCGCGCTCGATATCACCAACATCGAGCTGACGATGCTGCGCGGTCGGCACGTGGTCGACATCGGCGCGCCGGGCTTCCGCACGCGCAAGGTCTTCCTCGACGCGACGACGCTGGCCGCCCGCCGCATCTGGGTGGATCTCATTCCCGACCGCAAGCCCTGACCGCCTCTCCCGCCGGTCCGAGCGACCCGCGTCAACTCTCTCGGGGGATCCTCTCTGAGATGGAGAGCCCGGATCCGGCTCGACACGCCGGGCTGGTCGAGCCGCTCAGTCATTCGCCGTCGCTCCAGTCAGCGACTCATCCCGGAACATTCCCCGCAAGACCGTGGCCCGGTCCTCAAGCCTCAGGACGTCAATGAGCCGCTGCGTCAGGAACTGGGCGCTCGCCCTGCTCGCGGCGGTGGCGATCACCGTCTGTGTGTATCGTGCGGTGAGCTCGGCCTGGCTATCTGACGACAGCTTCATCTCGTTCCGCTACGCGGAGAACCTGGTTCAGGGCAAGGGCTTCGTCTACAACGAGGGCGAGTACGTCGAGGGTTATAGCAATCTGCTCTGGACGCTGCTCATTGCCGGTGCGATGGCTCTGGGCATATCCCCCGAGGTGTGCTCCAAGGTGGTTGGCCTCGGCTCCTGGCTGGCCCTCGTTGGCTTCCTGGCGATGTGGAGCTGGCGGCAACGGGACCGGCGGCCCTTCATGCCTCTCGCGGCGGCATTGGTCCTGCTCATGGACGATTATCAGACATGGGCAACAGGCGGCCTGGAAACCAGCATGTTCGCGTTCCTGTCCGTGACGGGTGTGCTCCTTGCCAGCCAGGCCCGAGCGGAACGGCGCCGGATGCTCTTCGCTGGCACGTTGCTCGCTGCGGCGGTGGCCACGCGCCCGGACGGGATCATTTTTGCGGCGGCGGGAGTCGCGGCCGCCTGGCTCGTCAACAACGATGTTCCGGGTCGAAAGAGGTGGATTCTCGTCTCGGCCGTCGCCCTTCCGTTGATTCTGGCAGGTGCCGCGCTCGCGGCGTTCAAGCTGCTCTACTATGGAGACCTGTTCCCGAGCGCCTTTTACTCGAAATCCGCGCTCGACCCCTACTACAGCCAGGGGTTGTTCTACGTGTACCTCTTCTTCAAGAAACACTGGTTCATCCTGCCGCTGGTCGTCCTTCTCGTGGTTGGGACCCTCCGGCGTGTGGCGGTCTGGCTGACCAAGACGAACCTGGTTCTTCTCGCGGCGTTCGCGGCCTTCCTCGCCTATGTGGCGCACAGCGGTGGGGACTTCATGTTTGCGAGACGATTGATTCCCGCCATGCCGTTTCTCTTCGTTGTTCTCGAGGACTTGCTCGTCTCCATGCCCGCCTGGCTGCCCCGGTCCGCCGTGGTGACCCTCGTGCTGGTGGGTGTCTGGTTTCCGTACCCGATCTATCCGAACAAGACCGACAAGATCCGGGGCATCGCGAATGAGTCGGCGTATTATCCGCAACCCTATATCGCCATGCGGCAGGCGCAGGCGAGGCTGGCGAGCCACGCGCTCTCGCAAGCTCCCGTGAGAGCGATGTTCGAGGGCGGCATGTGCATGTTCGGCTTCTACAGCAAGCTGCCGTATCTGGCTGAAATGAGCGGGCTCACGCAGTCCTCCCTTGCCAAGAAACCACTTGCGGCACGCGGCTACATCGGCCACGAGAAGGTTCCCGATGCCCAGTGGTTGACGGACAACAACATCCATTTCATCTTCTCGCAGGCCATACCACCGGTCGCGCGAAGCGAGCCGCGGCGCGTGGACGAGATCTACTTCGGGGATACGCTCAAGGCGACCATCTGGGTCTACGTCGATGCCATCATGGATCCGCTGCGGAACAACCCGGCGGTCACGTTCGTGCCCATCGAAGACGCGCTTCGTGCCGCCCAGCGGCAGATCGAGCTCGCGTCGTATGAGGAGGCGAAGAGCCTCTACGACTTTCTCGAGAGGTTCTATTTTCAGAGCGCAGGACCCGCCACGAAAGCGCTGGCGGATGAATTGAGGCGGAAAGTGGACGCGAAGCGTCCGGGACAGCCCGGCGCGTGAGCATCGCGTGCCACACTGCTGGATCGACGGCTGAGTGTTGACGCCGGCCCCGACTATCGTGACGGCCGTCTCCGGTGTTCTCGGCTGCGCCGCGATCGTCTACGCGATTGACCGCTCGCTCGGCGGCGCCGCGCGGGCGCGATATCGTTATGTCCTTGCCGGGCTGACGGTAGGTCTCCTTGTCCTGATTCTCCGAGGTTACATCCGCCCCTACGACGCCCGCGTCAGTGTGGCGAAGGCCATCGTGGCGAGCGTCGCCGCAGCGTGCGTCCTCTACGAGGGGTATCGTGCGTACCGGAATCGCCCTGTGGCCGAAGGCGTGAAGCGCGTCGTCGGCATCATGCTCGCTCTCATCGCCATCGCGTGTTACTTCAATGGATTCAAGTACAGCTTTCCTCCCTACTGGCATCATTCAGACATATTTCACTATTACATGGGAGCGAAGTACTTCCCCGAGCTGCGGTACGACGGCCTGTATCAATGCACCGCCATCGCACAGGACCAGCTTGGCACGGTCGGGTGGAGGAACGAGACGAGCGGGCAGAGGTTTCACCTTGACATGTCGAGCGAGATCCGCAATCCGGAGAAGAGGATTCGGAATCTCGGAGGTGACAACCTTCTCATGCCGGTCACGGAAGTGCTCGAGCATCCTGATCGGTGCACATCCCGCTTTTCGACCGAGCGCTGGAACGCCTTCAAGGCGGATGTGTTCTTCTTCCGCATCGTCGCGGACAGGCAATATTGGGAAGACATGCAGAAGGATCACGGATACAATCCGCCGCCCGCCTGGACCATCCTGGGATCCTTTTTCTGGGTCTTCGTGAAGTCGTGTGGGTGATTTCGAGCACATTTGGGTATGACGACACGGTCAGAGTGCCGGCAGAGTGCAGGTGAGGATCTTGTCCCGGCTCGCCGCAGTTGCTCGCGCAT